>Ga0207646_10002526_pt1 | contig 21590 bp, 17 predicted proteins | sample KBSK5502metaG_FD_184343 | JGI IMG/M metagenome (GOLD analysis project Ga0207646, IMG submission 184343) | Corn, switchgrass and miscanthus rhizosphere microbial communities from Kellogg Biological Station, Michigan, USA - KBS K5-50-2 metaG... | ecosystem: Host-associated > Plants > Roots >... | reverse complement strand
AAATATAAAATTACATGCGACTACTTCAAGTTATACGGTTTCTAAACATTGACTATAACCCCTGGGTGTGCTATAGTGAGGTACAAGATGATGCGTTTAAATCTTAAATTTTTTGTGTTGTCAATCTACATCAACGCATTAGCTGGAAAAGAGCCATGCGTTGATGTTTGTCGCAAAGAAATAGACGACTTTTTCGCTTCCGCCAGCTGGCGGTTTCAGCGATTATAAATTTAGGATAGGTCCCCCATATCCTAGAAAGAAAGGAAGCGTTCGAATGGCTTCGATAGAAACAGCGAATGTAGGAAGAGCAGTCGCCGCGAGAGTGGGTTCGAATATCCGGGAAGTACGCACAAAGCTTGGGCTCACGCAAGCGCAACTTGCTGCCCCCGAATTTTCCATCTCTTATATCTCTGCAATTGAGAGAGGAAAAATTCGACCATCTCTCAAGGCACTGTCCATACTTGCTAAACGTCTGGATGTTCCCTTGACCTTCCTACTTGAGGGTTCACCTGCCGGAGCGGCGGAGGCGAGAGCTGTTGGCTACTCACCTGCTGATTCGGGTCCCGATCAGCGTATTGATGTAGACCTACTGCAGGCTGGCGTGCTCATACAGCAGCAGAAATATCAGGAAGCTGCTGAGTTGTTAGCGCCGATCCAACCCGAACGTATCACAACTGATCAGGTCTATCGCCTGTTTGTTCTGCAAGGGCAAATCCACTTAGGGTTAAATGAATTTCAAGAAGCAGTAGTCGATTTGCGTGCAGCTGTTACTCAAGGTGAAGGTCTCAATGACATTGAAAGTACAGAACGTGCGCGTAATCTGCTAGGAAAAGCGTACTTCTCGTTATATAACTACACTTTGGCAATGGAGAATCATCTCCGTTCCTACACGGCCATAGAGCAGGGACAAATCAAAGATCCCATCTTCGCTCTGGAGGTGTTTTCAAATCTCGCCAATGATTACTTCAGGCACGGCGACCTGGAGAAAGCAGTCACGTTTTATCACAAGGCCATAGCGACCCTGGAGGAAATGGATCGCGACAGCCAGAGCTTTGCTGAAAAGTATGTGGAAATCGGGCAGGCCTACAAGTCTGCCGGCAGGCTGGCAATGGCGCGTGACTATATAACGAGAAGCCTGGCACTCTACGAGATGCGCGATGAGCAGAGACTCGTTGGGCTGACGCACCAGCAGCTAGGCAAGACGCTGGAGAAGCAAAATGACCTCGATGATGCTGAGAAGGAATACAGGGAAGCCATCACCATCGAGGAAGAATTGAAGGACGACGTTGCAGCCTCTATTTGCCATACCAGCCTCGCGGAACTGTTACTAAAGCGAGGTGAGGAGAAAGAGGCAGAGGAAGAAGCTCAGAAAGCGCTAGCATTCGCAAAGAAAAGCGAGGACGTCGTCACACAGGGGCAGGCGCTGATGGCCCTTGCCCAGATTCGACACGACGCCAAAGACTATGCTGCTGCTGATCAGCTTTTCACTGAGGCTTTGGGACTGCTGGATACAGCGGACGCACATGAAATTGCGGCTGCGGCTTACTCGCGTTATGCTAATTTGTTAGAGCAGCGCAACGAGGTCCAGCGCAGCTTAAGCGCATTTAAGAAGGCGTTTGAGCACCAGCGCATGGGCAATCGCGGCCACATGGAGTAGCGTAAAACAATCTCCTAGGAGCGCGAGAGGAAAAAACAACAGGCGGGGCATACCCCGCCTGTTGTTTTTTCCTCTCGCGCTCCTTACGTCTTGAAATTTGCCGGGTGAAAATCATTTTATGTTAAAATAGAGTGCATACAGCGCACGTAAAGTTCAGTGTGAATTCCGCACGATCCGTCATACTTTCGGAGGATTCGCGCATGCCATTCACGGCACATGATCTTAGATATGATTTAGAACGCAGTTATCCTTCTCTTTGTGCCTATTTGCAACAGCGCGCCCAACGCTATTTGGGACCACTCGCTTTTGATGCTAATGAAGTGGACCAGGTAGTTGGACACATTGTCGAGCAACTTACGCGCTTGCAATTGTTGGGCGGTGGTGATCACTCTCCTCAAACAGCGCTGGATCGATTCAGTAATGCGCAATTTTATGCGTTTCTTAATCGCAGTGTGAAAAATAAGGCCATTGATCGTTTGCGCAAGCGCCGTTTGCCCGCAAGTACGCTCGCTGAACTTGAAGCATTGGGGAACAGCGACGAAGAAAATAATCCTATGAGTACAGTGACCAATTCTATCTGGGGATCGACGCCTTTCCCCACGCCGGAAGAGGTCGCACTTCATGCTGCTTCTCATCAAGAGCTGCGCAACCTGCTCAAACATTGTATCGAAGAGTTGAGCGCTGCTCCTCGCCAATTGCAAGCGGTGATGCAGGAACTTACGGAGTTGGGAGCAGGAGATCTGCTCAAGGAAATAGATGAAAAATATCATACGCTATTAGCCGGTTTGCCACTTGCGCATCTCAGCCAGCACAAGGATCATGCCCACAAGAAGTTGCGCCATTGTCTGCAAAAGAGTAGCTCTAATTTGGCAGTTCTCGTTGCTTTTCGTTTGACAGAGTATGGACACTATTTCACCGGTACTGAAGAAGTCTCGGTGGCTACCCAGACCCTGGCGCAGGATGATCTTTCCAAACAGGAGGTGCAAACGGGTCTGAAACATCTGGTTAGTGAAGGCTTACTTGACTGGCATGGTGAGGAGACTGTTCGCTTCTCCTCGATTCAACACAAGCACCTTGCGCGCTTCTATGAAGAAGGAGAGTAGGCACACAGACTCTGGAGGAGCAAACATGAACGAACGCGATCAAAACGAGGGCTTACCCGATCCTCGCAATGAGTACTTGCCACTGGCGCAGTGGTTGCAGCAGGTCCTGGCGATCACGCCACAACCAAATGCTGAACTCACTTCCATAACAGACAACGGAGCACGATTTGGCGACGATTATCATATGGAATTCTACCAGCAATTGCCCGATTTTGTGCTGGCGCTTCTGCATGACGATACACAGGCCACTTTACGCTTTGCACCACTTTTGTTTCACCTGATTGGGTGTCCTACCTGTCATGCTGCTTACCTGGAAATCTACGATGCGATGCGTGCGACTGTGGTGCCCGGTGAAATACACTTACTGGCAGGCAATGGCACACATTCGATGGCGACTACTTCGACTCGTATGCTGGTATACCTGTGCCGGCTATTAATCAACCAGGCAGAAACAGTATTGCGCCAGGCACGCCAGAAACACATAGATAATGATGCCTGGGCTCGTTCACTGCTGCAGCAGGCAATCCAAATTAGCTCTCACCTAACGCAGAGCACTTTGCGACAGCGTGCGTTGCATGACCTGGTTGAGGTTGCAACACTTTTCGATGGCGCTGGCGAGCCGGCAGAGCAGAGTCCGGCAGCACATTCCTACACACCCGTGATGAGCGGCGGTGCTACTAGACATGGCGGCAAGACGAGGCGCAGAACCGAAACGATTGACCGGCCCGCAGAGCAGCCTGCCATCTATCTACAATCGGGTCTATCAGAGCTGGAGGGCAGGATTACACAGAATGAGGATATGCTTGAACTGCACCTGGTAGAACTCGACCAGAAGTTGCGCGGTCACTTTCTCACCATTTCAGTTCCCCTTGGGTCCATACTTGAACCTGTACGCTGGCTTGGTGGTAATCCTTACGCTATACGCAGCCAGGTTCCTGTCAGCGAAGATGGTTCACTGACGACACCACTGGGGAAAACTGAGTTACGAATAAGTAATCCAGAAGACCATAACCTGCTGGAAGCGCTGTTCAAAAAGCTTGATGTACGGCCAATCGAAACGATGTAGGGACGCAATGAACTGCGTCCCTAGTCGAGCATCCGACGGCTTTCAAAGGCTTTTTTGTAATGTGTGAGCGCTTCCTGTACCATTCCCCTATCCTCTAGCAGTTCGGCGTAATGGGCGGATTGATCAGCGAATTCCTCCTGGGCACCAAGACGCTGCAGCATCTCTAAACCCGCCATGTAATGTCCATCTCCTGCTTCATATGCTTTTTGTGCATACGCGACTTGTCCCAATACTATGAGCGCGTATGCTGCGATAAGACTGTCACCCGCGGGTGAAGCCAGCTCGTGCGCCCTTTGTGCATACTCATGGGCTTCACCGGCCCTCTCGTTCATAAGTAACCATTCCGCCATGTTGGTGGTCAAGCTGGCAAGGCTGAGTTGATCTTGTAAAACTGAGACCTCTTGCAACGATTGCTCCAGGAAGTCCAGCGCTTTTTGTTGATCCCTGCGCAGCATAGCTCGACCCAGGTAATGGTAAATCTCACTCCTCACAGAGTCGCTATATTTCTGGAAATGTAGTTGTAGAGATTTGTGCCCGAAGAGCATTGCATGGTAGTAATCTTTTGCTTCTGCAAACTGTCGAGTGGCATTCCAGTACATCGCATTGAGCCGGTCGGTTGTTGCAAGCTCCCGCGTTATCGAAAGAGCATGTTGAAACATCTGGATCGCCTCGTCAAATTTATCCAGGTAGATGTAGTCTAAGCCCATGTTGGTATAGACTTGTGCCCTGAAAAAGGCATCCTGTGGCTGCTGTTCCTCCTCCAGTCTATGGAGACAAAGTTGATGATACTCAAGTCCCTGTGCATAGTTGTGCATAGAGGAATATATCTTTCCCAACAAATTGAGTATTTGCAAACTCAAATACTCACCCGAGTTTTTGCTAAGTTTTAAGGCCCCAGCGAGGACCGACTCTCCCTCTTCCAACAGGGCTAGGCTGAAGTATGACCAACCCAGTAAATAACGCAGTCGTATTTCTTGTAGAGGTCTCAAGGTAGAAGAAGTAAGATTACGAAGTTGTATAATTGCTTGCTGCGCAGCCCCTTGTCGAATGAGTATTTGTGCCTCTAGGAATTGTAATTCTATCTCTTCCTCACTTCGTATCGTTGCATCTAGCGCAGAAACGCCTTTTGCATCCTGCGCTGCCTGTATCGCTAGGAGATCCGTAGCAGAGATACCCAGGCGCAGCGCGAAAATTTCTAATGCCCGCAGCGAGGGATGAATTTGTCCTCGCTCGATGGCAGAGATATAACTGACAGAGAAATCAGGACGAGCAAGCTGGCCCTGCGTATACTTCTTCGCTAACCTGGCTGCTCGAAGTCTTGCCCCGACACTTTGACCAATCTGCTGATGAGCCTGATCAGGCGGCATAAAACGCTCCTACTTTCAATAATTTCATCCGTATGGAGTGTCAATAAATAACAAAATTAACTTGATACACATTGTATAATACACTATGGTTTGTGTCAATATCAAAAAATAATTATATGCTTAAAGAAGATTCCCCCCTTATGTACAACTGGAAAAGTTTCGCAACAACTTATAGGATTGCTTCGTTCTAGGTTGTAATGGGCTGCCAAGAGGATTTTCTCAGGTGGCTAGATTTAGGGATGGTGATAAATCTGACCTCTACGCGCACCCAGGGGAAAGATGGTGCACACCCCTGTTACCTGTTACCTACCTTGCTTGTCAATCGATGGTAACAATGGTACACTTTTTCGGAAGGAAGATAAAAGAAGACATATGATGTTTTATTCGAGTCAAGGATAGAGGCGTGAATATAAACAGAAGTATACGCAGGCTGACAAATCTTTTTATCATACTCTTTATTGCACTCACCGGTGGTCTAGTTTACTGGCAAGTTGTGGCAGCGCAGCAGGTTACGTCGAATACCTATGTCACTTTTTCTCGCCAATGTATGGGCGATAACGCGCCGGTACGCGGTCGCATTTTTGACCGCAATGGTGTGCTGCTGGCGTACTCGAAGCCGAGCAACAATCCGACTCTTTGTGGCTACCAGCGTGTCTACACCAAAGCTGCCCAGTCGTTGGAGGGTTTGATGGGCTATTACATCAGCCCGCTTTTCGGCTCCACAGGTATAGAGAAACAGTTCGATGCCTACCTCACTGGCCGCGTTGGCTCGACCGGACTGAACAATACGATTAATCAAATACTCCACGTGCCGCCCGTCGGGGATGATATCTACCTGACCATAGATACGCGCATACAGCAGATCGTCAATCAATACTTTAACGAAGAAACCCCGATTGATAATATATCTACGTTTCAAACTGATCGCGGCTCGGTCATTGTCTCAGACCCGCATACGGGCGAAATTCTCGCTATGCTGAGTAGGCCGGGATATGATGCCAACTGCATTGTTTCCTGCACACTGACCCAGCTCAGGGATGATTTCGTGGCTAAAGGCTACGACACTGCCATCGGCTGCAATGCTCCTTGTACACTGGATCAATTCAAAACAACCTTAAGTAATCACGGAGACAGCCCCAATTGCGAAGCCAATTACACTTGCAATCTGATTTACTTTCACCAGCTCGAAACCGATCATGAGCAGCCTCTGCTTGAACGCCCTATTGATTCCTGTTACGTGCCAGGATCCATTTACAAAACAATGACCCTCATGGCCGGGCTTAACTCGGGAAGCTCTCATCTCGACGATAAGTTCTACAACTTTAATGGCTTCAATCCTCCCCAGTACCCGCAGGCTATTGGCCCGGTCTGGCTGGGCGAGGGGAATGACAAGGAAAAGTTTGGGCCGGCAGGCAATAATTTAGAAGGCTATACGTTCCATTATCCTGTAAACCTGGAATATGGCTACACGCATTCCGACAACATCATCTTTGCGCAGGTAGGGGTCAAAGCCAGCGTCGATACCTGGCTCAAGTATAACCAGGCTCTTTACGTTGGACAGCAAATACCGTTTGATCTGCCTGTACGTGTAAGTACAGTTACTCCTCAGCAGCGCCTGTGCTCTCTTAACGCGCCAGCCGCGACCCCGCTAAGTGCCAAGCAACTAGGGGAAAATGCCTTTGGACAGGGGGTGGACTTTGTGACACCCCTGCAGATGTCGCTCATTAATAACGTAGTCGCCAACAATGGGCAATTGATGCGGCCCACGCTGATCGAGAAAATCGTGGATCCGAACCAGACGGTCCTGCAGTCTTTCAATCCGCAGGTGCTCGGTACGCCCATTTCTGATACAACAGCAACGCAGGTACGAGACTCGATGTATGGCGTTGTGCGCTGTGGCTCCGGTTCGGCTATAAAGACCCGGTTGAGCTTTTCGCCATGGTCGGTGATTGGCAAAACAGGAACCGGCCAGGTAAACAGTACCGGAACGCCGCCCGAGTCCTGGTTTATAACACAAGCCCCATACGTGTATCAATCGGGTCAGCAGCCACGCATAACCATTGTGGCCATGAAGGAGAATGGCGGTGAAGGGGCCTTTGCCAACGGGCCTATGCTCACAGATATCTATAACGCCATCTTTTCGAAGGTTATTACCAATGTTCCACAGCCGCCTGCGGTCAACTCGAATTTCTGCTTCGACACAGGATTGCTCCAGTGACACGCCTGGCCTGCTTTAGAAATGTGCGCAAAGCATCGCCTTAGCGGCCTACACATTCGATCGTTTCGGTGACATAATGATGAGGACAAAATAATGAGTACGCTGGCAAGTAACATGGGGTGTCCTCGTGCATTATGAAGCAGCTTAAAAAATTTGGCAGCATCTATAGCGAAGATGAAGAACGAGTACTTAGACCCTGGCAGCAGGTACGCCAGTTTTTTCTCACCCCTCTTGCTGCTCTTCTCTCACGGCTAGGGATAAGCCCCGACATGCTCTCCTTCACATCGGTTGGTCTGGGTATCGGTTTTTGCCTGCTGGCCCCTTTTCAATTTACGCTTGCCTTCTGGCTGCTAGTCGCCTCTGTGATTTGTGATGGCCTCGATGGAGTGGAGGCCAGGCTCAAGAGAACGAACACAACACGCGGGTCTTTCACGGATATGTTCTGTGACCAGCTTGTAGTAGCATTCAGCACGGCGGGAATGGCCTGGAAAGGAAGTATCAATGCTGTTCTCGCTATTTTGTTTGTCTATGTGTATACTGCCCTGGTCATCTTCCTGGCGCTACATCGTATGTTGCAGGTCTCTTCGCGTTGGATCGTGCGACCCAGCCGGATGCTGCTCTATATTGCAATAGGCCTGGATTTCTTCTTCAGCGTTAATCTGCTCAACATTCTCTTAGTCATCTATCTGCTGGCTTTTCCTATGTTAGCCTTGAGTTTCTGGAGGCTGCGCAGGGCGCTGTAATGCTCGTAGACCTATGACGGTCGAATAGTATCATAGACAAGTGGCCCCGCCGTCACAGGAGCATCACTCCAGGTATAAGAGGCGAGCAGCGCTTCGCGGACACCGTCCGCCTCGGATTCAGCACGAGCATGGATTTCCACTAACGGCTCGCCGGCTTGACAATAATCTCCTATCTTCGCCTGCAAAATAAAGCCTGTACGATGGTCGATCTGCTCGCCTTTCTTAAAGCGTCCGGCACCAAGGCGCATGCTGGCCAAACCCACCTGTTCCGCTTCGATAGTCGCGATATAGCCGCTACGTGGAGCAAGCAGCATCGCGCGTACCGGGGCGCTGGGCAGTAGTTCAGGCTGCTCGACCTGGTGCGCATCACCGCCCTGTGCTGCGATGACCTCGGCCAATTTTGCGACGGCCGCGCCTGAACGAATCGCCTGCTCAACACGCTTCTCAGCCTCGGACATTGTATTTGCCGTTCCAGTCATCACTAATAGCTCTGAAGCTTCATGAAAGCAGAGAGCAGAGACATCCTGTGGACCCTGACCGTGCAAAATAGCAATAGCTTCAGCTATCTCCAGGGCATTGCCGATGGCATGTCCCAGGGGCTGCTCCATGGAAGTAATGGCCGCGACCGTGTGAAGTCCAGCCAGGCGCCCTATGTCGACCATCGTGCGTGCCAGTTCTCGGGCCTGTTCCACATTTTTCATGAATGCGCCGGATCCAACCTTCACGTCCAGCAGCAGGTGCGAAGCGCCGATCGCCAGTTTCTTGCTCATGATACTTGCAGCGATCAATGGAATACTTTCAACTGTGCCGGTTACATCGCGCAAGGCATACATTTTGCCATCGGCCGGGGCCAGGTCGCTTGACTGGCCCGCCAGCACGATATGATGTTGCGTGAGGATACGCATAAATTCCTCGCGCGAAAGTGCCGAGCGGAAACCAGCAATGGACTCCAACTTATCGACTGTACCACCCGTATGACCTAGCCCCCGTCCTGTCATTTTGCCAACGGCGACACCGCATGCTGCGACCAGCGGCGCTACCGCCAGGGTCACTTTATCACCAACACCACCGGTGCTGTGTTTATCTACCACCGGCGAGATAGTATCACGTACATGCAGTTGCTCACCCGAACGCGCCATTGCCAGGGTCAGATCGCTGGTCTCGCGCGCGTTCATACCACGCTCGTAGACGGTCATCAGCCAGGCCGACATCTGGTAATCGGGGATTCGCTCATGCGTATACTGCTCAACTAACCAGTCGATCTCTGCTGTACTGAGGATGCCACCATCTCGTTTTTTGCGAATCAGTTCTACTGCTTGCATTTGATGCCTCACCTGGCTAGCTAATTACCCGGTCAATACGATACGAATGGAGTCGATTTCAAATCCATTGCCTGTCTCGACCTGGTAGCGCTTCGTCGTGTTTCCACCCAAAAGCACATTGCGATCAAAGACCAACTGACCGTTGGTGAAAGCATAGAGCGGCGTATCTTGCTCCAGCACTCCCTGGATAATGATGGTATCGAAACGATCCTCCTGCTGATCTTTAAATGCCTTGAGGAGGGTGGCAACTTGCTGCCAGGGAACAGCTTTCGGATAAGCAATTCTGACAATTTTCTTGCGCCCTACACCGGTGGTGCTGTCCACTACGTTATAGGCAAGAGCGCCTTGCTCAAGAGCCTGCAACTGAGCTACAGTGCGCGGCGGGAAAAGGGCAGGGGGTTCTGGAGGCGTTGACCCAGGTGAAACTACTGGCCCTGAAGGTTGTGGCTGCGGTATAGTAGGCGCGTTCTGCGCTGAGGTCACCGGTGTGCGCCGTCTCTGCGTTGCAGGAGTCTGTTGGTAAGGTGACTGCGGTATAGCAGCGGGGCGTCCTTGTGGCGCAGGAGTCTGGTGTGGTTGTTGATTTGAAGCAGGCTGATTAGGCAGTTGTGCTCTCAGGTCGCGACCACAGTACACACAATAGGTCGCCCGATCTGAATTGAAACCGCCACAGTATGGGCAGCGCATGATTTGCCCTCCCGTCTATTGTCTTTAGCAGAATAACTTTTTGCTGTAGTATATCATACTCATGTATACTAAACAGTTGTGATACTATATTGAAGGCATTGCCACCTCGATCTACGCAGTCATAACCGCTATAAAAAAACTATCAAGGAGCACCTGTCATGCAAGATTCGACACTTCACTTCTCTAAAACTGGTCCGATCCACCTGCCGAAGGATGGCCGGCCGGTGGATGTCCAGGTGGTCAACCTGGTCAAAAACTTTGGCAAAAACGAGGCGGTTAAAGGCGTCTCTTTCACTATCGGCAAAGGTGAAATCTTCGGCCTGCTTGGCCCGAACGGCGCAGGCAAAAGCACCACCATCAATATGATGTGCGGCTACCTGGAACCTACATCGGGTGACGCCATTATCGATGGGATATCGATTACCAAACAGCCAATGAAAGTGAAACGCCTCATCGGCGTCGTGCCGCAGGAAATCGCGCTGTATAAGGACTTGAAAGCGATGGAGAACCTGGAGTTCTTTGGTGAACTTTACGGCGTGCCCGCGAAAGAACGCAAAGGACGGGCCGAAGAACTGCTGCAGTTTGTCGGGCTTTACGAGCACCGCAACGAACCCATCAAGAACTTCTCAGGCGGTATGCAGCGGCGTATTAACATGGTCATCGCGCTGATGCACAGGCCCAATTTTTTGTTGATGGATGAACCGACAGTTGGCGTCGATCCACAATCACGCGAGAACATTTTTGACACCATCGAGCAGTTACGCGACCAGGGCACGACCATCCTCTACACTACGCACTACATGGAAGAGGCGGAACGGCTCTGTAGCCACATCGCCATTATGGATGAGGGGCGCATCATAGCGCTGGGAACGCTCGAGGAACTCCTGGCTATGCGCGATCAAACCCGTGAAGTGCAGCGGCCTCATGGATTACAAGAGCTATTCATCCAGTTGACCGGCAAAACCCTGAGAGATTAACAAAGTTGGCGAAAAACGTTAACATTAATCGCCATCGATAAAGGAGAAAGGGTCATCATGAAAAACCTCTGGTATATAGCAAAAAAGGACCTTTTACAGATTCTCAAGGACAGGAACTCGCTCTTTTTCTTACTCCTCGTGCCACTTGTACTGATTGTAGTGGTAGGTTTTGCCTTTGGCAATCTTTTTGGTAACGGCTCGAGCCAGATTACGATTACGGTAGCTATGAGTAACCAGGACAGCGGTGAAGTTGGTAAGGCCATTGTGAATGCATTGCATGTCAACACCGATAAACTGAAGATTACGGTAAATCAGTACAATGATCCCAGCCAGGTCACCAACCAGGTTGCTAATAATACTAATGTGAATGCAGGTGTCGTCATTCCTGCAGGGGCGACCGCTAAATTTGTAGCTGCTGCTCAAACTGGTGTAGCGCCTAAAGATCTCGTGCAGTTCTATACTCTACCGAGCAATAACGACGCTCGTCCCACTATTGTACAGAATATTGTCTCACAGGTACTCAGCTCACAATTTGCCGGTATCTCGGCAGTGGGACAGGTCAACAGCGTCTGTCACCAGCCTGCTAACCATTGCGCGCAGAGCAGCATCAATACTCAAACCATCGCGGCGACCGTGGGCCAGGCCAGCGCAACCGGGGGAACAGCAGCAGTCCAGTCACTGACGGCAGGCAAGGCCGTTTCGATCAACACCTTTGACCAGCTCGTTCCTGGATATGCAATCTTCTTCGCACTCTTCGGTATCAATACAGCGGCCGGGACAATCTTGCAGGAGAAAGAGGACGGCACATTCCGGCGTTTGCTGATCGCTCCAGTAAACAAATATGCTCTGCTTGGTGGTAAACTGCTGGCACAGTTCATCCTCACGCTGGCACAGCTCACGTTCTTCTTCGTCGTCGGTTACTTTGCCTTCCATCTCAATATCGGTTCATTGCCCGCGGTAATTGCTTTGCTCATCGGCGCCAGCTTCGCCGCAACCGGCCTGGGCATTCTGCTGGTCTCGGCAGTCAAGACACGCCGCCAGCTTAGTGCTATCGTGCCGTTGGTAGTACTGGTCACCTCAGCGATTGGTGGAGCGTGGTGGCCGTTGTTCCTCGAACCTACCTGGATGCAGCAGATTGCCAAGATAGGACTCACTGCCTGGGCCATGGAAGGACTCAATGGGGTGATGATCTATGGCAAAGATTTCCTGCAGGTGGCTCCAGATATCCTCGGTTTGCTGGCCTACGGCATCATCTGCTTCGTGATCGGCACGCGGCTGTTCCGCTTCCTGCAAAAGACGGCATAAACACCGGCAAAACAAAACGAAAACACAAAGCCAGGCGCCTTTGTGCTTGCCCTGGCTTTGTGTTTTCTGCCAATTTAGCCCTGCTTCAACACTGCTTCTTCCAACTGCGCATTTGAATTTGTCTTTTCAAGTAAGCGAATTACCTGCTCGGTACTCTCTGAGCGAGGCAAACTTGCCATTTTGCGGCGTAGAATGGCCATTACACGCAGTTCTGAAGGTGAAAGCAGGCGTTCCTCCTGGCGCGTGCTGGACGCTGCAAGGTCGATGGCAGGAAAGATACGGCGGTCCGCCAGTTCACGGGAGAGGCGAATCTCCAGGTTGCCCGTGCCTTTAAATTCTTCATAGACGACCTCGTCAAGGCGACTACCCGTCTCGACCAAGCAACTGGCGGCGATGGTGAGACTGCCACCCTCCTCGAGAGCGCGAGCAGCGCCAAAGACACGTCTTCCAACTTCTAGCGCACGAGCATCGATGCCGCCCGAAAGCGTGCGACTGCCATAGCTCCCGCGCCGATTGCGCGGCCCCTCCCACATCTCGCTGCTCAGGTTGTGTGCGCGCGCCAACCGCGTGAGTGAGTCGAGCAGGATTACGACATCCTGGCCTTGTTCGACCAGCCGTTTCGCATCGTTCAATGCCTGTTCGGCAATACGTCCATGCCGTGCCAATTGCTGGTCGAAGCTTGAGGCATAGAGCCTGACGGTTGGCCCCTGCACCTCCATACGCCACTCTGTGACTTCCTCGGGCCGTTCATCAACCAGGCAGAGAAATAGATGAGCACCGGGGAAATTTGCCAGGGTTGCGGCTGCGACCTGGCGCAAGATGGTTGTTTTACCCGCCTTGGGAGGCGCGACGATGAGCGCCCGCTGCCCAAAGCCTAACGGCACAAATAAGTCGATAAGGCGCGGCCCAACCGGCGCCCGTCCCGTTTCCAGGGTTATGCGACGGTTCGGATGGATCGGCGTGAGTTTTTCAAAAGGGATAGGCGCTGTTGCCACTTTCTACAGGTCTTTCTTTTTATCAGTCAGTGATAGGAGGTACGTGCTTTCTGTAGTGTATCACATGTGGGCTAATGCCATAGTACTTCCAAATACATAAAAAACATTAATAAGGGTCAAGCAGTAAACCTCAAATGTATTACAGCCCGTGGATGGTATCAACAAACTCATTGATCTCCGCAACAATATCATCCAGCGAGCCATTATTTTCAATGACCTTGACTCTCTGCTTATCAATACCATAATCTTTTTCAAGAATTTGAGGTACGGATTGCTCATTACCTTTGTTATAGTAAGTATTGAAGATATATTCAGAGACAAAAAAGTCATCCTCTGAGCTTGGATTGGCGATACGCTCAATGATACGTCTTTTACAGGTCTCAGTATTGACGTTGAGGTACAGGAAATGGGCATCCTGCAGAAATTCATGACTAAATTGCTGGAAAGCTCCCTGGTAATCGTTACGCGCAAATTCAACCAAAACTATCTCCTCTTGTTTTGCAGGTAAGAGACGTTGATTGACCTTTTGTTCGAGCCTCTGAAGAGCTATATCGATTACATCGAGATCAAGAGCGTCAAAGCCGCCATGATCCGCAGGCCTGAACTGTTTGTGCTCGGTGTCAGCCAGAAACATTTCTTGCAGGATTACATGATCACTAAAGCGAGTGCTTTTCCAATCCTTGTTTTCTAAATAGGCTGTAATATAACGAGCGACGCTTGATTTTCCGCTGCCTGGTAGCCCTAATACAAAAAGTTTCACCGTCATTAAAAAATGCCTTCCGTTTTGCCGATATGACCACTTATTACATAATTTTAACATAAAAAACTCAATATGGAGCATTTTGATACACTACGAGATACATATGTGGAATTGGCAATGAATATTTTAATTGGACAATAGCTACTTCAGGGAAGTTTTACAGCGCACATTGCAAGTCAGCATTAACATGCATCTGGAGAGGAGTAAGAATAAGTGGGCGGCAATCGACCGCTCTTTTCACTACAGGGGGTTATTTGAATGCAAGTTCATTGGTTAGAATCGAAAGCTCTGCATTTTTTACCGCCGTATGTTGTGATTTAATATAGTCAACAAAATCCTTCAACTTCCCATAGAAGCTCTGTAATGAGCATGCTGTATTATTATCAATGATTCTTATCTTCTGCTCACTGATTTCATACTTTGTGTTGAGGAGAGAGACCGTAGAGGCGATATAGTCTTCGCCACGCTGACGGAAACATTCGAAAACACTTTCCGGAACAAAATGGTCATCTATCGTAAGGGGATTGCGAACACGCTGCTGAACACGTTGTACACAGGTCTTAAGATCTGCATTAAGAAAAAGAAAATAAGCATGCTGTAATAAGTCTTTCCCCAACAATTCTAATGAACTGCTATAATCCCATCTGGCAAAATCAATAATAATTAACTCGGATTCCGAAGGCTTATGTTCCCAGATTTTTCGCGTTAACTCTTCTATGGCTTTATCATATATCTCAGGAACTAGAACATCGAAACCTCCATAATCCGCGAGATCAAACTGTCGATGTTCAACATCATCTTTAAACCATTCATACATTATTTTATAGTCGTTAAATCGTGCCGTAGACCATTTCTGACCGTTGTCCCTGGCCAACATTTCAATGCAATGAGCAGCAGTTGTTTTTCCACTGCCTGAACATCCGAATACAAAAACTGTTTTAACCATGCGACGTGCCCCCTCTTAACTATCAGCCATACCTCTTTGCACTCATTAATACTTGGGGAGGATACCCCTAAGCCACATATGCCCTTTCAAACAAGCTGAGAAGTTGTGGCAATAGCTAATAATTGTGTATTTCTAATGTAAAACGTACAGATAGATGCAAGATAACATGAAAAACGGAGCTATATAGCGGCTAAATTAACCCTTTTTACGCTGATTCGGATGGAGACCAGAGCCTATAACCCCAAATTACTGGATCCCAGCTGATTATGACATTTCCACCTTCCCGTTGCCCTAAATTGAGGGTCTCATCAAGGTTTTGCATTATCACTGCTCTCACTTCGGATACAGCTGTCTCAACTGGATATCTTCCAAATACCTCTTCTAGCTTGCTGTATTTGTACGAAGCTACACCTAATCGTACAGTCACATTCGGTATTTCCAGCAGCCTCTCTTTTGGTGTTAGTCTACTCATAGGTACATTTCGAGCATCAATACGGTAATCTCCTACCAGAACTTTGTACAGATTTCCAGCTCGATTCCGTGCCGTATCAAGTGTCATCCCTCTTAGGAAGAGATAGTACCTGTCTGCACTCACATGGTATAGCCGTCGTAGCTCAGGCTCAGAGTATGTACGAAGCTGCCCCAATATCCGTGACCCTACTTCCCTGCTAAGATTTCTCGCTACTCGGTTTCCTAATCTTGTTGCAAGACTGCCCTGGTTATCTATATCGATCACGATGAAGGAGACAACCTCCTCAGCGTGTTGCTCAGTCAATTCTTGTGCCTGAATGCCTGTAAGGAGATCTTCAACGTCATTGATAAAATCGTCCTCGGACAAAAAGTCTCTAAATGAGCCATCCACCAGTCCTGGATTCGTGATCACATTCGCAAGTCTCCCCGTTACTTGCCGCCGTGTTTGATACGTTGCTAGCAGATCCTCTATCATGCGCGTGATCAGTCTCAATGCTCGCTGATCCGCTTTGGAGAAGGCTTCTATTTCATCAGAGGCTATATAGAGCGATGCTACCGCCAGTCCATCCTCACCTGCTATCGGCAGCGCAATGGCAGAGCGCGTTGATTCCTCCTGTTCCCGATAGGCCAGGTCTGGGGGCTTGGCCCTTGGTCGATAGATGACATGCCCGGTCTGGTAAGCTCTGAACGTCAGGCCAGGATGTAGTACAGATAATCTCATGGTGCTCACCTCTACCGGCGCATGCTTACTATGCGCTCGCACCTCGAGTATGCGCTGTTGCAATGGTAGTGAGGTATCTTGTGGCAGAAAGAGATTACAAAAGTGCCAGCGATCCCCGCCATCAGGCGTTTTCCCTCCCAGTGCGACTACCATCTCTGTCAGCCCATCGAGCATGGCATCGGTTACGGCTGGGCCGCTCCTAAAATCGGTGACCTGATATGTCCAGTCTCGCATGCCGTAGTCGAAGCAAGACCGCCACTGCTCTATTTGCTTGTACACAAGTCCCAGCAAACGCTGTATGGTCTCTAGAACGGCGTCGCTTAAAGGGGGGATCAGCCAGGCTTTCCTTTGCACAATCAACAAGGGTGTGTAGCGCGTTTTCCCTTCATCCACGGTTTGTAATGGCTCGATGCGAAAATCACTTGGAAACTCAAAGGAGGGTGCCATATCTAGAAAGGCATAGAATGTCTGATTCCGACCGAGCCAACCTACCAGAGAAAGACCAACTGTGTGCAGATCTTTTGGATCAGTCATAACACTAGCATCGGCTTTTTTTTGCAAGGGGAGCACCAACCCTGCGAGGGTGTCTGGCATATCCTCGCAGATCAGCAGGAGCGATAAGCGTAATACCTGGGACACAAAGTAGCGCCAGAAGACTTCTTGATCAGCAATTTCTATGCGCTTATCTATCGGCAAATGTTCGGTTTCTTGCATATATCTGATACTTTGAATTTGCGCCGCCTGGCTTTGCTGCTCATCTAGAATTTGCTTCCAAATCTCATCGATATTTTGAGGAATGTCACCAGCTACATAGCCCTCATTCATTAGGTCACGAATCAGTGCAAGCTTATCTAATTCTTCAGGAGAGTATTGCCTATGACCGGTTGATGTCTTACTCTCTTGAGAAAGCGCTGGCCTATCGGTCTTAAGCAGCCCACGTTTCTCCCACTCCCTCAACTGGTTCTCAGTAAAGTTAAACAGGCTTGCAGCGCGACTGATGGTCACAGTCGCTTTTGCGTGTGCATCGAGCATGCGTTTTTGGATCCGCTCCTGAACTTCTTTACTCTCAAGATGCTTCCTGATGTACTCGATATTCAGCTCGTTCATCGGGGACCCCTTACCTAGACAGACTAAACTTCCTAAACGTGTACTCCAAGCAATCCGTGTACATAAACGCTGATTATCATATTTCTTATCTCAGAAAAGTTCAACTTAACATAAAATCTGATGTATCGCATGCTTCCAAGCACATGAAATGCTAGAAAATCTTGTTTCAATACTGAAAGTTTTCTAAAGCATTCTACACCCTCCTGGCAATCGTGTCAAGCAACTAATATCCATCTATCTCATTTTGTTTCTGTTATACCAGTACGTATAAATATAAAGAAGATATCATTTTCAAGACGTGTTTACTTAACAGAATTTTAACAAAACTAATAATCACCTTTAAGATTTCTAGAAAATCTGTACCTGTACGCTTAACTCTATCAAATATTATCTCAAATTTATATTCTAAATTCTTAGTTAACATCCTCTTCATCCAAATTTATCTTATAATTCCTTGACTTTTACAATTTTTCTGAGTATACTAAACAATAAGCAAAGATAAGCTGACATCAATATCAGAAAATCTTACATTAACAAAGTGATAATGATCAATTGTTTATAGCTTAACAAGGATTTTTCAAGTATCTTACAGAATTTTGATAGTCGCTCCAGCGTAAGGTAGTCCTTGTAGGTAAACTAATGTAGCCAATCTGAGTTTTTCTAAGCAAGAAGGAGACTCTCATGGATACATGCCTCCAACCCCCCACCGCTCTTACGTTCGACCTGTGTAGTGACTCCTCCTGGGCCAGTCTTTATCCCCGGCTGTTAACTCTCGTCAAGCGTTGGGTCTACGCTTCTAACGTCTTATCCTGGACCGGCCAGGAAAGCGATGTAGCATGGGACATTGTACTCACGTCTATCAAACGTACGTTCGAATATGTTCTGAAAGCCAGGAGTGAAGGAACTAACATTGCTTCTTTAGAACGCCTGAGCATCGTTATAGCGAAAAATTGCTTTCTCGATGTGAGGCGTAAAGACCTGAGGCTACTTCACCTTGATCATGACGAACATTTACAAGAAGAATGGCCCATGACACACAACGAGGCCAATCTTGCAGAAGCAGTCTTAGATAAATTGCACGAAGAATGGCTCTTTAGAGAGGTCGCCAAAGTGGTCGTCGATTTTCCAGAAAAGATGCGAACGGCTCTACTGATCGACTTAGCCAGACGCATGGACTTCAACGAAGTTGACTCTGATCCAACGCCGCTGCAACAGGCATTTTTAGAGGTAGGTATCCAGTTGCAAGAGTATCAACGCCTGCTTCCCAAGGAACCTGCTGCGCGAGCCAGGCACTTCTCTCTTGTCAGTTTGGGTTATAAGCGCATAGCCAGGCTGATCAAGCAACGAGAGTGCGCCGAAGCTGCGTAATTGCTACCTTTATGAGAGGAGACCATCCGTGAATATCGATATACAAACGATGATCATCATCGTACTGATTGCCTTTATCACCGGTTTCGTCATGGGTGTGGCTATAGCTAGGCCAAGATTCTTCCGCTAAAGTCTCCCTTTGAAGAACCTGTGGAGGAGGGAACTGCTGTTTAGTTTCCCTCCTCCATCACTCTGACAGCGCGTACTGTCACTTCATGCAGTAGTCGTTTTATCTTGGTCCAACTTCAAATCTCTCTAAAGGCATGTGCCCGTTCAACCACAGCCATCCCTCACATATGCTACAATACAAGCAGTTTTCTTTCACCGCTCCCAGTTACCGCAGAGGGATTTTGTATGCATAACTATGCCCAGAGCTATCTCCCTACCTTGCAGTCGTACCAGTCTGAACTCCTGCAGCGTCTAGAACTACTCGTGAACATCGATTCGGGCACAGGCCAGGTAGAGGGCGTAAATCAGATTATTTCCTGCCTGGAGCAGTGGCTCAGCGATAGTGGCTTTGCCGTCACCTTACATCCCACCGATCATTTCGGCAACAACCTTGTTGCCAGGCGCCAGGGGAAGGGACACCTGCGCCTGGTGCTGGTTGGACATGTAGATACCGTCTATCCCCAGGGCGCGGCGGCAACCCGGCCGTTCCAAATTCAGGAAGGTCTCGCGTCAGGCCCGGGAGTCATTGACATGAAATCCGGTGTTTTAATGGGTATCTATGCGCTACAAGCTCTGGTAGAAGCCAATTTTGAGGAATATAGCGAACTATTTGTAGTGTTTAATAATGATGAGGAGGTTGGCTCCCCGGGTAGTGCTGTTCTTCTGCGTGAAATCAGCAGGCAGGTAGATGTGGGGTTGGTACTCGAACCTTCCCGCTCAGCAGACGTCATAACCCAGGCACGCAAAGGCGCTGACAAATATGTAATGGAAATACGTGGAGTGCCTGCGCATTCAGGAGCAGAGCCAAACCGTGGGCGTTCGGCAGTAATCGAGCTAGCCCATAAGATGATCGCCATGCATCACCTGAACTCTGTGTACCCTGGCGTCACTTTTAATGTCACACGCATCAGTAGTAGCGAGCAATTAAACGTCGTGCCGGATTCCGCACGCTGCCATATCTCTGTACGTGCTTACACCGAACATGGGCTTAACCTGGCGGCAGCGGCGCTCGAACAAATTGCGGCGGGATGCAGCGTACCTGATACGCACACGCGCCTGACTCGTACCCGGGGGCGCACACCTTATGAAGCGACACCTCAGATCAAGCACCTGGTAGACATAGCTCAGGGAGAAGGCAAAGGGCTTGGATTGAATCTCATAGCTGAAAGCAAAGGCGGCGTCTCCGATGGAAATCTGCTGATGGAAGCTGGAATTCCTACCCTTGATAGCCTGGGGCCAGTTGGTGGGGGGATGCATGATCTCAATAGAGAATATTTGCGCGTAGATTCCTTACCTGTACGAGGAGCGCTGCTGGCCGGGCTGATTCACAGGTTGTGCCTGTCAGAATCTACAGGTGAAAAACCATCCTCATGACCAGTGAATTTATTGAGCTAATTCTTTATACTTTTAGAAAAACAAATTACATTTTATAAGGGTGACCTGGCTCTTTTCAGGACCTCAGGTCGCATGTGGTGGCAACCATTGCGGTGATCGCCAGGTCACTCAGAAGGCGGGAGAATATACTGAATGGCATTTCATGGAATGAGCGGCGGAATGACCGCTTATCTCGAAGAACAAAAGAAACGCGGGCGTAAGACCGATGCACGTACGCTCAGGCGTGTAGCACAAGCTTTCAGCCCATATAAGGTACAGATCGTTCTGGCGTTGATCGCCATTATCCTTACGACTGTCTTAGGGCTGGTCAACCCGCTTATGATCCGGTACATCTTTGATGACGCTATCGGCAAAAGCAACCTTAACCTGCTGGTCATTCTGGTCTCTATTATGATTGTTACGCCCATCGTTACCGGCTTGATTGGCGTCGGGCAAACCTTCTTGAACAACATTATCGGCCAAAATGTGATGCGCGATTTTCGCAACAAACTCTATGAGCACCTGCAAAGCCTATCGCTGCGTTTCTTCACCTCGACGCGTACAGGTGAAATCCAGTCGCGCCTCTCTAATGACGTAGGCGGAGTACAGGCAGTCGTCACCAATACTGCCACAAGCATCGTCTCCAATTTCTCGACGGTCCTGAGCACGATCATCGCGATGCTATTCATCAGCCCTCTGCTCACGCTCATATCGCTCGGCCTCCTACCGATTTTCTTGTGGATCACCTACAAGTTAGGCAATGTGCGCCGTGCGACGAGCAAGGAAACGCAAGAGAGCTTGGCCTCACTCACCGCCATGATGCAGGAGACGCTCTCGGTCAGCGGCATCCTGTTGACGAAGACTTTTGGACGCCAGAAATATGCCCAGGAGCGCTTTGAGAAGGAGAATCAGAACCTGACCAACCTGGAAGTACGCCAGCAGATGATAGGCCGCTGGTTTTTCATGTTCATTGGCGTCTTCTTCTCCATCACGCCCGCTATTGTCTATCTCGTAGCAGGATGGCTGATTATTCATAACCCGCTGCACCCACCTATCACCCTCGGTGGTATCGTCGCATTTACAACCTTGCAGAGCAGGCTCTTCTTCCCAATCGGGCAGTTGCTTAATATCCAGATAGATATTCAGGGGGCACTGGCTCTGTTTGACCGCATCTTTGAGTACCTGGATTTGCCCATTGAAATCAAGGATAGGCCCAACGCGCTGCATCCCAAAGC
>Ga0207646_10002525_pt1 | contig 21590 bp, 15 predicted proteins | sample KBSK5502metaG_FD_184343 | JGI IMG/M metagenome (GOLD analysis project Ga0207646, IMG submission 184343) | Corn, switchgrass and miscanthus rhizosphere microbial communities from Kellogg Biological Station, Michigan, USA - KBS K5-50-2 metaG... | ecosystem: Host-associated > Plants > Roots >... | reverse complement strand
TTCATCGCCGATCACCTCTCAACCCGTACCTGCGCCTCCTGAGCCTTCGCCAGCATCGGGAAACCCAAAGAGGGGGCCTGTCTCACCCTTCACCATCAAGCGATACATTGCCGAGCATCAAGGAGAAGAAGTAGTCTCCTTGGAAGAATTTTGGCAGCGCCTGGGGATTGAGACTGAGCAGTGGCGTAAGTATCATAAATGTAAGGCTAATATTTTCAGGTTGCAGCTTGATAGTAAGCCTGGCGCCGAGGTGATGCTCAGATTGTATATCCCTTATGGATGGGAGTGGGGGGGAGACACTCGCTACTTAATCTTCAAACTGAGGAAGCTACACCGTAAACCGGTGTGGGAGCTTCTCGGGTTCATTGATTTTGAAGACCAAAGAGACCACGTACCAAGCCAACGGGTCATCACGATAGGAAATCGACACTGGCTAGTGCTCACTCTACTCGCCGATCATGGATCAAATGTTGGGATCTACCACGATGTCTGGTATGAAATTGATCACCGAGGAGTAACCCCGGTCTTGAGGTATACCTCCAGGAAGGTCATAACATTTTTCCCTCATGTGTACTCATCCTCCCGTATTCTCGGTGTCAACATCGAGTCTGGCAAGCCGAGGGTTACGATTCGTTTCTCCGTGCGTTATGGGTGGGACGAAGGTAGAGGCCCAGAGTATACGTTATGGACCAAGAGAAAGACAGCCTCTTTTACCAAGCTGAGGGACTCGAAAGAGTTTGTGCTTGACCGGCGCAGGTCGAGCGTCACAGCGCAGGAACTCAAAGTGATTTATGGCGACGAAGGGATCATTCCCAAAGAGCTGCTCAAGTACCATTATCCCAGTCTGGTTAAGATCGCCGCCGGCAGAGAGGGAAGAGCTAAAGCATGGCTGCGGATCTTTTTAGGAACGTTAGAAGAAACCCCGGAAATCAGCCGGCTATATCAACTGATGCAAAAGAAACGCCGGCCGTGATCGCCCCTCTCCCACCTTTGCCCGCGACACGAGTTAAGAAGCGGGCTTGACGCAGCGGAAGCTGACGTTTGAACTGCCACTGTCCACCGCGCCTTTACCGCGGCTGCCGACCAGATAACGCGAGCAGTATTGATCGCTGCACAAAAACGACCCGCCGCGCTGCACGCGCTTCGGGATGCCGGGTTCATTCGGGTCAAGACTGTCCGGCGGCCCTTGCGGGTTGCGCGCTGTGTGGCCCGCCAGCTTCTCGTAATAATCCGGGCGGTACCAGTCGGCGCACCACTGCCAGACGTTACCGCCCATGTCGTATAGGCCAAATCCGTTGGATGGGAAAGCTGTGACCGGGGAGGTCCGCAGGTAGCCGTCATCGCCGGTGTTGGCTACGGGGAAGCGTCCCTGCCAGATGTTCGCGGCCCACTTGCCGCCCGGCTTCAACTCATTGCCCCAGGAGTATAGGTTGCGGTCCAGCCCGCCGCGGGCGGCGAATTCATATTCGGCCTCGGTGGGCAAACGCTTGCCGGCCCACTTCGCATAAGCTACGGCGTCTTCCCACGCGATGTGCACTGCCGGGTGATCTTCGCGGCCTTTGGTCGTGCTGCCCGGCCCTTCGGGGTGTTTCCAGTTGGCGCCCGCCACGTAGCGCCACCACTGCAAATGATCGTCGAGCGGGACGGCCTGCGGGGGCGGGGTGAAGACCGCGGAGCCGGGGACGAGGTTTTCCGCAGGAGCGTCGGGGTAGTCTTTCGGGTTGGGCTTCCGCTCGGCGACGGTCACGTAGCCGGTGGCCTTGACGAATTTCTCGAACTGCGCGTTGGTGACCGGCGTTTTGTCCATCCAGAAGCCGTCCACGGTGACCGCATGAACGGGCAGCGTGTCCGGCATGTCACATTCGTCGCAGCCCATCCAAAATGTCCCGCCGGGGACCCAGACCATGCCTTCAGGGGCAGGGCCTGGCGGCAGCGCCGGATTGATGCCGGTGGCCACGCCAGCGGCGTTCGGCTGATTGCTGCCGGCAGACATCGGATGACCGGCTTGATGAGTGGCGTGCTGATTGGCTTGATTGCTGGCGGCCTGATCCTTTTTGCGTTTGAACGCGTAGATCGCCCCGGCCAAAGCCACGGCGATCAGTGCCATCATTCCCAGCCGCAGCCACTGCGATGATCGGGCTGGCGGCGGTTGAGCTTTTCCGGTCTTTGCTTTTTTCGCTTGTTTCATCATGGCGTCGTCATGGCGCTGCCGGCCACGGCTTCAGCAGCTTCTTTATTACTTCTACCGTTTCATGGATTCAGCATGGCTATTGCTGCCAGCGCGAATCGCGTTCAGAATAGCAGCTTGATCTCAAAGGTCAACAGGCGCCGGCCGTGACCTTTCCCGCCAGCAACGGCCGACACTGAAAGTGAGCGAGGGAGTAACTTAAGCCTATGCCTCGGAAATTCTCTTACACGCTGCTGCTGGTGGCGAGCGCCTTGATCTTTACTTCCAGGCCAGCCGCCAAGCCTGACTCGCCCAATATCCTCTGGATCACTAGCGAAGACCACGGGCCGCACCTGGGCTGCTACGGCGACGGGTACGCGACCACGCCGCACGTGGATCGGCTGGCGGCCCGCGGGATGATTTACACGCACGCCTGGTCGAACGCCCCGGTCTGCGCCCCGGCCCGCACGACGATCATTTCCGGCATGTACCCGCCCTCGACCGGCAGCGAGCATATGCGCAGCCTGGTCGCCTTTCCGCCGGGCAAAAAGATGTTCCCGCAGCTGCTGCGCGAGGCCGGCTATTATTGCACGAACAACGCCAAGGAGGATTACAACCTGGAGAAGCCCGGTCAGGTCTGGGACGATTCTTCACGCAACGGGCACTGGAAGAACCGCCAGCCGGGGCAGCCCTTCTTCGCGGTCTTCAACTCGGAGAAGAGTCACGAGAGCCAAATCCGCGTGCGCCCGCATCGACAGGTCCACGACCCGGCCAAGGTGCGTGTGCCGGCTTATCATCCCGACACGCCGGAGGTGCGGCAGGATTGGGCGCAATACTACGATGTTGTGAGCGAGGCGGACGCGGACGCGGGCAGGCGTCTGAAAGAGTTGGAGGATGCCGGCCTCAGTGAAGACACTATCGTCTTCTATTACGCCGACCACGGCTCGGGGATGCCGCGCAGCAAGCGCTGGCCTTACAATTCAGGCTTGCAGGTGCCGCTGGTGGTTTACATCCCGGAAAAATTCAAGCAGCTCGCGCCGCCGGAGTACAGACCCGGCGGCCGGTCCGACCGCCTCGTCAGCTTCGTTGACCTCGCGCCCACGATCTTGAGCCTGGCCTCCCTCAAGCCGCCGGAGTGGATGCAGGGCCACGCCTTCATGGGCCGATACGAGGAGCCGCCGCAGCCTTACCTTTACGGCTTCCGCGGCCGCATGGACGAGCGCTATGATCTCGTCCGCAGCGCGACCGACGGGCGTTACGTTTACATCCGCAACTACATGCCGCACCTGATCTATGGGCAGTACCTGGACTACATGTTCCAGACGCCGACGACGCGGGTGTGGAAGCGGCTCTACGACGCAGGCAAGCTCAAACCGCCGCAGACCTATTTCTGGCAGCCCAAGCCGCCTGAAGAGCTCTACGACTTGCAGACCGACCCGGACGAGGTGAAGAACCTCGCCCATGCCCCTGCGCACCGGGCTACGCTCACAGCGCTGCGAGAGGCGCAGCAGTCGCTCGCGCTGAAGATTCGCGACGTCGGATTTCTCTCTGAGGCGGAACAGCACCTCCGCTCGGCCGGCACGACGATGTATGAGCTGGGGCGCGACCCGAAGAAGTACCCGCTCGAAAAAATCCTGGCGATGGCGGCCCTTGCGTCGTCACTCAAGCCGGACGTGGTGTCCCCACTCAAGCGAGGCTTAAAAGACGGCGACAGCGCCGTGCGTTACTGGGCGGCCATGGGGTTGCTCATGCGCGGGAAATCGGCGGTTGAGTCCGGGCGCGGCGACTTGCGCGCGGCCCTGAAAGACGAACGCGCAAGCGTCCGCATTGTGGCGGCCAGGGCTTTGGGTCAATACGGCAACGACGCTGACCTGAACCTGGCTTTGCCGGTACTCAAAGAACTCGCTCCGCCGGATCATCACGGCGCCTATGTCTCAATCGAAGCGATGAACGCGATTGACGCGTTGGGCAGCAAGGCAGCCAGTTTGGTTGAGACACTCAAGGCCATGCCCACCAAAGATCCGGCTGCAGTCCAACGAGCCAACGAGTACGTCCCCAGGCTCTTGGAGCATTTTATCGAAGTCACGGGGGCTAACCCTGCCGACAAAATGCGGGGTCCCTCTAAACCGTAGGTAACTGCTCAGGTGGGTGAGGGTAAAACAAGCTTATCTACAGCAACAGGCAGAGAGGTTGAACGTGTGCCAGCCTAGCAGCGCGGGCCTTCGTCAGATAGTCGAGCGCAGCTCAGCTCATGAACCTGATGAAACGTTGTGAGAACAGTGCGCGCACAACCGGTTCCGGGTGCGACTGAAGGATGCCGCTCGACAAACTTTTCCGGCGCTTAATGACCTGGATGCGTTGCAGCCCTTTGAGGTAAAGGGTGGGGGCGTAGTCCAACAGTTTCAGCGAGACGATGGCGACCGCATCGCATTTCAACTCGACTACTCTCATGGCGCGGGCATCTTTCGCCCGACTGGCTGCCGCCATCTCGTCTTCAAAGTAGGAATGGCCCAGTTCGTGCCTGAAGATACCCGCTAATTCGCCATCATAGAGCGGATCGGCGAGGCCGTCGGAGAGCGCCAGCACACAGCCTTTCCAAAGCGTCGCCGAGGGGACATCATCCTGAAACAGAAACAACTCGACCTCCCCGCCACGGCCGTGTACTTGGAGTACCTGGTTCAAAATTGTCTCGGCGCGGCGGAAGAGTTTGCCCTCGGTGAGGCGATGGCGCAGAATCGGTGCCGGGAGTGCGGCCACTGCTTGAGCGCGGTCCTTTTTACCAAGCACGGTGATGCGGTCAGTGATCAGGCGGCCTTTCATTTCATCAACTGAGCCGCTGCCAATGGCCGCGAGTGCTAGGCCTACTTCATCTGTGGCAGCAGGCTGCCCCTTGATCATGGGCGTCAGACCAAGGGAAAGAACTGCGAGGCACATCAAATGTCGGATACCTGGCTGGAGCATGTTCTGACCTCTCACCGCAGTCAGCTCCGCGCGACCGGTTAGTAGACACACGAATCCCTACTTGCCAACCGGCCTGGCGCCGCGTGCTCGACTGCTGGGGTTTGTGATTGGTGATCGGGAAGCCGGCGGTGGTTGCTGTGGGCCGCCTCCTCACCTTAGAATGAGCCGGTCACTTTGCGTTTTCCTTCCGGCTCATTGTGCTTCGGACGGTAATCCCGTGACCTCAGCAATGTCCTTTGGGGACGCGCAGGAAGGTCTAAGGAAACAATGGGGAAGTTCTTGGGGCAGCCATGAGCCAGCAGACAAAGCTCTTCTACGAATTCGGCCCCTTCTGGCTGGAGCCAGCCGAGCGTCTCTTATTGCGTTCCGGGGAGGTCGTCCCGCTCCCGCCTAAAGCCTTCGATCTCCTGCTCGCGCTGGTTCGCAACCACGGTCACCTGCTGGACAAGGACGAGCTGATGAAGCTGGTCTGGCCCGACGCCTTCGTCGAGGAGGCCAACCTGTCTTACACCGTGTCACTGATCCGCAAGGCACTGGGTGAGAACGGGGACGGGCAACCGTATGTCGAAACGGTGCCCAAACGCGGCTACCGGTTTATGGCCGAAGTGAAGGAGCAACATGGCGTGGGGGCGAAGCCGGTGGTCGAGGAGTCGGTAACTCCGGTCGGCGAGGGGGAAATGACGCCGACAGCGCTGAGCCTCGGTTCTGCGGCCAGCCAGGCCAACCCCTCGCGGCTGGCAACGGCGGCGGCATTGCCGGCGGTGACGGAGTCACAGGCCAAAGCTCGCGGGCCGCGCTTCCTCGACCGCGAGCGGTTGGCCTGGATAGTGGCTGCAGGAATACTTCTGCTTGGGCTGCTGGCGTCATTGCCTTTCACCATTGCCTATCTGCGCCACGCGCCGGTGAACGAACGTGTCGTGCGCTCTTTCATTTTCCCGCCGGAGAAGTCGAGCTTCAATTTCAGCGGCAGAAATGGAGCAGCCATCGCTCTCTCGCCCGATGGCCGTCGCCTGGCTTTCGTCGCACCGTCGGTGGAGGGCAGAGTTCTCCTCTGGGTGCGCCCCCTCGATGCGCTCTCGGCGCAGCCGCTCACCGGCACCGAGGGCGCCGCTTACCCCTTCTGGTCGCCGGACAGCCGCTTTCTGGGATTTTTCGTCCAGGGCAAGCTCAAAAAAATCGACGCCTCGGGCGGGCCGCCACTCACGCTGTGCGACGCACCCTTAGGTCGTGGCGGCACCTGGAACCGCGACGGGGTGATCGTCTTCGCCCCTAAGAATGGTGAGCTCCATCGGGTCTCGGCCTCGGGCGGCGCTTCCAGCCCCGTCACCAAGCTCGATGAGACGCAAGGTGAAGCCTCTCACCGCTGGCCCTGCTTCCTGCCTGACGGAGAGCACTTTCTGTATCTCCGTTGGAGCGGCACCGCCAGCGAGACGGCAGCGATTTACGTGGCCTCGCTCGCGTCTCATGAGCGAAAACTGCTGCTGCACGTTGATTCAAATGTGGAGTACGCTCAAGGGTACCTGCTCTACTTGCGCGAGCGGACGCTGATGGCCCAGCCCTTCGACGCCACACGCCTGGAAACGACAGGCGGTGCTTTCCCGATTGCCGAACAGATTCAAAGCTTACTGGGTCTAACGCGAGGAGTCTTTTCGGTCTCGGAGCAGGGCGTTCTCGCGTACCATACGGGCGCTGGGGCGATTGGGTCGCAACTCACCTGGTTCGACCGCAGCGGCCAGCCGCAAGGCGTGCTCGGCGATCTAGCCCCTTACAGTAGCCCTCAACTCTCGCCCGACGGGAAGAGGGCGGCGGTGATCATCCACGACCCTCAGACCAGGCGTCCGGACATCTGGCTCATTGATGTGGCGCGCGGCCTCCGGACGCGCTTTACCTTCGACCTGGCAGAAGAGAGAGTCATCGCGTGGTCGCCTGATGGGGACCGCATTGTGTTCAACGCCAACCGCAAAAGCCATTTCGATATTTATCAAAAGGCGGCGAGCGGGGCCGGCAGCGACGAACTGCTCCTGGAATCCAACCTTGATAAATATCCGACCAGTTTCTCTCCGGATGGGCGCTTCCTCCTCTATTACACCTCCGGTGATCCCAAGACCAAGACGGATTTGTGGGTCTTACCGCTGGAGGGAGATCGGAAGCCGTTCCCGTTTTTACAGACGGAGTTCAGTGAGAGCGGCTGTCAATTTTCCCCTGACGGGCGCTGGGTCGCGTACAACTCTGATGAAACTGGCAGGTCTGAGATTTATGTGGCGCCCTTTCCGGGGCCTTCAGGCAAGCGGCAGGTCTCCACCTCCGGCGGCATAGAGCCGAGATGGCGTGGCGACGGGAAAGAGATTTTCTATCTCTCCTCGGACAACAAGTTGATGGCGGCAGAGGTCAATGGCCTAGGGGTGACTCTCCACCGGAGAGTCACATGGGTGGAGGTCGGGGCGGTGCGACCACTGTTCGAGATTCGTCCGTCCGGGCTGGGCTATTTTTATGACGTGACGGCGGACGGAGAGCGCTTCCTGGTCAATACGGTAATGGAGCAGAAGATCTCCGCGCCCATCACCCTCGTCCAAAACTGGACGGCGGAGTTAAAGAAATGACGCCAGCCAACAAGGCTGGAAGCGACTGAAGGGTTACTTCGCCATGAAGAAGCTCAGCGCATGGATGTTTGTTTTCGCCCTGGCCTTTGGCCTCGCCGTCTCAGGCCCTGGTGGCACGGCGGCATCGAAGCCCAACATCATCTTGATCCTCGCCGACGACCTCGGCTGGCGAGACCTCGGCTGCTACGGCAGCGCGTTTTACGAGACGCCGCATCTCGACCGGCTCGCGGCGCAAGGCATGCGCTTTACCGACGCGCATGCCGCGTGCCCGGTCTGTTCGCCGACGCGGGCGAGCATTCTCACCGGGAAATACCCGGCCCGCCTGCATCTGACCGACTACATCCCCGGGGCGCGGCGCGGGAGACTCAACCCCGCGCCTTACCTGCACCACCTGCCGCTGGAAGAATTCACCGTCGCCGAGGCTTTGAAAGAGGCGGGGTACGCGACCGCGTTCATCGGCAAGTGGCACCTGGGCGAAACTGAATTTTATCCGGAGCGGCAGGGCTTCGATGTGAACCTTGGCGGTTGCGAGAAGGGCCACCCGCCGTCCTACTTCAGCCCTTACAAAATCCCGACCTTGCCCGACGGCCCCACGGGCGAATATCTCACCGACCGGCTCACCGACGAGGCGCTCAAGTTCATCGAGGGTGCCAAGGGGAGCCCCTTCTTCCTCTACCTCTCTCACTACGCGGTGCACAACCCGCAGCAAGCCAAGGCGGAGTTGATCGCGAAGTACAAAGCCAAGCTCGCCTCGCTCCCGCCGCCCGCCGGCCCGGAGTTTTTGCCCGAGAGAGAACGCCAGGCGCGGCAGATTCAGAACCAGCCCGTTTACGCCGCGATGGTCGAGAGCCTCGATGAAAGCATCGGGCGCGTCATGAAGAAGCTCACCGAGCTCGGGCTGGAGAAAGAGACGATCGTTGTCTTCACCTCAGACAACGGCGGGCTGTCAACTTCCGAAGGGTCCCCGACCTCCAACGTGCCCTTGCGCGCGGGCAAGGGCTGGCTGTATGAGGGCGGTGTGCGCGAGCCGCTCGTCGTGAAGTGGCCCGGCGTGACCAAGCCGGGCAGCGTCTGCCGCGAGTCGATGACGAGCACCGACTACTACCCGACTTTCCTGGAGATGGTTGGTCTGCCGCGGCGCCCGCAGCAGCATGTAGATGGCAGGAGTATTGCGCCGCTGCTCAAAGGGGGGCGGCTGCCCGAGCGCCCGCTGTTCTGGCATTATCCGCATTACGGCAACCAGGGCGGCAGGCCCGGCGGCGCGGTGCGGCTCGGTGATTACAAGCTCATCGAGTGGTATGAGGACGACCGCATCGAACTCTTCAACCTCCGGGAAGACCTCGGCGAGCAGCACGACCTCGCGGCGAAGATGCCCGAGAAGGCCGCCGCGCTCCGGCAGTTGCTGCGCGATTGGCGAAAGAGGGTGGATGCCTTGATGCCGACGCCGAACCCGGATTACAACCCGAAGGCCGGAGGTAAGGATAGTGCATCGCAATAGCCGTTCTGAACCGCTGCTATAGCATTCGAGAAAATGCCGTGAGCAAGAGGGCGTTTGGAGTATCGGAGGCGGGTTTTGGCGGTGCTGAAAAACCCGCCTCCGGTACTCCAAACCTTCTTTCCCGGTTGATTCAGTAGTGATGCTGCACGAGGCTGATGAGTTGAAGCAGATGTCTTGGAAAGGAGCTTGTGCATGGACCGACGAAGATTCCTTGGTCGAACCCTCTCCGGCAGCGCCTGGCTGGGCGTGAATGGCGCCGCCTCAGCGCAGACCCCGATGCGCGAGCCCGCCCAGCAGGCCGACGTGTTCATCGAGCGCGATCAGCCGGGCCAGCCGCATCGAGGCAAGGTGCTCGCCGCCATCCAGCCCCACTGCGACGACCTGCCGCTGTTCGCTGGCGGCACCGTCCTCAAGCTCATCGGCGAAGGCTACACCGGCATCCTCGTCCGCACGAGCAACGACGAGATGGCCGGGCGGGGCGCCACCGTGGGCGAGGTCGTGCTCAACAACGAGCGCGACAACTTTGAGGTCGCCCGCCGCCTGGGCCTGAAGAAAGTCTTCGACCTCCACTACCGCAACCATGAATTCGACGCCGTCGCGGCGGCCGAGCTGCGCCACCGGTTGATCTTCATCTTCCGGCTGATGAAGGTCGATACGGTCGTCTGCTACGACCCCTGGGGCCACTACGAAGAGAACCCCGATCACTACGTCACGGCCCGGTGCGTGGAGGCGGCCTGCTGGATGGCTGGCGGGCAGTGGGACCTGCCCGAACATTTCGAGGCGGGACTCGGGCCGCAGGCCGTGAAAGAGAAATACTACTTCGCGCGCGGGCCGCAATTGGTCAACCGAGTGGTGGACATCAGCTCAGTCTTCGATCAGAAGGTCGAGGTCAACCTGGCTAACATCACGCAAGGGCCGGCCGGAGAGAGCGGGGCGGCGTTGCGCCAGCGCCTGGCGGCCCAGAAGCTGAGGCTGCCGATTCTGGGCGACGACGACGCGACGGCGAATCGTCAGTACACCAAGCATATCGTCTTGCGCGAGGACGCCGAGTTGGGCCGCCGTTACGGGCTGGCCTACGCCGAGCCGTTCCATTACATCGGCCCCAAGCCGTCGATGCTTGATGATTACATCAAGCGGAACGCCGTGCCGTTGTAGACCAGAAAATGTCTATTCCTGTCAGGTTGTTGATGACTTCGCAGTGGCTAGTGTCGGAAGCAACAGCAACCTGACAGGAATAGACACTGAGGGGAAATAATGTGAACCTCAGGCCGTCGCTGCTCACTTCGCCGCTGCCACCCGGCCCGGCTCACGAATGCCTTTGCCGACCCGATTGGTCAGCGAATCACCCAAATCTTCGCGCGCCTTCTCCGCCAGCGCCTCAAGGCGTCGTACCACGTCAGGGTGCCGGGCGGCGACGTCGGTCGTTTCGCTCACGTCATTCTCTAAATCGTAAAGCTCCGTTCCGATCTTGCGCGGCTGGTAAGGGGCCGGCAGGCCGTCACGCCCGCCGGGCTGGCCCGCGAGGGTGCGGTAGGTGTGCGGCAGGTAGAGCTTCCAGCGCCCGCTCGTCACGGCTTGGAGTTGATTGTTCTCGTAATAAAAATAGTAAGCCTCGTGCGGATTCTTCGCCTTCGGGCCGCCGGCGATGATCGGCCAGACGTCCAGGCCGTCGATCTTGTGCTGGGGCAGTTGGGCGCCGATCAGCCGCGCGATAGTCGGGAAGAGGTCGATCGTCATGAGCGGCTCACGGGAGACGCTGCCCGCGGGAATCTGGCCCGGCCAGCGCATGATGCACGGCTCGCGCGTGCCACCCTCCCAGGAAGTCAATTTCCCTTCGCGCAACGGGTAGGCCGAACCGGCGTGATTGCCGTAAGAGAGCCACGGCCCGTTGTCGGAGGTGAAGACGACGAAGGTCTGATCGTCGAGACGGTTGTTCTTCAGCGCCCTGAGAATCTCGCCGACCGACCAGTCGATCTCCATGATGACGTCGCCGTAGAGGCCCTGCTGCGACTTGCCCTTGAACTTGTCGCTCACGTGCAGCGGCACGTGCGGCATGTTATGCGCCAGGTAGAGGAAGAAGGGGCGGTCTTTATTCTTCTCGATGAACTTCACCGCCCGCTCGGTGTACCAGGTCGTGAGCTGCGTCTGGTCGGGCATCAGTTGGACGACCTGCTCGCCTTCGATGAGCGGCAGCGGCGGATAGGTGCCCGGTTTTGCCGTCGGGTGGTTCGGCCACATGTCGTTCGAGTAAGGCAGGCCAAAGTATTCGTCGAAGCCGTGGCGCGTCGGCAGGAACTCCGGGTGGTGACCGAGGTGCCACTTGCCAAAGATGGCCGTGGCATAGCCGCGCTGCTTCACCAGTTCCGCCAGCGTCATCTCACTACGGTTAATGCCGTGACTGGCTGACGGGCCGAGCGCGCCGTGGATGCCGATGCGGTTCGGGTAGCAGCCGGTCAGCAGCGCTGCGCGTGAGGCCGAGCACACCGGCTGCGCCACGTGGAAGTTGGTGAACCGCCTCCCCTCTCGCGCCAGGCGGTCGAGGTTCGGCGTCGTAAATCCCTTCGCGCCGAAGACGCCGACGTCAGCGTAGCCCTGGTCGTCGGTGAGGATGATGACGATGTTGGGCAGGCGTGGCCTGGCGGCCCCGGCCTGGGGTGAAGCCATGCCGAGCCAGGCTAATGAAGCGACTAACGAGACGAGTAACAAGCATGAAGTTTTCATCCGGCCGACTGCTCCTTTCCCGCCTTCGATTTCACGTGCTGCTTTAGATTCCCTTACCGGCTCTAACCACCCGGCCTGCCGTCTTGCTCATCCGAATAGCCAGTGATCGTGTCGTACAATGTGCCAGGAAACACTCGTTTATTCAATTCCCGCTGGTGTTGACATGACTTTCGACGTGAGGAGAGTTACCATCCGGCCGCCGATCATCGAAAGATGGCGTGTTTCTTTTTCCGACCGGCTGCTGCAACTTGCCATCCTTGGCGGCGCTGAGTATGATCAGTGCCCTGAGCGTAGCCGGTCATCGCGCCTGGCGACCTCAATGATCACGCCGCGGAATCCCTCGTTCCGCCTGCATCGCTCATCCCGCCACCCCTTAAAAATCGACCCAAAGACAACTGATAAAAAAGGAGAGCCAACTTATGAAGAAGAATCTCTTGTTCGCAATTGTGTTGCTCGGCCTCGCCTCCCTACCCGGCCAGGCGCAGGTCACGGCCATCAAAGCCGGTAAGCTGATTGACCCGGAGACGGGCGCCGCCTCGATCAATCAAATCATCCTCGTCGAGGGTAAGCAGATCCAGGCCGTCGGCGCTGGCCTGACGATCCCGGCTGGCGCCGCCGTGATTGACTTATCCCGCTCGACTGTCATGCCAGGCTTGTTTGACGCCCACACGCACCTGTGTAATTTGCCCGTCACATTGCGCGGCCTGGGCTTTGGCGACCTGCGCGACTCATTCTTCCAGGCCATCACCCTGAATTCGACCGGCTACCGCGCGCTTCGAGGCGCGGCGAACGCCCGCTCGATGCTCGAAGCGGGTTTCACGACGGTCCGCGACCTGGGGCATGCCGGGAACTACGCCGATACCGACCTGCGCCGCGCGATTGAAGAGGGCCTGGTGCCCGGCCCGACCATCATCAACTCAGGCCGGAAAATCTCGCCCTACGGCGGCCAATTCCAACTCCAGCCCGAGCGCCGAGACCTCCTGGCCCCCGACTACATCTTCGCCGACACGCGGGACGAGATGGTGAAAGCCGTCCGCGAGAACATTCACTACGGCGCCAAGGTGATCAAGATCATCGTCGCCGGCCAGCCTTACATCTACTCGGTGGACGACATCAAGTTCATCGTCGCCGAGGCGGCGAAGGCCGGCCTGAAGGTCGCGGCGGACTGCGCGACGCGGGCGGGGTCGCGCAACGCGGCCGAGGCTGGTCTAGCCTCCATCGAACACGGGGCCGGGATGACCGATGAGGATTATGAGGTGGCGAAGCGGAACCACGTCACCCTGATCATCAATGTCCCGCCGGAGACGGTCTGGCGTGAAGGGGGCATCCCGGTTGAGATGCGCCGGTCGTACCTTGATTTTCTGAGGCGCGCATACAAGCTCGGAGTCACCCTCGCCTACGGCACCGACGTGGTCTTCGTCACGCCCGGCCAGAATTACGGCCGCATGGCAATCTCTTTCATCGACACCTACCTCGACGCAGGCATCCCCGCGCAGGCGATCCTTCGGATGATGACCACCAACGCCGCGCGACTGCTCGGCGTGGAGCAAGAGCGCGGCGCGGTCAAAGCCGGCCTGGCGGCCGACCTGATCGCCACGAATGAAAACCCGCTCGACAACATCCTGACGCTCAAGCAGGTCACTTTCGTCATGAAGGAAGGAAAGATTTATAAGCAAGGCCCGTGAGTGCCGGGAGCTAACCACACGGATTTCCCGCAGGGCGCTGAGCGGGCTCCACTGTCCATTATCCATTGTCAATTGTCCACTGATTTGCAAAGAGGAATGCCTAGTCCTTCTGCTTAACAGTGGACAGTGGACAGTGGACAGTGGACAGTGGTTCGAGTTCGCAGCGCCCGCGATGTCCCGATCTCGCTTGGTTTGATTTAGCAGGACTGGCCTAGCTGACCTGCGGGGAAGCCGTATCAAGGCGGCTGGAGAGCGGCGATCAGCCTACGTGAGCTTGTGCCGCCCCCAAAAGCGGGGGCTCTGGCACAAGTGGAGCGGGCACAGAGTCAAATGTCCTTTAGCCAGTTGGCGAGTTCTCTGACGCGCGACGACTGGACGACTCCGTCCGGGCCTGGCGCGCAGGTCAGTTGTATCAACGCGGCCTCCTTCAACGCAGCGGTGGCCCCCGGCTCGATTGCAGCCGTCTTCGGAACCAACCTCACCACGACGAGTGGGCAAGCCAGCCTTCAGCCGCTGCCTACGGTGCTGATGGGCGCGCGCGTGAGCATCAGCGGCGTGGCTGCTCAACTGCTCTACGTCTCGCCCACGCAAATCAACCTGGTCATTCCCGACGGCCTGCCGAGTGGCCGCGCGCCGGTTGTAATCACGGGGTCAGACGGGCGCGTCACAGCCGGCTCGATCACGGTCCAGCCGGTCGCGCCCGGCGTCTTCTCCACTAACGCTAACGGGAGCGGCATCGCCGCCGCGCTCACCACCTACGACGGCGTCTATTACCAGCCGGCGATCAACCCCGACGCCACGCCGCGCCCGCTCAGTGTCGGGACGGCGGAACAGCCTGACTACCTCGTGCTGTTCGCCACCGGGGTGCGAGGGCGGGGCCGAATGCAGGACGTGGTGGTCTTGATCAACGGCATCTATTGCCAGCCGACTTATGCCGGGCCGCAGCCTGCTTACGCGGGGCTCGACCAGATCAACCTTCCGCTGCCGCAGGCCCTGCGCAATGCCGGTGAGGTAGAAGTCCAGGTCATTATCAATGGCGTCTCTGGAAATCGGACGCGACTGGTCTTCGGCAGCTAAATCGAAGCACCGCCCAATAGAACACAGACTCACCACCGAGTTGTTCATGATCCTTCGGCTCACCACCGAAGATGAAAACTGAAGCAGGACGTTATAAGCTACCTCCGGTCAGGGTGGGAAGAAAATCGGAAGTGTCTGGCGCCGGTCGCTGCTCGCCGAGCCCGTCATAGAGTTTGCTCTGAGAGCATTTCTGAAAAGTTTGAGCTTGGTCGCTCACAGCCCCAACGGGGCATGATGTAATAGCCCAGGGCACCGCCCTGGGAACTGTGACCGACCGCCCCGCAAGCCCTGAAGGGGCGTGATTGCGCGGTGTGATCGCGCCCTTTCAGGGCTGGCGGGCGCGCACGTGGTTAACCCGGCGCGTTGCGCCGGGCTATTACATTGAGACCCCTTGGGGCTTCAACCAGAACTTTTCAGAAATGCTCTGAGAAATATTTTGGAAGTTTTTGGCCTCGCCGGGCGAATTACTCATGTCAGCCGCGGGCTGAAGATTGAGCCGACGATGACCAAACCGATGACTCCCAGCGACACCGAACTGCTGCGGCTGATCGTGGCCGGGGACGAGGAGGCCTTCACCCTGCTCTACCGGCGGCATCAAAGTGCGGTCTACCGGTTCGCGCTCCTGATGAGCGGCTCGGCTACGGTCGCGGAGGATGTCACGCAAGAGGTGTTTCTGGTGCTGATCCGTGAGGCGCATCGCTACGACCCGGCGCGAGGGCCGCTCTCGGCCTACTTGTATGGGGTGGCCCGCCATTACGTCCTGCGCTGTCTGGAGCGTGACCGCTCTTACGTCCCCCTGGTCGATGAATCGGACGAGAGCGAGGTGGCCCCCCGCACGCCGTTGATTGCCCGAGACGACCCGCTCGGTGATTGCACGCGCAATGAAGTGATCACGTTGGTGCGCCAAGCCGTCTTGACCTTGCCCGCGCGCTATCGTGAAGCGGTCGTGCTGTGTGACTTTCAGGAGCTGAGCTATGCCGAGGCGGCGGCGGCGCTAGGCTGCGCGACCGGGACGGTGAGCTCGCGCCTGCACCGTGGGCACGCCTTGCTGCTTGAGCGACTGCGGGCGATGGGCAAGCTCGACTCAGCCTCCCCCGGCGCTCACCCGATGAGGTGCTTCGTATGAATTGCCAAGATTTTGAACGGATCATTCTGCCTCGCGCGCGCCACCAGTTGCTTGAAGCCACGGCCCGCGAGCAGGGCCTGGCCCACACCGCAGGTTGTGTCCGCTGTGCGGCTCGCCTGGCCGAGGAGCGGGCCTTGATCGCCGGGGTGCGCGCAGTCGTCGCAGAGATCGCCAAGGAGGGAGCGCCGGCCCGCGTTGAGGCCGCGCTGCTGGCGGCTTTTCGCGAGCAGGCCGCGGCTGCGGTCACGCCAGCCGTCAGGCCGATGCCCACCCGGAGCGGGCGCTGGCCGCGTTGGGTGCTGGTGGCGGCGGCGACCGTGATTTTAGTTTTGATTCCAGTGCTCGCTATCTTCTGGCAGCAGTCAGGCTCGCCCAATCAGAAGAAAGAAGTTGCGGCCGGATCACCCACGCCCTCAACCACGGCCTCTGGACCGCGGGAACCGATGCCTAAGCTGGCGGATCAAACCATCGACCGCGACGAGGAGCGCACGCCGCGCCGTGTGGCGCAACGTCCCCGGAGCCGGATGCGCCACTCGCCGCGCCAGCGCAGCTTGAGTGAGGTTGAGGTCGCCACTGATTTTTTCCCGCTGATGGAAGGAGATGATCTCGATGGGTTGGAAAGCGGTCAGGTGGTGCGAGTCAAACTGCCGGGCTCGGCGCTGATCGCGGTGGGGTTGCCGATTGATGCCGAGATGGCGAGTGCACCGGTCAAAGCCGATGTGGTGTTGGGGCCTGATGGGTTAGCGCGTGCGATTCGTTTCGTGCGCTAAAGTCGCCGCCTCAGACTAATGATGGCGGCTGAGATGACAATGGATCTTTGATGGTCAATGATGAGGAAAAAAAGGAGATCACGATGAAAAAAGAGAGAGCACTGCTGATGGTTATGATCTGCTTGCTGGCGCTGCTCGTGAGCGGCATCCACTCGGTCGCCCAAGAACAGGAGAAAAAAGAAGCACCAATCAAGCCGGGATTTGAGGGTCTGCTGCTCAATGACACCTTCGTCTTCTTGGGGTCCAAATATAACTTCGGGAAGGTCGTGAAGGGCGCCCCCTATTCGGCGACGGCCGTCACGGAGACGATCCAAACGCTCAGCGATGGTAATCAGATCATGCGCAAGAATGAGGAGCGGATTTATCGTGATAGCGAAGGGCGCACCCGGATCGATCAGAGGTTGGAGACCCTGGGCCAGTGGGCCGCCGCTGGCGACCCACCACAACTGACTCACATCAGTGACCCGGTGGCAGGCTATCACTATAGCCTTGATCCTCGCACCCGGACGGCACTCAAGAGCGGGGACGGCAAAGACCGAACCGCCACGGCCGCGAAGGAGATAGAACTGGCGAAGGAGAAAAAGCAGAAACTTGAAGCCCTGCCGCCTGAGTTGAGGCCGGGTAACTCTGCCCCGTCAGATGGTGATCCGATCTTGAAAGCGAAGGCGGAACTGAAAGCCAAGGCCGAGGCCGAAAGTGTCGTCCGCAAAAAAAAGATGGCCAGGCAGACGGAATCGCTCGGCAAGCAAATGATCGAGGGCGTCGAGGCTGAAGGCACGCGCACCAGGCTCACGATTCCTGCAGGCCAGATCGGCAACACCTTGCCCATCGAGGTCGTTGACGAAAGCTGGTACTCACCCGAGTTGCAGACGCTGGTGATGACCAAACGCCACGATCCACGCTCGGGTGACACAACTTACCGGCTGACGAATCTCAACCGCAGCGAACCGGATCGCTCGCTGTTTGAGGTTCCCGCCGATTACACGCTGAAGAGTGAATCAGTAGACAAACTAAAGGCCAAGATGAAGAAGCCTGAAGAGGAGCATCAATAAAGAGGCCAGAGTGGCGGACGGACAACTCCGCGCTCATCACGTCTGATCGGGGTCCCTCTGGAAAAGGAGCCACTCGCATGCATCGGATCCTGTTCGCTCTCACGCTCGTCATCGTCGCGCCGTTAACGGCGCTGGCCCAGCAGACCGCTGAGCCAGCGGCTCCCGCAGCAGACCCGAAGGCGCGCGCACAAGCAGTGCTCACACAAGCGCGCGCCGTGATCTGGGACGAAACCAAATCCAAATCGTTGCAGAGCCTCTCGATTAATGCGACTTCCCGCCGGGTGCAGGGGCAGACCGAGTCAACGACCGAAATGACGCTCGACGTGCTGCTGCCTGACAAATTCCTTCAGACCACCGTCAGGTTCCTCGGGGCGGCTGAATTCACCAGCATTCTGGCCGTCAACGGCGCGCAAACTTGGTCTGATTTCAAGCAACCTGGCGCCGGCCTTGACATCGGCGCCGCCAAAGCCGCGATGGCTGGAGGCTCCGGCGCCAAAGCCGACATCCGCGGCAAAAAGGAGATCACGGGCGACAGCCCGAGTGGTTTCATGCCGCAGAACAATCAAGCAGATCTCGGGCGGATGCTGCTCGCCTGGCTGCTGATGACACCAGGCACGCTGCCAGTCGAATTCACCTATGCTGGTGAAGCCAAGGCCCAAGCCGACGGCCGGACGGCCGACGTGCTCGATGCCAAAGGCCCGAACGACTTTGCGGCGCGCCTCTTCATCGATCAGCAGACGCACCAGCTTTTGATGCTGACTTATCAGCTCAAAATGCCAAACAAGAATCCCCCGCGCGACCCGCCGACTTCCGGTCAAGGCAATCCCAAGCCAGAGGGCAATCGCCCGACCAATCCGCCCATGCCAGAAGAGGTGGAAATCCGCTGGGTCGTCTCCGACTACCGCAACGTCAACGGCCTGAACCTCCCGCACCGTCTCACCAAATCCACCAGCGGTCGGATCACTGGAGAAATCGAGATTCATAAGGTCAAGGTCAATCCTGCGCTCAAACCCGACAAGTTCGAGAATAAACAAGAGAAGAAGAAGTAAGCCCGCCCGACTCCTGCAACATGGAAGAAGCGAAAGCCTGGAAGGGGGCTTCCGCCTCTCGCCGCGCCTTCCGCAGGCGTAGACAATCTTCGCCGACCACCGTCCGTGATCCTGATCCAAGATCAAGTAAAGGATCATTTTCTTTGGATCCTCAATTGGAATTCTTGCCAAAGCTGAGTAGTTGGGGGCCTCGCCGTGATGATTCTTCTGAACCTTTTCCGCGGGCGTGAAGTAGATCCAGTTAGCGCGGAGTTATTCACGCTCTTCCCCTGAAGAGTGGGTGTGGTGCGAGCAGCCTTCATCAAGCTGCCGGTCAAGGAGGTCAGCGCATGCTTTACCATCGCTTCGCTTCAGTTCTTCTCCTCCTCGTCTGCTCCACCTTGATGGCGCAGGCGCAAGCTCCTCGCGCCGCCCAGGACTTCTATAATCGCGGACACCGGCGCTACACCAAGGGAGACCTTGATGGCGCCATCGCCGACTTCACTCAAGCCATCGAGCTGAGCTCCCGCCTCGATGGGGGTCATCACCGGCCTGGGAAAACCACATCAGAGTTCAGCGGCGGCGCCTCTCACTTCGATCGGATCGCGGTCATTGACCCGCTGGCTGCCGCGGCTTACACCGATCGCGCCCTGGCACGCTGTGACCAAGGAGATCTGGAGGGGGCCATCAATGATTGCAATCGGGCGATCGCCATCAACCCGCGCCTCAAGGAGGCCTACCTTAACCGGGGCATTGCTCGCTTTCGCCAAAAAGACCTCGCTGGCGCCCTCGCTGATTTTGACCGGACGCTAGCGATCAATCCGCGAGATGCGGAAGCTTATAACAACCGTGGCAACGTCCGTATGGCTCGGGGTGACCTGGCGGGAGCGCTCGCTGACTTCGATCAGGCCATCGCTTTGAATCCTCGCCGGGCGGAAATTTATTGCAACCGCGGCCACGTCCGCAGGGACCAGCGAGAAGTCGAGGGAGCCCTCGCTGATTTCGAGCGGGCGATCGAACTCAATCCCCGGTTGGCCGAAGCTTTCCACGGTCGCGGCCTGGTGCGAGCTGACAAACGAGACTGGGAGCGAGCGATCACCGACTTCAGCCGGGCGCTTGAACTCGATCCACGCTTCGCCTGGGCCTACTGGGATCGCGGCTTGGTCCGGCTGCACCAAGGCCAGCAGGCTGAGGCTGAAGCAGACTTCGCCCAGTGTCTCAGACTCGACCCTTCCTTGGGGCCGAAGCTTGAGCAGAGCATCCAGGTAGTGAAGCAATGGCGCGCCAACCAGCGCTAGGGCGGTTTCAGCAGGAGGGCGACTTGCACTTGGATTGCTGAATCCCTCCCGCAAGCCTCACCCGGCTAGTGCCCGGTGGTGAGCACGACTCGAAACCGCGCCTGGCCGCTCATCATGCGCTCATAGGCCTCGGTCGCGCGCTCCAGCGGAAAGACTTCATTCATCGACCGCACGCCGGTGAGCACACTGAAGGAGAGCGTATCTTGCGAATCGATCGAGGTCCCGGAGTACCAACCCTCGACCGACCGGTGTCCGGCGATGAGCAGGAAGGGAGAGACTTCGAGCGACTCAGGGGCGCCCAGGACCATCAACTTCCCATGGACGCCCAGACCGCCCAGGACCGCACTCATCGCTGCGCCGCTGGTCACGGTGGCGAGGATGATCCTGGCGCCGCCCAACTTGAGGAGTGCCGCCGCCGGGTCCTGCGCCTGACTGTCAATGTAATGCCGCGCGCCGAGTTCCCTGGCCAGCGGCTCCTTGTCACCCCCTCGGGCGATGGCCACCGTCTGAAAGCCCATGTTCGCGGCGAACTGCACACCCAGGTGACCGAGGCCGCCCAGCCCGAGGACGGCGACCGTCTCGCCGGGCCGCGCGCCGCTATTGCGCAGAGCGTTGAAAGTGGTCAGCCCGGCACACATCAACGGTCCGGCCTCGACGGGTGAAAGCTCTTCGGGGACTAGCGCCAGCGCGCTTGAGGGAGCGACCATGTAGTCGGCGTAGCCGCCGTCGCAGGTGAGGCCGGTGATTTGGGCGGCGATTTGGCAGGCAAAGAAGTCACCGCGACGGCAAGCACCGCAATACCCGCAGTGTCCACCGTGCCAGCCCACTCCAACCCGCTGGCCCGACGTCCAACCGGCAACGCCCGGGCCGACGGCGTCAATGAGTCCGACGACCTCATGTCCTGGCACTCGCGGATACTGAAGACCCGGAAAGGTCCCCTCCTTGACGAGCGAGTCGCTGTGGCAGATGCCACAGGCCTGGACCTTGATGCGCACCGATCCAGTGCCGGGCTCTGGGATTTCACGTTCGACGAGTTCGAAGGGGCCATTCGGGCGGGAGACCTGGACGACACGCATCTTCGACATAGTTCCTCCAATCATATTCTTCACCACGTGTGGCACCGTAGTGAATTGATGTTCCGACTCCAGGATTATATGCCTTTCCCCGATGACTGGGTGAACGCTTGCGGGAATTCTTCGGGGCATCTGGCTCGCGCTCGGAGCGGGCCATCTGCGCGTCGTCAGGCAACTGCTCACCGAGAGTAGGCGGCGGGCGGTTTGGTCGGCACCCTACTCGCCGTCTGGCTGAATGAATCACTGCGCGCGCTGCTGCCGGAGAAATAGCGGGCCATCCCGCTCGAGCTTGATGCGAGGCCGCCGCCTTGCCTCCGCCGCCTCCCCTATGTAGAATACTTGCTAGCAAGAATACTATACCTTGAACGGGGACAAATTGAGCTTTTGAAGAGAGAAGAATCTCAACCCAAAGGGTCAAGGGAGACCGCTTAAAAAGTGCCTGTAACGTATCGCATATTGTTTTTACGCAACGCGACCACCACTACATATGGGGCTGTCACCCGACTTTTTAAGCGGTCTCCTTTGAACCTTTGT
>Ga0207646_10002524_pt1 | contig 21605 bp, 20 predicted proteins | sample KBSK5502metaG_FD_184343 | JGI IMG/M metagenome (GOLD analysis project Ga0207646, IMG submission 184343) | Corn, switchgrass and miscanthus rhizosphere microbial communities from Kellogg Biological Station, Michigan, USA - KBS K5-50-2 metaG... | ecosystem: Host-associated > Plants > Roots >... | reverse complement strand
GGCTTCTACATCATCGAGGTCGCCGGTCTCGATGATGTAGAAGCCGCCGAGATGCTCCTTGGTCTCCGCGAACGGGCCGTCGGTCGTCCGCACGCGCTTCCCGGATGGTCGAACGACCCGGGCTCGGCCAGGCTCGCCGAGCCGGCCACCGAACACGAATGCCCCGGCCGAGCGCATCTCGGCCTCCAGCGCGACAACGGGCTCGTAGCCGCGACGCATCTCCTCCTCGGTCATCTCCGGTGGTGCCGCGTCCCCCGAGGTATGAACGGACAACAGGTACTTCGGCATCGCGCCAACTCCTCGTGCTCGGGCGGATCGTGCCCGCCTCTCGTTTGGGCGACGATCGGGGCCCGCGAGACTCGACATTTTGCGCGCGATTCCCCGACGCCCTCCGCCCGGACGGCGGCGTACCGTAGGTCCTTGATCATCGTCATCACGGGTCCCATCGCGAGCGGCAAGAGCACGATCGCACGAGAGGTGGCTCGGCAGCTGGAGCGAGCGCGTGTCCGAGCCGCCGTGATCGACCTCGACCTCGTCCATGACGCGATCGTTGCCGATGGATCGACCCCGCGCGACGCCACGTGGCACGCCGCACGACGGCGGGCCGCGTCCGACGCGAACGCCCTCACCCGGGACGACGTCGCCGTCGTCGTCGCCGAGGGCTCGTTCAACCTGCCGAGCCATCACCGCAGGACTACCCGCTGGGTGAGTCGCAGGTCTTCATGAGGAAGGAGCTCGTGTGAGTCGGGCAGTACCGGCCGAAACGACGACCAAGGAGCTCCAGCTCCGGGATGGCCGACGGCTCGTCGTGCATGACGCGGGAAGCACGGGCGCGGCGGACGAGCTCACGCTGGTCTGGCATCACGGCTCGCCGCAGACGGGTGCTCTGCTGGCGCCCCTGCTCGAGGCCGCGAGTCGGCGGCGAATCCGGCTCGTGTCCTACGGCCGGCCGGGCTACGGCGACTCGAGCCCGAACGTCGGCCGAAACGTTGCGTCCGCGGCCGCCGACGTCGGGCAGATCGCCGACTTGCTCGGCATCGATCGGTTCGCGGTCATGGGCGCGTCGGGCGGGGGCCCCCATGCCCTTGCCTGCGCCGCGTTGCTGTCGGATCGGGTCGTCGGAGCGGCGTGCCTCGCGTGTCCGGCGCCCTACAGCGACGCGTTCGACTGGTATGCCGGCATGGCCTCGCCCGATGCGCTCCGGTCAGCGGCCGGGGGTCGGGACGAGCGTGCTCGCTTCGCGTTGACGGAGACCTTCGACGAGAGCCAGTTCACGGCCCGGGATTGGGCCGCGCTCTCGGGAACGTGGGCCTCGCTCGGGCGCGATGCCGGAGAGGCAGGTGCCGCCGGACCCGATGGCCTCATCGACGACGACGTCGCCTTCGCCGGGCCGTGGGGCTTCGACCTGGGCTCCATCTCCGTCCCGGTCTTGCTGGTTCAGGGTGGCGAGGACCGCGTCATCCCGCCCAGCCATGCAGACTGGCTCCTCGGCGCGATCCCGACGGCCGAGCTGTGGCTGCGCCCACACGACGGCCATATCTCCGTGCTCGACGGCTGTGCGGTGGGCCTGGACTGGCTCAGGCAGATCGCGCGAGACTGAACCGAGTGTTCGGGCGCGCGCCCGTGCCCGCCAAGGTGGACGGTAGCGACGGAGACGCGGCGTAACGCCTGCCCGCTAGTCTCTCGACTCGCGCGTGCCGTCTCGCTCGGGGGCCCTGACGATCGACCCGGCGCACCTAGGAGGGTAGGACGATGGCTGGAAGTCGGCGGCGGGTGGTCGCGGCGGTCGGAGCGGCGCTCATGGCGCTATCCATGACCGCGACTCCGGTGGGTGCCGCGGTGATCCTGCGAGATCACTATTCGGACGACTACGCCTTCAGCTTCGACGATTGCGGCTACTGGATCGACGTCTCCGGCCACGCCGAGGGCGTCGCCCACATCCGGGTCGGCAAGGGCGATCTGGCGACGGCCTTCTTCGCACATGACAACTACTCGTTCCTGGAGACCTGGACGCGACGCGATACAGGCGACTCGTTCACGCTCGGCGGGAACGGGCTGTTCCAGGAGACGAAGGCGACTCCGGTCGGGGGCACGGTGTTCGAGTTCACAGCCGTCAACGCCGGCCAGCCGTTCACGGTGTGGGACTCGGATGGGAACGTGATCGTCCGCGATCGCGGGGTCGTCCGGGCGGTGATCCAGTTCGATACCTTGGGCGACGATGTGCCGGGCGGCGAGTTCGTCGCCGACGTGTCGATCTCGTTCAGCGGTCCGCACGACGGCATCGCATTCGATCCCTGCGCCACGCTGGGCTGACGAGGGCCGCCGGCCGGTCCATCACATCATGATGACGACCTTGCCCTTGGCCCTGCCGTCATCCACGTAGCGCAGCGCCTCGACGACGTCGGCCAGCGGGAAGCGCCGGTCGATCGCGGGATGGACCTTGCCGGCCGCCATCAGCTCCTTCAGCCGCTCGACGTCGTCCGGCGCAGCGTTGAACGGCCGCCACCAGATCAGGAGGCCCATCCGCCTGCCCGTCGCCTTCCCTACGACAGGGCCCAGCAGCAACGCGGCCAGGATCGGCCCGCCAGACCCGCCGAGCGTCACGTACACGCCGTCTGAACGCAGCGCGTGGCGGACCGCGAGCACCGAATGGTGGGAGTCCGTGTCGACGATCCAGTCGTAGCGCTCGCCGGTCCGGGTGTAGTCGACCGCGGTGTAGTCGATCACGTGGTCGGCCTCGAGCGACCGGACGAATTCGACCTTCTCGGTCCGGCAGACGCCGGTCACCTCGGCGCCCATCGACTTGGCGATCTGGACGGCGAACGGTCCGACGTTGCCCGACGCCCCGTCGATCAGGACCCGGCTGCCCGAGCCGATCGTCCGGCCGTTCCGTAGCCGCAGGGACTGGAGGGCGAGGATGGCCGAGTGCGGGAGGGTCGCGGCATCCTCGAAGGTGATCCCGGCGGGGATCAGCTGGAAGGCCCGTTCCGCGGCGCACGTGTACTCGGCGAAGGTCCCCGTTCCGAACGAGAACATGTCGCCGAAGACGCGATCGCCCACCTTGAATCGGGCAACCGCCGGGCCGACCGACTCGACCACGCCGGCCACATCGATCCCGATCAAGTGGTTCCTCGGGGCGCGGACGCCGGTGAAGATGCGAACGAAGCCGGGCCGAGCTTCGAGACCGTCGAGGTCGGCCCGGTTGACCGAGGCCGCCGCCACCCGGACGAGGACCTTGTCGTCGGTCGGGACCGGCGTGTCGACGTCCTCCACGCGCACGATGTCCGGTGAGCCGTAACGATCCCGGACGGCCGCCTTCATGACTCCCTCCTTCTTGCCGCCCTGCGTGGCGCCTCCCTATTGGACCTCGCCGGCCGACCGAGGGCAATCCAGCCAGCCACCCCGAGCGTGACTCTGGCTAGCACCACCCAAAGACGCCAGTCCCCCGGCTGGTCGCGGGCCATCGCGGCGCCGCAGATTGAGGACCGGCACGACGGTCCGTCGTCGGACGGGACGATGTCGGTGTCGGCCGCGGGCTCGGCCCGTGCGCACAGCGGCGTCACGACGCGCGTGCGATCGTGACGCCAGAGGGAAGGACTGCCCATGAGGGTCAATCGCAGGTTCCTGTACGTCGGTGCGTTCCTGACCTCCGTCGGCGGCATCCTCGTCGCCGCGGACCTCGGGGTCGTCGACTCGGCGGCCCTGACGGACGCGCTCCGGCTGTGGCCCCTGGCCGCCGTCGCGATCGGGCTGAGCCTGGTGGCGCGGCGAACCCGGTTCAGTCTGCCAGGAGGCATCCTTGCCGCGGCCCTGCCCGGCGTCGTCCTCGGTGGGGCGCTGGCCGTCGCTCCTCGGTTCGTCGGCGACTGCGGCGCGCGCGGCGAGGCGCCTGCCAGCGTGACGCAGGGGGGCACGTTCGACGGTCCCGCAACCATCGCCGTCAAGGGCGGTTGCGGCTCGATGAACGTCAGGACCGCGCCGGGGAACGCCTGGCAGCTCACGTCCGCGAACACCGCGCGACGGGCGCCGCGCGTCGAGTCGTCGGCGCAATCGTTGTCGATCGGCACGATCGGCGATGACGGCCTCGCCTTCCTCGGCGAGGGTCGCGACACCCTCGACCTGACGCTCCCGGCAAGCGCCATCGACAGCCTGGCGGTGGACGCGACCGCCAGCCGGACGAGGGTCGACCTGTCCGGCGCGAGCATCGCCGCCCTGGATCTGACCGCCAATGCCTCGGAGGTCGTCGTCGATGCGTCGGCTGCCTCGATCACGACCCTGTCCGGCGACGTCAACGTCGGGATGCTGTCGATCCACCTCCCCGCCGGCAGCGACGTCACCGGCCGACTGAGCGTGGGCGGAGGCGATCTGCAGCTGTGCACGCCGCCTGGTCTCGCGCTGAGCGTCACGACCCGAAGCGGGCCCAAGGAGGTCACGGTCAACGGCCTCCACCAGACCGAGTCGCGCTGGCAGAGCCCCGACTACGCCTCGGCCGTTCACCACGCCGACCTGACCATCAGCGCCGAGTTCGGCGCCATCGAGATCAACCCGATCGGAGGATGCAAATGAACCGCCGTCTCTATCGTTGCCGCGAGAATCGACGCCTGGCGGGCGTCGCTGCCGGGGTGGCCGAGTTCTTCGACCTCGACCCGACCTTGGTCCGGGTGCTGTGGTTCCTGTCGATCTTCGTGGGAGGACTCGGGATCTTCCTGTACATCGGCCTCGCGCTCATCGTCCCGCTCGAGCCGGTGTCGGCCGTGACGGCCGGCTCTGCCCAATCGGCGGGTTCGCCGGCCGGCCACGACGAGACGAGCGTAGGCGGGGTCGAGCCGGAAGGCCACCATCACCACGTCCAGACGGGCCGCGGGACTGGCCGGCTGTCGATGTTCGTCGGGATCGCCCTGATCCTGTTCGGGTCGCTGGCCCTCGTCTCGGTCCTGTTTCCCGGCTGGGAGCACTCGGGGCGCTACCTGTGGCCCCTGTTCTTCGTCGGCATCGGGGCGGTCCTGATCGCCGGGGCCATACGGCGAGAGCCGAACGAGTCCTGATCGAGCCGTAACGTGCCCGTGACCAGCCCGTGATCGGTGCCGCGATCCTGGCGACCGGGTTGCTACTCGTCGTCGCGGGACTGTCGGCGGCCCGGATCCCCGGTGGAGCGACGTTCGCTCGGCCGGGGATCGGCCGTTCCCGGGACGACGTCGGCGACGCTGGTCGGGGCCTCTTCGCCTTCGCCCGACGCGCGCCGAACCCGGTCCGCGCCTTCATCCTCTCACCGGTCCATCCGGAGACATGGCGGGCGAACGGAGCCATCGCCCTGGGGCTCCTGACCGGGATCGGCGCCGCCGCTCCGATCCTGACGGCGCTGTCGACCGGCTTGACCGTCCTCCTCGCCGGCATCGGGTTCCTCTTCGTGGCCCTCGCGATCGAGGGATCACGCGTGGCGGCCCGAATCGAGCGTTGGCGGGCGTTCGCCGTGGAGCCGGGTCGGCCGGCGCCGCATCCCTATCGACCGCTCCGCGGTGGCTTCGTCGACATCCTGCGGGCCGAGTTCGCCGACGAGAACCGCTGGCGGGACGTGCTCTACGTCGCGATCAACCTGCCGCTGTCGATCATCGAGTTCCTGGTCGCGGCGACGTTCTGGACGGCCGGGCTATCGCTCGCGACGTCGCCGATCTGGTACGACGCCGTGGCCGGCGCTGGCCTGCCGGGGTTCCTGGGGCCGTTGTTGGGTCACGACCCCGTCGCGATCACCGTCCGAGCGGTCGCCGGGGCGGCCCTGGTCATGGCCGCCGCCTCGATCTCGCAGCTCCTGATCGCACTCCATCGCGGCGTGGTGGCCGCCCTTCTCTGCACGTCGGAGAGCCGCGAGCTGCGACGGCAGGTGGCCGCCCTCCAGAAGAGCCGCTCGGCGGTGCTGGACGTCGAGGCGAGCGAGCTCCATCGGATCGAGCGCGACCTGCACGACGGCGCGCAGCAGCGGCTCGTCATGCTCACGATCGACCTGGGACTGGCCAGCGAGCGGCTCGAGGACGATCCGGCGGCTGCGAAGCAGCTCATCGTGGAGGGCCAGGAGCAGGCGCGCCAGGCGCTCGCGGAGCTCCGCGACCTGGTCCGCGGCATCGCTCCGTCCATTCTGCTCGACCGTGGCCTCATCGCGGCTCTGGAGTCGGTCACGGCACGCGGCCCCGTGCCGACGAGGCTCGTCAGCGAGCTCCCACGCGGCGAGCGGCTCCCGGCGGTCGCCGAGCGGACCGCCTACTTCGTGGCGACCGAGGCGCTGGCGAACGTCGCGAAACACAGCGGCGCGAAGCGCTGCGAGGTGCGCTGCCGGCGGGAGGGATCGCGCCTCGTCGTGGAGGTCTGGGACGACGGCACCGGTGGCGCGAAGGTCGCCCCCGGTGGCGGTTTGGAGGGGCTTGAGGGTCGCGTCGCCGGGGTCGACGGGACCCTATCGATCTCGAGCCCGTCCGGCGGTCCGACGCTCGTCCACGCGGCGATCCCGCTCGCGGAGGTCCCTGCGGCGCAGCGGGCGGACAGCGGCTAGGCGCCGAGGTAGGTGAGGACGGCCAGGACGCGGCGATGGTCGTTGGTCGTGTCGGGTAGCTCGAGCTTGCCGAAGATGTTGCCGATGTGCTTCTCGGTCGCGCCCTCGGTGATGCTGAGGAGCCTGGCAATCCCGACGTTGGTCCGGCCCTCCGCCATCGCGGCCAGGACCTCGCGTTCGCGCGGCGTCAACGCGGCCAGTGGGTCGTCCGGCCGGGATCGTGACATGAGCTGGGCGACGACCTCGGGGTCGAGCGCCGTCCCGCCGCGGGCGACCCGTCGCAGGGCGTCCATGAACTCGGGGATGTCGCCGACGCGATCCTTGAGCAGGTAGCCGACACCGCCGGCACCGTCGGCCAGGAGCTCGGTCGCGTACTGCCGCTCGACGTATTGGCTCAGGACGAGGATCGGAGTGCCCGGAAGACGGCGCCGCGCCTCGATCGCAGCGCGGAGCCCCTCGTCGCGCTGGCTCGGAGGCATCCGGACGTCGACGACCGACACGTCAGGACGATGGCTCTCGACCGCCATCACGAAGGCCGGTCCGTCGCCGACCTTCGCCACGACGGTTCCACCGGATTCCTCGATGAGGCGGGCGATCCCCTCCCGAATGAGGACCGAGTCCTCGGCGATGACGACGCGGAGCGGCGGCCCGAGCGGCGACGATCCCACGCGCGCATCATGCGGCGTCCGACGGCCGGCCGGTTGACGCGGACCCGACGATGACAGGCGTCGGCGCGGGCTCGGAGGGCAGGGCCAGGGCTGACACCGCGGGAGGCGCGCCACGTGAACTCGATTGTCGGCGGGTACCTCGACGAGCGCTATTTCCCGCTGTATCAGCAGCTACGCAACCAGCTGATGGACCTCCTCGCCGACGGCGATCTGCAGATCCGCCTCGGAGGCGAGTCTGAGACGCTCGGCGCGCTGTGCCGCGAGATCGGCGAGATCGAGCACGCCTACGTCGAATCGCTCAAGACGTTCCGCCAGGACTTCGGGTACCGCAACCCCGATCCGCGCCTGGAACAGAGCGTCGCCGCCCTAAAGGCCTGGTATGCGGACCTCGATCAGGCGCTGATGGCGGCGATCGAGACGCTGTCCGAGGACGACATCGAGCGGCGCAGGATCGTGCGGTCCGACTTCGACGAGTCGTTCTTCTCCCCCTTGCCCAAGGAGCAGCTCGACGTATATCGGGAGGCACTGCTCATCTTCTACGGGAAGGTCAGCGTGTACCTGAAGTCGATGGGCAGGGAGCGTCCGCAAGAATGGCGTGAGTGGATCGGTTGATTTCCGGCCACTGACCTGGGCGCCATCCGGCCGTCCGCGATCGGGACCTGGGACCCGATTCGGGCGGTCCGTTTCTCCCATCGACAGCCGGCACCGCTCAGAGAACGCTGTCGGGGCGTCGCGCACACGCGGGCGCAGGCCCGCTCGATACCGCAACACGAATCGAACGCGAGGAACGATGGCGCAGCCCCGGCGCCCCCGAATGGCCGAGCTCCGACGCCGCTGGCGATCCGCCGAACGGCGGGTCTGGTTCGCCGCACCCGGCAGCCCCGAATGGGATGCTGCCCGCGCCGAGAGCGATGAGGCGGAGTCGATTTACATGGCTCGGCTCAATCGCATCCTCGACCGCGCGCGACGACACGAGGAGCGGGCCGAGCTCTAACCCGCCGACAGCAGGAAGAGATCCGGGCGATCTGGCAAACCGTCGGGCGCGTATCGTGACCTGATGGAGCCAGGCCCACCCGAAGGACGGTCAACGACGTCCGGACCGGTCGCGATCGTCGCGCTGGTCGCGGCCGTCGTGATCGTCGTGGCGGCGACGTGGCTGGTCCTCGGCTCGAGCCGGCCCGAGCCGTCGCCGCTGGCGTCGGCCGCAGGTCCATCCTCGAACATCGCCATCGGCTCCGCGAGTCTGTCGCCCTCTACGCCGGCCGCTTCAGGACCGGCGCCCACCGCTCGACCGACAGCCCCGCCGCCCGAGCGGCCGTTCGCCTCATCGGGCTCGATCGCGGTCGTCGAAGCGGACGGCTCGCTGACGCTCGTCGACACGATGGGCCACGTGACGGTCCTGGCCGAGGCAGGCGACGCCACGTTCGCGTTCCCCGTCTGGTCGCCGGACGGCTCGCGGATCGCGACCATCCGTTACGGCTCGGCGGACAGGCAGATCCAGGTGTTCGACGTCGGTCAGGCCGCGGCCGGGAAGCCGATCCAGCCGGCCGTCCTCCTGCAGAGCTCCGCGATCGGGCCGTTCTACCTGTCGTGGACGCCCAATGGGAAGTCGATCGCGTATCTCGCCGACGAGAATGGCGGCCTGTCGCTCCGAGTCGTGGCCGCCGACGGTAGCGATCCCGTCGACGGCAGCGCGCCGGGCTCGGTGGTTCGAACGGGCAACCCGTTCTACTTCGACTGGATCGGATCCGACCACCTGCTGGCCCACGTCGGGACGGGGACGGACGCGTTCCTCGGCGAGATCGGCCTCGACGGAACGTCGGCGGGCGCGACACTCGCAACACCCGGCGACTTCCGGGCCGGCGCCGTCAGCGGCGACCAGAAGTTCGAGGCATACGTTCAGGCGGGTCAAGGCGGCGAGGCGAAGGTCGTCGTCGCCGGGCGCGGCGAATCCACTCAGCGGTCAATGTCGGTCTTCGGACCGGCGGCCGTCAGCTTCGACCCGGCGGGCGACGTCGTCGCCTCGATCGGTCCCAGCGAGCCGGGCCAGAATGCGTTCACCGTGCCGGTCGGCCCGCTGCGGCTCCTCGACCCCTCGTCCGGCAAGATCCGGACGCTGCTGGACGGCGCCGTCGTGAGCTTCTGGTGGTCCCCGAACGGGAAAACGATCGCGGCGCTCGTCGTGCAGCCGGCCGGTGCCTCGGCGTCGCCGGCACCCGCGCCAAGCGCCTCACCCGCCGCGATCGAGTCGCCAAACGCGTCGGCGACCGCCTCGCCGAGCACCGTCCACGTCGTCTTCGTCGACGTCGCATCCGGCAAGGTCCGATCCAAGGCTCTCGTCGATCCGGGCCAGCTCTACATCGACCAGTTCCTGACCTACTTCGATCAGTACGAGCGGAGCCATCGCGTCTGGTCGCCCGACAGCACCTCGCTGCTCGTGCCGGTTGTCGATGCCGATGGCGGCACCCACATCGCCGTCCTGTTCGCGAACGGGGATCAGGCGGAATCGATCGACGGTCTCATCGGCTTCTGGAGCCGCTAGCACCTGGCTGCCCGCCCGTGACGATCCTTCCGATTCGGACGATGATTCGACTCTGAGGATCGACGGGAAGGAGACGCTATGAACTTCAACAGCATCCTGATCGGGTCGGAGGATCCGAACCGACTGGCGGCGTATTACACCAAGCTCCTCGGTGAGCCCGCCTTCTCGGACGGCGGATACACGGGCTGGGTCATCGGCAGCGGCGCCGTGACGATCGGGCCGCACAGCGAGGTCAAGGGCAGCAACAGCCAGCCCGGCCGGCTGATCTGGAACATCGAGAGCAGTGATGTCCAGGGCGACTTCGACCGGTTCAAGGCGGCCGGCGCGACGGTCGTCCGGGAGCCCTACAGCTTCGAAGGCGCTCCCGGGTCGTCGATCGCCACATTGGCCGATCCGGACGGGAACTACTTCCAGCTGATGACGCCGATGGAGCCGCCGTCGAGCTGAGGCTACGGAGGCTTCGGGGGCTTACTTGCCCTTCGCGGTGTCCTTCGGCTTGTTCTGCTTCGGCTTCTTCGGGGTCTTGGCCTTCTTGTCCATGAGCAGCACCTCCTTCGACCGATTATGACCAGGTCACCGTCGCGAGGCTGACCGGAGCGGTCGCGCCACGGATCTCGGCGGGTCGCGGCTCCGATGCCGGAACGTCGCCGGCCTCGGCGAGAGTATCGGTCGAGGCCAGGATCTCCCGGCCAGCGGCGAGCGCACCGATCCGCGCCGCGACGTGGACGCCGATGCCGCTGTAGTCGTCGCCGCGCAGCGTCGCGGCCGTCGTGTGCAACCCGATCCGGACGGACGGCGCGAACCCGCTGTTGAGGGCCTGGTCGCGGAGGGCGCGCTGGATCGCGATGGCCACGTCGACGGCCGCGGCGGCCGAATCGAACGCCGCGAAGAACCCGTCGCCCGTCGAATTGACCACCTGTCCGCCGCCCTTCGCGACGAGGCTCCTGAGCATGTCGTCGTGCCACCGCAGCAGTCGCTCCCAGGCCTCGTCGCCCAGGGCTTCGGCGAGGTTCGTCGAGCCGACGATGTCCGTGAACATGAGCGTCTTGCGCGCGGTCTGCGGGCCGCTCCGGCGCTCTGCCGCGACCCGGAGATCCCGCTCGGCCGCCTCCAGTTCGACTCGCGCGCCGAGGCGCCCGAACTCGTCGATCGCGGCGCGCAGCTCGAGGTCGGCGTCGTCCTCGTCGCCTCCGGCCCGCAGGGCCCGGGCGAGCAGCGCCCGGGCTCGGGCAACCTCGTACGGTGCTCCGACCTCGCGCCACTCCTTGATCGAGGTCCGCAGCTCACGTACCGCTCCGGCGTCGTCGCCTTCGGCGAGGAGGACTCGGCCGAGCGCCACCCGGCAGCCCGCGACGAGGGCCGGCGAGGGGTAGCTCGCGATGATCGAGCCGAGCTCGTCGATCGCGGCTCGGGCGTGGGCGATGTCGGCATTGGCGATGGCAATCTCGACCTGCGCTGGCAGGAGTCGGGCCCGCGCCCAGCGATCCCATGTCTCGTCGGCGACCGCGGCGTCGATCGCGGTGGCGGCCGCCTTGACCTTTCCCTGGGCCAGGCGAACGAGCGCAAGGGCGGGCTGGGGCGACTTGCCTCGGGCGTGCGCCTCGCGAAGGGCCGCCTCGGCGCCACCGAAGTCCCCACGGAGTCGCCGGATGTCGCCGATTGCGTAGAAGCCGGCCGCCTGTGGACCGACCGCATTGAACGCCGCGAGCTCGGTCGTCGCCCGCTCGAGCTCGTGCTCCGCGCGCTCCCAGGCGCCGGACACGGTGGTCACCTCGGCCCGGTGGATACGGCACACGCCCGGGAAGCCCTCGAGGGACTCGCGATCGCAGTACCGCTCGGTCGCCTCGATCCATTCGCTCGCCCGCCGGTAGTCCGTGAGGTCGCGACACGCCCCGATCATCCGGCAGGCGGTCACGCCGCTGGCGAACGGCGACAGCTCCCCGTTGACGGCGGCAATCGACGCTTCCTCCATGAGAGCCAGCCCATCGGCCGGCGAGCCGCTGCCGATCTTCAGGGTCCCGAGTTGGGACTGGGCGTAGGCCGTTAGATCCCGATCGGCTGCCGTCGATCCGATCGCGATCGCCCGCTCGGCCAGCTCGACCGCGGCGTCGAGCTTCCCAGCGGCGGCGGCAGCCTCGCTCTCGACCAGGGCGAGGTAGCCGTGGGCGTAGGTCTCGCCTTCACGACCGATCAGGCGCTCGGCGCGCCTGGCCCAGGCGGACGCGATCGAATACTTGCCGGACAAGCCGTACGTGCGGGCGATGCTGGCAGCGAGGTAGGCCGCCCGGATGACGTTGCCGTCCGCCTCCTGGCGCTTGAACGCCCGCTCCTTCGCGGCGACCTCCGCCTCGGGTTTCGCCGCGAAGAACGCGGTCTCGGCGAGCTCCTCCAGGTCGTCGCCGGATAGCTCCCCGTCCCTGTCTGCCTGCGCGAGGAGCGCGTAGGCCGCTCCCCAGTCGTGACGCAACCGCGCGGCGCGGCCGGCAATCAACGGGTCGATGGCATCGTCCGCGGTCGCCGCATCGACGGCGGCGGCCCCGGCGGTCGTCGGCCGCAGGTCGGTCATGCCGGCCATTGTGCCACCAGGCCTCGTTGGGCCCGCCCGCCTGCTCATGCGGGGCGTACTCGTCAGGCACGGCGGGGCCGATGTCTGCGACGATCCCATCGTGCGGGAACGAACGAGCGCGCATTCCGACGCCGACGTCGTCGTCGTCGGGGGTGGCGCTGCCGGCTGTGTCATGGCGGCTCGGCTCGCCGAGGACGGTTCGCGCTCGGTGACGCTGATCGAGGCGGGTCCGGATCTCCGGACGAGCGTCCCGGACGGCATGCGAGACGGCTGGGGCATGAGCCGCGAGCACGGCTGGGGCTACGAGTCGGAGCCCGACAGCCGAGGGCAGGTCGAGCCCCTCCATCGCGGGAGGCTCCTCGGCGGGACCTCGTGGGTGACCCGGTTCGCCGTCCGCGGCTCCCCCGCGGACTTCGACGCATGGGTCGCGCTCGGGAACAGGGGCTGGGCGTTCGCCGACGTGCTACCGGCATTTCGGGAGCTGGAGCGTGACGACGACTACGGGCGCGCGCCATGGCATGGTGCCGGCGGGCCGATACGGATCCGCCGCTACCTCGAGATCGAGCCGGCGCCGGCCCACGCTGCGGCGTTGCGGGCGTTCGAGGACCTCGGCTTCCCGACGGTCCGCGATCACAACGAACCGGGAGCCGTCGGCGCCGGCCCGATGCCGATGAGCTCGTCGGATGGGAAGCGGGTCACGACCGCCGACGCCTATCTTCCGGCCGACCGAACGCCGGCCAACCTGGTCATTCGCGCCAATTCGCCGACCGCGGACATCGTCTTCGAGGGCGCCCGGGCGGTCGGCGTCAGGCTCGTCGACGGTAGCGTCGTCCGCGGCCGGCGCATCGTCCTGTGCGCCGGCACATACGGCAGCCCGGCGATCCTCATGCGCTCCGGGATCGGACCGGCAGCGCACCTCCAGTCCGTGGGAATCGCGGTCAGGGTCGACCTGCCGGGCGTCGGCGCCAATCTCGCGGACCATCCGGGTGTCGACGTCGTCACCGGCTACGACGGGCCCGCCCGGTCGGCGCCGAACCTCCATTCCATCGCGACGTTCCACAGCACCATCGCCCCAGCCGACGGCCCGCCCGACCTGATGTTCTGGGTCCGCGATCCCTTCGGAGATCCGCCCGGGTTCGAGATCGATACCGTGCTGCTCAAGCCGCGTTCGAGGGGCTCCGTCCGGTTGCACTCCGCGGACGCCCTGGATCCGCCGCGGATCGCCCTCCCCGGGCTAGGCGACCCATCCGACGTGGACCGGCTGGTCGAGGGCTATCGGCGAGCGGTGGCCGTGGCCGAGCACGTCGAGGTCCGCCGGCAGGCGGCGCGACCCGACCCACCGTACCCACGGACGCCCGAGGATGTCCGCCGGACCGTCCAGGAGAGCGAGTACTCGGTCCCGCACGTCGTCGGCACGTGCGCGATGGGCCCGGCACCCGCGGATGGGGCGGTCGTCGACGCCTCAGGCCGCGTTCATGGGACCGACGATCTCTACGTCGTCGACGCCTCGATCATCCCGGAGCCACCATCCGGGTTCCCGCACCTGATCACGATCATGCTCGCCGAGCGGCTGTCGAAGCGGATCGCGTCGATGGGCTGACCGGCGACTCGCGCCGGACAGCGTTCGGATCCTTGCCGAGGTCGAAGCCCTTGTACGCGGCCTGTCGGACGAGGCCGTCTCCCGTCCAGCCGGCGAACTCGGCTCGGATCACGATCTCCGGCCGCAGCCACAGCGCGTTCTTCGCGACGGCTCGTGGCAGAGGCTGAGAGAACGGCGACGCATCGGCCGGCCGCGTCGCGATCGCGGCGAGCAGCTCCGCCCGCGTGTGGGTCGTGAAGCCCGCGCCGACCTTCCCGGCATAGCGGAGCTCGCCGTCCTCGTACACGCCGACGAGGAGGGCGCCGAGGTCGACCGCCTTGCCGGTTCCCTTGGTCCAGCCGCCGACGACGAGCTCCTGCTCGGGCCGGATCTTGATCTTCTGCCAGTCGAGCGTCCGCGCACCCGGCACGTAGTGCGACCGACGGTCCTTGGCCATGATCCCCTCGAGCCCGCGCTGCCGGGCGGCCTCGAAGAAGGCGATCCCCTCACCCGCGATGTGCTCGCTCATCCGGACGCGCGGATCGGCCCGAAGGACGGAGGCCAGGAGCCGTCGGCGCTCCTCGAGCGGTTCCTCGACCAGCGAGCGACCGTCGAGGTAGAGGAGGTCGAACGCCTCGTAGACGAAGGGCGTCACCGCCGCCGCTGGGCGGCCGCGGCCCTTGATCCGCTCCTGCAGGAGGGCGAAGTCGGGCTCGCCCTGGTCGTCGAGGGCGATGACCTCGCCGTCGACGATCGCCTGGCGCGCCTCGATCCACGTCGGCGGCGCGAGGAACGTCCCGAAGTAGCGGGCCGCGTCCTGCTCGCCTCGCGTCCACAGCCGAACGGCTCCGGCGTCGACGACGGCCTCGACCCGGAAGCCGTCCCACTTGATCTCGAACTGCCAGTCCGGATCGTCGAACGGCGCTCCGACGAGCGTCGCGAGCATCGGAGGGACGAATCCGGGCGCTGCCACTCAGGCAGGGTAGCCCGTCGCCCACTTGACGGGTCTCGTGGTGCGTGGGGCGTGCACATCCGACACGTTTCCGCGGCTTGGAGACGTCCCAGCCCGGAAACGGGCAGGTTTGGCACGCGCGGTGCACAAAGGCAGCACGAATCGGCCGCTGCGGCGGCAAACCGGTCGCATGTGCACGTCTGGCGAACCAGCCGAGCCCAACGGGCCGGTTCGCGTTCGTCAGCCGGCCGCCTGGGTGGTGAGGTGGACAGCCGTCAGCTCCGTGCAGCCGCCCGCGGCGGCCCGAGCAGGTAGCCCTGCCCCAACCGGACGCCGAGATCGCGGAGGACCTCGAGCTCCGCGCGCGTCTCGATCCCCTCCGCGATGAGATCGCAGCCAGTCTCGCTGGCGAAGTACGTCAGGCCCGACACGAGCGCCCGCCGGACCGGATCGCGGTCGATGTCGTGGACCCACTCGATGTCGAGCTTCACATAGGCAGGCTGCTGAGCGAGGACGTGGCGAAGGCTGGCGAAGCCCGAGCCCGCGTCGTCGACGGCGAGGCTGACGTGCGACCCGAGGCGGCCGAGCGCGGCCCGAACGGCGGCGTAGTCCTCCACCCGCTCGTGCTCGGTGATCTCGACGATCAGCGGCCGACCGACCGCCTCCACGATTGCGGGGAGATCCGGGTCGAGCTGCAGGACCTGGGCGGACAGGTTCACGCTCAGCGCGACGCCGGCGGGGAGGACCTCCGCAGAGTCAACGGCGGCCGCCAGCGTGGCCCGCTGCAGCGACGGACCGAGCCCGAGGTCCGCCGCCTCGGCGAACTGGAGGTCGGGCCGGACGCCGGAGCGAAATCTCGTCAGCGCTTCGGCCGCGAAGACCTCGCCGCTATCGAGCCGGCTGATCGGCTGGAGATGGATGTCGAACTCGTGCCGGGCGATGATCCGGCGGATCCGCGCCGTCGCGGTCCCGGTCCGCTCGGCCTCCTCGACGGCCGGCCGCAGCCCGGCGACGATGAAGTCGGTCGCGTCGATGAGGTCCGGCAGGCGGTGGGACAGCGGGCCCGTCACGGCCCGCGGTCGGGCACCGAACGCGAGGGTGCCCAGGGGGCGAGGCGATGGACCAAGCCGGAACGGCACGTACGCGATGTCGACGGCCTGAGCCGACGCCGGCTCCGCCGCCGATTCCAGCCAGGGCCCCGCCTCCGAACGCGTTGCGATCACCTTGCCTCGGTCGCGGGGCAAGGCCTTGCCCGCTCGGAACGGGACCGCCAGAGCGCCTGTCGAGGCGATCGTCCGCACGGTCCCCGACCCGAAGGACAGGATTGCGGTGCCATCTAGCCCGAGGATGGGTTCGAGCTCGTCGAGCAGCGTCGCGGCGAGCACGACGAGCGGCTCGGACCGCGGCAGGCGGTCGATGACCGCCGCGAGCCGGCGACGCTCCTCCCGCCCACGCTCGAGCTCGGTGGTCCACGCCGTCCGGCCGCGGAGGTGGGCGCGAACCCGGGCGTTCAGCTCCTTGAGGCTGACCGGCTTGACGAGGAAGTCGTCGGCGCCACCTTCGAGCCTGCGGACTCGCTCCGCTTCGCTGTCCGAGCCCGTGACCAGGATCACCGGCAGCGTCCGGAGGCGTGGATGCTCGCGGATCTCGCGGAGGGCGGCGAGGCCGTCGACCGTCGGCATGTCCAGATCCAGCAGGGCCAGGTCGACGTCGTGGCGCGCCAACCGCTCCAGCGCCTCACGGCCGTTCGCTGCATGAACGGTCCGGAGGCCCTGCCGCTTCAACGACTCCGTGATCAACGCCCGGGTCGCCGGATCGTCATCCGCCACGAGGACGAGCGGGCTGTCTCGTCCGAAAGCTGGGATTTCCACGAGTTTCTCGACGATGCGGGCCGTCGCCGCCCGTGGCGAGGAACATGTTCCGGGTCGAGCCGGGATCGCTCGACGGACTCGACCTGGCGTGATCGTTCATGAGGCGATCACGTCCCGATATCCGCATTGGTGGGAGAATCGTCCGGAACGATCAGCGAGCCAGTGGAGGAGGTCACGATGGCAGAGACGATGACCCGGATCATCAACAAGCCGGCCTGGGTCGACCTTGGGACGAGCGACGCCACGGCCGCGCGCGCGTTCTACGCGAAGCTGTTCGGCTGGAAGATCGAGGTCAACGAGGATCCGCAGTACGGCGGCTACGCCCTTGCCAGGATCGGCGGCCAGGATGCGGCCGGGATCGGCCCCCTCATGTCGCCCGACCAGCCGACCGTCTGGAACGTCTACATCGGCACCGAGGATGTCGCCGCGTTGGCCACGGGGGTCACGGCAGCCCGCGGCTCCGTGATCGCGGCGCCCTTCGACGTTGGGGACCAGGGCAGGATGGCCGTCTTCCAGGACCCGTCGGGCGCGTTCATCTCGGCCTGGCAGGGGACGCGGATGGGCGGCTTCCAGACCGAGGGTCCGAGTGCCTTCGGCTGGGCCGAGCTCAATGCTCGCGGCGTCGACAAGGCGATTCCGTTCTACCAGACCGTGTTCGGGTGGACGCCGAAATCGTCGGGCACGCCGGAGCAGCCGTACACCGAATTCTCGATCGAAGGCGGCCAGAGCTTCGCCGGTGCGACCGAGATGAGCCCGATGGTCCCGGCCGAGACCCCGAGCTACTGGCTGGTGTATTTCACCGTCTCCGACGTCGACGCCTCGTACAGGACGGCGCTCGACGCCGGGGCTCGCGAGCTGCTCTCGCCGATCGACTTCCCCGGTGGCCGGCTGGCGATCGTCGCCGACCCCCAGGGCGCGGCGTTCGGCCTGATGGCGATGGCCGGCGGCTGACCCGCCCGGGTCAGGTCGCGGGCTTCTTCGGGTAACCCTCGGACGAGGCGGGCGCCCGCGGCGACTCGGCGAACTCGTGTGTCTCGTCAGGAGTGCGGTCGAGGGCGGTCCCCGGTTCGGCCTGGTGCGTCGGCGCCACTGATCGAGTATCGCGCCGACGCCCGGCCTTGCGCTCCGTGCCGCCCATCTGGCAGACTGCGCCGCGATGACCGACGCCATCCGTCGAAGCTGTTCGTGTCCCACCTCTGCCGAGCAGGGCAGCCGGTGTACATGAGCGCGCGACCGACCTAGGCCAGCGCGAGGACCACCGACACAGCCCCTGCTTGGCAGGGGTTTTTGTTTGTCTTCATCCGTCCTGCTCAACGAGGTTCCGACCGTGACCGCTCCCACGCCGATCGCCATTCCCACCCCGGCCGTGACCGCCGACGAGCTTCTTGCCCGGCTCGGCGAGCCCGACCTCCACCTCATCGACCTGCGACCGCTCGCGGCCTACAACGGCTGGCGACTCGGTGGCGAGGCGCGTGGGGGGCACATCCAGGGCGCTGCCGCCTTCCCGATCCAGTGGCTCCGCCGCCTGTCGGATATTGATCTCCAGGCAGCACTCACCGCGAGGGGCGTGGTCGCCGATGACACGATCGTCGTCTACGGCCACGAGCCGTCCGACGCCGACGCGTTCGAGCTGCGGCTCGCCAGCCTCGGCCTCCACGGCGTCGTCCGCCTCGAGGGTGACTGGCCGGCCTGGTCGGCAGACGCCCGGCGGCCGGTCGAGACGCTGCCGCGCTTCGAGCGCCTCGTCCACGTCGACTGGCTGCGTGACCTCCTCGCCGGACGGACCCCGGAGGCGGCGCCGACGGGTCGATGGCTGCTCTTCCACGTGAACTTCGGCGTCCCCGAGGAGTACGCCGAGGATCACATCCCGACCGCCCTGTACCTCGACACGAACTGGCTCGAGGACCCGGCCACCTGGAACCGCCGGTCGCCGGCCGAGCTCGAGACGTCACTCCAGAGCCTGGGCATCGATCGCGACACGACGGTCGTCCTCTACGGCCGCGACACCGAGGGCGACGCGAACGAGAAATGGCCGGGGCGGCGGGCCGGCCAGATCGCGGCGACGCGGGCGGCGCTGATCCTCCGCTACGCCGGCGTCGAAGATGTTCGTCTCCTCGACGGCGGCTACGACCACTGGGTCCAGGCGGGCAACCGCCTCGAGACGATCGCTCGCCAGCCCATTCCGGTCGCGTCGTCCGGCCTCGCGATCCCGGAGCACCCGGAGCTGATCGTCGACATCGACGAGGCGAAGGAGATCCTGGCCGATCGCGACGAGGCCGCGCTCGTCAGCGTCCGGACCTGGCGGGAGCACATCGGGGCGGTGAGCGGCTACAACTACATCGGCCCGGCCGGCCGGATCGCCGGCGACGTCTGGGGCAACTGCGGCACCGACGCCTACCACATGCAGCACTACCGGACGGTCGACAACACGATGCGCCCATACCCGGAGATCGCGACGAACTGGCTCGAAAACGGTGTCACTGCCGAGAAGCACGTCGCGTTCTACTGCGGCACGGGCTGGCGGGCCGCGGAGACCTGGTTCTACGCGGACCTGATGGCCTGGCCCCGGATCGCGGTCTATGACGGCGGCTGGTTCGAGTGGAGCCAGGACCCGGTGAACAACCCGATCGAGGTCGGCGAGCCGGTCGACGACGCGGACGGCTCCGCGGTCGCCTGAGCGGCCGCAACCCGAGGTCTTCGCCCGCTCCGACGACGCGCCCCGGTCGTGCCGGATCGCCCAACAGCGGTCCGGCACGGTCGTGTGCGGTCCGGGGCACTTGACGATCGGGTCGATCCTTGCGGGGCGCGGGGTTCGTAGCCGAGGGACGTCATGGACCAAGCGATGAGTCGCTCCGAGATGGAGCGTGGACCGATTCCGACGAGCCTGGCGACGATCGTCGCCCTCCTGCCGCTCGCCGTCGGCATTGCCGCTGGGATCGCGGCCGATCAGAAGATGACGGTCGGCCCGCTCGGGCCGAGCCTGCTCGTCTACTGGGTGATCGTGCCGCTCGCGGCGCTCTACCCGACGATCGCGGCACTCGCCCGGCGGCTGGCGTACGCGCCGATGACCGTTCTCGTCATGGCGTCGATCGCTCCGGCGCTGGTGTACGCGTGGCGGCTTCTGCTCGAGCCGCTCCCGAAGGATCCGACCGGTCAGCTCGCCCTCACGCCGAGCACGATCCTGATCCTGGTCTCGCCCGCGATCCTGGCCGTCGGGGCGTTTATCGCGATCGAGGTCACCTCCGCCGCGATGCGCCGCGGCGTAGCTGTCGGCGTTTTCGGCGCGATCGCCGGCGCCTTCATCTTCGCCGCGTCGTTCCTGGCGCCCTTCCTGTACCTGAACTCCTTCGTGACGACCTGACGTCCCGCTGCGTCACTTGGTCAGACTTGCGCCGGAGGAACGTTGCGCGACGTCCGAGCCTCCGGACCTCGCCAAACTTGCACCGACGGCATGTTCGGTGAACAGCCACTCACGGGCCGAGGGGGGTATCGGTCTCGTGATCTCGCAACTTGCCCTGGGCGCAAGTGTGACGAACTAGCGCCCTCTCGGCCCCCGAACGCTCCGCGATGCTAGCCTCCGACCATGGCCACCCGGTCCCCCGCCCGGCTGCGGGCATTCGTCCGCCGCCACACGACCCTCCGCCCAGTTGCCGATATCCCGGGCCTCCGGCTTCACGTCGCCGACGACGTGATGGAGACCTGCCGGCTCGCCGGGCTCGAGCTCGAGCAGGTCGATCCGCCGCTGCCGTACTGGGCGTTCGCCTGGGCCGGCGGGCTCGGCATCGCCCGCTATCTCCTGGACCATCCTGAAGCTGTCGCCGGACGGCAGGTCATCGACGTCGCGTCCGGCTCCGGGCTCTGTGCGATCGTCGCCGCCCGTTCGGCAGCTGCCGCGGTCCTCGCGATCGACATCGACCCGCTCTCGGAGGCGGCCGTCCATCTCAACGCGCGGGCGAACGGCGTCCGGATCGCCTTCAGCCACGCCGATCCGCTCGACGCCCCTCCCCCGCCGTGTGACGTCATCCTGGCGGGCGACGTCAGCTACGAGGAAACGATGGCGGCACGCATGTTCGACTGGTTCGGTCGCGCAGCCCGCGAGGGGACGCGGGTCATCGTCGGCGATCCGGGCCGGCGCTACCTCCCGCCCGACCTCGACTGCCTCGCCACCTATCGCGTCCGGACGAGCCTCGAGCTCGAGGACGCCGCCACGAAGGAGTCCCGGGTCTTCACGCTCACGACTGCCGCGTGAGTCAGATGGACGTCGATCGGGCGATCGCCATCTCGACCGGGGCGAGCTTCGACGACTGGCTGCGATCGAACGGGTCTCGCGAGCGCGACGTGGTCCTCGCGATCTACAAGAAGGCGTCCGGCCGGCAGACGGTCGGCCTCGGCGAGCTCCAGGAGGTGGCGCTCGTCCATGGCTGGGTCGACACACAGACGAAACGGATCGACGACGATCGCTATGCGATCCGGTTCGTTCCGCGTCGGCCGGGCTCCAATTGGTCACCGACGAATCGCGAGATGGCCGCTCGGCTCCTCGCCGAGGGCCGTGTCACCGAGGCCGGCCTGGCGACCCTGCCACCGGATCTGTTGCCGCCCGATTCGCGGCGCTGACCTGAACCAGCCCCCAGAACGAAGGCCAGGCGCCCTCCTCCGGGAGCCTGGCCTTCGAGATTCGTGCTGTGATGGATCAGGGCGCCATCGACACGGACCCGAACAGGCCGTGTGACTCGCCATCCGGCCCGGCAGCGAAGAAGAGCACGTTGGTCGGCCCGGCCCCACCGTTGTTGGAGCCGTTGTTGTTGCCGAAGCCGATGCCCCACAGGCCGTCGATCCAGATCGGGTGGTGGTTCGCGTCCTTGAGATGGCCGCGCGCCTCCCAGCCC
>Ga0207646_10002523_pt1 | contig 21611 bp, 23 predicted proteins | sample KBSK5502metaG_FD_184343 | JGI IMG/M metagenome (GOLD analysis project Ga0207646, IMG submission 184343) | Corn, switchgrass and miscanthus rhizosphere microbial communities from Kellogg Biological Station, Michigan, USA - KBS K5-50-2 metaG... | ecosystem: Host-associated > Plants > Roots >... | reverse complement strand
GGATCGCCAGAGGGTAAACTGTGGAGCCTCTGGCGGTCGGGGCGTAGCGCAGCTTGGTAGCGCACCTGAATGGGGTTCAGGAGGTCGCTGGTTCGAATCCAGTCGCCCCGACCACGATTCTGAGCACGAAATGGCCTCTCCGAGTCGATCCCGGAGGGGCCCCTTGTTTGGGCGTTGACCACCAATTTGACCACCACGCGGCGGGCTCCTAACCGAGCGTCTGTTCGACTTCGCCGCCCAGGATCCGGGTCATGCGCTCCGCGGTGCTGGCGGCCATGGCCTCGGTCCAGTGCGTTTACACGTTCGCGGTGGTGCCGATGTCGGTATGCCCGAGCGCCCTGGACACCTCGAGCAGCTCCGCGCCGGCCTCCAGCTGCAGGGTGGCAAAGGCATGGCGCAAGTCGTGGAAGCGCTGGCGCGGGAGTCCAGCGACGGCGAGGATGGCCTGCAGGTCGCTGGTAACGTTGCGCGACTCGAGCGCACCGTTCGACCTGAGCGATTGGCCTGTCGAAGGCAAGCCATTCGGTCCGAGGGAGGCGCGGGAGACCTTCGCCTATCTGCGATCGTTCAGCCCCGACCTCCGGATCGAGATCGAGCAGCTTCTCGCCGACGGCGACCAGGTCGTCGCCTGGCTGCGAGCCACCGGAACCTCGCCCAGTGGCCGTCGCGTCGACTTCCGGCACGCCCATCGCTTCCGGCTCCGGGACGGCCTGATCGTCGAGCACTGGGCGGTCCGCGACGACTTACGTGCGATGGTCCAAGCGGGAGTGGTCGCGCCGCCCGGGCCGCCGAACTAATCGCGCGTCACGGAGGGCGAGGGCGAGCGTCCGGTGGCGGCGCTGCATGCGCTGGCACGTGAGCGGCGCGGTGCGCGAGTCTGATGACCGATGGCTCGCCTGGGCCTCACCCGGATCGCACGACGGAAACCCGAACGAGGGACCGATGAGGGTCGCGGCAGATCAGCTGAGCACGCTCTTCGCAACCTGGCCCGCAACGCTCGAGCTCATGGCGGCGGAACCCAGGCGTAGGCTGAGCGGCGATGCAGATCGCCGTAGACAGTCGGTTGTTCGTCGCGGTGCTTCTACTGATCCTGGCCGTCGCAGGCGGTCTAGCCCTCCGCGGATGGCTCCGATTCGTGGTTCTGCTCGTTGGACTCGCCGTCGCGGCCTACTTTTACGGACTGATTCCCACCATTCGGCTCTGAGTGTCATACACCGCGACCGCCCAGCTCGCCTGAACGGCTCGAGACCAATGTGGCGCCGTACCGTCAGACCACGGTTTCCGTAACTTGGAAGAGCCGCCAGTCTCCGGGGATACCCTTGAGCTGCGTGGTGCCTCGATCCTCGAACCGGATGTCGGAACCCGCCACCAGATCCCTGACTGTCTGCGAGACCAGCACCTCCCCTGGCCCAGCCCGCGATGCGATACGCGCACCAATATGGACCGCTATGCCGCCGATCTTCCCGTCAATCACCTCGCATTCGCCGGTGTGGAGGCCGGCCCGCACGGCAATGTCGAGCTCCCGCACCGACGCGGTGATCGCCTGCGCGCATCGGATCCCGCGAGCCGGTCCGTCGAATCGTGCGAAGAACCCGTCGCCAGCCGTGTCGAGCTCCACGCCTTGGTATCGAGCGAGCAGCAGTCTGATCTTCGCGTGATGCCGCTCCAGCAGTGCGCGCCAGGCTCGGTCCCCGAGCTGCACCGCTTTCTTGGTCGATTCAACGACATCGGTGAACAGGATGGTTGCCAGCACGCGGTCGAAATCGGGCGTCGGACTAGCGCCCTCCCAGCTTCGCCTTAGGAATTCCTCGATATGGGCGAACGCGCGGGCCGAATCGCCCCCGAACGGAAAGTGCCCAGCGCCAGGCAGCTCGACGAGCGCGGCATTGGGGATCAGCTCGGCAAACACACGGGACCCATAGGTAATCGGTGAGGGCTCCCTTTCTCGGTAGATGACGAGCGTTGGTGCGCTTATGGCTGGCAGAGCTGCCCGAATGTCCATGGCATGGTTCATCGCATCCAGCGCGCGGTAGGACTCCGCATCAGCTCCAGCAAGGTAGACATTGATGATGGCTTGTCGGTCGATTGTGTGGGCACCGGGGAGCAACCATTCTGCGAACTCTTCCAGCCCGCGCATCTCGCCCCAAGGATGCTCCAACCCATAGGCCTGCTCGGCGCGTAGCTCCTCCTCCGTCAGCCCGCCCCGGTAATCTGGAGCGAAGTGGTATCGCGGCATTGAGCCCCACAGGATTAGGCTCCAGCAGCGGTCCGGATAGGTGGCAGCGAAGAGCCCGCACATCGTGCCGCCATCGGACATTCCAATGAGCGCCGCACGCTCCGAGCCCGCGGCATCCATCACGGCCCCAATGTCATCCATGCGAGTCTCGATATCTGGGATCCCCACAGCGCGATCTGACATGCCGGTGCCGCGCTTGTCGAACAGGATCACACGCCCCAGTTTGCCGAGCCGTTCGTTGAAATCGGCCCACGGGCGGACCTTCCACTGCAACTCCACGTGGGTCACCAGGGAAGGCGCGACAACGATGTCGAACGGACCCTCCCCGAAGACCTGGTAGGCGATCCGGACCCCACCACTGTCCGCATGCTGGACCTCAGGCCGCTGCATCGAGCAAGTATCGCGCGGCTGTTCGGCGGGAACGACACGAGCTTCGGCCAGCACTCGTCACATTGCGTGGGCTTTTCGGAAGGTTCGCTCGCGGAACAGGCAACGGGTCTAGCCAGCTGGTGAACCAGGGTGAGTGCCGGACACTTCCTGTAGCCACGCTGATCGCCGAAGATATGGGGAATGAACCCGGTTGATACCGTCATCCTGGCGCAGCTGCTCACGGTGGCGGCGCTCGTCGCAGGAACCTGTGAGTATGGCGAGATCATCAGACGAAGAGAGGAACGCCGTCAGCTCGATCGAGACCAGCTAGCAAGCGCAGGTCTCATCCGTCATCGCTTGGAGCGCCTAACGGGGGCGCGGCTCGACAGACGCTGATGTGCGCAGGAGGTATGCCGCATTCACTGGGATCTCCTGGCCCGCTGACCGCGCGATCGTCGGCGACCAGCAAGTTATGGACGGCGCGCGCCGGAAACCAATAAGGCTGACCGAGTTGTTGAGGCAGACCTGACCGTGCTGCTCCTGATCCTGCGACTCCTCCACATCGTCAGTGGAGCTTTTTGGGTAGGTACCGTCGTCACTGGGGTCTTCTTCATCGAACCAACGGCCCAGGCGCTTGATCGTGAGGGTGAGCGCTTCTTTGCCCACCTGGTCATTCGGCGGAGGCTCGCGCTCGTCCTTGCGGTTGCCGCCGTCACAGCGATCGGAGCTGGCGCCGTCATGTACTGGATCGACTCAGACGGCCTTCGGCTGTCGTGGATCACGACTCACACCGGGCTCACCTTTACCGCCGGCGGACTCGCCGCGCTAACCGCTTTGGCGATCGCCGCCATATTCCTTAAGCCGGAGGTCGATCGGCTCGCTGCGTTGGAGAAGCACCAACTTGACGTGGCGAGGGTCCAGGAGCTCGCACGTGTCGACGAGGCCTACGAACGCCGCCTCAGGCATTGGAGCCTGATCCAAGTCGGGCTGCTCATCTTTGCCATCTCCGCCATGGCGACTGCGCGGTACATCCCGTAACTCCATCGCCGGTCGCGGCGGGTTGCCTCGTTGAACCGCTGAGGGCCGGCCGGTCGCCCTGAACCTCGCCTTCGGCTGACCAGGCGAAGGTGGCCAGTTCACCTCGGAAACTGCCTTTGAGGAGCGAGCGCGAGGCGACCGAGATCGCTCGTGGCGGCTATCGGTGACAGCTCAAGCGTCCACCGGCCGATACGTCTCGGTCAACTGCCTGTGATCCGAGCGGCGCGGCTTCCTTCTGCGCGCTCGGGCGGTTGCTGCCCGCCACCGTCGGGGGCTCTCCTGGCTGCACGGCATTCGCAAGGTAGCGCGTGACGTAGCCATCGGCCCCGCGATCATGGAAAAAGCCCTCGGCTGCCGTGGCCGCGTCGTCGGCGTCGGCGAAACGGCCTGCGCCGAGATGGCCGACCGCCAGCTGGAGGCGGGCAAGGCCGGCGGCGAACCCGACGGCTTCGAGGCTGCGTCGTGCCTCGAGGTAGAGCGCACGGCCCTCATCCCAACGCTTCTCGAGCAGGGCGGTGAGTGTGAGGCGCATCTGGTGAAGAGCGAGGCCCCACGTTGGTTCATCACGAACGATGGCCGGAAATGCGGTGGGGACCTGACCAAGAAGCTCGAGATCTCCGCCGCCCGCCGCGGCCAAGATCGCTGACAGAATCGGATAGCGGGCCAGCTCTTGCTGGTCCCAGCCCTGCCGTGCCGTCGCGAACGCCGCGCGCCAATGGCCCTGGATGGCCTCAGCATCGGCCAGGTCGCCCATGTAGCCAGCGTGTGCCTGTGCGTTGGCTTGAACGGCCTCGCGCCCGATGATCTCGCGCATCGCGGTCTCGGCCATGCGCGGATTACCTTGGAATATCAGCCGCTCGGCACGCGTCTGGTCGAACCAGGCACGGTAATAGGCTTCGGCGCCCGGCACCTCGGCCTCCATTTCTGTCTCCCAGGCATCCCATTCGCCGGTATCGAAGCCAAGACGTCGGCCGACTCCAACCGCCTGCACGATCCACGTCCTCAGGCCGAAGCGCACGGCAGTCTCGTAAGCCTGGCGGTTCATTTGGGCCGCTTCAAGCGCATTGCGTTCCGCGATCGCGCCCAGCATGTTGTTCCGGGCACGGCTGGATGCCATGAGATCGCCCATCCGATCTGCTACGACAACGGCTCCGCGGAGAATCACCTGAGCCTCATCGGGCCGTTCGACGAGCAGAGCGCTTCCCTTCGTGATCAGCGTGTCCACGATCTCCGAGGGACTCACCAGCGCCGGATTCTCGAGCACGCGATCGGCCAACGCTACGGCGTCCGGATTGCCCGCGACCATGTACGCGCGGGCCAGCTGCGCCTGCGCGCGAGCGATCTCGCCTGAGGGCCGAACATCAGCAACCTCCGCGAGCGCGGCCTCCAGGACGGCGACTGCGTCTCGGTTGTTGTGCTCGCTGAGCTTGATCCAAGCGTCGAGGGTTCGGGAGCGCAGGACTCCCATCCGGTCGTTCGCCTGCGCGTAGATCCTCTCTGCCTCGCGCGCATGACTAACGCCCACCTGAACGCGAGCAGCCACTCCCGCAACCTGCACGGCGGCCTCGTGGAGGGCGGCACGCTCCATCGGCTCGGTGGTGACCTCCAGTGCCTGTTCGAGGTAGGCGAGCGCGCCGACTGGATTGTGGAGGTCTGCCGCGCGCTGAGCCGCTGCGCGCAGGGCGATCCGTGCCTGCGCTGCCAGAGCGTCGGCCTCCGGACCTGGGGATGCGGTCTGGTGGGCGGCCATGTAGTGGCTTGCGAGCACCCCGGTCAGGTCGTCTTCCCCGAGCGACTCGAAATAGCGCGCCGCAGCCAGGTGGCGTGTCCGGCGGTCCCGCTTCGCGAGCGACTGGTAGGCGACTTCTCGGACGACACCCTGAACGAATCGATACTGCCCGCGTTCGGCCGAACGCGGGTCGACATCCAGAACCAGCAGCTCATGGCGCACGAGGCGGTCGAGACGTTGCGTCAACTCTTCGCCAGCTAGGTTTGCAAGGGCCTCGAGAGCCGGAACGCTGAAACTCAAGCCCAGCACGGATGCATCCGTGATCAACGTCCGATCGTTCGGATCTAGTGCGTCGAGCCGTGCGGCGATCAGCGCGTGGAGCGTTTCCGGAATGGAAAGCTCCGGCAAATCGCCGACGAGACGGTACTGGTCGCCATCGGCCTCGAGGACTCCGCGGTCGAGCAGGATGCGTAGCGTCTCGACGGCGTAGAGGGGAATGCCCGCGGCGCGCTCGATGACGGCGCCCAACGCGGCTTTGGGAAGATTGGGGACGAGGCCGGTCAACAGCTGCTCCATGGCGTAGTCGTCCATCGGCTCGAGATGGATCAGCGCTGCGCTGCGGACCGATGTGCCCCAGCCGGGGCGCCGGTCGAAGAGCTCCGGCCGAGCCTCAGCGAGCACGAAGATGGGCGAGCTGCGCGCCCAGGTCAGCAGATATTCGATAAAGTCCAGCAGCCCCTGGTCGGCCCACTGCAGGTCCCAGAAGACGAGCAGTACCGGGTTCTGCTGCGCCATCCGCTCGAAGAAGCTGCGCCATGCGGCAAACAGCTCCTCGCGGCTCTCGGTGGGCAGTTCCTCCAACCCCAGCAGGCCGGCGAGGCGCGGCTCGATCCAATGGCGCTCTCCGAGATCCGGGACGTATTGCTCGAGTGCCTCCTGGAGCCGCGTTCGCGCTGTCGCAGGATCATCCGTCTCGGCAATGCCTGCCCGGCCGCGGATCATCTCCGCCAGGGCCCAGTAGCTAATGCCCTCACCGTAGGACGGCGAGCGTCCCTCGTGCCACCAAACGACGTCAACCACCCCGTCGATGTACTTCTCGAGCTCCCAGCCGAGCCGGCTTTTACCGATTCCCGCCTGTCCGGCGAGCGTCACCAAGCGAGGCTTGCGTTCGCGCTCGGTCGCGTGGAACTGCTCTTTGAGCAGCCTCAGCTCCTCGTCGCGTCCGACGAAGGGTGGCTCCAGGATGGCGGCCCGTCCCGAGCCGCCGCGACGTGCTACGACCGTCACCGCTCGCCACGAGGGGACGGGCGACTCCTTGCCCTTCAGGTGCTGGTCGTCCGCCCTCTCGAACGAGATGGCGCCCGATGCCGCCCGGTAGGTCGCCTCACCCACCAGCACCGTTCCCGGCGCGGCCACGGACTGCAGACGTGACGCTGTGTTGACGAGATCGCCGGCGACCATACCCTGGCCGATGGCACCGATCGTCACGGCCGCCTCCCCGGTGAGCACGCCCGCGCGCCCCTGGAGCAGCTTCCCGTCGCCGCTTTCCATGTGCCCGATGGCGTCGAGGAGCTGGAGCGCGCTGCGCACCGCGCGTTCGGCATCGTCCTCATGCGCTGTAGGCGTTCCCCACACAGCCATGACCGCGTCGCCGATGAACTTCTCGATTGTTCCGCCGTGCCGCTCGACGATCTCGCGCGCCGTCTCGAAGTACCGGCTCAGGAGGTCTCTCGTGTCCTCTGCATCACGACGCTCCGACGCAGAGGTATGACCTACCAGATCCGCGAATAGGACCGAGACGAGGCGCCGTTCGGCGATGGGCGCCTCGGCCGTCGCCGACACGCGACGGGGCGCTTCCACGCCTGATTCTGCGGCCAGGGCGGTCCCGCATTCACCGCAGAACTTCGCATCGGCCGGATTGGCAGAGCCGCAGACAGGGCAACCCGTCGCCAGGCGCGTTCCGCACTCGATGCAGAACTTGCGTGTGGGGTCGTTGGGGGTGCCGCAGTTAGCGCAGGTCAGCACCGAGGGTGGGCCTCCATCGGCTCGTGCGGGCTCATGTGACGCTGAGGATAGCGCGCAGCGGCTATCGGACCAGTAGCAGGGTCAATCCGTCGCCAATGGGTGTCAGCGCGACCTCGACCCGCTCGTCGGCATTTCGCCTACTCGGCGCTCCCACAGGACGTTAACAATCAGCCATCGGTCGCCGATCTTCGCGAGGTGGAGGTAATCCATGAATGGATACGACAGGACCCTCACCGACGCGATATGGCGGAAGACGTCCTGTACCTCGATCTCGAATGCTCGCTCGCGGGCGACCGCTGTGCGCCCCACGCCATCTCGGGCCCAGCCGATCATCATCTCCGCGGAAGCGGAACGACCCAGACCCCACTCTCCGGTAGCGGGGTCGTGGTAGATCGTTCGCTTGACGAAGTCTGGATGGGAAATGGCGCGCCCGACAGGCGATGAATGGCTGGCCGCTGCGGGGCGGCTGGCGTGAGTGACGGATACCCAAGCGCGATCGCCCGTTCGCGATTACGCCATCGGTGACACCTGGACTCAGCCACGCGCTCCCTTGTGGCGGCAACCCACGCCTCGTATCGTCCGCGTGTCGGACGGAGGCCAGCGAAGGAGCGAACGTGAAGTTCATCAACACCGACGGCATGGCGTTCATCGGGCCAGGCTCGGAGTGGTTCTGGACGGCGCTGAGCGGGCTGATCCTGGTCGTCACGTTCCTCGCGATCTACCGCCAGCTCCGACTTACGCGCAGCGCTAGTGCCTTCGAGCAGGTCGCTGCGTTCGAACGCGAGCTTGACTCCGAGCGCATGGTCCGCGTCGAGCTGGAACTCCTTGTCGCGCTTCGGGACGGCGTGGACCCGGCGCAGGTACCCCCAGGCGTCGCATATGTCATCGGCGGCTTCTGGCAGCGGACCGGGGCGCTGGTCCGGAGTGGACATCTCGACGCGAAACTCCTGAGCAGTGGCTCGCTCGGATCCGTCGGCTTCTGGTGGCCCGCCATGGCGGCATACGCGCGCAAGATTCGCGTCGATCGGCCGCAACCGTTGTTCCTCAGGGACTTCGAGTGGCTGGCGGGGATCATGGCCGAGCTCGACCGACCCGCAGGCGCCTCTACGCCTGGGCGCTGGGATGAGGCGCACCTTCCCGTTAGCCCTCAGGAGACCATCGCGATCTTGGAAGACCGCCTGCGCATCGAGGAGGCGCTGCGGACGGGTCATCGTCGGGCCTGAGGCTTTGACAGCCGCAGCGCCGGCCAATGCCGCCTCGCCGCCAGAGCCGAACGCGTAGCGGCCCCTCTGCGCCTCGGGTGAGGCAACGTAATAAGTGGACAAGGTCACGACGGCCCGTGAGGCGGGAAACAGATCGGTCGGCCACCAGGTGAGCACGACGGCGCCGCCCTATGACGCGGAACTCGGATGCCCTGAGATCGAGATCAGCCGCCCAGAATCCGTGGCGAGGATAACGCGGCCATCGACGACGGCCAGACCGTTGGCGATGCCTCCCACCGCGACCTGCCAGGACTTGCTGCCCGAAGACGTGGCGAAGGCGTAGACGTTCCCATCCCCGGATGGCAAGTAGACGGTGCCGTCAACGATGGCGGCCCTGCCCCCATTGGGACCGCCGGTGAAGACGCTCCAGCTCTGCTTGCCGGTGTCGAGGTCCAAGGCGTGGAGGCCATTGTCCTCGCCGGAGTCGGTGAAGACGAGGCCGTCGGACACTCCTCCAACATAGAGCGTGGCTCCCGATGGTGCGGTGTACGTCCATCGTGTGGCATGGGTCGCGATATCGATGGCGTAGAGCTTGTGGGGGCCACCACGATCACCGAGTCCGGTGGTCTCGTAGATGATGCCGTCGGCCACGGCCGGCGTGGCAAGCGCCCCAGCGGCCAGTTGCACCTGCCAGGAGAGGGATCCGCCGCTGGCGTCGAGCGCGAGCAGGGCCCCGCCGTCGGTCGGGACGTAGAGCACGCCGTTATCGAACGCGATGGCCCGGCTGATGGCTGAGGGCGCAACGTAGGTCCAGTGGACCGAACCAGTCGGCGAGCTCGTATCCGCGTCGAGGGCGTAGACCAGGTTATTCCCGACTCCCACGTACAACACGCCGTTGACCACGACCGGCGAGGAGCGGATCTTGGCCCCGCCCTGGGTGTGGTACTGCCACAACTGCCTCCCCGTCGAGGCATCGAGGGCAGTGACCTTGCCGCCGTCGTCGGCAGCGAACACGCGGCCATCCGCGACAGCCACGCTGGCGTAGATCGCGGCGCCGACGTTGTGCGTCCACAGGACCGCGCCGGTCGTCTCTCTGCGGGCTTCGACGTCGCCGGTCCGCTCAGCGACATAGACCATGCCGCCCACCACGGCGGGTCCCATATCGGCCGGACCCTTCAACGCAACACTCCATTCGATCGTGGCGGCGCCGGAGGGACCGGGTCCAGGCATGACGTCGGTGCGCGCTGGGTTCCCGCCATAGGCGGCGATAGCGACCGGCAGCGCGAACTTGCGGATGAAGGTCCAGCCGCGGCCTTCGGGCGCGGTATACGCGGCATACAGTGACAGCCCATCTGGAGCGAGCGCCACAGTCTCGCCACCAGCCGCCCAGCGCCCGAGCACGCGACCGTGGCCGTCGAGCTCGACCAGCTCGCTAGGTACCTTGGGGTCCGAGCGATCTTGGACGGGGATGAAGATGCGGCCGGCCCGATCCATCACCACCTGCGCCACTCCGCCGTCGTCGATGTCGGCTCCGCTCAACGTGAAGTGGAACAGGGTCTTCCCGGTGGCGGGATCCACCTCGATCACCCCGGTGCCGCCAGAGCCGACGCCGCTGTCGCCCCCGATCAGCAGACCCGACGGGGTACGGCTGAAGAGCACGAAGGGGAATGCGAGCGACCGACGGAAGTGACCACTCGAATCGAACACCTCGATCACTGTTCCGCTGCCGCGATCGTCGCTCACGTACACCGTCCTGCCGTCGGTTGCGATGCCCTTGGGACTTTGGAACTGACCATTCCCGGGTCCGAAGCTGCCCCAGGCCGTAACGAAGCGGCGGGCACGGTCGAACTTCTCAACCCGATAGTTGCCGTTGTCGGCCACGTAGAAGCTGCCGTCGGGTGCGAAGGCGATGGCTCCTTCGCCGTCGGGGTGAGGATCGTGGGTGGCGAACTCGAACTGGCCTGACCTAGTCCCCGGGCTGCCCCACGACTCCAGGTACTTGCCATCCGGGCTGAAGATCCAGTACTGGTTGTCAAACGACGAAGCCACCCACACGTCTCCGGTGGCGGGGTCGATCGCTGGCCAGTACGTACTCGGCTGCGCCTGCTTTGGACCGCTCCTCTGCCATAGGAGGCTGAGGGCAGGTATTGAGGCCACTCTCGGTGAGGCCTCGGCTCTACCGCTCGAGGATGCTGCAGCGTGAGGGGAACCCGCGCTGACAGCGCGGGTAAGCACGACGATGGCGACGACCGCGACCACAATCAGCACGCCGCCCATGCCGAGGCGTAATTGGCTCCCGCTGACCCGGAGCCGCCGGCCCCTAAGGCCGCTGACCGTCGCTGACCGCCCGGATGGCAGGGCGGCAAGGGCGTCCGCCTCCTCGGGGGTGGCGACCCGATAAAGCGCGATCGGTTCACTGATACCCTTCAGCTCGCGGGTCCCGCGCGGCACGAATCGGAATGGAACTCGTGTTCGGGTCAATGAGCGGACGGTGTCGGTGACAAGCAGCTCGCCGGCGGCCGCCTGGGCGCACACGCGAGCGGCGATGTTGACCGCCGAGCCGACCGGTCCCTCCGTCGTTTCGGAGGTCTCGCCGGCGTGGACACCGACGCCGACGGCGATCGGCGGATCCGTCGCGGCCGCGGCGGCCAGGATGGCCATGCCGCAGCGCACGGCGCTACTGGCGGACGCCAGGACGACGTAGAAGCTGTCGCCCTCGGTCCGGATCTCGGCACCGTCGTGCTTGGCGATGACCTCGCGGACGAGCTTGCGATATCGCTGTAGCAGCTCGACAGCGGCATCGTCCCCGTAGGTCTCCACGAAGCGGGAGTAGTCGCGAAGGTCAGCGAACAGGAAGCCGTGCGTGGAGCCAGGTGGATGGCCAACCTCGGTCATCTGCCCATCTCACCCCAAGCCGGCCCTAGTTCAGGGACGCCGAGCAACGAGCAAGGTCCTCCGCCACGGCCCAGATCGGTCTCGCCACTGGCTTCAGCAGGCGCCCAGGCGTACCGCAACTCGAGGAGGCGCCTGCCTTAGGGTGCCCTGGGCGTCGGCTCCTTGCCTCCTGTGCCGTCGCGAGCATCATGGCGCGCGATTGCGGTTCTCGCTAGACCACCATACGCGAGCCCACATCCTTTGGCGCGAGGCCCATCCACCTGCTCGAAGATGTCAGGAACCTCTGGTCCGCGGCCGATACTCCTTCCCCCCGAGCATCCGCCGCGGATCACTCATGGGCTGAAACGAGCTGCACCCAGCAGTGCTAGGGCCGAGCGGTAAGTCACGCCGCCTTCTCTGACGAGGGGCCGGTATCCAGGGTGGGCGCCAGGCCCTTCTCTATCGCGCCGTTCATGCCGCACCGAGGAGCTTCTGAAACCTTCGACGCGATGATGAGACAACCCGCGTCCGGAGTCGCTTGCGCTTGCGGGACGGCACGGCCCCAAGCCGATCACCCGGTCGGTTCACCAACACGACGACGGCGACCGACAGCAGGACTATCCCCAGCACGGCCAAGCCAACGCGAAGAGCCCCCGACACGGTGCGATTCTAGCCCCAGCTCTGCCTGTCTTCGCTGGGATGCCTCTGACCACAAGATTATCGAACGTCATCTGAATCAGGCCGTTGTCTGGCCTTTGTCATGCACGGGCGGTTGCAACATCGGCGTCTATTACGGCCCGCTCAACGACAGCACCGGCACCAAAACGGGGACCGCCTCCGCGGTAAGCGATCGGCTGCGAGCCTCCTTCGGCGAGGTCATCCGACGGAACGCCTCGGGACGTGGATAGCACTGGCTCGATACGACGGAGCCGTGGGCGTCGACCCCAAGATCGTCATTAAGCTGATATCGCGGTGTCATCGAAATGACACGCGCCACGCTGACCATCGCTCCAGATCGTCCCGGATGGCTCGATCCGCACACGTGGAGGTACGTCATGCGACGTCTGGCAACATTGGTGGCCACGCTCGGCCTCCTTCTCACTACCCTCGGGACCGGCGTCGTCCAGGCCGGCGGCCCGCCAGCGCTGTCGTTCTACGCCGACGGCGTCCAGTACCGAACCATCGGAACTCCGACCGACTTTACCGGGACCGGGGCACCGACCAGCTCGTTCGAGGCGATCTACGCGCTTGGCGACGGGCTTGCCAACGTGGCCGCCGCGGCGCCCGGCGATCCCGGCTTCCGCGGTGGTCGGTGGATGGTCCTGCCGGTGACATGGAACGTCGCGCCCGTCCAACTGACGAGCGGGGCGCAGGTCCTCTGGTACGCCCAGAACGGCTTGATCACGATCGGGACCACCCCCGTCAAGGAGTTCGAGTGCCCGGTCATCCAGGTGCAAGGCCGCTGATCCCGGGCGGCTCGCCGATGCGCATTCAGCGATTCAGCCGAGCCCACGGGGAGCCGATTGGCCCGGTGCCAGTCGGCTCCCTCACGCGTTGCGCTTTAGGTCAGCCTCGATCCAGGGTTTCGGACTTATGTCGGATCGCCTCCCGCAGCGCAGCGATCGGGAGAGGCTGCTCGAAGCCAAAGCTGAGGGTGCTTCGCTCACGCAGGTAAGGGCGCAACGCCTCCGGCACCTCGCTGTCCTCGTGCACGAGTGCGTAGACGGCCACGTGGCGCTTCGCGGCGGAGAGGTGGAGCAGCCGCGGCCCACGATGGTCGTAGGTCGGCATGCCATGCTGATCCGCTCGGTTACCCCCGGAACCACCTCGAGGATGAGACTTCGAAGCTCGCGCATAGTGGCTTGCGATGGAGGCGGTGCGGCGTCGATTTAGGCATTAACGGTGGTTGGCTGGGGCATACCAGCTCTCCTTATGTCGGCGTGAACAATTGTCAGTCGAGATCACGCGAATGCTGGACGTACAGCCGCCGAGCAGCCGCGCCGCCGCCTCCGCTACCCGCAACAGCAGCGGCGACTTGGGCGGGCTCACATCCCTTGGGCTGCACCGCTGAGCCGATCGGACACCGAACCGCAGGAATCCTCCAGAACGTCCTGCTAGGAGATCGCCGGACCTGCTCGCCTGGGCTGCTAGGCTCCGCCGCGTGAGGCTCTCCAGAAACGTCTTGGCGCTTGCGATTGCGTTGGCCGTGAACGTCGCGCTGATTATCCTCTTGACTCCACTTGGCTTTGAGACCCGCCCCGCAACCGCCTTGAAGACCGTTGGCTACCTAGCGATCGGTACCATTTTTGCGGCTCTCGCGCTCTACGTCGCGTCAATCGCGCTTCTCTTCAGGCGCGCCAGATTGGCTTCGATTCTGGCAATCGTCGGCTCCTTCCTCCTCCTCTTCCCCATTTTCGGAGACCGAATGGGGTCCTTCTTCTCGCTGCCTATCCCGCCTGTAATTAACATCCTCGAATACCTGCTCTTTGTCGTACTCCTCGTCACTCTGTTCCTAGCTTGGAAGGTCCGCAGGGAGAGCAATCCCTCTCTCAGATGACGAATTCAGGGAGGTCCACCTCGCAGGCTGCAGTCAGGCCGGAGGAAGTTCCTCTGGCCCCGGAAAGGTGACCGCTCGCATCTTCCTGCTAGTCGGCTCGCTGGCGGTGGGCAAGACGGCGACGGCCCAGGCGCTCGCGGAGCGCTTCGAACGTGGCGCCTACATCCGAGTCGATGGCTTTCGCGAAATCGTCGTCTCGGGCTATGTCTATCCCGACGAAGCGTGGGGTCCGGAGGTTGCCCTGCAGGTCCGCCTGGCCCGGGAGTCAGCCATCGCCACGGCCATCAGATAGGCCGATGCCGGATTCACGGTGACGATCGACGACTTCTGGGATCCCTTTGAGTTGCCCGAGTACCGCGATCTGCTCGCCCGCGACGATGTGCTCGGCGTCTTGGTCTACCCAACCGAGGCCGAAGCGCACCGCCGGAATCTGGCGCGTGCAATTAATCCGGCCTACATCGAGTGGGGCATCCGCTACGTCTACGGCCTCCTCTCGACGACGTCAGCGCCCAAGCGGCTCCGGGATCAGGGATGGCTGATCATCGACAACACGACCATCGATCTCGAGGCTGCGGGTCAATACCATCCTCGAACATGCCGAGGAGCCGGCCTCACGCGACATCCGCGAACATTGAGCGACCGGACTGGTTCTTCCGAACGCGACCCATGCTTACTGTTCCATTTGCCTGACGATCCACCGCTCCAGCTCCGCTCGCACCACCCGCACCGACCGCCCCATCCTGATCATCGGCACCTCGCCCGATCCGATCAGCTCGTACAGCTTTGATCTCGACACCCCTAACAATTGAGCCGCTTCCCCAACCCGCAACAGCAGCGGCGCGTCCGCACGAGGTCTGCTGCCGATCAAAGGGCGTATGAACGGCGAGAGCCGATAAGCGAGCCTGGCGCCGCGGATTACCCTTGCTGCAGCTGTGGACCGAACCGACTGCGTCTTCTGTGATCGGGCACCACTGCGCGCGGCTGATGTCTACATTGAGAACGAGTGGTGCGTGTACTCCTCGTCGCGTGACCCAGCCGATCCACCAGGCGTGTTGCCAGGATCGGGCATCATCGTCCCGAAGGCGCATCGAGCCTCGCCCTTCGATCTCTCATCGGAAGAATGGACGGCCACCCGGGACTTGCTTCTCAGGGCCAAGGCCATTCAGGACGAGCGCCTCGCGCCGGACGGGTATTTGCTCTCGTGGTCGCCCTATCCGGGCTCAGACGAGGGAGTCCCTCGGATGCACTCTCACCTACATGTCGTCCCGCGATTCGACGACGAGCCTCGGCGTGAGGGCGGTGGCCGGGTCGGGATAAAGGGCGTCGACAATATCCGCCCGGATCCCACGGCGCCGGGGACAGGTCGCGCTCGAAGGTTTGGCCGACCCGCCAGCTCAAGCTGAGTCTCTACCCGCCGGCCATACGATTTAGCCCGTGGACCGCGATGAGCTCGACCGGCGCGTGGACGAGCAGTTGGACAGGGAAGAGCGCGAGCGCCTAGCGGGCGAACTCGAGGCTCCGAGTGTTCGAGACACAACCCTCGCCTTGGGTGAGGCCGCTGTGCAGCTGTTCCCGGGCATTGGCAGCGCGATCGGAACGCTCATCGGCGAATTCATCCCACGTCGGCGGCAGCAGCGGATGGCCGAGTTTGTGCGGGAACTCAACCAGGCTCTGGGAGCGGTACAGGAGCGCGTCGAGGCCGCCGTCCTGACGGATTCGGCAGCTGACCTAGTAGAGCAGGTCCTCGAGCGCGTGGTGCGCGCCGACGCGGACAGCAAACGGGCCTACTACGCCGCCGCCGTGGCGAACAGCCTTGCGGCGCCAGACCTCGCCGCCGACCAGCGCGAGCGGATGATGGACGCGCTCGACGCACTGCGGCCATCGCATCTCCGACTGCTCGCGGTCATCGCCGAGAACCCGTCGCCGCCGGCGAGCTTCAACCCCATGATGGGCGGGATCTACAACTACCTGGAGCAGGTCCTGCCGGGCATCCCGGAGGACCAGATCAAGATGGACTGGGGAGACCTGGCGAGCCGCAACATCGTGGACACCTATCCGAGCGGGATCATGACCGGGCAGGGGCTCCAAGAGACTCGCGGCCGCCTCAAGGACTTCGGGCGCTTGTTCATCGCCTGGATCACCGCTCCTGCGGCCTGACCCGCCCTACAATCGGCGCCGATGAGCAGCAGCCTGAAGCCGCCGCCGCTCCGAGACGGTGCCATCCGGCTCCGCGAGCTCGTCACCTATGCGCGCCTCTTCGATGAGATATCTGGCCAAGAGCGCTACGCAGCGGTCGAATTCACGACCTGGCTGGCGGCGGAGGTCACTCCCGAGTCCGCGAAGCGCCGGCGCCAGTCATCGCCAGCCGAGCGGCCGGGCCTCTTCAAAGACGCGGCCTAGGACGGTGAAGGACCTTGTCATCCTCCGCCAACGTGACCACCATTTCTGACCACTTGTCCCGCAGATATCCGGGGTCAATGGCGGTCGTCAGCGGACACCGACTGAGCACGAATCGCGCATCCTGAGCACGCGTCGAACGGAATGGGGTTCAGGAGGTCGCTGGTTCGAATCCAGTCGCCCCGACCACGATTCGGAGCAGGAGATGGCCCGACGAGACCGCGTCTAGCGCACGCACGTCCACCCTAGGCCCACCGCTGTCGCATCGAGCGGGTGACTGCGGGCAACACAGTCATCACCCCTCCCCCCTAGACAGCACCTAACCGCGTGCTTAACACTGCGCGGGCGAGCTCCGGCCGGTTCTCCCCCCGCCGGCCGGGTGCCTCGCCCTTCGGCCGCTTCCCCCCGTGGCATATCAGACGCCGCGGCCGAATCTACGAGCTCGTACGGTTATACCCCGATTACCTTGCCATCGACCTTGCAGACAGGTGCGACCTGATTCCGAAGCTCGTGCCGTCGCGACGTCGCCCCGAGCGCCGCTTCAAGATCGATGGCCAGCCGGAGGTGGCTGGACCGGGGGTGTAGGCTTCTCTTTGGTCCGCGGCCGATACTCCTTCCCCCCGAGCATCCGCCGCGGATCGCTTGTGTTCCGGAAAAACCGCGGACTCGTGCCTGAGCTGTCGAGGGCCGGCGTCCAGGGATGCGCGTTCCCTCGTGTCCCGAGCCAGACCTAGCGGATGTGCAGAGTTGACGACCACCCAGGATGAGCGGCCGCAGCAGCACCGCCAGGATGGCCGACAGGGTCGCTAGCCGGAGAGCAGGTCCTACTGGCCGAAGCGGCCTGACATCGGTGCAGCCGCTCGGGCATCCGAGTCGAGCAATTCCTGGATGCGTCGGCGGTAGCGGATTCCGGCCGAGTGGCGCGAGAGCCACCGCAGGTACTCCGGGTCCACCCTGCGCAGCTGCTCGAGGGTGTAGCCCTCGTACCGCCCGAAATCGATGACGTTGGAGCCCTCGTGCTCCTCGGACCGGGTCATCGGCGCTGCATAGGGAGTGACGATCGGCACGGCTGTCTTGTTCAGGTTCCGCTGCTTGTCGTAGAGCTCGCGACGGTCCACGGTCCGCACGAATTCGTACGCGGCATTCAGCTCGGCCATGCGTCGAGTGGCGCCCGAGGATGGGTCGTGGTCAGGGTGGCACTGGCCGGCCAACACGCGATACGCGGCCTGGATGACAAGCTGGTTCGCCTTGGGGTGCACTTGCAGCACCTCGTAGGCGTCTCGTTCCGTCACGGGCACAGACCCTCCGGCGATGACTGTGCGCGCCACTCTGCGACGACGGCGACGATGCGCCAAGGGGCAAAGAAGTACCGCCGACCGTACCGGCGGGGGACTATGACCCGGTACGAGGAGGTCGGCTCCCATAGCTCGCGCAAGGGGAGATCCCGAGCCAACCCAGCGGATCCGGGAGGCATGGTGATCCGCCGGGGTTATGCTATGGAACCCCGGGCTCGAAGGCGGACAACCACAAGGGGCCAATTCCATTACAGATTCATCGCAACGGCGCGGTGATTGGACTCGCCTGGCGTGAACGCGCTTCACCAACCTCCGCGGATCACCGTCGTCAACGACAACGAGCAGTTCTTGGCCTTGATGCACGACCTCCTCTCCCAGGAGGGATACGACGTGAAGGTCGTCGACGGCGACACCGCGACCATCGAGAAAATCGCCGCCACCGATCCTGACCTGCTCGTGATCGACCTCCGTCTTGGCAGCACCGCGCCGTCGGGCTGGGACGTACTGCTCATGGCGCGAGCTCATGAGCCGCTGCGGGAGATCCCGGTCGTGCTCTGCTCAGCCGACATCGTCGAGCTCCGAGCGCGCGCCGACGAGATGGCTGCCATCGCCGATGTGCACGTCCTGGAGAAGCCCTTCCGCATCGAGGAGGCCGAGGAGCTCGTCCGCCGCCTGCTCGAGCGCGAGCCTCCGCCGCCTGTTATGAGAACCCCGCAACCAGAGCCGACGTAGCCGCCCTTCAGGCGAACAGGGACCTCCAGTGGAGCGCCCGCACCGCAACCAGGACCGCTAGTGCAGCCAGCACCAGGACCGCCGCCGCGGCCGTCGATCGCCCCAGCCCGTCGACGGACTGGAAATCGGAGTAGACGAGCAGCGGGAGCGTCTGGGTTCGCCCCTCGATGTTTCCGGCAAACATGATCGTGGCCCCGAACTCGCCGAGTGCCCGCGCCCAGGCCAGGACGAGGCCCGTGGCCAACGCGGCGCTTGCCAGGGGCACCGTGACCGACCGGAAGACCGCCCACTCGCCGGCACCATCGGCTCGGGCGGCGTCTTCGAGGTCTCGGTTCGTGTCGCGGAATCCCGCCCGCGCCGCCCGAATGAAGAAGGGTGCGGACACGAAGGTCTGCGCGAGCACGACTGCGAGAGTCGTGAACGGGATCTCGATGCCGGCTGCTTCGAAGACTGGACCGATGGCGCCGCGGCGCCCGAAGGCGAAGAGCAAGGCCAGGCCTGCCACCGATGGGGGCAGGACGATCGGCAGGTCCACGAATCCCTCCACCAGCCACGAGCCTCGGAAACGTCGGCGCGCCAGCAGGTAGGCGAGCGGCGTCCCGATACAGACCGTGAGGAAGAGGCTGGCGGCCGACGTCACGAGGCTGAGGACCAGCGCGTCGATGACCGCGCGGCTGGTTAGCGTCAAGCCCAGCGATCCCTCCAGCGCGGCCCTGCCCAGCAGGACAAGGACCGGCAGCCCGAGCAGTGCAATGGCAATCGCCGCCAGGATCCACAAACCGGAGCTTCGCAAGCGGGTCATCACGGTGCGACAAACCCAAAGCGGGCCAGGACCGCCTGTCCATCCGAACCTGACAGCCAGGCCAGGAACGCGCGGGCGGCATCGGATTGGGTGGATCCCCTGACGACCACCGCCGCATAGCTGACCGATACGTTGGCGCCCGCCGGGATCGGGATCTCCTTGAGGCTTGAAGAGGCGACGGCATCGGTCTGATACACGATTCCGGCGTCGCCCTCGCCCAACGCGACCTTGGCCACGACCGCGGCCACGTTGTCCTCGCGCGACGCGACGTTGGCCGCCACCTGAGCTGCGAATCCAGGCGAGTAGCCGGGCTGCCGCGCGAGCGCGTTGATGAGCTGTGTGGCGTAGACGGAGATCGGAACGTCCTCGCCCGCAGCAACCAATCGCACCCCCGGCCGGGCAAGGTCGAGCGGCGAATCGATGTGGGCTGGGTTGTCGCGGGGCACCACGATCGCCAGGCGGTTTCCGGCGAACGGTTGCACCGGACCGATGGCGAAGCCGTCCTGCACCAGCTTCTGGGCATTGATGATGTCAGCGGAGGCAAACAGATCTGCTGGCGCGCCTTGCTCGATCTTGGTCCGCAGCGCGCTCGACGCATCGAAGCCAAAGGTCAGCGTGGTGTTGGGCCGGGACCCCTCGTAGACCTTTGCGGCAGCGTTGAACGCCGCCTGCAGGGAGGAGGCAGCAAGCACCGTGATGGAGGTGGCGTGGCTTCGCGCCCCTTCATTGGCGTTTGCCGAGCAGGCCGCCAGCAGCGCGAGAATGATGGTGACGGCCAGCCACCTAGCGCGCACCGCGACCGCTCCGAGCCGGCACCTCCACCACGACATTGGTCGCCTTGACCACGCACACCGCCTCATCGCCGACCTCGAGATTGAGCTCCTCGGCGGCTTCAGCGGTCATCAGGCTGACGACCCGATGCGGACCCGAGACGACCTCCACGACCGCTGCCACACCGTCGCGCTCCACTCGCGTAACGATGCCGGCGAAGCGATTTCTCGCGGACTGCGCCACGATCGGCCGCTCATCGAGTTCCCTGCGCCGCATGGCGAGCTGGCGGCTGAGCTCTGAGGCTGCGATCAGGCGCTGGCCGCCCGCAGACCGCGTTACCGCCAGCGTTCCACGCGCCTCCCACCGACGCAGCGTTTCGACGCTGACGCCGAGTGCCTCAGCCGCCTCACCAATCCGGACCCTCGGCTCCGCCTTCTTCCCACTCATCCCCAGGTATCATCGGCAGAACTGGCGCATGTGTCTAGACATACGGAGGAGACACAGCTTCGTCCGGTGCCGCTCGTCCGCGAATCCGTTACAGATTTCCGCAGCGTCCTGTGACGGTGCGTCGCCAACGCGGCTTCAACACGTGAACGGGCCGTCAACCCACGGCGTTTTCTTGACGCGGTGTATCGCGCGGTCCGACACTCGCTCGGCTGCTGGATCGGAGGAGTGACGTGGCCCAAGCGAACGCGAAAGGCTCGGGCACCCGCGAGGACCCGTGGGTCCTGAAAACCCCCAGTGGGTCGTCCGAATACACCATGTACCGGGACGAGAGCTCGGCTCCGCCATCGATCGTTTGCCAGGTCGGAGGCACGCAGCTCCGCTACCAGCTACGGGCCATCGAGGACCTGCAAATCATGCTCAAAGCCCACGGCGATTGGATGCCGCTGGGCAGCGCCGACGAGCAGAAGCCGGCTGCGGATGGGACGGTCGAAGCCTGGGGCCGCTCGCCGGACAACCCGGTCGGTGGCTGGTACGGCTTGAAGAAGGGACTCCGTGGGCGATTCGGCATGTACATGCCACCACTCTTGGAGGCGCTGGGCATGGCCGAGGTAGAGCACAACCCCAAGAACAATCGAATGCGCGCTATCTAGGCGATCGCAACGGCCGAGCATCGGCCGGGGCAAACAGGACACAAAAAGAGGACCGGCCATGTGGCCGGTCCTCTCATTGTCCGCTGACTATTCGGAACGAACGTTCGTGGCGCGCGGGCCGCGAGGGCTGGACTCGACGTCGAAGGAAACCTTCTCGCCGCCGGTCAGCCGATCGAAGTCGAGCGACGCGTTGAGGCCGTCGCGATGGAAGAAGTAGTCCTTCCCGTCGTCGGCGGTGATGAAGCCAAAGCCTCGGTCCGAGATCAGCTTCTTGATGGTGCCTGTGGCCATGTGTGGGAGAACCTCCACGCTTGGTCGGCCAGATCGGCCGATGTAGGACGCTGACAGCCCCGAATGGACGCGGAACAGGTCAGTCGCCGGTCGATACGAAAAAACTCCTCTCGTGCGGCCTCAGCGACCTGTCTCGCCGAAACCGAAGAGAGGAGAATCGTCGTGCCGCGCCAAGATGCGCCAACGTGGCGCCCCA
>Ga0207646_10002520_pt1 | contig 21615 bp, 24 predicted proteins | sample KBSK5502metaG_FD_184343 | JGI IMG/M metagenome (GOLD analysis project Ga0207646, IMG submission 184343) | Corn, switchgrass and miscanthus rhizosphere microbial communities from Kellogg Biological Station, Michigan, USA - KBS K5-50-2 metaG... | ecosystem: Host-associated > Plants > Roots >... | reverse complement strand
GGCCGCAGCCGCATCGGCCTGCAGCAGGCTCAACCAACCACGAAGGTAATAGGCCCGCACCAGGGTCAGCGGCGACGCCTCGCCGGGCGCGAGCAGCTGGTCAAGCCAGCCCAGGCTCTCGGTGGTCCCATGCGTGATCCAGTAGTACTTCATCGAGGCGGCGATATCCAGCCCGCGGGCAAAGTCTCCGCGCGTCAGGCATTGGTGAAGAACCGCACGGATGTTTTCGATTTCCAGCTCGGCCCACGTGAGCCACTCGACAAGCCGGTAGCGAGCCTGGTCCGCAGATCGCAAACACGTCGTTCGGTAATACTCGAGGCAACGCTCTCCGACCAGGTCTTCCTCGTGCGCGTCCCGCAACTTGAGAATGGCGTATTCGCGCATCGTCTCGTGCAGTCGATAACAGGCCAGGCCCCGGACGTCCTCCTTGCTGACCAACGATTTATCGACCAGCGATGACAGGACGTCTAGCGCCCTGTTGGCGGGCACCTCATTTGGTGCACAGACCGCCTCGACATCCTCCAGGGTGAATCGACCGGCAAACACACATAAGCGCCTCAACATCGTTTGCTCGGCTGCCGTCAAGAGGTCGTAACTCCAGTCGATGGTCGTTCGGAGCGTTTGATGACGCGGTAGCGCAGCGCGGCCTCCTCCGGTGAGCAGCGCGAATCGGTCACTCAGGCGATCGAGGATCTGCTCAACGGTGAGCACTCGGGTTCTGACGGCCGCGAGCTCGATCGCCAGTGGCAAACCGTCGAGCCGGCGGCATAGGGCGACGACCGCCGCCTGGTTCGAGCCGGTGAGCTCGAACTTGCCCGATGCCGCCGACGCCCGCTCGATAAGCAGCATGACGGCTTCGTTCTGTCGCAGATGAGCGAGCGGTTCGGTTCCGTCTCCGGGAGGCACCTCGAGTGGCGGAACCGGGATGACGTGCTCGCCTGGCACTTGGAGCGGCTCTCGGCTCGTAGTGATCACCCTCAGCTTGGGCGCGACGCGAAGGACTTCGGCGACGAGTTGGGCGACTGCTCCGAGGAGATGTTCACAATTGTCGAGCAGCAGCAACAGCCGCTTGTTCTGCAAGTCGGAGACCAGGATCTGCAGCGGCTTCATTCCGGCTTGGTCTCTGAGGTCCAGGGCTGCCAGCACGGCGTTGGTCACGAGCGCCTCTTCACGAATCTCGGCGAGCTCAACCAACCAGGCGCCGTCCGCGAATCCCCGGCCGAGGTCGGTTGCCATCCGAAGTCCCAGTCGCGTCTTCCCGACACCTCCTGGCCCGACGAGGCTGACCACGCGGGCGGTGGTGAGCTTCTTTCTGATCTCCGCAAGCTCGCGTCGGCGGCCGACGAAGCTCGTCGTCTCCGCGGGTAAATTGCCCAACCGGTTGCTAGGTCTGGCCATGGCTACGGGTCGACTCATTAATCCTGACGATTCGCCGGTCCGGCTGCTGCCTCAGGCTGACAAGTATGACCAACGAGCTACCGAGCCAGCGAGTCGAGGTGACATTCGTCGGCCTGCCTCCGGCGCGACAAATCGCGCAGGCGATAGGGGTCACCGACGTCGAGGTCGATGGCCACAGGGTTTGCTGCCGTGTTTGTGGCAGCTTTCAGCCATTTCTCGAAGCACTGCACGGTTACGAGGTCATCAGCCTGACCTCGACGCCGACGCTTTCCAGGGCTGAACTGCACCAACGGGTGAAAGAAGGAGGGAAGTGATGAACGAGCTAAACCGGCAAGCGGCGAACGTGCGCAACGAACCAACCGCAATCGTCGGGCTCGATGCACGGTTGTTGGAGCTGATCGAGTTCGTCTGGGCCTGCGAGGCTGCGGCCCGGAGAGAAGACCGTATCGATGCCGTGATTCGGTACGGAAACAGCTGGGCCTCGAGATGAAGCCGATCACATTCGGGAGGTGGTTGATAGCGGCAGCTTGAAAGCACTCGCCGTGAACATCAGTCGGTGGTCGTCGCGTCGATGACCTTAACAAACAAAGGAGCTTCAGATGACTTCACTTCGAAAGACCGCGTTTGTCGCCGGCGCTCTCTACCTACTCACCTTCGTCTCGATCCCGACCCTCGCTCTCTACGGTCCGGTGAAGAGTGCGATGTACATCGTCGGCGCCGGTCCGGACACTGGCGCCATCTTCGGCGGCATCCTCGAGATGATCGTGGCCCTCGCCAGCATCGGCACCGCCGTCGCGCTGTACCCCGTGGTCAAGAGGCAGAACGAAGGGGTCGCGCTGGGCTTCGTCGGCTCCCGAGTCCTGGAAGCCGGCACGATCTTCGTTGGCGTCGCGTTCCTCCTGACGATCGTCACCTTGCGGCAGGCCGGGGCCGGAGCAAATGCGTTGGTGACAGCCCACGCGCTGGTCGCCATGTATGACCGGATGTTCCTCATCGGACCGAGCTTCATGCCGGCCGTGAACGCCCTGTTGCTCGGTTCCCTGCTGTACCAGTCGCGCCTCGTGCCTCGCGTCCTTCCCGTGATCGGATTCGTCGGAGCGGCGCTGCTCGTCGCCGGCGACATGGCCGTGCTGTTGGGTCTCATCGGGCAGCATGCCCCTTCGACAGCGTTGGCCGCACTTCCGATCGCGCTATGGGAGTTTTCGCTGGGCGTCTGGCTGGTCGTCAAAGGGTTCAAGCCCTCTGCCATCACCGCCCTTTACAGCCGACCTGCCGGCGTTGACAACGGTTCCCTGGCCCCCGCGGCGGCTGTCAGGTAGTTTTCTCCTCCCACCCCGCAGTACTTGGAGCCCGGCGTCGGCCGGGCTCCGACGCGCCCGGATGGTCGTCATTTCCCGCTCTCCGGCGACATCTTATATGTGTTATATGTGTTCCGGCCCCGATGCAACTGAGCGCGCAGCCCCGGGCACCGGCTGTGATTTGATGGCCGGCCGGTGCGTCTCATACATACGGATGGCCACGATGCCGGCGCCCGCCGCCGTGACGACGGCGACCGTCAAGATAGCAGCGACCAAACCAAACAGGTCAGCCACCGCTCCGGACAGCAGAGCCCCAACGACGAACCCGGCGTCCCGCCATAACCGATAGACGCCAACGGCTGACGCGCGCCACTCTGGGTGGGCGACATCGCCGACTGCCGCGAGCAAGGTGGGATAGGCCATCGCCGTCCCGACGCCGAGGCCGATCGCGCCCAGGGCCCAGATTCCAAACGTGTGCCCCATGGCAATCACTGCCAGGGACAGGGCCTGGACGCAGAGGCCGCCGGCGATCAGCCGCTTGCGGCCCACCCGGTCCGACAGCGCCCCGGTGGCGAGCTGGCCGCCTGCCCACACCAGCGGGTAGAGCGCCACGAGCACTCCGATCGCCCCCACCGACAGCCCATGGGCAGCAAAAAAGAGGGGAAAGAGCCCCCATGCCATCCCATCATTAAGGTTGTTGGTCAGTCCGGCGGCGCAGCTGGCGGAGAGCGCGGGCTCACGGAAGCTCGTGTGCACGAAGATTTCTCGCATGGTCGGCACTGGTATCGGTCCGTGGGCGGCGCCGGCACCCTCGAAGCGGGCATGGCCCTCCGTCTCGCGCACGAAAAGCGCGGAGAGGCCAAGACCAGCGCCGGCGTAGGCCAGGCCGAGGAAGAACGGCTGCGGGCGAAGCCCCGAGTGCTGTGCGATGAACCCGGTCAGGTAGGCGGTGACCGCGACGCCACCGTACCCTGCCGCTTCGTTCAGTCCCATTGCCAGACCGCGGCGCGCGGGGCCGACGAGATCGATCTTCATATTGACCGTCGTCGACCAGGTGAGTCCCTGGTTGACCCCGAGAAGCACATTGGCCAGAATCACCCAGCCCCAGGTCGGCGCCCAGATGAGAAGCAGGGGCACCGGGAGGCCGATCAGCCAACCCCCGAGCAACACCGGCTTGCGGCCAAACCGGTCGGAGAGCGTTCCAGCCAGAAAGTTGCTGATGGCTTTCGTCAGACCGAACGCGACGATGAAGGTCAGGGCGGCCGTCACGGCCGTCAGGCCGAAGACCTTCGTCGCGAGCAGCGGGAGGACCGTTCGCTCCTGACCGATCATCCCGCCGACCAGGGCGTTGACCCCGACCAGCAGGCTGAATTGAGGCAGGTTCGCGCTGAGTCCCAGCCGGACCGCGCCGATTCGTGGCGCGGAAGCCATCAACCCACCGCCACCGGGTGACCCGCCTCCGACCAGGCCTCGAAGCCGCCGTCGAGGACCGTCAAACCCTTGCGGCCGTGGGCCTCGAGCAGACTGGCGGCAGTCATCGCCCGCTCACCGTGGCCGCAATAGACGGTCAGCGGACCCGGCGGGATCGCATGAGCCGAACCTTTCAGGCTTCCCAGTTCCAGGTGCTGGGCGCCGGGAAGGTGGCCGCGAGCCCACTCGCTGTCCTGCCTCACGTCCAGCGGCGCTCTACCCAAATCCTCATTGGGTTGACGAAACGCAATCGCAGCTTCGGGCAGGCCCTGGCCCCGCCATGCGGCGATCCCACCTTCGAGTTCCCCCACGATGTCCTCGTAGCCGATCTTCAGGCACTGGCTGACCAGATCCCGTCGATCCTGATCGGGTCCCATGACAAAGATCAGCGGACGGTCGACCGGGACCAGCCAGCCCAGCCAGGAAGCAAAGGCGGGCCGGAGGGCGATGGAAACGGCGCCTGGGATGTGTCCGTCGGCAAATTCTTGGAGCGGCCGAGTGTCGATCAGCGTGGCGCCCGCCGCAATCTGACGGCGGAACGCCTCGAGCGGGAGCGGACGGAGGTCCGGCAACGTCGTGCCGTACACCCGAGCTCCGCGCTGGTTGACCGATCGAAGGCGTCGGAAGTAGGAAGGATAACTGCCGAGACCACTGAGGAAGGTCTCGACAAAGGCGCCTTCATCCGGCGTTGTCAGCAGCGGGTTCACCTGGCGCTCCTGCCCCAAGGTCGTCGTCCGTTGCCCACCAGCACCGGCAGAACAGAAGGAACCGGCGCCATGTGTCGGATAGACAAGCACGTCATCCGGGAGGCTGGCCAGATGCTGGCGCACCGAGCGATAGAGCGCTCGGGCCAGCGGCTCGGTTTCGTCTGAATCGATCAGGTCGGTGCGGGCGGCGCCGCCCGGAATCAGTGCCCCGCCGCTGAAGAGGGCCAATGGCGTTGACCGGTCAAGCACGAGGTACGCGAGATGCTCGGGGGTGTGGCCTGGCGTGCCAATTGCGCGCAGACGCAATCTGCCAAGGTCGACCTCATCACCATCGTCCAGTCCCTGATAGGTTGTTTGGAGCTCGGCGGCGCGAGGCGCAAAGAGCGCTGCCCCTTGGGCAACCAGCTCGCGGCCACCCGAGATGAAATCCGCGTGCAGGTGGGTCTCGACCGCGAAGCGAATGCGGAGTCCACGCCGCGCCGCGAGGTCGAGATAGGGCCTCGGATCGCGGCTCGGGTCGATCACCAGCGCGGGACCATCGCCGAGCGCCACGACGTACGACTGGTTTCCCAGGCCCTCGTCGAGCACCTGGTGAATGCTGAGTCTTTGGGTCACGGCCATGCTCACCCCACGGACGGTTTGACGCCGGCCACCAACACGTAACCGAGGTAAGGCACGGCCTTGCGAAGCCGTGGCATCATCCATGCCATCTTCCGCACGCGCGCGGATTTGGCGAGGCCACGTGCCATGCAGGCCGCGGCGTTGACGAGCCCTTCATCCTTAATGAACCCGCGCGCCGTCATCAGCTCGAAGGGTCCACTACGCACCTCAATGTCAGCGAGACCGGCCTTCGCGTAGATCTGCAACCACCCATCGAGGTTGTCAAACTGCATGCCTGGACAGAGCTGTCCCAGGAAGAGTTCGCGCGCCTCGTCCGTCGGAGGCCTGCGCCACAAGAATTCTGTGGCCAATACCATGCCACCTGGCCGGCACACTCGCACGAGCTCCGCGGCGGCCGAGGGGCGGTCAACGAACATGGTGACGGCCTCCGCGATGACCCGGTCGAAGGAGTCGTCGGCGAACTCCAACGCGAGGATGTCGCCCCGGCCAACGTGAACACGTTCTCCGATGCCTGCGCGACGGACATTGGCTAGAGCCCGCTCGAGCATCATTGACGAGATGTCGACGGCGGTTACGTCGGCCCCGAACCGGCGGGCCAATTCAATCGCTGTCGTCCCAACCCCGCAGCCGACATCGAGGAGGCGCTGTCCGGGCTGAGTTTCGGCGAGGCGAAACAGTTCTTCGGTCGACCGCCGACCGCCTGGATGAATGACCCGTTTGCCGAGCACCGCGAGGAACGCATAGGGATCGAGCGATTTGATGTCGACGTCGGGTCGAGTCACGGTCGTTGCCATCTCAGTCCCTCCTCTGGTCACGAGCGATGACTGGAAGACCGGCCGCCTTCCACTCCGGCAGCCCATCCTCCAGGCGTCTGGCCTTGAATCCGGCTTGATGCAGGACGCGGATCGCCTTGTGGGCGAACGCACAGTACGGTCCACGGCAGTAGGCGACGATTTCTTTCTCATGCGGCAGATCACGAAGGCGCCGGCGCAACTCGGCCAGCGGTACCGATACGGCGGTCGGCAGGTGGCCGGCCGCGTACTCTTCGGCCGGTCGAACGTCTACGATGATCAGGTCGTCTTTCCGCTTCAAGCGTCGAAGCAGCTCGGCCCGGGTCAATGGCTCAAGGCTGTCGCGCGCCCCGAGGTAGGCGTCGGCCAGCTGGCCCACCTCCGCCTGCCGCTGGGCCGCGACGCTGCGGAGGTTGCGCCAGAGCTCGAACACCACGGGATCGCTCAGCGCGTAGTAGATGCGGGTGCCGTCCCGACGACCTTGGACCAGGCCCGCTGCGCGGAGTACCTGCAGATGCTGGCTGGCGTTCGCTACCGAAAGCCCGGTCTCAGAGGCGAGGCGTTCGACGGTTCGCTCCCCATTGGCGAGAACATCAAGGATCTCGAGGCGCCGGCCGTTCCCCAGCGCTTGGCCGAGCCGAGCGAACTCATCGAAGAGTGCGCCCTTGACGTTTCGGCTGTCACCATTGGGATGAAGATCTTTCCGGGCCACTTTCAAATCCTCAATTGATCGCTTGAATAGTAGCAGGGCCGGCCCCCTCTGTCAACCAGCCGGGGCGACGCTCTGGGTCGGTATGGTCGACTCGATCAGGGGCGTCAAACACATCGCCGCCAAGCTGGCGCCCTTCGACGGTGCCTACCTGCGATTCGTCGGCGAAATGAGATCTCCCCGGTATCGCAGTGGTGAGCTGGTCGAAACCCACTGGGATGACGCGATCTGGAACTGATGTACTTCGGCCACGCCCGCAACCAGTAGCGTCGAGCCGATCTCGTTCGACAACTTCGATGCCAGACGATTCGCCAGGCCGGCCCAACTCATGGCTCATAGCTTCTCGTCTAGGGGTGCAGAATAGGCTTGTCCCCGGCACGCCGATGAGCCGGGGGCGAGGTTCGTCCGCTTCGTCAACAAGCATGAGGAGGCAAGCTATGGCGGAAGCCAAAACTGCAATCGCGAACAAGCCGACCTGGGTCGACCTCTCGACCTCCGATGCAGCAGCAGCGCGAGATTTTTACTCGAAGGTGTTTGGCTGGAATATCGAGGTCAATCCCGATCCGCAATACGGCGGGTACGGGATGGCCAAGGTTGGCGGCAAACAGGTGGCTGGGATTGGACCCAAGATGTCGTCGGAGGCGCCGACCGCGTGGTCGGTCTACATCGCCACCGATGATGCCGACAGTCTGGCCAAAACGGTTCAGGCTGCCGGCGGCAAGGTCGTCGCCCCGCCTTTCGAGGTCGGAGATCAAGGCCGCATGGCGGCATTCCAGGATCCGAGTGGTGCGGTCATTTCTGTCTGGCAGGCTAGGGCCATGAGGACCCCCATGCCCGTGGGCGAAGCGAACACCTTCGGCTGGGCCGAACTGAACTCGCGCGGCGTCGACAAGGCGATCCCCTTCTATCAGAAGGTCTTCGGCTGGACCCCGAAGACCAGCGAGATGGGTCCGGATGCCCCTCCGTACACGGAGTTCCAGCTGCAAGGCGAGAGCATCGCCGGCGCGCAGGAAATGAACAAGATGGTTCCGGCCCAGGTGCCGAGCTACTGGCTGGTCTATTTCGCGGTCGGCGACGTCGAGAACTCGTTCAAGACGGCGACGCAGGCCGGCGCGCGCGAGCTGGTCGCGCCGATGGACTTCCCGGGCGGGCGTTTTGCGATCCTGAGCGACCCGCAGGGCGCAGCGTTCGGGCTTCTCAAGATGCTGCCGCGCTAGACAAGACTCACGGGTGCGGGCCGGCGCCGGTGCCGGCCCGCACGCGCATTGGATGCGCCACGGCGACGCGGACCCACGCTCGCCATTGATATCGAAGGAATGTCATAGTTGGCGACAAAATTGGCAGCCAGATGGGGGTTCCCGCGCGCTGCCCACTCCGCCAATCCGAGTTCGGTTTAGCTACCGGCTGAAAGATGTGGCGTAGGCTGGCAGCCAGATGAGAGCAGTTGTCCACGACACCTATGGGCCTCCGGACGTTCTGCGACTCGAGGAAGTCGTACGGCCTGTTGCTAAGGACGACGAAGTCCTGGTCAGGATCCATGCAACGACGGTCAGCCGAACGGATTGCGGGCTTCGCAGCGCCGACATGTTCATCTCCCGCTTGGTTACGGGTCTTCTCCGACCGAAGCGCAAGATCCTCGGCAGCGACTTCGCCGGCGAGGTCGAGGCCGTCGGCGCAGCCGTCACCGAGTTCAAGGTCGGCGACCAGGTCTTCGGTATCAATCCGTGGAAGTTCGGCGCGCACGCGGAGTTCATCTGCATAGGGGAGAGCGCTGCGCTGGCGCACAAGCCCACCGGCATTACCTTTGAGGAGGCGGCGGCGGTCTGCGACGGGGCGATCCTGGCACTGAACGCCCTTAGACCGGCAGATCTCCAGAAGGGGCAGAAGATCCTCGTCTACGGGGCATCGGGATCGATCGGCACCGCAGGGGTGCAGCTGGCCAGATACTTCGGTGCCGACGTCACTGCTGTGTGCAACACCAAGAACTTCGAGCTCGTGAGATCGCTCGGCGCGGACGAGGTCATCGACTATACGCAGGAGGACTTCACGAAGAACGGCCAAACGTACGACGTCATCTTCGACGCAGTCGGTAAGCAATCGTTCAAGCGGTGCAGAGGCTCACTGAAGCGGGGCGGGATCTACGTAGCCACCGACCATTTGCAGAACCTGGTACTCGCCTTGTGGACCGCGCGGATCGGAGACAAGAGAGTGCTGTTCCCGATACCTCCTCGATTCACGAAGAAAGACGTCGTTTTCCTCAAGGAGCTCATCGAGGCGGGAAAGTACCGGGCGGTCATCGATCGCCGCTACCCGCTGGAGCAGGTGGTCGAGGCGACCAGGTACGTCGAAACGAAGCAGAAGACGGGAAACGTCGTCCTCACGGTTAGCGGCAACCTCGCAAGCTGAGCAAAGCCGTCGAATTTCGCCCGTCGGCGAGTGGGGCGCTCGAACACTCCTGAAGACTGGCCCACGCGAACAGTCTTGGGCTCGCGACCTCAAGTCGAACACCTGTTGTCCACGCCTCAACGCTAGTGCACGGACACCGGCTTTAGGGAGGCCCTGACAGTACTACTCTCAAGCGGGTCTCCCTGAAATCGGACGTTTGTGGTTATCTCGGGTGAGATCGACACAAGAGAGGAGCGAACAGCCATGAAGCACATCAAGCTCGGGACGCTGGAAGTCTCCCGCATTGGTCTAGGGGCCATGGGGATGTCCGCCGCCTACACCGGAGCAGGCAGCGACGATGCCGAATCGATCCGCACCATTCACCGGGCGCTTGAGCTCGGGATTACACTACTCGACACCGCCGAGGTCTACGGGCCTTACACGAACGAGGAACTCGTCGGCCGAGCCATCAAAGGCCGCCGCGACCAGGTGGTGCTGGCGACCAAGTTCGGTTGGATCTCACACACCGCCCGTCCCACGATGTCCCTCGGCTCGGCCAGCGGGCCACCCAGCAGCCTCGACAGCAGCCCGGCAAACATCCGCAACGCCCTCGAGGGTTCTTTGAAGCGGCTCGGCACAGACTACCTCGATCTCTACTACCAGCACCGCGTCGACCCCGACACGCCGATCGAGGAGACCGTCGGCGCGCTGGCCGAACTCGTCAAACAGGGCAAGGTCCGCCACATTGGGCTGTCCGAGGCCTGGACCGGCACGATCCGCCGGGCGCACGTCGTCCATCCGATAACCGCGCTGCAGTCGGAATACTCGCTTTGGACTCGGGACCCTGAGCCGGAGGTGCTGCCGCTCCTGCGCGAGCTGGGCATCGGCTTCGTCGCGTATTCGCCGCTCGGCCATGGGTTCCTCACGGGGGCGATCCGTTCGATTGAAGATCTTGCTGACAACGACTGGCGCAAGACCAACCCGCGCTTCACCGGTGTGAACTTCGAGCGGAACCTGCGGATCGCCGACGAGGTGGAGGCGGTGGCCGCGGAACTCGGAGCGACGCCGGCTCAGGTGGCCCTGGCCTGGTTGCTGGCCCAGGGCGACGACATCGCCCCGATTCCTGGGACCAAGCGGGTCTCGCGTGTCGAGGAGAACATTGCCGCCGACGCTGTTCAGCTGAGCCCGAAACAGATCGACAGGCTCAACAAGCTGCCACCGGCTGCCGGCGATCACCACAACGAGCAGCAGATGCAGATGCTCGACCGCTCAGCGGCAGGAAGGCCCCACCGGTGAAAGCGCCAACCAGAGTTTGACTTCCGCTTGCGACCGATTCATGGATGGTGGCGCCGACGCCGCACTTCGGTCGGGTCGGCCGGCGCTGCGCCGCTGTGGCGCCTGGGCGCCGAATCTGCGCAAAGGGGGAAGCAGACCATCGTCACCCGGAAGCGACCTCCAATCACTTCACGGACCTCATGTTGGTGGGATGCCGGGGGATAGGTTCCTCATGCCCGGGGCTTCGGTGGGCTCCGGTTATAGTCTGCTGTCTTTTGAAGTTGAGCCGGCCCGGCCTCGGGCTCCCTCATAGACGTTGATCATCCGGAGGTAGTTGTCCGCGATCGCGCGAGTGGCGGCGCCGCGGTCCAGCTTCCGCGCCAGCCAGTTTTCCAGCGGTTGCTGCCAGATCGTGCGACCGATTGCAAAGCCGATGAAGCCCGGCACACCCGCCTCCTGCCGCAACCAGTGCTCGACCTTGGCGTTGCTGGAGCCACGACCAAGAATGATGCAGGCGGCCTGGTCGCGACCGGCGCTTTGGGCCTGTTGAGCCACCCTTAGGTAGTCTTCGCGTCGGTCGAGGCCTTCGACCTTCCATATCTCGGGCTCGACACTGGCCGCCTGGAACTCGGCGATGCTCCGAACAGTCAGCTCCGGACGGATTTCCAGGTCATAGCGGTCGCGGTCGCCGCCGACCCTGCCCAGCTGAGGCGGCTCCGCCGGGACTAGCAGCTCGAAGAGGAGCCGACGACCATGTCCCTTTAACCAGCTTGAGAGTCTCGCCAGCCGGGTCCGTTGCGCGAGGTTCATCGCGGCGTTGCCGTCAGGGTTGTAGCGGACGAGCACCTTGGCGAAGGCGGGATCGAAGGCCTCGATATGTTCGCCGAAAGCGGCGCCGTACTCGAAGTCAAACTCGGCGAGGCCGCTCTTCTCGACCGGCATGGCGAGTACATAGCCGCAAGCCCTCGCAGCCCGCGCCACCTCCGAACCGAACTGCTCGTCGACCAACAGTCCGGCGCTCGCCATGGGCGCCCCATCGACCACTGCCAGCTGCAGACCTTCGAAGATGACACGTTTCGAATCGGCGAGCCGCGCTACCTCCTCCGCGGTGGGCGTGCCCTCGATGCCGAATAGACCCGCCGTAAATGAGTTGCGCTGGTCGAACGCGAGCATGAAGAGTGTTGTATCCGAGCCGTCGCTCATTGGATCTCTCGACGCCCACCGGGCCGCGCAGCCCTCGGTCGCGGCGGGGCAGTGCCATGGTCTCGGTCCGGGGATTCTGGGACCGTCTGTGCCTCCACCTGTTCACGCTATAAGGGGCGCCGCCTCAGAGACCGATTTCGTATTCGAAAATGGTCAGCTGACAAGCGGTGGACTGCGCTGGGTTAGCTGGAGGCTCAGGGGCTATACTCGTTGCGACCCCGTCGCCTCGCCGGAAGGAGCCATGAGCTACGCCAGGCAGATGCTGGGCATCTACCCAAGTCACTTAACCGTAGACGCTGCCGCGCTGGCCGCCACCATTGACGCGCTCAACGACTGCAGCCAGGCCTGCACGGCCGACACCGACGCCGATTTAAGCGAGTCGAGCGTCGGGGAACTAGTCAAGTGCATCCGGTTGTGCCAGGACTGCACCGACGTCTGCGTCGCCACCGTCAGCGTTATCAGCCGCCCGACCGAGTCCGATGCCAACGTCACCAAGCCACTGCTGCAGGCCTGCGTGGCCATATGCAAGAGCTGTGGTGACGAATGCGAGCGGCATGCCCGCAAGCACGAGCACTGCCGGGTGTGCGCCGAGGCCTGCCGGCGCTGCGAGCACGCCTGCCGGCAGCTCCTCGCGGCCATGAAATAGGAGACCGGCGATTCCGGCGGGCGCTGGTGCCTCACCCGCGATCGGTGAATCGCCCTAGGTTTGACGAAGACCCAGGGGGCAAAACCAGTAAATGAGTAGATGACTGGTACTCGAAGGCGACCCTAGCCGACCAGCGGTGACGTGATGCGGAAGTGGTTGGTGCTTGCACGCGTTTTCTGGCCCCTTATCGTCGTGCCGCTCGGCATTTTTCTCATGGGTCGCCTGGGCATGGGTCGATACATTCCGAGGGTGCTGCCATTTGCTCTGGCGATGCTGGTTGTGCCGCTGTTGCTGCTTGCGATTTTTGCTCTCGGGAGTTTGACCGGGCAGAAATACCGTGGCATGTTTGCGGATGACCAGATTGTCGAACTGGCGCAGCGGCTCGCTCGAGCAAAGGCCGCATGCCTCGAGCTTCTCGAGAAGCCTTACTCAGGGAGCATGAAGTTCAGAGACGAAGCGGCAAGAGAACAAGGAAACTTTTTCGAGACCTCAGCAAATCTCCGCGTGTATTACACGATCGATCACGAGGGAAAGGACTATCGACACCACATATCGATGTCGAACAGCAGAGGACCGTTCGCCCTTGCCGCGGGCCAGCACATCGCCGCCTACCTCAGCGAGTTGATGTCGCTGGACCTGCCCGAGATCGCCGCGATGTGGCGCAGAGAGACCACCGTCTTTCACATCTCCTTCGCGCTGGATGAGACCCAGCAACGGCAGTTTGCGCTGGCTCCAGTCCATGTTCCGCAGTTGGCGGACCTGCCGCAATTCCGTGCCCGGGCCATGGAGGCGGTGCGGAAAATCCGCGAGGTCGGGATAGGGACTCTGAAAGACTGGCGGTACTCAGCGAGACCCGTTTGACGCGACGGCCGGCGTCGTCATGTGCGCGCGAACCACCTCTAAGCTGGCGACTTCACCCTTCCCTGCCGGTTCGCTAAGCGTCATTTCAAATTGGTGGTACTTTTGGTGGTGCGCGTCCTCTGCGACGAACTCTGCCGGGCTCTTCCAGGCAGATTGTGTATTCAAAATCTGGAGCCGACGGCCGGATTCGAACCGGCGACCGGCTGTTTACAAATCAGGCGGCAATTGAATTGGGTGGGCGATTTTGGCTTTCCATGTATTCCATGGACGTCCATTGAGTCCAAGGAATTCCATTCTGGTGGCTACATCGGTGTCTACAGAAAACCGATCCTGAAAGCAGGCGCCAGGCGCCTGACCCACGAGTCATGCCATTTCTAGGCTTCGTCTCGACCTTCATTTCAATCTACCGGGCGCTTTCCCACGGCTTGCGTCCGCTTGGCTCCATAGCCTCCATATCGACTGCGCTCCCGCCCATGGTCAGGCGGCGGCGATCCCGCGGATCGTCGCGCGGTCGAATCCGACTTTGCCGAAACGCGAACGAGCGGCCGCGAGGATCTTTTCCCGCGTGCCGCCCATCCCCGGCCTGCGAACAGCTCGCGCCATTGCTGTTAAGTCCGAGCCGGTCCGAGCGCGACCCGCGCCCTTGATCTACGCCTGACCAGTTCGCCGAGCAGCATCAGCACCACGCCGCCGACGAGCCAGGCGCTAAGGACAGCGACCGACAGGCCGATGCCGGCGTTATCGAAGTAGAGCGCGCCGCGCATTCCGCTGTACAGTTGCGCCACCGGCATCCCCGGCGCTAGCCAGCGATAGAAGTCGGGAAGCAACTGGCTGCCGAGGGGGCCGCCCGATGCGACGAGGTCCAGCAGCACCACGACCAGCGCCGACAAACCAACGCCGGGCACGCCGAGCAACCGCGCGCTACCCGCGACGACGGCGCCAACGGCTGCCGACCCGAGGGCCACGAAACCGGTCGCCAGCCAGAATCCTGATCCGTAGTCACCGGCAAGCCAGGTGGCCATCCCCATGCCAACCAGTGCGGCAACCAGGGCGTAGATGACCACCAGCGCAAGTCGGATGCCGAAGCCGGCGTCGCCGCGCAACCCAACCAGCGCTTGTACCACCAACGTAGAGATGAAGACCGCCAGGATGACGAAGAACAGGATCAGCCCGTGCGGATCGCCACCCGCAAACGGATGAACCGTCTCGACCGTCAACGTCTGGCCCTGCGCTTTCAAGGCGTTGGTGAACGCTCCACTAATCACGCCCGTGACGGTGTCGCCGGCCGCACCGGCCACGATCAGCCGTGGGCCACCCGGTCCAATGAGAAGGGCACCATCCACGGACCGCGAATCGATCGCGGCCCGCGCCGCGTCTTCCGACTCGTACGAGGTGAACTGAAAGGCCCCTGGCAGGTTCGCCGCGAAGCCCGACGAAATCTGCTGAGTCGCCGGCGGTGGGCCGACCAGCCCGACGCGGATGTCGTGCGGCCGGGGGTTCTTGATGGCCGTTCCGATCAATCCGATCAGGGCCACGAGTATCAACAGTCCGCCCAGCATCGGCCGTAGGGTCACCTCCACTCGCGCGCGAGCCACTCTGGATCGCCTGCTTGTTCCGCTACTCGTACTCGCTGATAGTTGCGCCATTGGCTTGCCTCCTTGGAAGGGAAATTTCGCGATACGGCCAATCACACGAGATGTCGCCAGGCCGGCTCAAATGGCAGATTCCGCCGTTGCAGCCACGAAGCCCAGCTCGCCTCGGTCGGGTTCGGCCCCGGACGCCGGAAGTGCTTGCGTTCGGTTGGAGCTCGGCGGAAGAGCCGCCTGATACCGGCCTCGTGCCTGATCGGCGTTTCTTCAGCCAGCCAGCCGCACTCCATCCGGAGCCACCATTCGGGCTCAATCGTCATGCCAAGGTGTGCTTCCCGGATCCAGCGGTCGGCGCGCGCAGATCGATCTTCCGTCAAGGATCGGATCTCCCTGCTCATTTCGTCACCGTGATGGCGACGTAGTGGGGATCGGCCAGTTTGTTCAAGCCGGACACGGTGAACTCGAGTCCGAGGGCGGCCTGGATCAGAGCGCTCGCGGCGAGCGCGCTGTTGCCGCTCGCTGGCAGTCGCTTCGAGAGGATGGTGGGTCGATCAAGTTTCGTCATGGCAGTTTCTCCTGTGTGCTTCGATTCCAATACAACTCGCTGTTCGATCCGATGTCGCTGGACCTGGCGCTTGGCGATGCGGCGCTTGTCGTCAAACCGATCCCTCACCGCCTAGCGGCGCCGTGCTTCAACGAGGAGGGCATCTTGTTCGAGGGCTAGTCGTCGCAGGTCGTTATTCATGCCGCTGGTGCCTGAGCTCATCCGAAAGGGTCAGCAGGCTCCTACGCCAGGTTGTGCTCGACCGCGTACCGGGTGGCGACGCTCCGTGATTCGATCCCCAGCTTGGCGTAGATCGAGCGCAGGTGCGCGTCGACCGTCCGGACACTCAGACCCAGGCGCTCGGCCGTCTGCCGATTCGTCATGCCCGCCGCCACCAGCCGGAGGATTTCAACCTCGCGCAGGGTCAGACCGTCCGCCCGGCCAAGCCTAGGCACGGGAGCCGACCAACGTGGATGTACTCATTGGTGTTTCTCCTTCTCAAAATTGCCTGTGTGCTTCCGCGACCTTCTTCGCCCACCAGTCACCGATGGCCTCGGTGTACCGATCGGGGTCGTCGTTGAATGGAAAGTGATGGCCGTCGGCGATTCCGACCGCGGTCACGTTGCGAAACATCAGTCCGAAGCGCCGCTGCCAGCCCAACCGATCGTTCTTGCTCCCGAAGAGGGTCAGGACCGGAATGTCGGCGAGCTTAGCCTGCAGTTCGAGTTCGAGCTCGCTCATCAGCGGATCGATCCTGAGCAACTCCGCCAGCACCTGCTGTGTCGCGTGGCGCGCGGCGCGGGATCGCCAGGGTCCGAGGAAGGCCCGTCGATCCGCCTTGCTCAGATGGCGGCCGACGCCGTACGACGTTGCGGTCAGGCGCGCCAAGGCATTAGTGTTGGTGTTCAGCGCGCTGATCAGCGGGCTGCCGATCACGTTGAGCATCCGTCGGACCGACGGGTATTCGCAAAGCGGCCAGCCGAAGGTATTGCTGATGACCAGGGCGCGGAATCGATCAGGGCGCATGGTGGCGATCAGAAACCCGACTGGTCCGCCGGCGCCGTGGACCACCATTGTGATGTCCTGAACGTCGAGCGCGTCGATAAAGCCATCCAGGATCCAAGCGTTGGCGCGCACGCTCTGGTCGTGATCCTCAGCGTCCGGGGATAATCCACTGCCGGGGAAGTCGAGCGTCAGGCAACGGAACTGGTGGCGCAAGCGAAGGATCACATCCCGGAACATTAAGGACCACTGCCCGGCACTGACGAGCAGCAACGCCGGGCCAGCGCCCTCGTCGACGTAGTGGACCCGCTTGGCCTCGATTTCGAGGAACCGACTCTGGAAGGGAAAGGCCGTCTGCGGAAGCCATGCGGGGCGCGCGGGAACTGTCGTCGTCCGATCAGCCATGAAACTGATCTCCTCCAAATGGTCGAATTTGTCTTCGACCTCAGCATCTGACTGGAGGGGTGCTGGCGACTTCCCCAGAACCGTGTAACCTCCGGTAGCGGAAACCCTGTACTAGGCGGCGATCAACCCAGACCGTGCCGCAAGGCGTAGGCCGTGGCATCGGCGCGGCCGCGCGCCTCGATTTTGCGATAGATGTTGACCACGTGGCGCTCGATCGTGTAGGCGCTGATCCCGAGACGCCGGGCGATCTGCGCGTTCGACTCGCCCGCCGCGAGCAAGCGCAGGACCTCGATCTCCCTTCGGCTCAGCGTCCCCACTGGCACGCCCTGCCGACTCGAGGCTGGGAATGCCTCTGCGCCGGAGGTCGATGTCTCACTCGGTACCACGCCGTCGCAGAAAAAGTCGAGAAGCAGCTTGATCATTGCTTCCGTGCCTTCCAGAAGCAAGCTCGGCTGAGAGCCCTCGAGGACGACGAGATGCCCTCGGGGTAGGTCCATCGCCAGTGAGCGAGAGACATCCATCGGGTAAAGACTGGCGCCCCGGCGGTGCAGCACCAGGGTCTCCGCCTCAACACTCGGAAGGATGTCCGTCACATCGACGGCGCTGGCGGCTCGAATGATCGCGCGCGCCAATTGCGGGGTAACGGCGCCTCGAAACGCCTCCGCGGTGGCACGCCCAACCTCGACTGCCGACCAGCCCATCCACTGGTGCGCGGCGGTGTCCACGAACAGGTTCCAATCCTGCTCAATGAGGCTGAGGAGGGCCTGGGTCCCCGGGGCACTCATCGCATCCCAGCGCCGCGCGGCCGCGCCGAACAGGACGATTCGATTCACACGGTCGGGATGGCGAGCGGCGTAGGCCAACACATGATCGCAAGCTGTGTACTGGCCGATCAGGCTGAAGACCTGCGGCCCCGCCTGGTCGACGACGGCTTCGAGATCCGAGACCATCGCCGCAAGCGAAAGGTCGGTGACATCCCGCTGGGAGTGACCGGTCCCCCTCCCGTCGTATTGGATCAGCGTGAGGCGACGTCCTAGCTGCTGATAAGCGCCCCCCAGGAGTGGGTTCTCCCACTCCATACGAAGATTGCTGAAAGGCACCCAGGGTGCTAAGACCACCGCCGGCCCCTGGCCCGAGACGGCGAACGCTAGGCTCGCGCCGTCACGACTTCGCGCGTAGCTGATTCGAGGCCGTGCCGCCAATCCCGATTGACCCTCCAATCCGGGCGATTTCTCACGGCCTAGCCTACGTCATACGCGAGCTGAGGCGATCGCGCGACAGACGTGAACGTCCTGGCCCTGGCGCCGAAAGGTAAGAGCGTCTGCCAAGCGGGCGCCCGAGCGGATAACGGATCTGCCGGAGGAGCTTGCTGGCTATCTCGATGACTAACAATCATCCCTGGCACCGTGTAGTGTCTCGAGACAGATCTTAGGCGCGCTGCGCCCTTGTGATGGTCGGGCTGGAGCCGGGGCCTCGGGCTGCGGTTCCGGGACCTCCCGGACGACTATAGCGGTCCGCTGGTTCCAGCTACATTCCGCTCCTGCTGCACCTCGGTGTCATCCGGACGTGATGCGCAGCGCCGCAGTCGTAGCGGCGAGTGCGAGGACCATGCCATCCCCCAGCAGGCGCCACGCTGAGTCCTGCACCCGAACACGAAAGGTGAGCGCACCTGCAATCAGCAGGACCAGACCGATTGCGGCGGCGGCGCCCAGCGGCGCGATTGCGAAGCCCGCGAGCAGGCCGAGCGTCGCGGCCGCCTCGGGCACCCAGATGAGCCGGTAGCGCGGCCACGGGATGCGCAGGCGTTCGGCCGTCTGGACCTGGATCTTCGCGCGGACCAGCTTGGTGACCGCTTGAACGCCGAAGACGAACACGAGCAACCCGGACAACACGTCGGCTGCTACGAGCATATGGCCTCCTCCCTCGGGTTCTCGAGGTTTTGATATCCAACAAAGAGATCGGTCCGGCGGCTTCCGGCGCCCTCGCAAACGCGCCTTAACGGGAACCTACATGCCTGGAGCAGCTTCCGGTGGTTCATGGGTCTTTGCCGAGTCGGGAGCTGGACGGATGAAGCGCGTCTCACCAGCGCACCTCATCCGAGGAAGACACGGTTGCGCAGCTACGGGTGGACACCGAGCGGGCCCAGCACGCCGCCGTCTACTCGCAGCGCGAACTGGAAAATGCTGAAGGCGTGGCTGATCGTGTACACGTCGGCGGCTGCCAGCTTGCCGAGATACTTCTCGGTCACCGGGGTAGCCGTCTGGGCCGACGCCGCGTCAAGGTATGCCTTGAAGAGACCCCAGGCGTTGTTCCCATACTGCTGGAAGAACGGTGTAGGATCCAGGCTCGCCATGGTGGCCCGGGCAGTCGCCACCAGGTCGTTGATGTAGGCGATCTGCAGTTTACCGTCGGCGCGGGTGCCAAGGCGCCCGAGGTGGCCGGCAGCGAGGGTCTGCCATTCGTAGCCCATCGCGATCTCCTGGGACTTGATGTAGTCGGGAATGTCCTGGGCGACGGCGAGCTGATAGAACGGCACCCACCCGGGGAAGAGCACATCCACGAACATGAGGGTCTGGTGGTCGGGCGCGTGGATGAAGATGTTGTCCGGAGAGTGATTGGGGCCGTGGTAATCGAGATGCAGCCGCTCGCCCCCCACGTGCAGCACGAAGTGGTCTTCGAACGTCACCGTCGGGGGTGGCCGGTGCGGGTCGTTGTCGCGCAGCAGCAGTTCGCGGCAGAGGCGGTGGCCAACGCGCACCACGTCCGGACCCAGCAGGAACGATGCCCCGATGTGGTCGGCGTGTGAGTGCGAATAAACCAGGTGGGTAACCCGGCTGGGTCTACCGTTGGCCTCAGTGACCGCGCTGATCGCGCGCAGCAGATTGTGGCCGATGGTCGGCGGCGCGTCGACCAGGACCACGCCGTCTCGGGTGGTGAGGAACATGGCAATGTAGAACGCGTCGGTCACCCAGTACAAGTCACCGCTGATCCGGCCGACGAAGTAACCGTCGGCGTTGAGCGGGGGACCGAGCGCCCCTTCGGGTATCGGCGCATATGTGGGTGTTGGGCAACCAGTGTCCGCCGCAAGTGCGGTACTAACCAGCGGAATCTCGATCCCCGCCAGTCCGCCGCCGAGCAGGGCTGCCGCGGCGCCGCCTGCGCCAGCAAGGAAGGAGCGGCGGCTGGTCGACAGTGCGACATTCCGTACCTGGATTTGATCGACGCTGCTAACCGGTCGTTCAATAGACACTTTCCAATCCCTCTTTGGCATTAGCGACTCCTTTGGATTCCGGATGGGACGTCGAGATAAGACCTCATCCTGGCGGTCCCCAACACCGCGATGGCGACGGCGTCGATCACGGAGATGACGACGAGCTCGACCGCGGTCACCACGGGCGAGGGAGATAGGAGGGCGGCAGCGGGGATCGTGGTAGTGAGGGTGGCGGCCACGGCGTCCAGGTGGTCGACGATCGAGATCGCGAAGAAGACAATGGCGAACGCCCAGACCCCGAGACCTTTCATCCGCCAGACAGCGAACGCCACGATCGGAGCCATGAGCCCGACGACCACGTCCGTGATCGCCGGGTAGAGCCATGCAAGCGACGCGCGTCCCGCCAAGGCATCCTGCGCCAGGGGAAAGCCGATCACTCTGATGATCTGGAACGCCGCCCACGCGGTCACGCCAATAACCATCAGCCGAAGACGGACGTCCGACGTCACGGATTGCTTGGTCGCATCTCGGATCTCTGCAGCACTCATCAAACTGATCTCCTCCAAATGGTCGAATTTGTGTTCGACTTCAGCATGTGGCTGGAGGGGCGCTGGCGACTTCCCCGGAACCGTGTAGATCCCGGTAGCGGAAACCCTGTATAGGCGGCCCGACAAAGATTGAAAGCAAGTACATACTTGCTTTTCGGCCGAACTCCTCCTAATTCACCCGTCAGAGCCTGGCGTTGGGTCTGGCGCTTGGCCAGCGGAGGTTGGGCCTCGCCGACTCGCGGTCCGCGCTGAGGGTGGATAAGCCGATGAGGATAAGCCGACGGCCGGATTCGAACCGGCGACCATCTGTTTACAAATCAGGATTTAAGCCGTTCGCCAGGTATCGATAAGTGCTGACGCGTGTCATATCGTATTCGTGCGCCGAGAATTTCGTGCCGTTACGTATCAACATGTGCCGCCTGGTGGCGCACTGTCTGGTGGTATTTTGGTGGTACGGGTGGCGCCCCTGACGCGCTCAGGCGCTCTCGCATGACCTCCCCTTCAAACTCGACATCTCTAGAAATTCGTCATCCTGATCCGGGCGGAGTGCCGCTAAGCCATTGCTCATCCCGCATCATGGACCGGCACGCCCCATTCGGTGTCATGGTAGACTACCATTAACGGATCGCTTCCGACCCAAGTGCAGCGTCGATCCTTCAGGTCAACCTGATTTCGCACCCGGTCCGAAATTGAGGGCGAGCTCATCGGAGGGGCAGGGAACCGTCCTCGAGCGTCTGGTCGCACTCGAGGTGGAGATACCAGTCGGGTTCGCTCGTCGGGCGTTCGATGGTCAGGAGCCAGCGATAGTCGGACAAAGTCGGGTCTACGTCTTGGTCATTGGTTGGTTTCATGACTCATGTCCTGCCTAGATCGCGGTACGACCGCCGTCGACGGCGACGATGGCACCGGTGATATAGCTCGCGCGTGGGGACGCGAGGAATCCGACCACCGC
>Ga0207646_10002518_pt1 | contig 21648 bp, 27 predicted proteins | sample KBSK5502metaG_FD_184343 | JGI IMG/M metagenome (GOLD analysis project Ga0207646, IMG submission 184343) | Corn, switchgrass and miscanthus rhizosphere microbial communities from Kellogg Biological Station, Michigan, USA - KBS K5-50-2 metaG... | ecosystem: Host-associated > Plants > Roots >... | reverse complement strand
AATGCGGACCGTACGCGCTGTCGCCGGCACAGTAAATGCTGCCTTCCGGCGACTCAATCAGGAATGAGCCCCACAGCGTTTCGTTGGTGTCTCGGATCCCTCGCCGGGACGTGTGGACGGCCTCGAGAAAATGCACGCGTGCGTCCTTGAAGGTGACGGATTCGTCCCAGTCCAGTTCTTTGTACGATGAAAGCCCCGCGTTCTTCAGGAGCGGGCCCACGCCGCGGCCAACTAGAATTGTCGGCGGTGCGGTTCGCTGTCGATCGAACAGCGCGTGAAACGATCTGAGATCCAGATGATCGTAGTGATTGTGGCTGATCAAGATGAGATCAATGGGTGGAAGACTCTCGATGATCAGCCCTGGATTTGTCACTGTGTTGATGCCGAACACACCTGGCCCAATCGAATCGAACAACACCGGATCGGTGATGATGTTCAGGCGCGGCGTCTGGATCAGCGTCGTGGAGTGGCCGACCCAGAGCACTCTGATGCCATGGAGCACAGGCTCTGCTGGCGCTCGATAGGGCGTTGTTTCGAAACGCGCGGGCCAGTTCTTCTTCTTCGTTCTCAACTCCCAGCCGATCTTGATCTCCTCCCACAGTGAGTAGCCAGAACCGCTCGCTCGATTGTGAAACCGGGATCCATCGAAATGATCGGAGACTGGCATTCTCTTGGCCGTGCACCCCTGCAGCATTATCGTGAGGATCAGCGTGTCGATCGCGACGCGTCGCCGGCAGTGACGACGATCACTTGACCGGCGCGGTGCGTCAGGCGTGCTCTCTTGAACTGAGCACGAGATGGCGGATGTCACGGTTCTCCAGAACGAGCGTTCGGCCTTCTCCAGTGCCTCGCACGGCGGCATCCACCATCGTTCGGGCCAGGTCGTCGGCCCGAATCACCTGGTTGGGAAACAACACCCGAAAGGCCGGATAGATCGCGCGGAGGACGCGATAACTGAAATTAGGCTCCCTGCGCGGCTGGACAGGATAGATGTACGCGGGGCGGAACATGTACACGTGGGGAATTCCGTCCGCGGCCAACGCGTTCTCGGCCTCGCCCTTGTACCGTGCGAAGGGCAGTCGACTTCGCCCCGTTGGATCTGCGCCACTCCCGCTCAAGAACGCGAACGTCGCCTTGGGACTGCTGGCGCGGAGCACGCGCGCGAACTCGACCGTGTAGTCGACGGTGATTCTGCGGAGCTCCGCGTCCGGGACGGCGCCGGTATACACGCCTAGGCAAAAGAGCGCGGCCTCTTGGCCTGAGAGCTCGCCAGCGAGCGCGGAGCAGTCCGCAAAATCTGGATGGAGGATCTCGGTGAGCTTGGGATGCGAGACCCCGAGGTTCCTGCGCCCGATGGACGTCACACCTCCGACGGCGGCATCCTCGAGCAGATACCGCAGCGCATATCCGCCGACCATTCCGCTGGCGCCGACGATGACCACGCGCTTCACCGCGGTCACGACAGAGGGCGCTCCTCAATCCAATCGACGTAGAGGCAGCGCTCTGCATACAGCCACACCCCGTCCTGTTTCACATACGTGTCCGCGTAGCGAAGGGCAGCGATCATCAGGCTTCGTTTCGTGCCGTCGATAGTGAGGTGGTGTGGCATGCAGTAGACCTCACCGGTGGCGCGATCGTTCGACAGCGTGACGATCGTGTTCTGTCCCAGCAAGTGCATCGTCGCGGCGTATTTGTTCAGGTCGGCAAACACCGGAGCCAGCGAGTCGCGGCCGTGCAGCTCCTGTGTCGGCTTTGGATCCTTCGCGTCCATGTAGACGACGAAGTGCGTGTCTTCGGTGAACAGAGCCATCTGACCCTTCGCATCGCGCCGATCCGCGCAGTGTGGGTACGCCTCGACCAGCTCTCGGATGGCGAGGCGATCGGCGGCTTCGGTAGGGGAAATGGTGACGTGCTTACTCATGACAGGCGCTCCTCAGGACTCAAGAATGGCGCGGGTTTCGAGAAACGCCTCGATCCCGTATCGGCCATATTCACGGCCAACCCCGGAGTACTTGAATCCTCCCCAGGGGGCCTGTGGATCATCGGTCATGCCGTTGATGACGACGCGTCCCGCGCGTATTTGTGAAGCCACGCGACGCGCGCGCGGGAGGTCGGTGCCGAGGACGGCGGCGTGGAGACCGTATTGAGAGTCGTTGGCGATCCGGATCGCGTCATCCTCGGAGTCATACGCGATGACACACAGCACGGGGCCAAAAATCTCTTCACGGGCGATCGTCATGTCGTTCTTCACGTTCACGAACACCGTGGGCTTCACGAAGTAACCCGCGTCGAGACCGTCCGGATGCCCTTCGCCACCGGCGAGCACTTCCGCGCCTTCGTCGATGCCTTTGCGGATGTAGGACTGCACGCGCTCGTATTGCTTTTGCGACACCATTGGGCCAACGGTGGTTTTGGGATCAGCCGGATCGCCGACGATGAAATTGCGCATGGCTTCCTGTATCGCCCGCTTCACATCGTCCAGGCGGGTCTTCGGTACAAGCAGCCGGGTTCCGGCGGCGCACGCTTGACCGCTGTTCAGGAAGGCCATCGTCAGCGCCGACGGAATGGCCTGGTCGAGCATCGCGTCCTCGAGCAGGATTGTGGGTGACTTTCCGCCGAGCTCGAGAGTCACGCGTTTCATCGTCGTGGCGCTGTCGCGCATGATGCTCTCGCCGATGGCCACCGAACCTGTGAACGAGATCTTCGCGACGTCGGGATGGCGTACGAGCTCCGCGCCGACTACGCTACCGGCGCCGGTGACGACGTTCAGGAGACCTTTGGGGAGATCGGCCTCGTGAAGCGCCTCGACCAGAACACGCGCTTGCAGAGAACTCAACTCGCTCGGTTTGATCACGACCGTGCAACCGGCCGCGACGGCCGACGCCAACTTGAGGCACATGAACAGCGCGTTCGCGTTCCACGCGGTGATCAGACCGGCAACACCCACTGGTTCCAGGGTGACCGTCGTCTTGTCCCAATGACGTGTCCACGGGATCTCGTGCAGGGCCTGTTCGGCGGCGAGAAACGCGTTCACGCCGGACTGCACGATGAGCTCAGCAAACTGCACGACGCCACCGTATTCTTCGACCATGGCGGCCGTGAGATCCTCGACTCGCGCAGAAGCAGCCTCATGCAATCTGCGCAGAATCTGCGCGCGCTCCTCTGTTGTCGAAAGGCTGTAGGTCGCGAACGCGCGCCTGGCCGCCGCGACGGCGCGCCGCGTATCCTCCTCGTCTGCCAGCGTGACGCGCGCGATCAGTCGCCCGTCGGTCGGACGGATGATGTCCGTCACCTGGCGGCCGTGCGATTCGACGAATGTTCCGTCGATGTAGTGGGTCGTTAATGCTTTGATCGAAGCTGCCGCCTGTGTGAGCGTCGCCATGGCACCCTCTCCCGCGAAGTCTGGGATAATCCAGACCAATACGTCCAAGAGTTTGTTTCAATCGGTCCAATAGCAGGAAGGTATCAATGGAACTCCGGCATCTGCGCTATTTCATCGCCGTTGGGGAGGAGCAGCACTTCGGACGAGCGGCCAATCGCCTCCATGTCGTGCAGCCTGCCCTCTCCCGGCAGATCCGAGATTTGGAGCGGGAGCTGGGGTTCCTCTTGTTCGACCGATTGCCCCGAGGTGTCCGACTGAGTGCGGCGGGGAATTTGTTCTTGAACGATGCGCGACGCATCTTGCAGGACGTCGACGAGGCAAAGCGCCGTGCCGAACGGATGGCCCTAGGTCAGGCAGGTACACTTCGAATCGGCATTGCAACGGCGGTGTCTTGGCATGGGTTGGTTGTAAATGCTTTCCGCCAATTCCGGCGACGGCACCCAGACGTCGAGCTGGTGGTGCATCATCTGGTGTCGGTTCATCAGGTTGAAGCCGTCGTATCAGATCGATTGGACGCGGGGTTTGCTGCTGCTGTCACCCCGTGGCGCAAGGAGCTGGAGCATCGCCAGTTCGCGCTGGACAGGATGGTCCTTGCCGTACCGAAAGGCCATCCGCTGACGAAGCGGGAACGAATTCGCCTGCGCGATCTTCGGGACACGTCGTTCGTCTGGTTCCATCGCTGGGTCAATCCCGCCTTCCATGACCAGATGATGCAGGCGTGCGCTCGCGGTGGCCTGAGCGCACCGCGCATCGTTCAGGAGGCAACAGACCGCGATACCGTCCTGGGTCTTGTCCAGTGCCAAATTGGAGTCGCCTGGGTAACAGAGTCCACACGGTGGCATTGCCCCAGAGGCATTGTGCTGCTGCCAGTCGTGGATATGAATGTCCGGCTCCCGTTCAACGTTATCTGGAAGAAGGACAATTCATCGCCTCTGCTACAGAAATTTGTGGCGCAAGTAGAAGCGGAAAAAACCACCTCGCGAAATTGAACAGCGCCACTCCGCAGCTCTGGATGCGGCTGCAGGTCGACTTGGATCCGCGGGAAGGCGTTGACAGGACGAATTTCTCTGCCGCAGGCTCACCCTGCGGGCGCCGGGCCCGGAGGGCGCCTCCCGACCCGCTCGCCGATCCTAGTGGTGGGCGCACCTGGTGGGCGCACTTCGAGTTCACCCGCATAAACATTGAGCCGATTATCCTCAAAAATAAGATCGAGGATTTACGGCGTGTGCGCGCGTTTCACGTGGTGCGCGGGGAAGCTTTCACGCTCGACCGCGTACGGCGTGATCTTGTGGAACACGAGGTCCGACGTCTTTACGAACAGCTTCTCGAACATGGGCCAACCTCCTTGACAGAATGCCGTCCCAAAGACAGTTCGATCTGGACACGTCTGTCTATAATGGCTACAGTAGAACCGTGCCCAGGCCCAAGGAGTTCGATCGCGATGTCGTGCTGGAGACGGCGAAGGCAGTCTTCTGGCAGAGAGGATACAAAGCGACGTCGACCGAAGATCTCCGTCTTGCCATGGGAATTGGACGCCAAAGCTTCTACGACACGTTCGGCGGCAAGCGTCAGATCTACGTCGAGGTGCTGCAGCGGTACAACTCCGACGGCATCCAGGCGTGCGTCACGAAGCTGCGAACGGCAGCGTCGCCCCTCGCCGCGCTCGAGGCATTCCTGCTGTCCTTCTCGAAAGAGACGCCGCGACGCCGGGCGCTCGGCTGCATGGGCGTCGCCGCCATGTCCGAGTTCGGGGTGAGCGATCCGGAGGTCGCGAGAATCGGACGGTCGAGCTCCACCCGCCTCGAATCGCTGCTGAACAAGCTCGTGCAGGATGCCAAAGCCAAAGGCGAGGTGCGTGCCTCGCTGAACGCCCGCGCGACGGCGCGTCATCTCAACGCGACCATCATCGGATTGAAGGTGATGTCCAAAAGCGGCGCGAGCGCAGAGGCGCTGCGCGACGTCGCCGTCGCCGCCCTCGACGGCATGGCCCCGCAACGCCCGGGGCGGAACACCGGAACGAAGCGCTGAAATCAACTCCGGCGATCGGATGCGGCGCGATCGATAGTAGACAGATTAGTCCAGAATAAAGGAGAGCGCATGAGCAAGAAGTTGGACGGCAGAATCGCTCTGGTGACCGGGGGTACAACTGGCATCGGATTAGCGACCGCCAGGCTGTTTCACGCAGAGGGAGCACGAGTCATCGTGACGGGGAAGAACCCCACAACCATCGAGGCCGCGCGCGCGAGCTTGGACGGGATCGCCGAGGTCGTCTCGTCCGACTCCGGTGACTCAGCGGAAATTGAAGGGCTGTTCGCTCGCATCCAGAGGGAACACGGAGGGCTCGACGTCTTGTTTCTCAATGCGGGCGTCCTTCGCGGAGGGACCATTGCGACCATGGGCGAGGCAGACTTCGACGAGGTCTTTCGCGTCAACGTGAAGGGACCGTGGCTTGCCCTCAAGGCTGCCATTCCGCTGCTTCGTCGCGGCGGCGCCGTTGTCCTCAACGCCTCGATTAACGCGCACCTTGGAATGCCAGGGACGAGCGCCTACGCCGCGTCGAAGGCAGCGCTTCGGTCTCTTGCGCGGACAGCGGCGGCCGAGCTCGCGGAGCAAGGCGTTCGCGTGAACGCGGTCAGCCCGGGGCCCACCGATTCGGGGATCATCGAGAAGGTGTACTCGGCTGAGGCGGCGGCCGTCGTGAAGAGCGCGCTGGCGGCCAAGATTCCACTCCGCCGACGTGGATCAACCGATGAGATTGCACGGGTGGTGCTGTTTCTCGCATGCGACGATTCGTCGTTCATAACCGGCGAAGAAGTCGTTGTCGATGGAGGAATGACGCGCATGTAAGTCGCCATGGGGCGGTGCAGGGCGCGTCTGCGCTTCCTCATCGACCTTCTCGACGACTCGGATGATGGGTTTACGTCTTCACATAGTGCGTCTGTCCTTCATAGTCGAGAAGGTTGTCGACGGATGAGCGGCGCCATTACCGCCCTGCGTGGTGGGCGCACCTGGTGGGCGCACTTCGAGTTCACCCGCATAAACATTGCGCCGATTATCCTCCGCAAGAAGATCGAGGATGTGCGCGAGGTGCGAGCGCGACGGCCGAGTTCAAAGCAGCGATCAATGGTCTGAATCACCAAAAACGGTCTTTTGAATCAATCCACACGGGTTCATACGCATGTACGCTCGACGTCCTTGGAGGCCGCGTCCCCGGTCAAGCGGGCAAGTGCTCGCCTGCGAGGAGACGTGAAGATGCGAAGCCGCATACCGAAGAACGCATCAGGGAATGGCGGAGGCGAGACCGCCCGCCACAATGGCGAATTGTTGATTGCCGATGATTTCCTGGTGGCTCGGCTCGGACTGGGTACGATGCGGCTCACCGGCAAGGGAATCTGGGGCGAACCCGCGGATCGGCGTGAGGCCATTCGCGTCGTGAGACGCGCAGCGGAACTCGGAGTCAATTTCATTGACACTGCGGATTCATATGGCCCGTACGTGAGCGAGAGAATTATTGCTGAGGCTCTGTATCCCTATCCGGAAGGCGTCGTCGTGGCGACGAAGGGTGGTCTCGAGCGGCCGGGTCCTGACCAGTGGGTTGAAAACGGAAAGCCGGAACATCTGAAGTCGGCGTGCGAAGGGAGCCTGCGGAGGCTGCGCCTCGACCGGATTGGTCTCTATCAGTTGCACAGGATCGACCCCAAGGTCCCCGTGGAGAATCAGCTCGGCGCTCTGAAGGATCTACAGGCAGAGGGCAAGATCAAGCACATCGGCCTATCGGAAGTGAGCGTCCGCCAGCTTCAGCACGCGCGAACGATCGTCCCAATCGCGAGCGTACAGAATCGCTATAGCGTGACCGATCGCAGCTCGGAGGACGTGCTGGAATATTGTGAGCAAAACGACATCGTCTTCATCCCTTGGTTCCCCTTGGCAGCTGGTCAACTCACCGGCGCGGATAGTCCCATTCGTCGTGTAGCCGCGCAAAAGAACGCGACGCCTTCACAGGTCGCGTTGGCATGGCTGCTGGCGCGATCTCCAGTCATGTTGCCCATTCCGGGGACCTCCAAGGTCGCCCACCTCGTCGAGAACATCGCAGCTGCAGGCGTCGATCTGACGGAAGACGAAATCGACACCGTCAATCAGATTTTGTAGTTGGATCACTAGACACGCGCTCTGGTAGCGCAGCGGTCGGATGCAACTCCTCGGATCTAACGGTCGGAATCGCCAAGAACGAGCCGTTCTCGCAAGAAACCGCGATGCGTGGGTCGCTACGCTCTCGGTTGCGAAGCAAGTTGTTTTCGACCGTCGCCGCGCTCTCAGGAGCCTTGAATCATGCCGGTGATTGACGTCTACGCGCCAAGCGATCTGTTCCCGGACGGCGTCGACCGCGAGATCGCAGAGGGCCTCACATTGGCGCTGCTGCGCGCCGAGGGCGTGCAGCACCCGGCCCTGGTTCAGCTCAACAATACAGCCGCCTACATTCATCGCCTGAACCCGAAGGCGGTCCACACAGCTGGAACGGCCTCTGCGCGGACGGTTCGGATTCAGGTGCTGACGCCTCCTGGCGCATTGAATAGGGCGGGCCAGCGCAGCTTCGTCGCTGACGCCACGGACATCGTCGCGAGGATCGCGCGAGATCCCACGCAAGCCGCGCGCACGTGGGGGCTCCTCTGTGAAGCGGCCGAGGGGGGCTGGGGCATCGCGGGTACAGCCTTCGGACGCGAGGAGTTCGCCGCCCTCGCCAAGAAATGACACGAACGCCATGTCTGACGCCCCTCCCCTGGCTCCCCTCAATAGTGAAGCGCGACTGGATCAGATTTTTCCGACACTGAATCCCGACCAGGTCGCCCGGATCGCCGGCCACGGGACCACGCGGCGGATCGCGCCAGGGGACGTGGTCTATGAGGTCGGGGCAGAGGAGGTGCCGTTCGTCGTCGTGATCGCCGGTCAACTCCAAATGATTCGCCCCTCGGGGACAGGGGACACGGCGATCACCATGCTCGGCCCTGGCCAATTCACCGGCGAGGCCAACATGCTGGCGGGTCATCGTCCGATGGTTCGCGTCCTGGCGACCCAACCGACGGAGGTCATCCAGCTCACACGCGCCCAAATGCTGGCCCTGGTGCAGACCGACGCCGAACTCGGCGAGGTTCTGATGCGGGCGTTCATTCTGCGCCGGGCCGAACTCATCGCACGTGGGTTTGGTGACGCGGTACTTGTCGGCTCGCTGCACTCTTCCGGTGCGGTGCGCATCAAAGAATTCTTGACGCGCAACGGGCATCCATACGCCTTCGTCGACCTCGATCGTGATCCGGACGTCCAGGAGTGGCTCGATCGGTTTGGCGTGGCCGTCGAGGATGTGCCGGTGGTGATCTGCCGTGGCGACATCGTCCTTCGGAACCCGACCAATCAGCAGATCGCGGACTGTCTCGGTTTGAACGAGGCGATCGACCAGACGCGTGTGCGTGACGTGATGGTCGTCGGTGCGGGACCAGCGGGCTTGGCCGCGGCCGTTTATGGTGCGTCGGAAGGGCTCGATGTCCTCGTGCTGGACTCGCATGCGCCCGGTGGACAGGCGGGATCGAGTTCACGCATCGAGAATTATCTCGGCTTTCCCACCGGCATCTCTGGACAGGAACTGGCGAGTCGCGCATACGTGCAAGCCCAGAAGTTTGGCGCCGAGATCATGATCGCGAAGACCGCGACGCGGCTCACGTGCGGCGGGCAGCGGTACGCCGTGCGGATCGACGACGGACCGAGCGTTCCCGCGCGAACGGTGATCATCGCGACCGGAGCCGAATACCGGCAGCCGACACTGGCGAACCTGGCGCAGTTTGAAGGCGCCGGGGTGTACCACGGGGCGACGTTCGTCGAATCGCAGTTATGCAGCCGCGAAGAAGTCATCGTCGTCGGGGGTGGAAATGCCGCCGGCCAGGCCGCCGTCTTTCTCGCGCGGACCGCCAGTCGGGTCCATATGCTCATCCGCTCGGAGGGTCTGGCGGCAACGATGTCGCGCTATTTGATTCGACGGATTGAGGAGAGCCCCGCGATCGTGCTGCACCCGCACGTCGACCTCGTCGCGCTCGAAGGCGACGCTCACCTCGAGCACGTCCAGTGGCGAAACAACATCACCGGTGTTGTCGAGGCTCACGACGTCAGGCATGTGTTCTTCATGATCGGCGCGGTGCCGAATACTCGTTGGCTTGAGGGCTGTGTGGCGCTTGACTCCAAGGGGTTCGTGAAGACCGGCACGGACTTATCGCAGGCCGACCTGGTGGCCGCCCACTGGCCGTTGACTCGCGCCCCGTTTGTGCTCGAAACAAGCCTTCCGGGCGTCTTCGCCGTGGGTGACGTCCGGTCCAGCAGCATGAAGCGCGTCGCGTCGGCAGTCGGCGAGGGAGCCGGTGCTGTTGCGTTGGTCCATCAAGTCCTGCAGCAGTGATCGCGCGACAGGATGGACCTGAGACGCACGCATGAGCTGTTGTTGGTAGGTGGACTGCGCAATCGCGAGCGTGGTAGCGTTCGGGACGACCGGTCAATGCGTCTGGGAGGTCCCATGATTGGCAGCAACCTTGTCGATGATCTTCAACGGTCTCCCTCCCCGCCGCCCGCCTCGGTTTATGACACACCGGTGAGTCACATCCACCTGAGGGAGCGCTCGACGTTCCCGTCCCGGTTACGCTTTCCAGATTCATTTGCGATTACGCGCCTGGAGTCTTCGAACGGGCTCGCGGACCCAATCACGAAGGTGTCGAGCGTGCCCGCGCTTCTCGTGAGTGTGGCGATCAAGCCCTTGGCGAATTACCAAGTGTGGGTCGACAACAAGCCTGTCCCCGCGCCCGACATTTCACCGTTCCGGTCCAGCGTGATTGATTTGGACGCGCAACTCACTTGCTGGCCTGGAAGCGCATTCGACTTCGTCATGTTTCATATTCCTCGCAAGGGCCTCGACGACATTGCGGCCGATCTCGCCGTTCGCCCTGTGGGGACGTACAAGCTGTCGCGTCACCAAGAAGACCTCGTGCTGACCCAACTGACCAAGAGCATGCTTCCCGCCATCGGGCGACCAGGCTGGCCTTCGCCTCTGGCATTGGACCACCTCAATCTGATCCTCGGCGCCCATGTGCTCCAAAAATACGGAGGATTGCGCAAACCGCCGACGGTCTTGATCGGCGGCTTGGGGCCGTCACAGAAACGCCGAGCGACGGAGTTGCTCAGTGAGAATCTGTCGGGACGCATACGGCTCTCTGAGCTGGCGGCGGAGTGCGGTCTTTCGATCAGCCATTTCGCCAGGTCATTCAAGGCCAGCTTCGGCGTGTCTGCGCACCGATGGCTGGTGCAGCGCCGGATTGAACGTTCGCAAGAGCTCTTGATTGAGACGCGTGAATCACTCGCTGACATCGCCGATCACGCGGGGTTCGCGGATCAAGCGGCCTTCACTCGCACGTTTAGCCAGATCGTTGGCATCAGTCCGGGTCGATGGAGGCGAGACTACAAGCGCAGCTAGCGGCCAGCCCATCCTCGATTTCTCGCTCATCAGGCCGCTTCGCTGGTCGTCATCGACACCATGCGAAGCCATAACTGACAAAACCAGCGGAATCGTGCAAGAAGCATTCGAGCCCTTCTCGTAGGCTGAACTCTGCGATGGTCCGAAGTCTCCCTGAATCGGACAGGCCAGCCGCGCGCCGCCCAAGCACAGACGCGGATGTCCCTTGGTCCCGAAACATGGCGTGGGTCATCGTGTGGGTTGGACTAGGGCTTGCGCTAGGGCTGTGGGTCGCTGCGAGCCAGGGTAGAAGTGCTGCGACCGAGTATTTCGCGGCGTACCTGCTCGAGGAGTCGCTGTCGGTCGACAACATCTTCGTCTTCGTCGTCATCTTCTCTGAGCTTCATATTCCCGCCGAGTATCAGCGTCGCGTGCTTCTGTTTGGCGTCCTAGGCGCCCTCGTGTTCAGGGCGCTGGCGATCGGCGCCGGCATCACCCTCATCGAACGCGTTCAATGGATCATCTATCTATTCGCGGCGCTCATCCTGTTCGCCGCCTGGCGGCTGCTGTTCGGTGGCGAGCGCGAACGACAGGCCGTCAAAGAGGCTTGTGATGTATGCGGCACCTGGATTGCTCGAGTCGTGCGCGTCAGCCCCGTGTTGCACGGACATGACTTCTGGCGACGCGAGGGCGGCCGGCTCCTCGCGACGCCGCTATTTGTGGCTCTTTGCGTCATCGAAACAACCGACATCGTGTTTGCGCTCGATTCCATCCCTGCCGTGTTAGCCGTGACTCGGAATCCGCTCATCGTCTACAGCTCGAATGTCATGGCGATGCTTGGACTCCGCTCGCTCTATTTCGTGCTGTCTGACGCGGTCTATCGCTTGCGCTATCTGCGCACGGGCCTAGCGGCGCTTCTCGTGTTTACCGCCTCGAAGATGCTGGCGAGCGAATGGGTGCAGGTTAGTGCAGGCGTCTCCGTGGCGATCATCGCCGCGGTGCTGCTCACGACGATTGCCGCATCCGTGTGGCAGAAGAGCACGCCGGTCTCGGCGCAATGATTCCTCGAAAGCAAGAAAGGGTAGCCGACATGGACGATCTCCTGAGTTCCGTTATCGCAGCACACGGCGGCCTCGACCGCTGGCGCACTGTTCGCGCGATCGATGTGACGTTCAACTTCTCTGGTGGGCTGCTGGATATCAAGGGTTTTCCTGGTCATCACCGGCCTTCGGCTTCGGTGGACACTGTGACACCTCGGACCGTCTTTCAGAGGCTAGGCGATGAATCCGATGACCGCTGGATCTTCACCCCGAATCGGGTGTGGATCGAACGCCGGGACGGCACGGTCGTCGAAGAGCGCTCCGATCCGCGCGCGGCCTTTGCGGGGCATGTGCGCGAAACACCCTGGGATCGCCTGCACCTGACCTATTTTCTCGGCTACGCGATCTGGAACTATCTGTCAGCGCCCTTCCTCTTTGCTCGGACGGGCTTCACGACGCGTGAGCTCGAGGCGCACGTCGAAGGTCGCGAAACCTGGCACGTCCTCGAGGTGACCTACCCAGACGACGTGCCTGCGCACACGAAGGTGCAACAGCTCTATTTCGGTGACGACTTCATGCTGAGACGCCTCGACTACCTCACCGACGTGCTCGGCGGCGTTGCCGCGCACTACTGCTATGACCACGTGACGATTGACGGACTCATCTTCCCGACGTTGCGGCGCGTTGTGAGGCGCACGCCAGAGGGGCCCCTCCTGTCAGGGCGTACCTCTTTCATTCTCGACTACACGAACCTCGTGGTTCGTGAATGAGTTGGAACACCAGCACGGCTTCAACCCGACCCTGTTTCCGAAGCTGATCCGCACACACGCCGCGCACCGCGCCCCTACGGTGGTCGCCACGGACGCAATGCGAAGCAATAACTGACAAAACCGCCTCCTTTGTTCAAGAAGCGGTTCGCCGTCTCCTCATAGGCTCAAGGGTGCGAACAGAGGGAGGGGATGATGGCTGCCACTCAACAACGCGATCTGCATGGCCTGAAAGCTCTCGTCACGGGAGCAACGTCCGGCCTGGGTCGCGCGATCGCCTTTCAGCTCGCGCGGGATGGCGCCGACGTCATTGTGCATGGCCGCGACGCGGGGCGCGGTGTCCAGACGGTCGAAGAAATCCAGTTGCAGGGCGGTCGTGCGCACTTCGTCGCCGCCGACCTCGCCGACGCCACGAGCATCGCCCGTTTCGCCAAGGAGGTTGGCGACATCGACATCCTGGTTAACAACGCCGGGTTCTCGGTGTGGGGTCCCACGGAGACGTTCGAGATCGCGTCCTTCGACGCGATCTTCGCCGCCAATGTCAGGGCGCCGTTCTTCCTCGTCGCCGCATTCGCGCCAGGCATGGCGGCGCGTGGGACGGGGAGCATCATCAACATCAGCAGCATGGCCGGCCGCCTCGGTCTCGCGGGTGGCGCGGCGTACGGGGCGACCAAAGCGGCTCTGGCGTCATTCACTCAGGCATGGGCGGCGGAGTACAGCCCGCGCGGCATCCGGGTAAATGCGGTCGCGCCTGGCCCGATCTACACACGGCCCGAGGCGCGGGAACTCTTCGACTCGCTCGGCGCCGCCACGGCCATGAAGCGCGCGGCCGACCCTGCGGAGATCGCCGAGGTCGTCGCATTCCTGGCCTCGCCGCGTGCGAGCTATATGACGGGAGCAATCGTAGCCGTCGACGGGGGCCGGACGGCGATTTAGGAGGCACGTGTCCGCGTCCCAAGGCGGCCACTTCTCGGGTTTCAGGCGTGCGGAGAACAGATGACAGACAAGCGAGCGAAGGTTCCAGGACCCGACCATTCCATCACGCTTGAGCGAAACCCCGCTCGGGTCGTCGTGGTGGTGGCGGGCCGAGTCATCGCCGACACGCGCGAAGCAGTCACGCTCCTGGAAGCGTCCTATGCGCCGGTTCAGTACGTTCCTCGGAAAGACGTCGACATGTCGACGCTGGAACGCACGGCTCACGCCACGTTCTGCTCGTACAAAGGCGACTGCGCGTACTACAGCATCGTGATTGGCGGCAGGCGATCGATCAACGCGGTATGGACCTACGAGGCACCTTACCCGGCCGTCGCCGAGATCCGGGGACGCCTCGCCTTTTATCCCGAACGCGTTGACGCGATCGAGGAGCGGCGAGACGCCTGCGAGGAACGGGTGGAGGTCTGAATGACGTCGATGACCCGACCCAACCGACGCCACATGTCGGCTCATCACGCCGTGGCGCCCTCGACGCAAAGCAGCGCAAGAACTGACAAACCTGGCCGAATCGCGCAAGAAGCATTCGACCCGTTTTCGTAGGCTGACGTCTAGGAGGATTTCTTATGCGTAACTACACACACCAGACCGCGCCGACACAGTTCGTCGAGGCCAACAGCATCCGCTTCGCCTATCGCCGCTTTGGCAAAGCCAACGGCGTGCCTCTCGTCTTTAACCAGCACTACATCGGCACCATGGATTATTGGGACCCAACGGTGACGGATGGCTTGGCTCGCGACCGGGAGGTGATCTTGTTCAACAACGCGGGCGTCTCCAGCAGCTCCGGCGAGGTCCCGACAACGTTCGAGCAGATGGGCGCTAACGCCATCGCCTTCATCAAGGCGCTGGGCCTGAAGCAAGTTGACCTATTTGGTTTCTCGATCGGCGGCATGGTCGTGCAGGAAATCACTTTGCAGGCGCCCGATCTCATTCGCAAGTTGATCATCGATGGCGCAGGTCCGCGCGGCGGTCCGGGAATGGAGTTGGTGGCCCAGGTTTCAGGACGGCTCTTTGGTGCCACCTACGATCCGCCCGAGAATGTCTGGCTCGCGATCAAATTCAGTCCGTCCGCGGCGGGTCAGGCGGCGGGACGGGAGTTCCTGAAACGCACGCATCTTCGGCAGGAGGGCCGCGATCCCGAAGTGAACGACAAGGTGTCGCCCGCCCAGGTCGAAGCGATCCGGAAGTGGGGCGTCCAGAAAAAGGGGTCCTATGACTATCTGAAGACGATCAAGCAGCCAACACTCGTCGTGAACGGCAGTAACGACGTGAACTTGCCCACGGAAGAGTCTTTCATCATGCAGCAGAACATTCCGTATGCGCAGCTGATCATCTACCCCGACTCCAGTCACGGCGCGCACCACCAGTACCCGGAGCTCTTCGTTGAACACGCGACGCTGTTCTTGAACGCGTGACGACGCGGCAAGACCGCAGGGTTCGAATCAACAAAGGACGGTGATCAATGGCTGACGTGGTGAAGAAACACAGCATCTCTTCTGAGCTCGCACAGAAAATGGTGAATGCCGCGGTGGCGAAAGCCCGAGAACTGGGCGTTACCGAGAACGTGGCGATTCTCGACGACGGCGGCAATCTCAAGGCCTTTAGCCGGATGGATGGGGCCTCGGTCCCTACCATTGAGATTGCGCAGAAGAAGGCGTACACAGCCTTGTTCGGCGTCTCCACGCAGGATTTTTTCAACTTTATCAAGGGCGACCCGTCGCTGTTGGCCGGCATCCCCACGCTTGCGCGTGTCGCCGCGTGGGGTGGAGGATTTCCTATTAAGGTGAACGGAGAAGTTGTCGGCGCGATCGGGCTGAGCGGGGCGCCCACGGTGCAGAACGACGAGGACTGCGCAAAGGCTGCCTTAGCGCTCGTATCCGATGCGGTGCCGTCTAACTAATTGGTTGCCGGGAATCAGTGGGTGAATCACGCGGCCTTGCAGCATCCTGCCATTTTCAGACGCCCCGTTCTGTGAAGGGCGAACTATGATCGGAAGACGTTGCGAGGCGTGCATGACCACTGAACCCGCTGTTGCTTTGCACAACCGTACACGACCAGAACGGGAACGGCTCCGCCGAGAAGCCGCACTCGACGACACCATCGAGCAGTCGTTTCCCGCGAGCGATCCGCCGTCCACAGATCCGAATCCCGACAGCGATCCGGAGAAAGACTCAGAGGCGAATCAGCGAGGTGATTGACATGGCTGAATCGACGACCGATCATTCCATCTTGAAGAAGATCGAAGGTCTTGTTCACGAGGAGCAACATCTCTACGGAAAGGGCGAACTGGCCGATCACGATCAAGTAAGGCTGGAGGCCATCAAGATCGAGCTCGATCAGTGCTGGGATCTGCTGCGCCAGCGGGAAGCGCGGCGCGAGTTCGGCCAGGATCCGAATCAGGCCAAGGTGCGTCCGCCCTCCGTCGTCGAGCGGTACAAGCAGTAATTAGTGATTCGCGGCTGCATTCGCAGCGTTGGGAGGAGCGCGTCATGAACATTCAACACTACAAGCAGCGCCTGCTCGACCTCGAAAAGACTCTGTCCGCTCGGATTGGCCAGGAAGCGGACCAGGCGCGGGGAGAATTCATCGACTCGGCCCATGACGTTGGCGACGCGAGTGCCGCGGACGAGGCGGCGTCCGAGGAATTTACCGAAGCCGAACACGATTCGGCCGTGCTGCAACAGGTGCGCGACGCGCTGGGCCGCGTGGCCGACGGCACGTTCGGCAAGTGCATCGTGGACGGTGGACCTATCGAAGAGCGCCGGCTCGAGGCCGTGCCCTGGACTCCATATTGCCTGAAGCACGAACAGCGGCTCGAGGTCGCGGCGTCGTCGAGAACGCCGACCCTCTAACAGCGGCCATTCGTCGGGCCGCGACTGGTTTCAAAGACAGGATCAGGTCATGACGCACGCGGTCGTCTGGATCGACCACAAGGAAGCACGCATTTTTCACGTCCACCCGGAGGCGGCGGACGAGTCCACGATCTTCTCGCCGCAGCACCATATTCACCGCCATCCACAAGGGCGTGGAGAGCCGCGAGAGCACCCGGATGATGCGAAGCATTTCTTCGACCTCGTCGCACGGGGGCTTGATGGCGTGGACTCCGTCCTCATCGTCGGGCCCGCGTCAGCGAAGCATGAGTTCTTCAAGTTCGTGCAGGAGCATCACCGCCCTCTTGAATCCAAAGTCGTTGGCATCGAGACAGCGGATCATCCGACCGGGGGCGAGATCGTCGCCCACGCAAGAAGCTATTTCAAGGCGAGCGACCGAATGGGCAGTCCCAGCGTAGAGAGTTGATTATGCAGGCGGACTGCATTATTGCGCGATGGGGCGTCACCTACTCAGCTGAGCTATCAGGTTGCGTGCCCATGATTGACCCTACGGTTTCATGTGAGAGTTGGTTCAGTTCGGTTGCGAACTTCACCTGTCGATGCCTGGCAAAACTGTTAGGGTGTCGTTAGGCCGGAACCAAGGAGAGGCGTATTTGTAGGGAAACTCAGGACTCTTTGCCTCGGTTCGGGAACGAGGAACCGAGTGAACTGAGGCTGAAACGGTAGACGTGTAGGTGTGTCGGGGCGTGGCTCAGCCTGGTAGAGCGTCCGGTTCGGGACCGGAAGGTCGCTGGTTCGAATCCAGTCGCCCCGACCAAAACCCAAAATTTTCCGGTCAAGGGAAGGCTGCGGTTTGCTAAACGGAAGCCCGCCTCTCGTCCAACCTCGATTTTCCTCGTAAATCCTTCACTATTTTCTACTTCCCCGATCGAGCGAGTTGGCTGGCGTTGGCTCTGGACACGCTGTTTTGGCACGTCTCAGGGACAATCGTGGGGACAGTTCCACCACGCGACGAAGTGTCGCCAACGCTGCTCCGGATTGCCTGTCTCAGTCAACCATCCACCTGACGTCCTCCGATCGAATTGGCGACACCAGCAGAAAAAACGGCTGTTTCAAGCCCGCTCGATCCCGGCGGCAGCCGACGCAGGTGTGTGCGCATGCTTACTCGCGGGGGAGTCCCTCGACGACGATCTGCTCGGCAGACTCCTTCGGAAGACGACGCGTGACCACCCCGTCAACGTGAGTAACGGGTGAAGACAGAATCGCGAGAAGCCTTCGCGTGGCAGGGGGAGCAGGTCTCGAGCAACGCGCCGCCGCCAGGTGTTCCGTCCTGGCTGAAGTGACCGAATCCCCACCCGCCGGTCGAGGCGTACGTCTTTGAGTCCTTGACCATGAATTGAACGTTCGTTGGATCCCCGGCAACGAACGACTGGGTCTGGCCAAAGGCTTTGTTGTTTTCCTCCGACGGGACGAAACGGTAGTGCACGGCGGCGATGATCGCGCCGTCCGGGAAGGGGAGTGTTCCGTTGCGATAGGCCTTGATCGCAACATCATTGCCCAACACTGCGGCGAAACTATTGAGGTTGGCTTCTTCGTGGGCCACTGAGATCAGCTTCCAGTCCCGGTATCCGGCGGGAATTTTGGTGACGACGATCGAGGATGCCTCTGCGGCAAACGGTGCAAATGCAGAAAGTACGAACGCGATGGCGCCACCGGCCATTGCAATGCCAATCAAGTACGGACCAAAGCGTTTCATGGCTGCCTCCCGGTCGTCCGATGAATTCGACTGCGCCACTCCGCTCGACTGATAACCGTGACCGCGGCGCGTCCGGACAGCCCGGGTTGCATGACGAGGTTCACCTCGCCCGCTACGAACGGAACGACGATCTCGCCGCTGATCGCGGTGGCGATACGCGCCTTCATGTCGCGTATGAGTAAACCGACCGGAGCCGCACACTGATAGATGGGCATGACTGCAACCCTCCTTCACCCACGGAGATGTGCGGCAATCCAGCTTTTGATGTCCGCCATCACGACGTCCTTGTCGATGTCGTTGAGCAGATCGTGGAAATGGCCGTCGTACAACTTGAGGGTCTTGTCTTTCGAACCCGCTAGGTCGTAGAAGTGCTGGCTCCCGCTCGGCTTCGTCGCTTGATCGGCCGTCCCGTGCAGAATCAGTACCGGCAACGTGATCGACGGAAACTCTTTCCGCAGCCGTTCGTCCGCACGTACCATCTCGGCCAGCGTCTTGGTCGGCTGTGTTTCGTGAGCGATGAGCGGATCGCTGTTCATCGCCTGCACCGCCTTGGGATCGCGCGAGAAGATCTCGTTCTTGAGATGCAGGATATGCGCGTGCGGGGCCACGTGACTGATGCCCTTGAACACGGCCAGCGCAAAGTCGGGCGCGGGGATCTCGTGGGCGAAGCTCTCGCAGATGAAGCCCGTCAGCTCACCCGGGTAATCGAGCGCGTAGAGGCACGCCACGACCCCGCCGGCGCTGTGGCCGAGGAGAAATGTCGGCAATCCCTTTTCGCGAGATTTTGCGAGCGAGACGACGGCCGAGACGTCGGTCACGTAATCCGCGAATCGGTCGACGTAGAATCGCTCGCCGTCCGATTGTCCGCGACCGCGCAGATCCACGGCGTAGACGCTCAAACCGCCAGCCACCAACTGCTCGGCGGCCCAGCCGTAATAGCCGCTGTGCGAGTTGAAACCGGGGACGATGACGACGACGCCCCGTGCGCTGGCCTCCGGGCGCCACGAGCGCACGAAGATCGTGAGGCCTTCACCGACATCGAGACGTTCTTCATGGGCTTTCTGGAGTTGTGTCTGGGTCATAGGTTCCTCACTCTTCGTTTGTGTCTGGGTCATGGGTTCCTCACTCTTCGCCGGCGGCGTCGGCGATGACGTCCGCAACTTTGAACGGCAGGTCAAGCATCGCGAGGTGGCAGGTCTTGAGCGCGATCGAATGCGCGCTGATGCGAGCAGCCATCGCCTGTTCGAGGTCAGGCGGGATGCTGCGATCGCGATTCGCGACGATGAACCACGACGGTTTGGTCCTCCACGCCGGTGACGTGGCAACCCCCGTCAGCGCGGCACCGGACGTCGGGCCTTGTGTGGCGGTCAGAATCCGTCGCTCGCCCTCCGGAAGACACTGTGCAAAATCGTCTTCAACACCCGTGTGATCGATCGTGAAGAACCCCGAAGCATCGACCACCAGGTGACTGCCGAGCGGCGACGGCGTCTCAGCGCCCTGGAGCAACGACAACGCGGACTCACCCTGATCCGGCGCAAACGCTGCGACATACACCAGGCCAACGACGTTCGGATCGTTCCCAGCCTCGCCAATGACCACGCCACCATACGAGTGTCCAACCAGCAACACCGGGCCAGGCTGTTCCGTGGTGATTCTGGCAATCGCCCGTTTGGTCGTCGCAACGTCATCGACCAGCGAGGTGAGTGGCAGTTGCACGGCGATCACGTGAAAGTGCCTCGCCTCGAGTAGTGGGATGACACGAGACCAACTCGAACCATCCGCCCACGCTCCATGGACGAGAACGATGTTCGTCACCGTCGGGGCATGCTTGGGTTGCGCGGACAGCTGATTGAACGAAACGATGGCAAGCATCGCTATCAAGAATGAAACACTCCGTCGGAGCCTCGTACGCGTCATCATCGGTCCCTCCATTGATCGGGTGTACGGATCTCGGTCACCGCGCGACCGCCTCGAGCAGGGTCTCAACCTTCGTGTCGAGATCCCTAGCGACAGCGAGTGCAGCCTCACTGCCGTAAGGCGCGAGAAGGCTCGCCATCAAGTCGTAGGAGAGGTGCACGCCGTCGGCGCGCTCGTCAATGAGGATCGTTACCGGCGCGTACGACGCGGCGTCGGGAACAGCCTTCGCCATTTCCTTCATGATGAGCGGATTCCCGACAACCAAACGAAGCATCTTGGGCCCTTGTCCGCCTCGCCCTTTGCGCAGGACATCGCCTGAGTCGAAGCGCACGAACTCCATCAGTTCCGAGGTTCCAATCGCCCCGTGCACCACGGCCTCCAGTTCGGCAACGGTCGTGGCAGCCGCAACCGCGTTGTGGAACGCATTCATGTCGGGACGACCGATGGTCCCCGTGAGCCTTCGCACGATCTCTTCAAATGGCGTCTGGGACACTACGCTGATCCTGCGAACCGCGACATCCATCGTGGGCATTGTTCTCTCTCCACCTTCCGGGTTAGACGACCGCGGCGAGCACATCCTCCGCCGAGTGCTCAGCGCGTGGCTTTGGACGCGCATCGCGTTCGTGAACGTGCGCGGTGGGCGTACGATCGATCAGGAGACTCAGTAACTCTGGCCGGCTGTAGTGGCCGCGCGAGTCCATCATCTGCTTGCGCTTCTCGATCAACGTGAAGTCGAGGTCGGCGATCACGATGCCTTCGCCCGAGCGAATCGGCTCGCACAGCAAGGTGCTATCCGGTGCCACGATCGCGGTGAAGCAGCCGCTCGAGATCGCGCCAATGGCTCCGCCGGTGTCCTTGACGATTTGCGCCTGCTGGTCTGGGTCGAGCCACGCCGTGGCGCAGACGACGAAACACGCAGACTCCAGCGCATGCTGCCGGATGTTGACCTGCGTCTGGTCGGAAAACAGGTCGCCGAAGATCGAGCCCGGATACATCGCCGAGTGGATCTGCTCGCCGTCGGCCATCATCGCGTAGCGCGCCAGCGGGTTGTAATGCTCCCAACACGCCAGCTGACCAATGCGGCCGACCGCGCTGTCAACGGCGCGCAGACCCGAGCCGTCGCCCTGGCCCCAGACCATGCGCTCGTGATACGTCGGCGAGATCTTGCGACGCCGCTGAATCAGCCTGCCGTCGGCATCGAACAAAAGCTGAGTGTTGTACATGGTGTCGCCGTCGCGCTCGTTAACGCCGATGGAGACGACCACCTGCGCCTGTCTGCACGCATCGCCGATGGCGTGGGTCGCGGCAGATGGCACCGTCACGGCCTGATCGAGCAATTTCATGTGCTCGCGTCCGCCAACGATCTGGTAGGCGGGCTGGAGAAACGAAAAATACGGATAGTACGGCACCACGGTCTCAGGGAAGGTCGCGAACTGCACCCCCTGTTGGCCAAGGTCGGCGATCTTGCGCACGATCTTGTCG
>Ga0207646_10002517_pt1 | contig 21650 bp, 19 predicted proteins | sample KBSK5502metaG_FD_184343 | JGI IMG/M metagenome (GOLD analysis project Ga0207646, IMG submission 184343) | Corn, switchgrass and miscanthus rhizosphere microbial communities from Kellogg Biological Station, Michigan, USA - KBS K5-50-2 metaG... | ecosystem: Host-associated > Plants > Roots >... | reverse complement strand
GGCAGGGCGCCGAGGCTGACCCGCGGTCCGTTAGCGCGTGAACAGTTCCCGGCTGCAGGTACGCTTCCCACCAGTGCGTCCACAAACAGGCAGCGGGGGTGATGACGTGAGCGCCGCGAGCCGGGTGACATTCCACGGCAACGACCCGCAGGCTGCGGCAGCCGCCGCCATATGTGAGTCCACGCCCACCAAGTGCCAGGCACGCACCCGGGTCTACCTGGACGGCAACCTGGTCGCCGAGGGCTTTCCCGTGGCGAATATCAGCGACTATCTCGACCAAGACGGCACGGTCGTCTGGCTCGACTTGCACGTTCCCGATCACGAGGATCTCTCGGTGCTGAGTGAGGAGTTCGGCCTGCACCCGCTCGCGGTCGAGGACGCCGAGCACGAGCACCAGCGCACCAAGCTCGACCGATACCAGGGCTACCTGTTCCTCACCGCCTACGCGGTGCAGCTCGATGTCGACTCGGGCGAGCTCCGCACCAGCGAGCTGTCGGCGTTCATCATGAGCCGGGCACTGATCACGATCCGCAAGGACGACGGCTTCGACATCGGTGCCGTGGTCAGCTACTGGGACGGCAGTCCGGACCTGGCCAAGGAGGGCGTCGGCTACCTGCTGCACGGCCTGCTCGACAACATCGTCGACGGGTACTTCGCCGCCGTGCAGGCCCTCGACGAGCAGATCGAGGACGTGGAGGACCAGCTCTTCGCGGAAGATCGCCGGGGCCAGGGTGCCGTCCAGCGGCGCAGCTTCCAGCTGCGCAAGAGCCTGGTCATGTTCCGCCGCGTCGTGCTGCCGATGCGGGAGGTCGTCAACGCGGTGATGCGCCGGGACCTGCACGTGATGACCGACGCCCTGCAGCCCTACTACCAGGACGTCTACGACCACGTGCTGCGCGCCACGGAGTGGACAGAGAGCCTGCGGGACCTGGTCGCCACCATCCTGGAGACCAATCTGACCGTGCAGGCCAACCGGATGAACGTGATCACCAAGAAGGTGACGAGCTGGGCCGCCATCGTGGCGGTGCCGACGCTCGTGACCGGTTTCTACGGCATGAACGTTCCCTACTGGGGGTTCGCCAAGCCCTGGGGCTTCGCGGCCGCCGTGGTCATCATGGCGGTCATCTCGGTCGCCCTGTACCTGGTGTTCAAGGCCAGGGACTGGCTGTAGTCAGCTCAGGCGCCGGCCAGCAGGCCGCCGAGGGTGCCCACGACAAGACCGCCAAGCGACGGCAGGTCATAGCCGCCCTCCTGGACCGCCACGACAGGCCCGAGGCCGCCGATTAGCTCGCCGGCGCGGCGGTAGCCGTCCGCGCTGACCTGGAGGGGGCTCTCCGGGTCGGCGGCCGCCGCGTCTACGCCGAGCGAGACCACCACGGTGTCGGCGCCCCGGTCGCTGACCTCGGCGACGAGCAGCTCCAGCGCCGCGAGCCAGCCTTCGTCGCCGGTCCCGGGGGCTAGCGGCAGGTTCCTGTTGGCTCCCGCGCCCGCCCCGCTCCCGCGCTCGGTGGCATATCCCGCGTAGTGCGGGAACCAGCCGGCCCCTGGATCGACATGCAGGCTGCCGTAGTAAATGTCAGGCCGGTCGTAGAAGATCGCCTGGGTGCCATTGCCGTGGTGGGCGTCGATGTCGATCACGGCGACCCGTTCCGCGCCGGACTGGCGCAGCGCCTGAGCGGCGATGGCGGCGTTGTTCAGGTAGCACGATCCGCCGTAGGCGCTCCTGGTCGTATGGTGACCCGGCGGCCTGCACAGCGCGTAGGCGACCAGCTCGCCCGCCGCGACCAGGTCGGCCGCGGTCAGCGCCGCATCGGCAGCCGCCCTGATCGCCTCCCAGCTGCCCGGTCCGACCAGCGTCATCGTGTCGTAGCAGAACCTGCCTGTCCTTCCGTGCGTCGCGGCAGGAGAGCGCATCGGAAGGCCGCCAAGCAGGCCGGGCGTGGGGAAGACGTAAGGCACGACCCGCCGGTGGCCGTAATCGCGGTCGTAACCGCCCGCCTTCCACTGCGCCCAGATCGTCGCGAGGTGATCGACAAGCTCGGCGTCGTGCACGGTGAGCAGCGCGTCCGTGTCGTGCCGCCGCGCGTCCGTCACCGAAGCGCCCGCCTCCGTTAGCGCCGCCAGCAGGGCCGTGGCCCGATCCGGCACTTCGGTGCCGGGCTCCCAGACCCCGAGCCAGACCTCGCCGTCCGGCTCGTGCCGCAGGCAGTCCTCGCTCCACACGACGGGCAGCCCGGTCAGGCCTGGGGTCGTCGTCATTTCGGTTAGCTCTCCTCGTATTCAGGGCCGGGCACCCTCAGATCACGGCCCGGGCAGCAGCGCGTGACCAGGGGTGAGCGATGATCGACCGATGACACGGGCCGCCGATCTCGGCATCAAGATAGGTACGCTGCCAAGCGGACAGACCGGATCAATAGTAGATGTCCCAGGTGTCGGCGTCGGGCATGCCACGGTGTGGCGCGATGAGCCGCCGCCGCCGGCCGGCCGCGGCATCGCGCGGACCGGCGTCACGGTGATTGACCCAGGCGGCAACATGTTCCGCAGCCCGGTTCCGGCCGGCGGGGCTGTGCTGAATGGCGCGGGGGAGTGCACCGGCTTCCTGGCTGCCGCCGAGTGGGGCCTAGTCGAGACGCCGCTCTTCCTGACGTCGACGATGCAGGTCGGACGGGTATACGACGCGGCCTGCGAGCTGCTGATGGCCGAGGACCCGGGCATCGGTGCGGACGACGTGATCATCCCGGTGGTGGCCGAGTGCGATGACAGCTTCCTGTCCGAACCGCGCCGGATGCAGGTCAGCGCCGCCGACGTGAAAGCCGCTCTCGACGCGGCCAGGGCGGGAGCGGGCGGCGCGGCCCCGGCCGAGGGAGCGGTCGGGTCGGGGACTGGGATGAGCTGCCTGGGCTTCAAGGGCGGCATCGGCTCGGCCTCGCGGCTGACCCCGTCCGGCCATACGGTCGGCGCGCTGGTGATGTCCAACTTCGGCAGCCAGGAACGGCTGACCATCGATGGCGTGCCGGTGGGCAGGCTGCTGCCGTCAGCCGACGAACCCCCCGCCGTCCCGCCGCCGCCCGCCGGATCGTGCATCACCATCGTGGTCACCGACGCACCGCTCGACTCGGCCGCGTGCGTCCGGCTGGCCAGGCGGGCGGGTCTCGGGCTGGCCAGGACGGGGTCGACCGGTGATCACGGCAGCGGCGAGATCTTCCTGGCACTGGCTACCGGCCGTCGCGCGCTGCGCGGCGTCGCACCGACCGGGCCCGACCCCGTGACGGGCAGCCGCCTTGACCCTTTCTTCGCAGCCGCCGTCGAGGCGACCGAGGAGGCGGTGCTGAACAGTGTGTTCGCGGCGCCGACGGTGACGGGCCGGAACGGCAACTGCTCGCGCGGCCTGCCCGCAGACCAGGTCAGGCAGCTGCTGGCCGCGGCGGGGCGGGTGTGACCAACCGCAAAGTCTTCGCGTTAATGCGCCGCCAGCCTCGCCTGCGCCAGGTGGCATGAGACTTGGCCTGGCTCGGGGCCGGAGGCGGGCAGCACGGGCAGCGGCACGCTGGTGCACTGCTCGGCAACCCCGGCGGCGGCCGCCGCAGCAGAGGCGAGCTCGGGACACCGGGGGTGGAACCGGCAGCCGGACGGGATCCTCGTCGGGTCGGGCGGTTCACCGGTGAGCACTATCGGCTACGGGCTCCGGCCGGCGGGCCCGGCGCGGCGAACTGGACGGCGGTCGACAGCCCGGCCGTTGCCCCGGCTCGCTCGGATGCCCGGCTGCTCGGCTGCGACGTGATCGGCGACCGGCTGCTGCTGACGCTACGGCGCGACGGCGAGCCGCTGCTTGCGATCACCGACCTTGACGGCGGGCACGTGATCGAGGTCAGACCGTCGCTGGCGGCCGGCACGATAAGAGTCGAGCACGCCGAGGACTATGACGCTCGGTCATCGTCAGGGAGGAGTCGCTGATCGAGCCGCCGTTGTGGTCCCGGCTCGACCTGGTGTCCGGCGGGCGGATCGTCCTCAAACGCCGACGTCCCCGGCTACGAGCCGCAGCTGTACGTAACCGAGCGGGTCAGGCGCGGGCAAGGGACGGCGAGCTGATCCCGGTGACCCTGGCCTACGCCAGGCAGACGCCGCTCGACGGTACGGCGCCGTGCCTGCTGTACGGCTACGGGGCGTACGAGGCGTGCTCGGATCCGGAGTACAGCATCACCCTGCCGCCGTTGCTCGACCGCGGCGTGGTGTACGCGATCGCGCACATCAGGGGCGGCGGCGAGGGCGGCAGGAACTGCTGGCAGCAGGGCAGGCTGCGGTCCAAGCCGACGACGTTCACCGACTTCATCGACGTCGCCGACTGGCTGGGCGGGCGGGACGGGCAGGACGGGCGGGACGGGGGCAAAAGGTCGGCGCTCATCGACGGCGACCGGATCGTTTCGCGCGGGCTGTCGGCCGGCGGGCTGCTGCAGGGAGCGGTCTACTCGATGCGCCCCGACCGCTGGCGCGCCGTGGTCGCCGAGGTGCCGTTCGTGGACTGCGTCACGACGATGCTCGACCCGTCGATACCGCTGACGATCAACGAGTGGGACGAGTGGGGCGACCCCCGCGATCCCGGCGGCTATGCCTGCCTGCGGTCGTATTCGCCGTATGACAACCCGCCGGCCGGGGTGCGGCCCGCGCTGCTCGTGACCGGCGCCCTGCACGACCCGCGCGTCGCCGTGCACGAGCCGGCCAAGTGGGTCGCCAGGCTCCGGGTAACCGAACCGGAGTCGCCGGTCCTGTTCCGGGTCGAGCTCGGCGCTGGCGCGCACACCGGCCCGTCTGGCCGCTTCGCCCAGGCGGCCTACGAGGCCGAGGTGCACGCGTTCATCCTCGACGCGATGAGCATCACCAAGTAGGCGGTGGCAGTCGGCATCGGCCGGCTCGCCCTCTCATGATCACGGAATCCTGTCTGCAGCTCACGCTGGCTAGATTCCGTGATCATGTTGACCGACCCAGGCTTGATCCAGTCCGGGTTGAGCAGGACCGCACCGACCCGGCCGCCGCCCGGCATCATCCAGGCCGGGACTCCTGGCCAGGAGTAGGGCCGTAATGCCGAGCTGCTGATGGAAGGTCTTGCCGCCGAATGCCGGGACCGGCGTGTTCAGAAGCGCCCCGCGGCGAGCACGACCCGATGAACACAGACGAGCGACTGGTCCGGCTGGGCGTCCCAGCGGTCACGCTTCCCGCTCCGGTCAGAACGCCCACGTCGTGAACCCGGAACTGTCGATCGCCCTCCTCGACTCACATCGATGATCCGTCGGCCAGTGCCTTGGGCAGCCCGAAGCCCTCGAAGGCGCCGGTTAGCCGGCCGGGATCCATCGGCTGCTGGGGGAACCGGACATAGGCCTCCGGTTCGGTTGCCCCGATCGAGCGGACGATGAAGGCGGTCACGTCGCCGACTAGTCCGTCTCGCACAGTGAGCACGTTCAGTGCGAAGGGCAGATACGCGCCGGCGGCGTCGTTCCAGGCGTAGAAGGCGAGCGCTGGCTGGGCGTTGGCGCTGGTGAGCATCGTCCGCCACCGCCACGCTCCGGACAGCGAGTACTCGCGGGCCCAGGCGGCGATCGTCTCCCGTGGCGTGTACCAGGTTGCCAGCGGCGGCATGGCGAACGTGGCGTCCTCGACTAGCAGCGCAGTGAACGCTTGGACATCACACCTTTCCCACGCCTGCACGTAGCGGCCGACCAGTTCGCGCAGGCCGCGGTCACCGAGCGCACGCAGGGTCACCTGCTGCGACCGCGCCGGAACACGGTCCCGGACGGCGGCGCGTGCGCGCTGCAGCGCGCTGTTGACCGACGCGGCCGTCGTCTCGAGCATCGTCGCCACCTCCTGGGCGCTGAAGCCCATCACCTCCCGCAGGATCAGCACCGCACGCTGGTTGGCGGCCAGGTGCTGAAGCGCAGCGACGAATGCCAGTTCGATGCCCTCGCGCTGCTCATAACTGGCTTCCGGCGCGGCTCGTCCGGCCGGGATGCCGATAGATTCGCCGGGATAAGGCTCGAGCCAGACCGACTCGGCGACTGGGGCGCCGGGCGGGGTGTACGGCTCGGCAGCCGGGCCGTAGTCGCGCGGGAGCACCCGGATGCGGCGCCGCCCCAACTCGGTCAGGCAGACGTTCGTGGCGATCCTGTACAGCCACGACCTGGCCGACCGTGCCTCCCGCAATCCGGCCGCCCCGCGCCACGCGCGGAGCAGCGTCTCTTGGACCGCGTCATCGGCGTCGTGCACCGAGCCGAGCATCCGGTAGCAGTGCGCGTGAAGCTCGGCCCGGTGCAGTTCGACGAGATCCGCGAAATCGCGGCCCGCCGCCCCGTTATCGGTCAAGGCTGCTGGACCACCATCAGCGAGTGACCGCTGGGATCCCGCAGCCAGAACATCGGCGGCACCGGGTCGCCCATCCGCGACACCTCAGCGTCAACGTCCACCCCGCGGGACTGCAGAGCCGCATGGGTGGCGTCGATGTTAGCCGTGGTCAGCGTGATCCCGGTCTCCACTGGCTCGACGTCGGTGCCAGGCCGCGGTGGCGCCAGCGCGATCCCGGCGGTCCCCTCAGGCGGGTAAACCTCCACCCAGCGGTAGCCGCCGCCGAAGAACGGGGTGTCCGTGCGCTTCTCGAAACCTACCGACTCGTAGAACTCGATCGCCTTGTCCTGGTCCGGCGTCGGAACACACACCAGGCTGATCTGGCGGATCCCGGTTCCTGCCTTTGTAGTCATCCTCCGCCTCCTGTGCAGTTGCAGTTACCGCAACTAAGACCCGCCAGGGCGCGAAAATTCATCGGCCAGGCTACGCCAGCCCCTGACGACAGCATCGGGACAGCAAGCGTAGCCAGGTTAGCCGCGCACGTCGGCGGCCCGCCAGGGCGCAGGTGACGTGGCTGGCGCGATGAATTCCGGGTATGGCGGCGGTCTTATCAGCGAATCCAGTGAATTACGGGAGAGGAAACGGAGCCACGACATGAGCCACGAGCCCCAGATCCAGGAACGGGCCGCGCAGCCCTACGCCGCAATCTCGATGACCGTCACCATGGGAAGCATCTCCGGCGCCGTGGATGAAGCCTTCCCCGAACTGTTCGGATGGCTGGCCCGCAGTAGTATCGCGCCCGGCGGCCCGCCGCTCATCCGCTACCTGGTCATCGACATGGACGCGGAGCTCCAGATCGAGCTGGCGGTGCCGGTCAGCGAGCCTGTCGCCGCAAGCGGCCGCATCCAGCCCGGCACGCTGCCGGGAGGCCGCTACGCAGCACTCCGGCATGCCGGGCCATACGATGGCCTGATCGCCAGCAACGCCGCGCTGCAGCGGTGGGCAGATTCCCACGGGCTGACGTTCGACACTTGGGAGACCGCCGCCGGCACGGCCTGGCGTAGCCGTGCGGAACACTATCTCACAGACCCCTCCAAGGAGCCCGACCCCGCCAAGTGGGAGGTCGACGTGGCATACCTGCTCAGCACGACGCAAGGCCGCCAGCTCCGTCGCACAGCCTAAGCTGGCCGCCCAGGTACGGCTGCTGCAGACCGGCGACACGAGGGGTGTCCAGCATCAGACGAATCGCTCCCATTGTTCACTCAGGAATGTCAAGAAGTCATCAGCACGATCCAGGGTGTCAGGGCGCCATTGACGATATCCACGCCCGATGGCGGCCGTGCGCATTACCGCCGATCTGGCGTGTAATGCGGAGTCGTTGATCAGGGAGATCGGGCCGCGCATACGAAACGTCTGGCCGTCTCACCAGGTCAAACCGAACGCGGTCTCGTGCCGACGGTACTGGGGCGTTCGCGACCTGGTGCGCTCGGGGCGCCGTGCCGGCACGAGATCAGTTCTGCGTCGCGGCGCCGGCCATCCGGCGCCACGTGGTGGCGAGCCAATTCTCGTACCGCAGCGGGGTCACCCGCAGTGTCTCGCGCATGAGCAGGTACGTCTCGGCGTGCGCGAGGACGCTGGTCGTATCCGCCAGCCACGTCACGTCGCACTCGGCGGCCAGCAGCCCGTCGTCACGCGCGCGCGTCCAGAACGTCCGGATGGCGTCGCGCGTCGCGGCCCGCCCGGCACGCGCCGCGGCGGCCAGCAGCGGCTCGGTCGGCTCAGCCTCCCGGGCCACCGCGATGACGTCGGCCGCGGACGCCACGAGCTGTGCGCTGCCCTTGGCGAACGCCGCGATGCGCAGGGCCAGGGTCGGCGCCGTCGTCGCGGTGCGGTACCACTCGCGGCTCACCACGTCGATCGGCGCCAGGTCACCGACGAGCGCCACGTCGACGACCCGCTTAAGCAGCGCCGCCTTCGTGCCGAACCGGACGTAGACGGTCCGATGCGCCACGCCGGCTGCATCGGCGATTGCGCCGAGCGTGGCGGCCTGGTAGCCGTCGCGGACGAACAACTCGCGCGCAGCGCGCAAGATGCGCTCCTCGTTCTCGAGGACCCGGGCAGCCCGCAGGCCGCCGGGCTTGACATTCTTGTTCACGCGATGCAGTATAACTGCAATCTTGCAGTGTTACTGCATCGACATCTGGGGGTCCCCCATGACGGCGCCAGTGCTGGACGGCATCCACCACCTCAAGCTGCCGGTCCGCGACCTCGCCCGGTCGCGCGCGTGGTACGAGTCCCGCCTCGGCTACCGGGCCGCGGTCGAGTTCGTCGAGCACGGCACGCTGATGGGCATTGCGATGCGCCATCCGAACGGCGGCCCGGAGTTCGCTTTGCGCCTCGACCCGGCGCGCGCCGAAGCGGCGGCAGGTTTCGACTACTTCGCCATCGGCGTCCCGTCGAAGGAAGCAATCGAGGACCTCGCAGCCCGGCTCACCTCGCTCGGCGAGCCGCACGCCGGGGTGCACTTCGCGACGATCGGCTGGATCCTGCCCGACTTGCACGACCCGGACGGGCACGAGGTGCGCTTCTACACGACCACGCACCACCGCGAGCCACCAAGTGCAGGCGTCATGCGCATCGAGAACCCGCGGGAGACCGCCGAGGCGGCCGAGCGCGCGATGCAGGACTGCTCCCCATGAGAGGGGGCCACCACCGTCGCCCTGACCGGTGCGGCCGTCCCGGGGCCAGCGCCGACGTTACAGATCTCGGCTGATCGCAACGGATCGAGGCTCGTACCTGAAAGGTGCCGAGCTGCGCGGCGCGGCGGCACCTGCCGCACCCGGCGTCGCAGCCTCGCCGCGCCCGGCCGTCGCAGCTCGCCACGAACGGTGCTGCTTCGTTATGGTTCTATGCCATGACCGAGTCCGCACCTGGCAAGTTTCCCGTCACTACCGGCTTCGAGCTCCCCGGCATGGTCGTCGACACCGATCTCGGCTTGGCCTTCGGCCTGGTGGTCCGCAGCATGGGTATCGCCAAGTCGTTCGGCGCGAGTTTCACCGCGCTGCGGCAGGGCGAGGTCAGCCAGTACACCCAGCTGCTCGAGGACAGCCGCCGGCACGCCATCGACCGGATGGTCGAGAACGCCAAGCTGCTCGGCGGGAATGCCGTCATCGCGATGCGATTCGACTCCTCCGAGATCGGCCAGCAGCTTACTGAGATCGTCGCGTACGGCACCGCGGTTGTCGTGCGCCCGTCGGGAACCTGAGCGGGCAGCGAGTGATCCTGTGAGTGCCGACTCAGGCTCCGGCCAGCGGCCGCCTGGGCGGCCGCGGGCTCCGGTAGGCGACGCGGACAAGGACAGGCTGCTCGGCCTGCTCGGGGAGCACTACGCGCTCGGCAATCTCGATGATGCGGACCTCGACCGTAGGACCGGGATCGTCCTGGGCGCCAGGTATGCTGACGAGGCCGCCGCCGCGGTTTCCGGACTGCCGCTGCTACCCGGCCAGGGGCCGTCTGCCCGGGCACGCAGAAGCCGGCGCCGGCACGCGCAGGCCGACCAGCCGGGCGCGGGCTGGGTGCCGACGTCCGAGCGATTCCGCGACCCGACCAGCCGGCTGATCATGCGGGTCTGGATCGACCCGGCGGACGACAGCCGTCACTACGTGCCCGAGGCGCCGGCGTAGCAGGCGCCCACGACCCGGCCCCGGCGCTGGGCGGCTGGGCGGCAGAATGACTGCCATGCCTCCCGCTAAGCACGCCCAGGCGCAGCCCGCCGACGCCGATATCGCAGAACTGCGCGACCAGTGCACCCGCTTCGTCTCCGGGCACGGCCCCGTCAGGGCCGCCGAGATGCTCGCGACCATCCCACCAGGCACCGCGGTTGACCGTTACGGCGACGGCGGCGTCGTCGGCGCACTCGAGACCGAGATCGCCACGCTGCTCGGCAAGCCCGCCGCCGTGTTCTTGCCGAGCGGCACCATGGCGCAGCAGGCGGTGCTGCGGGTGCACGCCGACCGCCGCGGTCGCCGCGTGATCGTCTTCCACCCCATGTGCCACCTCGAGCAGCGCGAGGGGCAGGGCTACCGCCGGCTGCACCAGCTGACCGGCCGGGCGGTTGGCGACCGCAATCGCCTGATTACGGTGGCCGACCTGACGTCGATCGCCGAACCGGTCGCCGCGCTCCTGCTTGAGCTGCCGCAGCGCGACGTCGGCGGCCAGCAGCCGTCGTGGGATGTGCTCGCCGAGCAATGCGGCTGGGCCAGCGGTGTCGGCGCGGCCGCGCATCTGGACGGCGCCAGGCTCTGGGAGTCGGCGGCGGGTTATGGCCGCTCGCCGGGCGAGGTCGCCGCGCTCTTCGACACTGTCTATGTCTCCTTCTACAAGGGCGTCGGGGCACTCCCCGGCTGCTGCGTGGCTGGCCCTACGGAGATCATCAGAGAGGTCCGCGAGTGGCGGGAGCGGATGGGCGGCATGCTCTTCGGGATGTGGCCGAACGCCGCATCGGCCCTCAGCTGCCTGGCCATCAGGCTGCCGAGGATGGCCGATTATCTGGAGCGGGCGAGGGGGATCGCGACGGCGCTCGGGGCGATCCCCGGTGTGCGGGTGGTTCCTGACCCGCCGCAGACCTCGATGATGCATCTGCTGATCGCCACGACGGCGGAACGATTCGCGGCGACGGCCCGCACCCTGGCCGCCGAGCAGGGCATCTGGACTTGGCCGAGCGCGATGGTAACCGCGGACCCCGAGGTGCAGCGCGTGGAACTGGCGGTCGGTGACGCTCCCTGCGCGCTGAGCGTGTCTGAGGTTGCCGCGGCCATCGCCGCATTCGCGGCTGCCTAGAACGCCAAGCTGTCATGGCGCCCGCCGGTCAGGACCGGCCCGCACCGTCGGGCGGACCAAGCGGGCGCACTCGATTCCGCCGCAGGACTTGGGCGGCGGGCGGCAGAATGACAGTATGGCTCCCGCCGATAACGCTCCCCGCGCTCGCGCGCCGGGCGATGTAGCCAGCTATCCGCCGGAAGGACCCACTGTGGGCCGGAATGGCAGTAGGATCACCCGGGTATGTTGGCGTACGGCCTAACCCGGGCATTAAGGGCACAAATTTCCGAAAAGTCGACAGTCGAAAGTCGAAAATCCCCGGCGAAATCAACTGGAATCGTCAGCACTTAAGGTCGGAGCCGGCTCGCCGAGCCGGGCAGGGTTCAAGGTCCGGGCAGGCACGAGAGAGGAAACCACATGTCCGAACAAACGGTGCCGTCCGTCGCGGGGTCGGTGCCGAGTCCGGTAGCCAGGCTCGAGCCCGATGCGATTGGTGTAGCACAGGACACCGTCATCGGGATGGCGTCGTCTGCGCCGGCGGCAACCGTTGGCCTTTCGATTGCTGCGCTCGCCGCGGCGACCGCGTATGGCGCCGGCCCGATCCTGCTCCTGACCGCGATCCCGATGCTGATCATCGCCAACGCCTACCGTCGGCTGAACTTGTGGAACGCCAATTGCGGTGCCACATTCGAGTGGGTGGGCCGGGCGATCAACCCGTACCTCGGCTTTATCACCGGTTGGCTGATGGTCGCCGCCTACGTCATCGGGACGGTCGCCGAGGTGCTTCTGCTCGGTCCTTCAGTACTCGCCGTCTTCGGCTCGACGTCGACCAATACCTGGGGCTATGTAGGTATCGGCTGCGCCGTGGGCGTGATCATGCTCATCGTGGCCGTGGTCGGAATCCGCATCACGGCGCGCACCCAGGTTGGCATTGCTGTCATCGAGTACGCGATTCTCGTCGGGCTATCGATCGTTGGTCTGGTGTATGTGCTCGGCCATCATGCTGGCTCTGTGCACTTCTCCTCGGGCTGGTGGAGCTTGAGCGGCGTCGCAGGTAAGGGCAGCGCGGTCGCAGGGTTCCTGACCGCGGTCTTCGTCTACGGCGGCTGGGACGGCACTTTGTACGTCAACGAGGAGGTCAGGCACCGCCGGGTCAACCCCGGCCGGGCGGCCATTATCGCGGTCGCGCTACTCGCGGTGATCTATACGCTCGCGCAGGTGGGGATGCAGGGAGTCATCTCGCCCGCCAGGCTGAACGCCACTGCGGAGGCGGGAACCACCCTCGTTGTCATCACTCACGTGCTCGGCGGCGGCGTCTGGGCCAAGGCGATGGCACTGGCCATCGCGCTATCGGTCGTCGCTACGACCGGCACCGGCATCGTGCTCGGCGCGCGACTCGTCTACGGCATGGCCAGTTACCGGGCGCTTCCTGGCTTCCTCAGCAACGTGTCCCGCAGGTACGCGACTCCCGCGTACGCGAGCGTTCTTGTGGGCGTGCTGATCATCGCGCTCAGCGCCGTCTACTACCTCGCGACAACGGTTCAGAACGCGTTCAACGACGTGATCGCGGTCACCGGATTCCTGTTCTCGATCTTCTACATCATGACCGCGCTGGCGGCCATGGTCTACTACCGCCGCCGCGTCTTCCGTAGCGCCTGGGACGCCCTGGTCCTTGGCATCTTGCCTCTCGGCGCGGCAGGGTTCCTTGGCTGGGTGCTGGTCAAGTCGCTGATGGGTGCCCAGGCCGCGCAGAACTGGTCATTGGTCGGCATTGTCGTCGTCGGCGTCGTAATGCTGTTCGTGGCGCGGTTCGGCCTCCGGTCGCCGTTCTTCCAGATCGCGCGCGAGAGCGACATGCAGGAAGGCTAGCCGGTCAGGCGTCAGGCAGGCCAAGCCGCCTAGCAGGCCTAGCAGGCAAGCTCGCTGGCCGGGAACGACCTGGTCAGCCGCCGGCGATGTTGGTCAGGCTCTTCCGCACGCTCTGGGCCAGTGGGTGTCCGGGCGACAGGACCCGGTCACACCGCTCGGCCGTGTCGCGGAGCAGATTCACCGCGTCGCCGATCCGGCCGACGGCGTAGTAAGCGTGAGCAAGGTGAGTCTGACGGGTGAGCGTATCGACGTGATCGACGCCGAGTATCCGCTCGGAATCTGACCTGGCCCGCTCGTGCAGTTGCACTGCGGTGGCCATCCGGCCGGCCGACTGGTACGCCATCGCGAGTCGGCTGTGGATCTCGATGGTGCTCGGGTGATGCGGGCCGAGTGTCCGTTCCCGGCCGGTCGCGACCTGCTTGTAGGCCGCCAGCGAGTCCTTGATCTTGTTCGCTACCAGGTAGGCGTCAGCCAGTTTCTGGCACGTGGCCAGCGTCGCCGCGTGGTACTGGCCCTGGGCGCGGGCACGCGCGGTCGAGGTGCGCTGGTACATCCGGATGCCGTCGCGGAGGCGGCCGGCCGCGCAGTAGGCGTCCGCCAGTGCGTCGCGCACATCCAGCGTCTCGGGGTGGTCGGCGCCATTGAGGTGCGCTCGCTCGCTGACCATCCGCTCAAGGAGTGTGACGGCCTCCTCGGCCCCACCGGCCGCGAGCAAGGCCCGCCCCATTCGCATCTCGAACTCGATCGTGGCAGGATGCTCAGGCCCGAGCATGCTTATCCGGTTCGACAGCACCCGCCGGAACCACGGCAGTGCCTCCAGGGCGCGCCTTGCGGCCAGGAACGACTCCGCCAGCCGATCATTGGCGTCCAGGGAGTCAGCGTGCTCGGCACCGAGGAAACGCTCGCTGGCCGCCGCTACGTGGTTCCAGTGCGCCGCTGCGAGCATGGTCAGGTGCGCATCCTCCAGGCTCTGTCCGGTCCTGAACAGGATCCGGTAGCCATTGCCGGCCCAGAGCCGGTCGCCGACCAGGCGCATGATGCTCGCGGCGCACGAGCGCAGGCTGTCCGCGAGCCAGGCACGGCCGTCTTCGTCGGGCCACGCCTCAAGCAGGGCATCGGCCGCCGCCAGCGCCGCTCGCTCTGGCACGTCGCGGGACGACGCGAACCTGACGGCGGCCTGAAGCGCAGCTTGGATCCGCACGACCGGCGGCGTGCACGTCTCGTCGATTGTGACCAATCCCGCCCGCCCCAGGGTCGTGACGCACCACCACGCGTCGTCGGGCGTGGTCAGGCCGTGCGCTGACCCGCCCGCATAATCCCTGGCTGCCGCCGTGGTCAAGATTGTGCCCGGGATCAAATGGCCGTCCAGCACCGCGGCGAGTATCAGCATAGGCTGAACCGGTCCCGAAGGCAGCAGCCGGGACGCGTGCTCGACGGACAGCGTCCAGGTGATCGCGGCGGCGGCTGGCCGGCCCGGGATGGAGGCCATCAGCAGATCGCGCTTGCGCGCGTACTGGTCGAGGTAGTCCCGGCAGGACATGATCGAGCTGTTCAGCACAGCGCTGGCCTGCCAGAGCGCCACGGGCTCGCCGCCGAGGACATCGGCGAGGTCGATGGCGCCCGTGCGCTGGCCCCGGTCCTCGGTGAGGCGCGCCAGCAAATAGCTCAGCGATTCCCGTCGGCTGAGCCCGGACAAAGGGAAGGACGTCAAGCCATCCTGGCCGAGCGAGGCGGGCAGCTCCGTGGTCGTGACCAGGGTGCGGCCGGCCGGCCCGGCAGGCCACAGACCAGCCAGGTCCTGCCCGGCGGAAAGATCATCCAGCACAACGAGCCACGGCCTGCTGGTCTCGCCCAGCCAGCTGATGAACCTAGCCGAGACTGCCTCAGCGTTGCCGGCGGGGTCGATGCCCATAGCCATCGCGGCAGCGCTGGCGTAGGACGACAGGATCGAGACACGACTCGACGCGTTGACCCAGACGAGCAAGTCGATTTCGCGTGACTGCCATAGCGACTCGGCGAACTGGGCGGCAACCTGGGTCTTGCCGACCGTTCCCCGCCAGTCAGGCGCTCCCGGCGCGATGGCCGCCATCGCCGCCCTGGCTGGCGCGAGGGCGACCGCGGTCCCCCGGGTCAGCACCTGATCCAGGCTCGGAACAGACTCGGGCCTGGCAGCAAACCCGTCGGCCAGCGGCGGCACGAGGCCGGACCGGATCGGCCATTTCACCTGGCCGTCGGCTGTTCCGCCGTGGTCCGGAGCCTGCGCCTGGCCATCGACGCTCACCCGCTGCCCGCCACGGGTCTAGTCAGCATGCGATCTCCTTGCGAAACAACCGCGCCCGGTCCATAACGAACCATACGGCGCGGGCAGGACGCTCACAGCGATTCGAGGCCAATCTGGTCAGCATTCCAAACCAGGGTTAATGGTCGGGAGCGCGGGCTTGCTACCGGGTAAGCCGCGATCTCGGCGATCACATCGCCGACGCGGCGAACGGCGCCGTATTTGCGCCTGATCAGGTCGGCAATCGCCAGCCTGGCGCAGGCCGTAGTCCAGCCGGCCAAAGCCGGCCACCCGATCGCGTTCCGCGCCCATCCGCAGCTCCTCGCACCGGGTCGCCGGGCCGCGCTCCGCTGGCCACCCCCGCGCCCGCATCGGGCGTTAACTATAGGACAGCCCCGCGGAGGGCAGGCGCGAGCTGCCGGGAGCTGTCGGGGACGGCGCGGCAGAGGGAGACTCATGACCGACGTGATCACCAGTGCGGCGAACCCGCTGATTAAGCGCGTGCGGCTGCTCGCTGAGCGTAGGCACCGGCGGCGTGAGGGCGCCTTCGTGGTGCGGGGTGTCCAACCGGTCTGGCAGGCGGTCGAGGCCGGGGCCGACATCGAGGTCCTGATCGTCGCGCCTGAGCTGCTGCGCGGCCCGGCCGCCGAGATGGTGGCCGAGCAAGAGGTGGGCGGAGTCAGGGTGGCGCGGCTGTCAGCTGAGCTGTTCGGGCGGATTGCCGACCGGGACGGTCCGGTCGGGCTGGCTGCGATCGTCAGGAAACGGGTCGGCGCGCTCGATCAACTCGCGGTGCGGGCAGACTCGGTGTTCGCCGCGCTGCACGAGGTCGCCAACCCAGGCAACCTGGGCACCATCATCAGGACCGCGGGCGCGGCGGGCGCGGCTGGCGTGATCCTGGTCGGACGGTGCACAGATCCGCACGATCCCGCGGCGGTGAAGGCATCGATGGGCGCGGTCTTCACCGTTCCGGTCGCGACCGTCGCCACCCCCGCCGAGTTCCTGCGCTGGGGGCGGGAGCAGGGGATCGCCGTGGCGATGACCTCGGGGTCAGGAACCGGTTCGCTGTGGGATACAGCCCTGCCGCAGCCGCTCGCAATCCTGTTCGGCAGCGAGGGCGCCGGCCTGCCTGAAGAGCTGCTGGCCGCCGGTGACCTGCGGCTTCGGATTCCCATGACCGGCACAGCCGAGTCCCTGAACCTTGCCGTCGCGGCCGGGGTGCTGCTCTATGAGGCCTGGCGGCAATTGCGGCACTAAGCCCTTCCTGGTCCGGGGGAAGGAGCGCTCCCACGGCTAGCGTTCAATTCTGTTTGCTATCCACCACGCGCTAGACGCCGGGTGGTGGGGAGGCGCGTTGTGGCCTCCCCACCAAGCTCAGGTGCCAGTTACCTGGTGGCCTTCACCGGAATGAAACGTGCGCCGGTCACGACCTGGGTGGCGATGCGGACCTGCTTCGTGACGACCGGCTTGCTGCCCGACTTCCGCGGTGACGGACCAATGATCATAGTCGCGATCAGCTGGTCGTTGCGTGGCTGACGGCCAAGTGCCTTGAGGATCTGGCTGAATTTCGTCGCGCCGCCCCCGCCGCCGCACGCGCCGGGTTCGAACAGGCAGAACGAGTTCCCGAAGAAGGATGACGCGCCGCCGACGACCTTGAAGGCGCCAGAGCTGCCCGCCCGGTTCGTGGGGATCCGGTAGGTAAAGTCGAAGTTTCGCGCCGGACCGCGATTTCTGAAGGGGGCGAGCCGGACGCGGAGTCTGACACTACCGCCGGCCCTGACACGGATCGGCCTCCGGGAGTTCACCTCGACGTAGGTGTTCGTGCCCGTCTTTTGGAGCACCTTGTCGATTCGGTACTGGCGGAAGAGCTCTTGTTCGGACGCCGTGATGGTGACCTTCGAGAAGTGGACATCGACGAGCGGCTGCTCCTGGATTTGCGAGAGGAAGCTGAGCATTTCGAAGATGGACTCGAAGCTCACGTCGAACTGGGACGCGAAGCGGTTGGTGCGAGTGAACTTGAAGCTAGTACCAGCGCTCGTCTTGCCGGTGACGGTCCACGTCACAAGCGACGTGCCCTCGCCAATCTTCTGGAAGGTCCGGTCGAAGTTTGCCAGCAGATGGAGGGCGGCGATCGTGGGCAGGTCGGCGTCCATGTTGACAAACGTGGTCCCAGTGCGCGTCAGCCCGGTTCCGGCCGCGGAGACGGTCGAGGTGACCTTGATTGGGACCGGGCCGGCGCCGAGCGGGGCTCGGATCGCGGCCAGGCGATCCTGGTCCACAGTCCCAGCGACACCGCCCAGGTTGGCGACCTTGTATGGCCCGAAGAGGTTGTCGGGTTGCACGTACAACGCGTTGGCGGTGTGGACGCTCAGCGCGACCTTGCCTCCGAACGTGAACGGGTGGCCGAAGGCCAGTGCAACTCCGTGACAGACCGCCGTGGTCGTCCCGACGCCCGCGAAGGTGACATCACCGTAGGACAGGGCCGCAGCGAAGTTCCCGCCCGGTGTGATCTTGGCTGGGTTCGCAGGCGCCGAGGATGCGGCCCCGGCGCGGAACGGCAGCGCGGCGAATAGCTTCGACCTGGTTATCGCGTGCGCGACCCTGTCGAAGTGCTGGCCGGCCAGGCCGGAGATTGCCAAGGGCATGCGGAGCTGACTCATGCCGCCTGCGGCCTGAGCCGCGGAGGCCGCGCCGGTGTCCGCGATCCGCTCCTGAAGGGACTTCGGGAGGCTGACCCTCGCAGGCAGCTGGGGGTTCGCGGCGGACGTGAAGTGAAGGACGTTCAGCATCTCCCCGGCCGGGGTGATACCGCCGATGCTGGACGGTGCACCCGACAGGCCGTAGGCGATAGCACCCAGCAGACGACCGTCGCTGGTGTAGACCGGCGAGCCGGACATGCCCGCCCAGATGCCACCGGCGGCCTGTATTGCGGGCGAATCGGTCTTCACGATGATCATGTCGAGTCCAGGCGCGATCCCGTCCTTCAGCACGCCGATAATCTGGGCCGTGAACGGTTCGGGTTTGGTGCCGCTGCTGACGGTGTAACCGGTGCCGGTGAGGCCGGCCGTCACGTCACTGATCGGCACGGCCGCCGGGCACGGGTCGGGCGGCGCGGCCGCGGTCTGGGCCGTCGCCGACGCGGGCGCGGTCTGGGCCGTTGCAGGCGCGGCCAGCGCGCCGAGTGCCAATAGCGGCGCGACCGTCGCGACCGCGACGACGCGCCGGCCGCGTAGCCCGAAGCGGCGAAGGGAACTACAGCTCATGGATACTCCTCTTTCGGAGGCGGGAGTGCCGCAGCGCGGCCGCTCCAATGGACATGGGTGGTCCGAGTGGACCGGCCAACGACGCGGGCCAGCGGCGGCGCTGGACGGGAGGCAACAGACCGGGTGGCCGACCTGGCCGGTTCGCTGATCCTCTCGCCTTCGGCTGGGAAGGCCACGCCGTCACCGGAGCGCCGATGGCTAGGCGGCGGCCGGACGAACAGCGTGACGGGACTGCATCAGGACGAGCGACTTGGATATAGCACATAAGAGGGCTATCCGGGGCTCGAACGACAGATCATTCCTAAGGGCATCTAAGCCCCATGCGCGAACGGAGTAAAGGCCCGCGGCACGGCTGAAGCCGAACCGTTACGAACTCGCGCCCACCGGTGCCTTGGAAGGCGGGCATTTGCGCTAAATGAATCCTGGGAGTTCATTGCCGCATGGTTGAGTTTCTCGCTCAGGACGAGCTGCTGGTGGGGTGCGAACGGGCTGCGGTGCTGGTTGCCGGATCCAGGTGCGCCGAGCCTGGCATCTGATGGGCATCGGTATTCCCGGCCGGATGACAGCACGCCTTGACTAGCTCACCGGTAGGCATGAGATAGATCGGCTGCCGGCCCTCAATTGCGTGATCGCAGCAAGCCCTTCACTACGCAATTTCGAAAGCGCTGACACCCTGTAGGGGATGCTGGGGCGTACCCGTATACGGGGTCCCGGGCGGCGTTTTTCGAGAGAGCTTTCGGGCAGGGGTGAGCACGGTGGCGGGATAATCTCAGGAGGCGATGTGCGGCGACCATATAGGTGGCGTGCTGGGACCGCCGAGGAATGGTCCAACACCTCTTCCTGACCACAACACATCGGTCCATATCAAGCTGCCCACGCGCCGACGACTGAAGCGCCGGTGATCACTGAGAGCTATCGACGGCTGACGACCAGAACCACTGCACCGACAGGCTCCTCTCTGTCAAGGGACCGCGAGAGAACCACCTACTGCGCGGGCTGTGCGGTCAGACTTGACGCCGTTACATTCGGTCTGATAATTCCTGCAGTTTGCTGACGCTGCGGCAGGTCGCTAGGAGAAATTAGTATTGTATTCTCGAGCATTATTCCCGATGCCCACTGCAGGCGATGGCGCCCGCGTAGCTCGCAGGGGCCGAATCCTTTGTCCGTGGCTGTCACAACAAGGCTCGGCATATGGCGATCTCCTACGAGGCACGCGTGGTCATCGACAGCGTCGCCCCAGTCGACGCTTAAGCCCTGCCGGCCTTGATGATCATCGGTGCCAGTGCTGAGAGCGCCGCACCGGCGACTTGCAGGGTATACGCATGGACATCCTTTCCGGATCGGTGTGCCTCAAGATTGGGGCACGCTTGCCGAACCTTCCGTAATCGAACCAATCGATAGGCAACAGCGTGCACTAATGAGCTATGCCATCCATTCTCTGAATTTACGCAAGCATCTGATAAGGTTGGCATGTGCCTATTGATCCTGCTGAGCGGACCCAATAGTGCTTGTCAGCCCGACTGTGTGCACCTTCACGACCCTTGCCCGGCATGCCGGGTCTTACTATACCAGGCGTAACGACACATGCGGCAGGAAGGCTTACCAGTGGGCGAACTAAGTCCTGAGGTAGAACCAGGCGAGGTCGGACTCGATCCCGGCCGGCTGGCTCGCCTGGACAAACACTTCGGGCGGTACGTCGACGACGGCAGGTTGCCCGGCTGGCTGCTGACCGTGAGCCGGCACGCAAGGCTGGCCCACGTCTCGGCATACGGCCAGCGCGACATGGAGGCTGACCTGCCCGTGGAGACGGACACGATCTGGCGGATCTACTCGATGACCAAGCCGATCACGTCCGTCGCCGCCATGATCCTGTACGAAGAGGGCGCGTTCGAGCTTACCGACCCGGTCAGCAAATTCATCCCGTCCTTCGCCGATCTGCGGGTCTTTACGGGCGGCTCCGACATCAGGCAGGTCACCATCCCGGCTACCGAGCCGGTGCGGATCTGGCACCTGCTCACGCACACATCCGGTCTGACATATGGCTTTCACCGATCGCACCCGGTCGATGCCCTCTACCGAGGTCAAGGCTTCGAATGGGGGACTCCGCGTGGCGCCGACCTGGCGGCATGCTGCGACACGTGGGCGGGGCTGCCGCTGCTGTTCCAGCCAGGAGCCGAGTGGAACTACTCGGTGTCGACCGACGTGCTCGGCCGGGTCATCGAGGTGGCATCAGGCTCGGGCCTCGACGAGTTCTTCGCCAGCAGGATCTTCAGGCCGCTCGGGATGACCGAGACGGGCTTCTGGGTACCCGACGACGACCGGGCGCGGCTGGCCGCGCTGTACACGCCGGGTCCGGGCCGGAAGGCAGCCAGGCTGGACGCCCTCGGCGCGGTGGCAAGGAAACGGCCCGTGTACCTCGGCGGCGGCGGGGGCCTGCTCGGCACGGCGGCCGACTACCACAGGTTTACCTCGATGCTGCTGGGGACACCGCAAAGCCCGGCTGGCCAGCTCGACGGCGTCACCCTGCTCAGCCTGCGGAGCGTGGCCTTCATGACCCGCAACCACCTCCCCGGCGGCGCCGATCTCGAGGCGTTCGGCCGGCCGCTGTACGCCGAGGCGCCGCTGCGGGGCGTGGGCTTCGGCCTGGGCTTCGCCGTGGTGCTCGACCCCGTTCCCGGCCGGTCGCTGAGCAGCGAGGGTGAGTTCTCGTGGGGCGGCGCTGCCAGCACCGCGTTCTTTGTCGATCCCGCCACCGGGCTGATCGTCTCGTTCTTCACCCAGCTGCTGCCGTCGAGCGCCCATCCGATTAGGCAGCAGCTGCGCCAGCTCGTCTACCAGGCGCTGACCGAGTAGTCGATTTCCGGGACTCCCGGCTCAGGAGAACGGGTCGCGGTCGTTGCGATGTGCCCCGCCGACCCGTCCTGGCCCGGTGCCCGCACCCGGGTCGTTCCCGGACCAGCGCGGTGCGGCAGCGGGGGCAGGTGCGGTTGCTGGCTCCTCTGGTCGCGAGCTCGCACTGTTCGAGCTGGCACTGTTCGAGCTGGCAGCGTGCGAGCCCGCGGCGTGCCGGGCGCCGCCATGATGCAGGCCGG
>Ga0207646_10002515_pt1 | contig 21663 bp, 8 predicted proteins | sample KBSK5502metaG_FD_184343 | JGI IMG/M metagenome (GOLD analysis project Ga0207646, IMG submission 184343) | Corn, switchgrass and miscanthus rhizosphere microbial communities from Kellogg Biological Station, Michigan, USA - KBS K5-50-2 metaG... | ecosystem: Host-associated > Plants > Roots >... | reverse complement strand
TGCGACCAACTCCACACTGAAGGTGACGGTGAACACGCCTCCAGCAGTGGCCAGCCTCGGTGTATCACCCAGTGCTATTGTCGAAAATGGCAGCACAGCCCTGAGCGGCACGTTCACGGATCCTGACGCAAATGACACTCATGTGGTGACCATCAACTGGGGTGATGGTTCGCCGAATACCACTGTCAGCCTTGGCGCAGGGGCTCTGACGTTCTCTCAAAGCCATCAATATCTCGACAACAGACCGGGCTCCACTCCTCCCGATACCTATTTCATTTCGGTGTCTGTCGCAGACAGCTTCGGCGCATCCGCCGGAGGCAGCACCAGCATCACCGTCACGAACGCGAATCCGGTCATTACAGGCGTCACCGGGCCAACCGCCCCTTCGATCGTAGGCTCCGTCACGACGATAAAGGCCAATTTTACGGATGCCGGAACGCTGGATACCCATACATGCAATATCAAGTGGGGTGACACGACGACGAGCGCCGGGACTGTCGCCGAAACAAGCGGCAGCGGATCCTGCACGCAGACGCATACCTACACAGAAGATGGTGTTTACAATGTTGACGTTACCGTGACCGATAATAACGGCGGCGCCAGCACGTTCACATTCAGATATGTCGTGATCTACGACCCGACGGAAGCAACCCTGACCGGTTCCGGTTCGTTCAATTCGCCAGCCGGTGCCGACGCTTACGACACATCGCTGGCGGGACCTGCGACCTTCGGTTTCTCGGTCAAATACACGACCGGCGCCATCGATCCGACAAGCTACAAGAATTTCTCATTTGCTCTCGGAAACCTGTATTTCAACAGTTCGAGTCTCGATTGGTTCGTTGCCTCAGGGCCGAATGCGCAATTCCACGGCTACGGCACCATGAACTCTGACGGGCGAAATTGGACGTTCCTCGTCACCGTCACGGACGGCCAGCAGCCTGGTGGAGGCGGCACCGATAAGTACCGCATCAAGCTCACCGATGATACCGGCCTGCTCGTCTATGACAACGTCAGAGGCGCTCCCGACGACATAAATCTGGCCAATCCTGAGCCAATCTCGAGCGGGCAGATCACGCTCTTCTACAACACGCCGCCGGCCGTTTCCACTTTGACGCTGGACTCGACCAACATCAATGAGGGTGGGACCGTGACGCTGAGCGGTACGTTCAGCGATCCGGACGCGGGGCAGAAACACACCGTTACGATTGACTGGGGTGACGGTAGTGCAGGTGCAACTGTTAGCGTTGCAGCGGGATCCTCCAATTTCGCTACATCCCATAAATACAAGGACAATCCGGCCGGCGGACCTGCCTTTACTATCGGCGTAAGCGTCGTCGATAGTATGGGTGCAGTGGGCACCAGCAACACAAGCGTTACAGTGAACAATGTTCCTCCGGTGCTGAGCGGCGTCACCGGACCGACAAGCGTCGTCGCGACGGGTATTGCTGCGAGTCTCAAGGGAACGTTCACCGATGTGGGCGTGCTCGACACCCACACCTGCGTCGTCGATTGGGGCGATGGCGTGACCACTACGGCAACCGCCAGTGAGACGAGCGGAAGCGGAACGTGCACGACGTCACACGTTTATGCAACCGGCGGCGCTAAAACCGCAACTTACACGCTTAACGATAAGGATGGCGGTTCGGCCTCATCGACCGTGAGCTTCACCGTCAACACAGTTCCGGTCCTCTCCAACCTCGCAGCCAGCCCGACTGCAATAAATGAAGGAAAACCGACAACCGTGTCCGGGTCAATTACGGATGTTGATACGGCGGATACGCATACCGTCACGATCACCTGGGGTGATGGCGTCACCACCAGCATTGCTGCCGGCACGGCTACGTCATTCACTTCGACACACACGTACAAGGACAATCCTGCCGGCACAGCCTCCGGTTCCTATAACATCGGAGTCACGCTGGCGGATAATCACAGCGGCAAGACGACAGGCAGTACGTCGGTAACCGTCAGCAACGTTGCGCCTGTGATCGGTACGATAACGAAGCCCAACCCGGCCGTACTCCTGCGTTCGGCTGCAAGTCTCAAAGTTGCTTTCAGCGACCCAGGAATTCTAGATACCCACACCTGCTCGTTAAGCCTGGGCGACGGCACGACAAGTTCGGGAACAGTCACCGAAACCAACGGCAGCGGGTCGTGCGCTCTGTCGTATACCTACGCCAATGCCGGCACGTACTCGGTAACGGCAACGATAACGGACAAGGATGGTGCTTCAACGCCAACGACATTCTCTGTTGTGGTCGATACACCGCCGACTGTTTCTACGTTGAGTGTCTCACCGACTTCGATCACGGAGAATGACGTGGCGACGTTGAGCGGCACGTTCACCGATCCGGATACTGGCGACACTCACAAAATCACGATCAACTGGGGTGACGGCAGTTCCAACACGACGGTCAATCTGGCAGCGGGTATCTTTAGTTTCTCTACAACTCACCGCTACCTGGACAATCCCGCCGGATCGCCATCGGGCAGCTACACCATCAATGTCACGGTGGCCGACAACATGACGGGCTCAGCTACGGGTCAGACCAGCATTACCGTAAACAACGCCAACCCCGTACTCAATGTTCCAGCGAACGCTGTTTACGGGAATGCGCCAGGGCTGACGCAAACGCCATGGACACCGTTCACCGATAAAGGCACGCTGGACACCTGGACGTGCACTTACAATTGGGGTGACGGCAAAAGCGATACCTTCCCCGCGGGCGCCGGATCGAGCGGCCCCGGCAGCGGCGTGTGCTCAATGTCGCATGCATATCCCGCCTCCGGGACTTACACTCTGACAATTACGGTGGTTGACAAGGATAGCGGTAGTACAGGACCGCAATCCTTCCCGCTGGTTGTTCCGCAGTAAATTTCCTCGCGTCCGTTTTGAACAAAGCCTGTCAGTCACTTCGGTGACTGGCAGGCTTTTTTTTGCCTCTTTTTTCTTCGAATTTTGCCCGCTCGTGACAAATTTCCCGAGAAATTTTTCTCACAATGTTGACAAACGTTCATGCGTGAAAAAAATGACTCCACCGAATTGCGATAGGACTCGCTAACGGGATCCGAATATCAGTTCGGCAACAAGATGTTTCGTCGTCCTTATGTTCGGTGGAAATCCTGATGGGAGCCAAACGGCGGTAGCCTGTCTCTTTTGCTAACGAAAACACTTCAATGGGAACAGAAATGGAATCAATCAGCATTTTTGGTTTGGGTTATGTTGGCGCGGTGACCGCCGCGTGTTTGGCTTCTCGCGGTCATAACATCATAGGCGTAGATCCGAATCCGTTGAAGGTTCAGCGGATTGCATCGGGAAAAAGTCCCATCGTCGAGGCCGGTGTCGAGGAGATGATGGCGACTGCCAGCAGCGCCGGTCTGATCTCAGCCACTCAGGACCCGGCAATCGCCATCGCGCAGTCCGACATTTCATTCATCTCGGTTGGAACACCCAGCCAGCGTAACGGCAAGCTCGATCTTTCGCACATTCACAATGTATGCACGGATATCGGCCATGCGTTGCGAGCGAAGGATTCATTCCACCGCATTGTGGTTCGCAGCACCGTCCTGCCGGGCACAACAGAGAATGTGATCGTGCCGGCAATCGAGGCCGCGAGCGGTATGACGGCCGGCCGCGATTTCCTCGTGTGCTTCAATCCCGAATTTCTTCGTGAAGGCACGGCCGTTGCCGATTTCTTTAATCCTCCATTCACGGTTATCGGCACGACGGATCCGGGCCAGGCGGCTCCAATCCGCGGTCTCTACAGCTTCCTGCCGACCCGTGTTTATGAAATATCGATTCCGGCGGCGGAAATGATCAAGTACTCCTGCAATGCTTTTCATGCTTTGAAAGTCGCATTCGCGAACGAGATCGGTACGATCTGCAATTCGCTTGGGGTCGATGCAGGAACCGTGGCCGATATCTTCAAGTCCGATACCAGGCTGAATGTATCCACCGCCTACCTGACGCCGGGTTTCGCTTTCGGAGGCTCATGCCTGCCCAAGGACCTGCGCGCCCTTACGTATCGCGTAAGAGAACTGGATCTGAAACTGCCTCTCCTCGAATCGATTCTCCCCAGCAACCACGAGCATATAGAACGTGCGGCGGACGCGATCCTTTCTTTATCGAAGCGTAAGGTTGGAGTACTCGGGCTGAGTTTCAAAGCTGGAACGGATGATCTGCGCGAGAGTCCCATGGTCCACCTGGTGAAGAGGCTGATTGCGGAAGGTTGCGAGGTGCAGATCTGGGACGAGAATGTCGCCCTTGGCCAGTTGATCGGATCGAACCGGGACTTTATCGAAGCATATATCCCGCATATCGGAACGCTGCTCCGTGAGAATCTGCGGAATGTCCTCGGTCATGCCGATGTTGTCGTACTCGGCACGAACGCGATCTCCGGAGAAGAACTGAGGAAGCGCCTCCACGATGACCAGTATCTGATTGACGTTTCCAACCTTGTGCGTCCTGCACCGCGTGAAGCTTCCGCAATGGCTGGACACGTCTAGCGCGGTGAAAATACTCTGGGCCAACTCGGGTGGACTGCTTCCTCTGGACAGAGGAGGCAAGATCCGCAGCTTCAACATCGCGCGAGAACTCGCTCGGCGCCATGAAGTCGGTCTGTTCATCTTTTATCCCCGTATGGCTCCGGATCCGCACGAACAGTTGCGTGATTTTTTTGCAACAGTCGAGTGCCTGCCTCTGGATCTACCGGGTCGCACGAGCTTTGGAGACATGCTGGCTTATGCTGCGAACGCCGTGACCGCGCGGCCGTACCAGATGCGCAAGTACTGTCGGCCGGCGGCACGCCAGCGGCTTCGGGAGTTGTTGAGGCACGGAGAATACGATGTTCTCCTATGTGACTTCCTGGACACTGCCGGTGTGGTGCCCTGGGAGCTTGGAGTTCCTACGGTCATCTTCACGCACAATGTGGAAGCAGTCATCTGGAAGCGGCATTTCGAGGTCAGCCGGAATCCTTTGTGGAAAGTTATTGCCTGGCGCGAGTACCGAACCATGGACCGGGCGGAGCGGCGATTCACAAAGATGGCCGACCATGTTTTAACAGTTTCCGATGAGGATCGCAGAGCTTTTCTGGAATTTCTGCCGGAAGAAAAAGTAACGACGGTGCCCACCGGTGTTGACCTTGATTATTTCAAAGCGCCAGAGACGTTGGAGTGCAGCCACTCGCTCGTCTTTACGGGATCAATGGACTGGCTGCCCAATGAAGACGGCATCGTTTACTTTTCAACAGAAATTCTGCCTTTGATCCAGCAACAGATTGCCGACGTCACACTGTCTGTAGTTGGCAGAAGACCCACGCGAAAACTTCTGGCGCTGGCCGAGAACAATCCCGCGGTCCGGGTCACCGGTGCCGTCGATGACATTCGTCCATACATCAGAAAAGCCGGCGTGTACGTAGTACCGCTGAGAATCGGAGGTGGCACGCGCATCAAAATTTTCGAAGCGATGGCGATGGGATGCGCCGTCGTTTCGACTACTGTCGGGGCAGAGGGGCTTCCCGTAAGACATGGGGAGAATATCCTGCTTGCGGACTCGCCCGAAGACTTCGCAGCTCAGACCATTGCTCTATTGCGCCAGTCGGCCGTGAGGGAACGCATAGGCCGGGCTGCGCGAAGACTGGTCGAGAGCCACTATGGCTGGCCCGAAGTTACCGATGTTCTGGAAAAGGTTCTTAAGCAGGTCGCAGCATCAAGCTCATCTCGGGAAAGTGTAAGGGCGACGGAAAAGATCTCGTGTTACTGAACTTGGCATTTGAGTGCCGGCCGTTCGAGATAGGTCCGGCATCAGGAGCCGGTGCAAGACGCATCAAAACGAAACGCTATGGAAAGCGAATTGTCAAAAGGAAGGTAGATATGACAGTCGTTTCGTTCTCGTAGCATTGATTACTTCAACCAGGGAAAGGAATGTTCAATGAGGAACTGTTTGAGTTTTGTAGTTTCAAGGATGACTGTACCAGCCGCTGGTAAAGGATATGGCGTGCTGGGTTTGGCTATTCTGTTCGTACTGGCCTTCGGCTCGTCAGGGTGGGCTCAAGGCTTACCGACAAAGACCTGTATGGTTAACGGCGTGCCTGTCAACGCGTATTTGTGTCTGGACGATATTGTGGTTGCTGATGGTGCCGGTTCGGATGGTGTCACATCCGGAAGAGGCGGAATTTACTTTGTAGATCCTGTGAGTGGGAATCAGACACCTATTTCCACGGGCGGTAATCTGGGACAGGTTGGCAGCGTAACCATCGATCCAACGACGGGAATGATTATGGCGTCCAGTTCGACATATGGCATCATTCAGGTTGATCCCAGTAATGGACAACAAACACCAATTCTGAAGGGCGGAACCGGATGGGGTGCACCTTGCGTCGGCTTCAACAGTACGAACACCGGGCAGGAATACTTCACTTATCCAGCGGGCATAACTGTAGATAGTGATAACAGTATCCTCGTCCTGGATGCCGGCCTGAACAATAACCCCGGCACAGTGTGCGATCAGACAGCTAAGATCATTCGCATCAAGAATGGTCAGTTCAGCATCGTGAAGAAACTCGCTACGTTGGATCCGAACTTAAGTGCGCCACTGTTGAACCCGATGGACATAGCGGCGAATGCCGGTGGGATCTATGTGACGGATATGAGCGCGCAGCTCGGCGGTAGCGGTAAAGGCGGCATTCTTTATTTCGACCGTTTGGGAAGTCCCCCGCAGACCATCTATGCAGCTACAACAACCCAGGCGTGCCCAATGGGCATCACGGTGGACAGCAAAAACAGAGTTTTCGCCACTGTTTTTACGTATTTTTCGTTTGGATGTGCACCCACAGCCGTCTTCCATGTCGATCCAATTCCGAATTTAAATGGAACAACGTGGAGTTCTCCTACGACACTCTATAGCGGCTCTCCGCTGCAATACCCGTTCGGTATGGATTACGATCAGGCCGGTAACATTCTCATTGCTGACGAGGGTTCCGCGAGTTCCTGCAATGGAGCGGTCTGGCGTATAAACCCGGATGCTACGGGTGCAACTCCCTCTCAGGTTTCGCCATACCATTACGGAGCTGGATGCAGTACACCAGCAAACCAGGGCTACCTGGTAAAGCCTTCCGATCTTACCTCGGTAAGAGGCGTAGTTAAGTCGAATACCGGCACAACGAATACGCCGCCAAGCAACGTAACCGTGACGGCGACTCCGGCGACAATCAATGAAAATGACACGGTTTCGATCTCCGGAAGTTTTGCTGATCCTGACGCGACCGATACACACAGCGTTACCATCGCGTGGGGTGACGGTTCAGCCAGTACCACGTTGAACCTCACCGCTGGTAATCTCGCTATCCCTGCGACATCCCATCAATATCTGGATAACCTCGCAGGCAATGCACCTTACACGGTCACAGTCACTGTGGCCGACGCCACCGCTTCGGCGCAGGGGACGGCAAAGGTCACGGTAAACAACGCTGCACCGGTTCTGGCCGCAGTTTCCGGGCCTAATGCTCCGCTGGCTTTCGGCACGGCGGCGAGTGTCGGTGTGAACTTTACTGATGTGGGTACTAAAGATACTCACACCTGCACCATCGATTGGGGTGACGGTACGACAGCAGCCGGTTCAGTCACCGAAACCAACGGCAGCGGATCGTGCACAGGAACGCGCACTTACGCCAGCCCGGATGTTTACACTGTGATCGTGACCGTGACGGATAAAGACGGGGCGGCTACGGCCGGCTACTTCAAGTATGTTGTCATCTACGATCCGACTGATGGCTGGGTGACCGGCTCCGGATGGATCAACTCGCCGGTGGGTGCATATGTCTCACAGCCGTCACTCACAGGTAAAGCGAACTTCGGTTTCCAGTCGAAGTATCAGAAGGGCGCTAATGTTCCGACGGGCAATACTGAATTCAACTTCAAGGCAGCCAAATTCAAATTCAAGAGCACTGCCTATCAGTGGCTGGTCATATCAGGTGCCAAAGCTCAGTACAAAGGCACCGGCACCGTCAAGATGCACGCTGTCGCGCATGCGAACGATACTGATTGCGACATTGATTCGCATTTCCAGGCGTTGCCTGCGACGTACAACTTCCTGGTCACCGCTACGGACGGCAGTCTTCTGGGTGTGGGCAAGCCCGACATGTTCCGTATCAAGATCACGGATTCTTCCGGTGGCGTCGTCTACGACAACGTGCCTGGAGCTTCCGATGATATAAGTACCACTCCGCAGGTCATTGGCGGCGGTAAGATAACCATCCACTCCAACTAAGCTGTGACAAGGTCGGGGGTACTCTCCAAAGTTGAGGAGGGTACCCCGAACCTTTAAGACGGGCTGAAGCCCGCGAAGACACACTTAGCCTCTGTTACTGCTCAGACCTGGAGACAAAATAATGGGATGGCGTATTCTCGCGATAGTGATCGCAGTGAGCGCTTTGGCGCTCGCCTTTTTCCACACGCATAGTCTTTCCGCCAGCACGACACCGCTGGCGGATCTGGCCAATTCATTGCAGCCCGGAACGTGGGCGGAGCTGGCGACGAACAATATCGCGCCGACACTCGCTTTCACCGGGGGCGCCAGCGGCAACACGTTTGGATTTACAGAGAATGGTGTCTGGGATCCCCTGTCCAGGCAATTCTTGTATATCGGCGGTGATCACGCGCCCACCATGCCGGACACGTGTCCGCGTTTTGTCTCTTACCATGAAAGCACAAATACGTGGCAAATGCTGCCGGAGCCTGCATGGTTTCCGTGTACTCCGGGCACTGCCATGCACGGTTACGATCACACGGCGATTGATCCGATACATCGTAACCTGTACCACCGCCCCTATAACGACATGGTTGTCCGCAAGCTCGACATGTCGACGAACACCTGGACCAACCTGCCCTCCATTCCGACTACGGTGATGGCGAACAGGAACTGCTGTGTCGGCGTCGCGTGGTTTCCGGAGAGGAATTCGCTCATCTATGCGTCGGTGGAAACATCGTCAAACGGAAGTGTCATCGAATATCAGGAATCAACGGGACAATGGCAGAGACTCGGCAGCAGCGTTCCCAACCTTCCGATGGGTACCCATCAGCAGTTCGCCGAGTACAATCCCGTAAACAAAGTGGTCGTCTTTGGCGGCGGAGCAGGAAGCCACGACATTTATAAAGTAGATAGTCTCAGTCAAGTAACGGCGCTGCAACCAGCCCCGATCTCGTTAGGCGTTGAAGAGTCGATCTTCACCGTGGATCCCGTCAGCGGAAAATACCTGGTGTTCAATAATTTGAAACAGTTCTGGGTATATGACGTGAATCAGGACACGTGGGACCTGCAGAGCGGAACACCGCCTATCTTCAATACGCCACTATACGATCCTCCCGTTCACGGCATTGTTGCAACTCCGGTGGACAGCTACGGCGTCACGATGTTTGTGAAGTGCGTTTCCAGTGATTGCCACGTGTACCTCTACAAGCATTATCCGGATAACGTGCCGCCAACGGTTTCCATCACTTCACCCGGGTCAGGTTCGACAATCTCAGGTACCGTGACCGTCGCCGCAAATGCCGCTGATAATGTCGGAGTGGCAGGTGTGCAGTTCAAACTCGACGGAAAAAATCTCGGCGTTGAAGTCAAGACGGCGCCATATTCAGTGTCCCTGGACACGACGACGCTGTTGAATGGCGCGCACACGCTTTCGGCTGTTGCAAGAGATGCAGCAGGCAACCGGACGACATCCGCTGCAACTCCGGTGACCGTCAGCAATGCTATTCCTTTTAGCTTCTCTTTATCCGTCAGCGGCGTTGAAATTCTCACACAAGGACAAACGACATCGTTGACTATTGCTGCTACCGGACTTGCCGGGCCGAGCCAGCCGGTCTCTTTCAGCGCTTCGGGCCTGCCGGCAGACGCAGCCTATTCATTCCCTGTCTCGTCCTCCTGTACTCCGGATCCGGGCTGCACGGTAACGGTGAACTTTTCAACGTTGACCTCGACGCCGGCCGGACAGTATCCGATTACGCTGACCGGAACGGCCGGTTCGGTAACGCAAACGGCATCGTTTACTCTCACTGTAAGCCCGGTGAACCCCTCGTTCACGGAGAAGTGCGGCCAACCCGGCAATCTCAGTTGCTTCAGCTTTGACGACAGCAGCAAGATTTTTTATACCTGGCCGACAGGAACGGTTTGCGACGCTGCGTTCGCCGGAAAGACGAACTATCCTTTCGGAAACAACCGGTCGGGTCCGGGTAATGCTGCCGCAGTTGTTCAGAACGGCCAGTGCATGTTCCCACAGGTCGATACGGCCAGTTCCCATTCCGGCGCAGGATCGCTGAAGTTTACTATCGGGTCCAACAGCAGTGCCAATTCCAGCGGATTTTTTACGGAATTGTTCAAGCGCAACGCGGATGGAACGTTCCCCTACATTGCGCCCGGATCTCCATCGGGAAATGTTTTGTATTTCCAGTTTTATCAGAAGTTCGACTCGACGTTTCTGTCAACGGATTTCCAATGCATCGGAGGAACCTGTGGTGGATGGAAGCAGGCGATCCTGTACGGAAATCCGCCCAATGGAGCCAGCGCCAGCAGCGTCGAAGTTACGATGAACGACGGGTACCAGCGTGGCGTTCCTCAAATGTATGGGCAACAGGGGTTGGATGACTACGGCGTCCAGAACATCATCGGTTGCACTTTCGCGAAGGCGACTAGCCTGGGTGGCTCAGGATCGGGCTTTAACTCTCAGCCGAATTACTCGGCGCCGCTTAACCCAACCTGCGTCCATTATGCGGCCGGCCAGTGGATGGAATTCACCGTACGCGTCGAGGTCCGCGGGAATCCGAATGATGCTGCAAGCCGAGTCCAGCTGTGGGTGAATGGGCAACTGGTTATCGACAATGGTCTCGCAAAAATAAACTGGGGGAGCACTGATGGCGACGGCCTTGGTCAATTTCAGCTGACGCCTTACCACACAAATAAGGATCCGAATCAGGTTCATTCGACCGGCACGACGTGGTTTGACGACGTGATCGTCTCAACTCAGCCGATCCCAATGGTCAATGGCGGCATCCCGACGCCGGACACAACTCCTCCCGCCATCTCGAATATCGTGGTCTCAGGCATTACAAGCTCGGCGGCAACTATTGTCTGGACGACAAATAAAGCCGCCGATACGCAGGTTTATTATGGTCCCACTTCGAGCTACGGATTTGCTACGCCGCTGGACACATCACTTGTAACGACTCACTCCGCGAGCCTTTCCGCTCTGTCTGCCAGCACAACGTATCATTTTTCACTTAAATCCAAAGATGTTACAGGTAATCTCGGGACGAGTCCGGACATTACGTTCACAACATTGCCGCCGGCTGATACGACGCCGCCCGTGATCTCAGCGGTAACCGCAACAAACATCTCTGAGATTGGCGCAACCATCAGCTGGACTACCGATGAACCGGCGGATTCGCAGGTGGAGTATGGCATTTCCACGTCGTATGGAGGCCAGACGACTCGCGATACGTCGCTCGTCACATCCCACTCGCAGACCTTCGCGGGATTGACAGCGGGGACTACTTACAACTATCGAATCAAGTCGAGGGATGCGTCCGGCAACCTTGCGACTTCCGGAAACTTCACCTTTACGACTGCTCCCCCGGGACCTCCTTCTACTTCAGGCCTGATAGGTTACTGGGGCTTCAATGACGGAAGCGGCACAGTTGCCGCCGATTCATCGGGCAATAACAATCATGCTGCCTTGTGGCCTAACATCAGCCCCGTATGGATTTCAGGAAAGGTCGGAACGGCCCTCCAGTTCAACGCGACAGATGGCGACAACAATGACAACGACGATCCTCGCGTTACCATCGGGCGCAACTTTGACATTTCCGGTGTTCCCTTTACTTTGTCTGCCTGGGTGAACCCCGCGAATTTTGCGGATTGGCGTGCAATCTTCAGCAAACGCGATTCGTTTCAGAGCGCGGCTCAGTGGCGATTTGACTGGGGTCTTCACAAAGATTCGGGAGCGGTTTACCTCAAGGCGTACAACAGCTCCGTGGATTTCACCTACGCTCCTCCCGTCAATACATGGACACATCTCACTGTTGTTGCCAGTACGACCGACACGAAACTTTATGTCAATGGGATCTTGACTCAGCAGGCTATCGGCGGGTTCAGCTTCGGAACGGGCGCCACTGCAAATGCCGTGATCGGGGGGACCGGTGACCAGGGCGCCCTCGCAGATGATGATCCTTTCAGCGGAAGTATTGATGAAGTTCGGATCTACAACCGGGCGGTGACTGCGTCCGAGATCCAGGACATCTACTTCTTTAATCCTAGTGACGTCATTCCCCCAGCCGTCAGCAATATTGTTGCATCACAGGTCACGAACAAAAGCGCGACTATCACGTGGACGACAAATGAGCCAGCGGATACACAGGTCGACTATGGAACAACGCCGAGCTATGGCCAAAGTACGGCGCTCAACACATCGCTGGTGGGGGCTCATTCCATAAACCTGTCGGGCCTCGCCTCCAGCACAACTTATCATTTCAGAAGCAAATCAAAGGATGCTGCCGGTAATCTTTCCGTCAGCCAGGATTACACGTTCACAACGGGCAGCACGCCTTCAATTAGCCTTTCGCCTGCGACATTGCAGAATCCGCTCATTGGAGTTGTTTATAACCAGATTGTCGCGGCGTCGGGCGGGTTTCCGCCTTATATATACAGCGTCGCGACGGGCACACTGGCCAACGGCCTCACACTAAACAGTGCGACTGGCGCGATCACGGGGACGCCGATAACGTCCGGTATCGCAAACTTCACGATTCAGGCTATTGATTCCGCGGGCAACGTGGGCGCCCGGCAGTACAGTGTGAATACCTCCAATTTGATATCCGACAATGTATTCCTTGCGTTCAACAACAGGACCTATGATAGTGCGCCATCGCCGGGCTTTGTCGGTCGGCTGACTCTGAACTTCACATTAACCAACATCGGTCCGCCGATTACGTCACCAATGTTTGTCCAGATAGTCGAAATCCAAAAACTAGGGAATCTCGATCCAGGCCAGCCGGACTACCTGGGGAGCGCGGACAACGGATTAGGCACAGTGGGCGATAAACAAACATTGCCGGTCACATCGCTGGCAACGGGTGAATCGACCCCCCTCTCTTTCGTGGTCTTAATCGGCACACGACAGACGTTTGTATTGTCAGTAGACCTGCGCACACAAGCTCCTGCTATTATGAGCCCGCTGGTCGCTTTAAGCAGTTCGGCTAAAGAAGCACCCGACACTTCAACTACAACCACAACCTTTGTCGGACGATTCAGGTTTGAGGTGTCGGAAGCAAGCCTTGCGTCAAGCACGTTCGCTGCGGGTCCGCCGGTGCGCACCGCGGTGCCCGGCTCCAGCGGCAGCGCCATCAGTAATATCGCCCTGATCAGCGGACCAGGGCCTCAGTCGCGACCCACAGTTGCGGTCGATCCCGTCATTCCAACCCAGATAGCGGTGGCGAGCAACGACTATGCGGCGGGAACCGTGCGAGTGATGACAACACAGGATGGTGGAACGACGTGGCAATCTTCTGTAATGAGTCGAACTGTCATGAATCAGACGTTCTTCACGGCGCAAGATCCGAGTGTCGCGTTTGATTCCCGCGGTCATCTTTCCGTCGTGTACAGTCTGTCCAATCTCAACGATTCCGCAAACGCCATTGCTATCAGCGAGTCCAGTGACGGAATAAGCTTCAATCCTCCCGATGCGATTACATTTCACCTCGCATCGGATCGGGTGATCGACAGCCGGCCCGTCGTTGCCATCAGGGCAGGAACAGGAAGGTATGTCGCGTGGGACAGTCTTTCGACCGCAACATTCCGATCCAGTATCAACGTGGCGCGATCCGAGGAGGGTGGACTTTTCGGAACTGCGACGACGGTGATCAGCAATGGCCGATTCAGTGCACCAACCCTGGCACTGGGCACGAGCACGGTTTATGTCGGTTGGAACGATTGGGGATTTAATGCGGTCTCACCGTTCACCGCCGGTGGGAGATTGATGATCGCGTCTTCGCCCTCGGGACCGCAGCTTAACTTCGGAACGCCTCAGGAAATTGCCAAAACCAGTATCGGATTCGGACAGAGAATACCGGCGATGCCGGATCTGGGTGTTGGACCGAAGCCGAACCTTGCAGTTGATCCAACGACGGACAACCTCGTCTATGGGGTATTCACCGATAGGGGCAATGGCATGGATATTCGCCTTGCCCGCTCGTCGGATTCGGGTGCAACCTGGCAGGTGAGTACTGTAAACAACGACGGAACGATGGCCGACCAGTTCAGCCCGGCTATCGTCATCGATTCGGCGGGGAATCCCAATATCATTTTTGAAGATACTCGCCTGAGCGGCACGTTTGAAAGCGTGGATGTTTTTCTCGCGACACGATCCGCTGCGAATTCATTTGATAACCAGCGTATCACCACGGCCTCATCGAACGATTCGAGGAGAAATCTCCGGCGAGATTTCACAGCCAATCTCGGCGATCGTACTGCGATCGCTCTGACGGGGAACGATCTGGTGCTGGCGTGGACCGATACCCGGCTGGCGAGCGAAGATATTTTCCTGAGCATTGTGAAGGGAGCCGAACCCGCCAAGCCAGCGATCGTATGGAACAACCCGGCGTCGATAACCTATGGAACTCCTCTGGCAACAGCACAGCTGAACGCCGCGACGTCGACGCCGGGAACATTTGCTTATAATCCGCCGTCAGGCACAGTTCTGGATGCGGGCCTTCAGACACTCTCCGTTACGTTTACGCCCTCAGATACCGCTCACTTCACTTCTGCCATTGCGAGCGTGCAGGTTAATGTGATTCCTGCGCCGCTGACAGTAAAAGCGGATTCGAAATCGCGGTTCTACAGTTCGCCTAATCCTCTCTTGACTGGAAGTATTGGCGGCGTGGTGAACTACGACAATATCACGGTGGGTTACACGACAGCTGCAACCGTGACCAGTATGCCCGGGAATTACGCGATCAAGCCCGTCATTGCCGATCCTAACCACCGGATCTCGAATTACAGTGTGAGTAGCACTGACGGTGTGCTGACGGTGATCCCTGCGCCAATTATGACTTTGTCCATCGCAGGAGATTCCGGCGGAAGCCGTCTGTCGTCAGACTCGCCGGCTATACAAAGTGCAGTGTCATCGGTAAGCCTCGCTTTTGGAAATCGCAACCTCCTTTCGAAAAACACTCTCAGTCTGGTTGTCGGGAATATTGGAACAGCCTCGCTCGTGTTCGACAACGTGGCCCTTGATGGGCCGAACGCAGGCGATTTCGAGAAGGGTGGCACCTGTGGTACGACAGTCGATGTCGCGAAGACATGCACCATCGACATCACGTTCACGCCGTCGGCGTTGCATAACCGGTCTGGCACGATTACGCTGACCGATAACGATGGCGGTTATAAGGGCAGCCAGCAAACGGTGAATCTGTCCGGAAACAGCATATTGAGGTACGCCGTTTATGCGCTCGATACGAACTGCGAAGCGATTGTTCTATCCGGTAAATCCGCCATTGATGGCTTCGATTCCACCGGTCCTACGAACAATGCGGGTGGTGCCGATGTTGGCGTCAACGGCAACATCACATTGAATGGTAACGCCAGCGTGAACGGCACGATTTACGCGCCGAATACCAACGTGGGCGTCTGCAAGAATAAAGGCCCGATCCCGGGGATCACCGTCTCCGGTACTGGCAAAACATCAAAAACAGATGGTTCTTCGATACTGCCACCGATTCCGTTTACAACAAGCCTGGCGGTTACTGCGGGAACTTCGGATGTCAAGGTAAAGCGCGATTCCGACGGGCGACCTCTTTCACCCGGCGCATACCGCGATATTACCGTCGAAGGCGGCGCCACTCTGGCGCTGGTCCCCGGGGGAACTTACAACATTCGTTCGTTGAAACTGAGCAACAGTGCGAAGGTCGCCATTGGACCGCCCACGAGCACATCGTCTGGGCCCGTGATCATCAATGTTGCCGGAACCAATGACGGCAAGGCGCTCGATTTCAGCGGTGGAAGCGTCACGAACCCCGGCGGAAAACCCGAAAACCTGTTCTTCTTCTACGGGGGTAGCGGCGAAATCGAACTGACAGGCGACGCGGACTCCTACGGGATTATCTATGCCCCGAATGCCGACGCCAAACTCAGCGGGAACGGGGACTGGTACGGAGCAATGGTCGTGAAGACGTTGAAGGACGAGGGCAACAGCGCCCTCCACTATGACCGAAATTTAGGGCGTTAGCGCCGCAAGGCCAGATGTTGAAAATTCGGCATCTCTTGTCCCTTACGAAAATGGTATATACAAGGTCCAAGATGGGGTGGTGCGGCACCGGAGGGTCGCTGCGTCGATCCATCGCTGCCTGCCAGGATGTCGTAAGGGAGAAGGACTATAGTGGAAACGTCCGATGCTGCCACTCTCGCGGCGGACCTGCGGCGGTACCTTGAACACAAGCAGACGCTCTTTTCGCCCGAACTGAGCATCGCGCTGGCGGACGTTAACACGTTCACAGCCTCTATTCTCAAGCAAGGTTGGGCGAGGACAATCGCGGAACTGCAATCCCACACGAATGTCCGCTCAGCGGCACCTTTCATTGAAACGTGTGATGCAATAATCGAGCACCACCTGCGAATCGTTAAAGAAGAAAAAGACCGTGAGCTCATTCGTAAATCGCTATTCGAGGCGTACGTATACCTGGGTGGCGCCGAGCACGTATTCGAGCCGCCAAATGAAGCCCGCATTCTTTCGTTTCTGAAGCGCCACGGATCAAAGGGCTTTGCTGCACTTTTTTTGTCGCTGCACCTGTTCAATGTCATCAGGCAAGAGATAGAGGATAAAGTCCGCGTCACAACGCCCGATCAGAAATTTTTCGAGTTATACATGTTGCGCACCGAAGCAGTGTGTCGTGACATCGTAACGGCTGCGCTGAATGTTCCGGGCGCTCGGCTGGATCAACAGTGGGCTGCCGCGGTTTGCACGAATATCGAAAAGCAGCTTCTTCTCCGTCGGTAAATTTTTCAAGATGTCCTTTGCAGAACTCAGCGTGCCCAAACCATCCCGAGCCCGATTTCCTTCTGTGCGCGTCGCGAAGATTCCGGCGGTGCTGTTGTTGGTTGCGGGTGGTGTCAGTGCGTTCGTCTTAATCGAACTGGGCCCGTACTCGCGGATTTCGCTGGCGTTTTCGATTTCACTCATGGCGGTCGGTATCGCAGGCCTCGTGGTGCGACACGCTGCCGTGGTCGATATTTGCCTGATGGCGGCTTCCATTGCAGTAGTTGTGTATGCAGGAGAAGCGGGAATCGAGGGACTCCGTGAGTTCTCCGCATGGCGGGAGTCGAATCTGAAGATTAAGTATGCTGCGTCGCAGGGAAGGTCCTTTGATTTGCGATCGCAGCGAGAATTTTTGCTTGCACGGCGGAATGAAGGAACGCTGATGTATCCGGCTTTTCCCAGAGGACTCCTGCTGAAGGAAGATCCGGGCGCTTCAACAGAGGTCGTCCTGCGAGGAAATGACGGCATGCCTCTCCTTCCGTTCGGCTCCATCTCGCAAGTGCAGACCGTGCGCGGCAACGAAGGCGGAGACTACCTCGTCTACGCAAGCGATGAACATGGGTTTCATAATCCACGCGGTATCTGGTCTGAGCCGCAATTGGAGATTGCAGCCGTAGGAGATTCATTCGTACAAGGCGAGTCGGTGCGTTCGGACTTGAATATGATCGCGACGATTCGAGCTCGTGTCCCCGAAACGCTGAACCTTGGGCATGGCGGCAACGGCCCGCTATCGGAATTGGGAACCATCCTGGAATATTTGCCGGCACGAAAGCCGAAGGTAGTCTTATGGGTATTCTGCGAGGAGAATGATCTGCAGGAAGACCTGGAGCGCGAAAAGCATTCTTCCCTGATGATGCGTTACCTCGAGGACCCTCCGAATCTTCAGCAGCTGGAGCAACGGCAACCCGAGATCGACGAGAGGCTGCGGCGGTATTTCGATTTGCTTATGAGTTCCACCGTCCCGGACAATTCCGTTGTGCGGCGCTTGCGAGACTGGCTCACTCTCCACGAAGTCGGCCTGGCCGCCTATCAGTTGCGCCACCCCCCGCAGGAAGACTTTGCTCTTTTTCAGCGTGTGCTCGCAGCTGCTCAAACGGCAGTCTCTTTCTGGAACGGTTCGCTGGTTTTTGTCTATCTGCCGATGCAGGGAAATGTCAGCCCGGCCGGTACAGTGCGCAGCGCGCGGTCGCGACGAATTCGCGACGAGGTGTTGCGCATTTGCGCGGCCTTATCGATACCTGTGCTCGATATCGAGAAGAGATTCCTGGAGGAGCCCTCGCGATTGCGCGACTATTTCTATCCCTACCATGCGCACTTTACCGAGAAGGGATACCAGCGCGCGGGCGAACTTGTCCTGGATGAATTATCCAGGCAGAGCCTTCTGCAAAGCGCCCAAAACCGGTGAATGCAGTAAGACCGCGGGAGGCATATCGCCGAAAACGTCAGCATGTCATACATCGAGCCGATATTCCCGTTCTTTGCCTTCCTGGCACTGGCCGGTCTTTTCAGGGCGTGGCGGACTTCTGTTCCAGGTCGAAGGCCATGGCTGATCACGATTGGAATCGCAGGCTTAGTTCTTTTTTCGTTAAATCCGGTTGCGTGGTTGTTCTCCCTGCCGCTGGAGATCCGATATGACCGTGACCCCATTCCGAAGGCTCCCGTTGATGCGATCGTCGTGCTGGCTGGAGCGGTAGCTTCACCGCTGCCTCCGGAAAACCCATATCCCGTCGTCGGTCATGACACGTACATTCGGCTCCAACGCGCAGCGTGGCTCTTTAAGCACTGGGCGGCTCTTCCGGTTCTTGCGTGCGGAGGCGGAGAGGACAGCCGATCATATTCGGAAACAATGCGCCATGTTCTGGAAGCGGAAGGCGTGCCGACCGACTTGATCTGGATTGAATCGCGGTCCCGAACAACCTACGAGAATGCCCTGTATGGCTCTGAAATTCTGCGGCAACGTGGAATTTCGCGCATCGCCCTCGTTACAGACGCACCAAGCATGAACCGGGCTGCCCGGTCGTTCGCCAGACAGGGCATTACGGTTGTCCCGGCTCCGTTTCGCTTTCATCGATTCGACTGGAGTATTCAGGATATTCTCCCGAACTCCGACGCGATGGAAGACAATTCTGAAACGGCTCATGAACTTATCGGGACGGTATGGTACTGGCTTCGTGGACGCATTTAATGATGAATGCAGTGTTGTTATCTGTAGCGGGTAGCGCCGAAGAAGGCTTCGTATCAAGGCGATTTGGAGGTTTTTATGTGCGGGATAGTTGGTTACGTCGGGCATCGCAATGCATCGGCGGTTTTGATCGACGGTCTGAAACGGCTGGAGTACCGCGGTTATGACTCGTGCGGCATCGCTGTTATAAACGGCGGGCCGCCGCAGATCGTGCGGTCGGTGAGCCGCATCAGGGGGCTCGAGGAAAAACTTGAAGCTTCCCCCATCCATTCCGACGGCCCCATGTGCGGGATAGGTCACACGCGTTGGGCGACGCATGGCCAGCCGACGGAGGAAAATGCGCACCCGCATCGCGATTGCACGGGAAGATTTTTCGTCGTCCATAACGGAATTATCGAAAACCATCTCGAGCTGAGGCGCCAACTTACCGCCGCAGGTCACTCCTTCCGAACGAAAACGGATACTGAGGTTCTGCCTCACCTCATCGAAGCCTGCTTTCAAGGCAGCCTTGAAGATGCTGTGCTCGCGGCCATGAAGCAAGCGGACGGCATTTTCAGTATCGTGGTCCTTTCGGCGGATGAGCCGCTGACGGTGGTCGCAGCTCGCAACGGACCGCCTCTGGTAGTGGGACTTGGGGACGGAGAAAACTTCGTCGCGTCAGATGTTTCGGCGCTTCTCCCGCACACGCGCCGCATGCTCATGCTGAACGATGGCGAGATTGCTGTTTTGCGGATTCAATCGGCGGAGTTGCGCGATTTCTCCGGCCGCGCCACATGCCGCCCGCCGCAGACTGTGACGTGGACGACGGAGGTGGCTGAACGGGAAGGCTATCCGCATTACATGCTCAAGGAGATCTTTGAGCAGCCAGCCGCTATTCGGAACACGATACACGGGCGTGTTCAGCCTGATGACATTGTCGATCTTCAACAGGAACTGAAGCCTCTCGAAGCCTTCCGCAGAATGCAGCGGATCGTGATCGCCGCATGCGGAACATCGCTGCATGCGGGGCTCATCGGGAAATTCATGATCGAAGGACTGGCAGGTATTCCGGTCGAAGTAGATTACGCATCTGAATTTCGCTACCGGCATCCGCTCGTGGATGAGTCCACGTTGATTACGGCAATCACCCAGTCCGGCGAAACGGCGGACACTCTCGGCGCTCTGCGGTATGCGCGCCAGAAAGGCGCCTTCTCATTATCGATCTGCAATGTGGTCGGGAGCATGGCTGCCAGGCAGTCCGAGTGCGTCCTGTATACGAAGGCCGGGCCGGAGATCGGCGTAGCTTCCACGAAGGCTTTTACGACGCAGCTGGTAACCCTGTATCTGTTTGCCCTGTTCCTTGCCCGGGTGCGTGGAAGGATGAGCGATGAGGAAGTCCGCCAGCGAACGGTGATGCTTCGGCGCGTGCCCGATCAGATCGAGCAGATCCTCAAACATTCCGACCAGATACAATCGCTCGCGGAAATTTTGGTCGACCGGCCGAATGCGTTATATCTCGGACGTGGCGTCAACTATCCGATTGCTCTCGAGGGCGCACTGAAGCTGAAGGAGATTTCCTACATCCATGCTGAGGGTTACCCGTCGGGAGAAATGAAGCACGGTCCGATCGCTTTAATTGATGCGCAGATGCCTGTTGTTGCCGTCGCGCCGCAGGATTCGTTGTATCAAAAGACGGTGTCGAATCTCGAGGAAGTAAAGGCCCGGCGTGGCATCGTTCTGGCTGTCGCATCGGAACATGACCGCGACATCTCGACAGTGGCGGATCATGTGATCAGAATTCCGAAGACCGATCCGTTCCTGAATCCATTTCTCGCAGTCGTGCCTCTGCAACTTCTCGCTTACTACACCGCAGTGCGCCGTGGCTGCGATGTCGATAAACCTAGGAACCTGGCGAAAAGCGTGACGGTCGAATAGGAGCTGATTTCATGTCAACTGTTGTCCCTGTTACTCAGCGTGAATTGAAGCTTTCACCTGCCGCAAGGAACCTCCGATCGCGTATCGAAGCCGGTACCGCGCGCATCGGAGTCGTCGGCCTCGGCTATGTCGGCCTTCCGCTGGCCATGGCGTTTGAGCGTGGAGGTTTCAATGTCGTCGGGATCGATCTGGATGGAGTACGCGTGGCAAGGCTTGCCAATGGCGAATCGTACGTCGCGGAGGTTCAATCGGATCACCTGCGCGAAGCAATGCTTGCCGGACGGTTTGTGCCGACAACGAATTTAGATGTCATTGACGAATTGGATTGCGTCAGCATTTGCGTTCCCACACCGTTGCGGAAGACCAAGGATCCTGACCTGTCCTTCGTCATCTCCGCCGCGGATGCTATTGCGTGCCGGCTACGTCGCGAGCAGTTGATCATTCTCGAAAGCACAACCTATCCCGGCACAACGGAGGGAGATCCTGCTG
>Ga0207646_10002511_pt1 | contig 21668 bp, 22 predicted proteins | sample KBSK5502metaG_FD_184343 | JGI IMG/M metagenome (GOLD analysis project Ga0207646, IMG submission 184343) | Corn, switchgrass and miscanthus rhizosphere microbial communities from Kellogg Biological Station, Michigan, USA - KBS K5-50-2 metaG... | ecosystem: Host-associated > Plants > Roots >... | reverse complement strand
ACGCCAAGATCGCCGAGGACGCCGGCGCGGTCGCGGTCATGGCGCTCGAGCGGGTTCCCGCGGACATCCGCGCAGCCGGTGGTGTCGCCCGGATGAGCGACCCCGAGATGATCCACGCGATCATGGATGCGGTCACGATCCCGGTCATGGCCAAGGCCCGCATCGGCCACTTCGTCGAAGCGCAGATCCTGGAGGCTATCGGCGTCGATTACGTCGACGAGAGCGAGGTCCTGACGCCGGCCGATCTCAAATATCACATCGACAAGCACACCTTCAAGGTTCCCTTCGTGTGCGGCGCGCGCGAGCTCGGTGAGGCGCTGCGACGGATCAACGAGGGCGCGGCGATGATCCGCAGCAAAGGCGAGGCAGGCACCGGGAACATCGTCGAGGCGGTGACGCACATCCGCGCGATCAACGATGGGATCAGCGAGCTCCACGATCTTCACACGAAGGGTCTCGTGGCGAAGCTCGAGGCGAAGGCCGAGGAGTACCGCGTTCCGGCCGATCTCGTGAAGACCGTCGCGAGGGATGGGAAGCTGCCCGTCGTGTTGTTCTGCGCCGGTGGAATAGCGACGCCGGCCGACGCCGCGCTCATGATGCAGCTCGGCGCCGAAGGCAATTTCGTGGGCTCAGGCATTTTCAAGTCAGCGGATCCGGCGCGCCGCGCGAAGGCGATCGTCGAAGCGACCACGCACTTCCGCGACGCCAAGCTCGTCGCAGAGGTTTCGCGCGGACTCGGCGAGGCGATGCGCGGCCTTTCGCTCGACTCGATCCCCGCCCCAGAACGACTTGCAGTCCGCGGTTGGTGATCGCCGCCCGCTGACCGCGCGCGCCGGCGTCCTCGGTCTTCAGGGCGACTTCGCGGAGCATCTCGCGATGCTCGATCGGCTCGGCGTACAAGGTATCGACGTGCGCCGGCCCGAGCAGCTCGATGAGATCGACGCGTTGATCATCCCCGGCGGCGAGAGCACGACGATCGGGAAGCTCGCGAGCCAGTACGGGATCATCGATAAGCTCAAGGACCGCGTGGCCGAAGGCATGCCCGTCTGGGGTACGTGCGCCGGCGCGATCTTCATCGCCAAGGACGTACCCGACCATCCGCACCCCCTCGCGTCCCTTATGGACATGACCGTCGAGCGCAACGCGTTCGGTCGTCAGATCGATTCGTTCGAAGCGGACCTCGACGTCGAGGCGCTCGGCGAAGCGCCGTTCCATGCGGTGTTCATCCGCGCGCCACGGATCAGCCGGGTCGGCAAAGGCATCGAGGTCCTCGCGCGCCTCAAGGACGGCACCATCGTCGCCGCGAGACAGGGGCGGCTCCTCGCGACGAGCTTCCACCCCGAGCTCACGCACGACGAGCGCTTCCATCGGTACTTTCTCTCGCTCGGAAAGAGCTAGTGCCGGCGAGAGCGGCGACGCCGCTCGACCTGCGGCGCGTCTCTGCCCTGCTCGCAAGCTCGCTGCGCGAGCCGAGCGGGATCATGGCGTCGGCGCTCCCCGTTCCACTCGCCGCGGGTGCGGTGTCGAGCTGGACGCGCCTCCTTCCGGGGCTCGTGGGTCTGCACGGTCGCGTTCGCGTTTTTCTCGAGGAGTACCGCGGACAGCTGCGATCGAGCGCCCTCGTCTATGACGGGAATCGTCCCGAGTGGGTCGTCATGATCCTCGCAGCGCTGCAACAGCCGGGCGGGGCCGACAGCGCGTTCCGTCTTCTGTCGGGGATTAGTGGAGCCGCGGCGCGCGCGGGGATGCACCGAATTTTCGCCGCGGTGTCCGACGAAGCGCTCGCGCGCGAAACGTTCTTTCAGGCGGGCTTCTATTCGTACACGCGTGAGACCTGGTTCGCCGCCGCGCGAACCGCGGTCATGGCGCCGGTGCCGCGGCTGACTGCGCGCGAGGCGACCGGACGGGACGCGCACGATCTCTACCGTTTCTACGCGATGACCACACCACACGCGGTGCAACGCGCGGAGCAGCTCTCGTTCTCCGACTTCGACGTGAGCCGACGTGGGGGCGCCTATGACCCGCCGCACCTCGTCGGAGGCAATCCGCTCGCGATGCGCCGGCATTCCGCGCTCATCGTCGGTGAAGAGTCGCGGCCCCGCGCGTTCGCTCTGTCGTTCGGCGGCCTCGAACGCCACCCGCATGTGTGCAAGGTGCGGACGGCGGACGGCGACGTGGACCTCGCGCGCGATCTACTTCGAGCTACGGCGCGGGCGCTCCCCGCCGGAAAGCCGTTGACATCGCCGGTCCGCTCGTACGAGGAACACGTCGCACGCGCGTTGCTTGCGGAGGGCTTCCGCGAGGTCGCCACCTCCATGCTCTTCACGAAGGAGCTGGCCGAGCGGGTCGAGGAGCGCGCGTTCGCGCCGGCCGTCGTGCGATGAGCCACCCGAAAGTGCTTCCGACGCGCGAGGGGTACGACCGCTGGGCCGCGACGTACGACACGATGGGGAACTGGCTGCTCGAGATCGAAGAGCCCGAGGTCGACCGTGCGCTCGGGGACGTCGCAGGTCTTGACGTGCTCGATGTCGGCGCGGGGACCGGCCGGCACGCGATCCGTATCGCTGAGCGAGGCGCGCGTGTCACCGCGGTCGACTTCTCCGTGCAGATGCTCGACAAGGCACGCGAGAAGCCCGGCGCCGACCGCGTGCGGTGGCTCATGCACGATGTCGCGCAGCCGCTGCCCTTCGCCGCCGACTCTTTCGATCGCGTGGTCTCCGCGCTCGTGCTCGAGCACATCCCGGTTGACGAGCTGGTGCCGTTCTTTGCCGAGCACGGGCGAGTCGTGCGCCGCGACGGCACGATTCTCGTCACCGCCATGCATCCGGCGATGTTCGTCAAGGGCGTGAGCGCGAACTTTCGCGATGATGGCGACGAGGTGCGCCCACGCTCGTACTCGGCGACAATTTCCGACTACGTCATGGGAGCGATACACGCTGGCCTCGTCATCGCTGAGCTCCTGGAGCGATCGGTCGACGAAGGGCTCGCGACGCGAAACGAGCGCGCGCGCAAGTGGCTGGGCTGGCCCGCGCTCTTCGTCATGACTTTGAAGCGCGCTCCTCGCTAGACACCTTTCGGAGGCGCGCCCGCGGGTATGCTCTATTGAGTTACGAGTCTCATGCGTGGCCGCCCGCTTCGACGGTCGATGACATGACCAGAGAGTTGCTCGCGACCGACGAGCTAGACGCCATCCTTCACGCCCTCCCCCCGGAGCTTGTCCAGCGGGTTCGCGGTCTGGACGGGCTGGACGGCCTGCTGGAGATCGTGATGGACCTCGGGCGCCTCCCCGAGGCGCGCTTTGCCGGTCGCGAAGAGATCCTCTCCGAGCGAGAAGTGACCGCCGAGGACATCGCCTTCGTGATCTCGCGCATCGGGCAGTTCGGCGGCGACAACCGCGCCGGCATCGAGCGAACGCTTCACCGCATCAGCGCGCTTCGCAATCGCGCGGGCAAGGTCGTCGGGCTCACGCTGCGTGTCGGCCGCGCGGTGTACGGGACGATGGAGATCATCCGCGACGTCGTCGAGGCCGGTCGCAGCATCCTGCTCCTCGGCCGCCCCGGGGTCGGCAAGACCACGCTCTTGCGTGAGGTCGCGCGCGTCCTCGCGGACGAGATGGGGAAGCGAGTCGTCATCGTGGACACGTCGAATGAGATCGCGGGCGACGGTGATATTCCACACCCTGGCATCGGCCGCGCGCGGCGGATGCAGGTGGCCGCGCCCGCGCTGCAGCACGCGGTCATGATCGAAGCGGTCGAGAACCACATGCCGGAGGTCGTCGTCATCGACGAGATCGGCACCGAGCAGGAAGCCGCGGCCGCGCGGACGATCGCCGAGCGTGGCGTTCAGCTCATCGCCACCGCTCACGGCAACACCCTCGAGAACCTCATGCTGAACCCGACGCTGTCCGATCTTGTCGGTGGCGTTCAGACGGTCACCCTCGGCGACGAAGAGGCACGTCGCCGCGGAACGCAGAAGAGCGTTCTCGAGCGGAAGGCGCCCCCGACGTTCCAGACGCTCGTCGAGATCCAGGCGTACCAGCGTGTCGCGCTCTACCAGGACGTCGCGCAGACCGTCGACGCCATCCTGCTGGGGTCGCCCGTTGCGCCCGAGATCCGCTCGAGGGATGCGTCCGGCGAGCTTTCGGTCACCACGTCCCTACCCTCGCGGATGCCGGCCGAGGCGATGGAACGACGCAGCACGCCCCGCATCGCGTCGAACGGCGGGCGCGAAACCGTGAAGGTCTACCCGTTCGGTCTTTCGTGGACTCGCGTCGAGGAAGCCGCCCGCGGCCTGGGGCTCCCCGTCGCGATCGTGCGCGAGCCCGAAGACGCCGACGTCGTCATCACGCTCAAGAACTACTACCGCCGTAAGACCCCGCGGCTTCGCAATGCCGAGTCGCAGGGCATCCCGATCTACATCGCGCGATCCAACTCCTCGACCCAGATCGCGAGCGCCCTCGCATCGGTGATCGAGCTCCGCCGGGGTCCAGAGGACCAGGCGCTCGAAGAAGCCCGCGACGGCATCGAGCAGGTCGTCGGCGGCCAGTCCGACGAGGTCGAGCTCGCGCCGCAAAACGCGTACGTCCGAAAGCTCAGCACGAGCTCGTCGAGCGCGCGAACCTCAGCTCTCGCAGCGCTGGGCACGAGCCGTTCCGCCGCGTTCAGATCTATCGGTGAGCGGTCTTTTTCTTTCGTTCGAGGGTGGAGAGGCAGCCGGAAAATCCGTTCAGGCCGCCCGGCTCGCGGAGAACCTCGGCGCCGCCGGACGCGACGTGCTTCTCACGCGGGAGCCCGGCGGAACGTCTCTCGCCGAGCGGATCCGGGACGTCCTCCTTCATGCGCGGGAGGTGGACCTGACTCCCGAGGCGCAGGCGCTCCTCTTCTCGGCTGCGCGCGCCCAGCACACCCGCGACGTCATCCGTCCGGCGCTTGCGGCGGGAAAGGTCGTCGTTGCCGACCGCTATTTCGACTCGACGCTCGCGTACCAGGGCTACGGCTTGGGAGCCGATCTCGCAGGGCTTCGTGCGATGACGCGCTTCGCGGTCGGCTCTTTGGTGCCGCACCGCACTTTCCTCATCGACGTGCCCGTGGCGGTCACGCTTTCGCGCCTCTCGGCGCGGTCTGGGGCGGCTCGATGGGACCGCTTCCACGGTGATGACCGTGCCTTCTACGAGCGCGTCCGCGATGGCTATCTCCGCCTCGCCGCGGCCGAACCTGCGCGCTTCGTGGTGGTCGACGGCGACCGCGCCGAGGAGGCGGTGGCCGCGGACATCCGTCGCCAGGTCGATCAGCTTCTGGGCCTCCCGGCCTAGCGACGGATGCCGCGTGGCGAAGGGTGAGCGCTACGTTGCCGGACGGCCGCCCTGGACGCATCGCCAGAAATGACCAATCTGGATTGACCATCCCGTGGGGGAATGGGCGCGGGGTATAGTCGCCGCCCGATGAAGTTGGTGGTCGCGATCGTGCATCCGGAGGACGCGGGGGCGCTTGTCGACGCGCTTACCGACAAGGAGTTCCGGGTCACACGGCTTCACTCGCAGGGCGGCTTCCTGAAACAGTCACACGCAACCATCCTGGCGGGCGTTGAGGAAGCCCAGGTCGACGACGTGATCTCGATCATCAAGGAGACCTGCCATGCGCGTAGTCAATTCATCAACCCGATGCCACCGATCATGGAACCGGGCGAGTTCTACATGCCCTATCCCGTGGAAGTGACCTTCGGTGGTGCGACCGTGTTCGTCATGGACGTCGCGAGGTACGAGCGGATCTAGTCCTGACCACCGTCACGGTCGATAAGCCCTCGGTTCGATGACCCGAACGATTTGGCGGGTTTCGGCGATGCACCGACAAGGAACTCTGTCGATCTTCGCTGTCCATGTGGTTTTGGATTTGCTTCGTTGTCTTGCTCGTCGGCGCTGGAGTGATCAGCTCAGTCTCGGGCTAGTACTAGACCTGCATCTCCTCGAACTTGGCGGCCGCTTCCGCGCGGTTCGCGGCGCCGAGCTTCGCACGTGCATTCGAGAGATGCCGGGCGATCGTGTGGGGACTCAGGCTGAGACGCTCGGCGATGTCCTTGTTCGTAAGGCCATGTCGGGTGAGATCGACAACTTCGAGTTCGCGCTCACTCAACGTCGTTCCGGCCGTGCGGCTGTTCACGATTCGGCGGGCGGCGACCCCGATGTCGTCCGTTCTTCGGGAAACGCGATGGAGGATTTCGCGCGAATGCGTTGTCCCTAGTTTTCCCAAGGCCTCGATCGCGGCGAGGCGAGCCTCCCTCGGTGCTTCCGCATCGTCGATGTGGCGCATCGCCACTTCCACGGTTACGTTCGCTCTCTCGCCCAGCGCGGCTACTTCGACTATCGACACTCCTCGTTTCCCGGCGGCTGCAAGACCGAGCGCTGCGTCCGCCGCGACCGCCGGTGGGACGAGGATGGGCCGCCGCCAGCCGGTTGTTTCGAGGAGGCGATGAAGCCATCGCACAGTGGCCGGCTGTGGATCGAGCGCCACAAGCCATGTGAGCGCGCTGACTTGCGCCCAAACATTGCCGACCTGTCGGGCCACCACCTCCGCGGCGTAAAGATCCTCTGGGCGATGCGTCGCTAGGCCACGCAACAAAAGGGGAACCACTCGAAGTCCCGGCGCCGCCCCGCGCGCCTCTGCGAGCAAGCCCGGAAGGCCTGCTTCATCCGCGCTCTGCCCCTCCTGAATACCCGCCGCTACGTGCCAACTGCGGGCTTGGAGTTGAGCGCGTGGCGAGCCGAGTCGGTTTGCTATTTGCTGCCCTAACTCCGCCGTCCATCGAAGCGAATCATCAGCCAGGTAGGTGAAGAAGGGGACGACGTGAAAGAGCGTCTCCCACGACCCCAGTGGAGAGAGACCGGTCGGCGAACTAATCCTCGCTCGTAATCGGAGGTCGTGCTCAAGCTTGCCTCCGCGTGCATAGCCGATTAAGACGTTGAGGTCATGGGCTACATCGCGGCCCGGTTCTCCGTCGTCGCCGAGCCTTTCTGCCTCATCAGCACACGCCTCGGCAATCGCAAGTATTCCTCCGTGTGATTCGGCCACTGCGAGCCATACGCCGTCTTGGAGGCGCCGGGAACGGAAATGCCGGCCAGCTGGGATATCGCGTCGCGTCCAAATTACGTCCGGATAGAAGGCCAGGATGCGATGCGCCCAACGCTTATACCGTCGAACTGCTCGTTGAAAAACAAACTCGTAGATTTCGAAGAGGAAACGGTGGTGCGCCGCGGTGGCGGGCGGCGGTTCAGTTCGGTCGGTGCTTGCGAGAATAATGTCGCGAACTCCGATTAGTTCAGCGGCTTCTATTGGATTCGAAGCAAGGTGTCGTAAAAGACCGTCCCAATCCCCGTGATCTATGCAAATCGCGGCCCGGTATCGAGCCAAAACTGGGTCCGAAGGGAGGGGCAGCGACATGACGAACTGGAGAAGCTCTCTTCCGTAGGCCCCGTCCGTCGCGACGCCGTCCATGACGGTCCGCAGCTCGTCGCGGACCGTTTTCCACTCCGATCTAGCGGCCGCGCGGACGAGTGAGACGGGTAGGTCGTCAAAGAGCACCGGAGCCCACAGGTCCACGGCTGGCAGCCCAATACTCGCCGGTCTGCTCCCCACAGCAGCCAGTGATGCTAGGCCGCGGCGGTCGTTGGGCACCCTCGCAGGCGGACGCTGCCAGAAATGGTTACCACTCCCGAGCGGTTTCCGGGCCGTATCGAAATCCCTCGCCACTTAAGCGACCAATCCGACCAGCCGACTTCTAGTGCGAACACCCCGCGAAGGGAGGGTCTCAATGCGCCGAATCATCGCAGCGGTCGCGACTCTAGTCGCCCTGATCCTGGGGGGCGCCGCCGGTTTCAACGCTTACTAGCTGACTTTCGCGACCTCTAGAGGCGTTCCAAGCGCGCGGGCGAGGGCCGGGTGGGCCCTCGCTTTGTGTCGTTTCCTCGTCGTCGGCGGACCCCCTCCCGTATCCTCGCGCGGTGCGCTTTCCCGACAACCGAAATGAGCGGCGCGTTGTCCTAGCTGTTATCAGCGCGGGCGCTCTGATTCTCTTGAGGATCAGTCTCCCGTTCCCGGAGCACGTTGATGTAGTCCGGCTGGTTTTCTGGACAGGAGTAACGTTGGGAGCCGCTTCACTCTCTGTGCGGTTGCCCGCCGGCGTCGTCGCCAACATCACCACAGCTCCGATTCTCGCTGCTGTCTTCGATCCACTCTTGGCGAATCCCTTCGCCGCGTGCTGGATCGCATTGCTTGGGACAATCGAGGTCAGAGACATTCGTCGGGAAATCCCTTGGTACGGGACTCTGTACAACAAGTTCTCAAACGTTATTGCGGCGTTCGCGGCGTCCCTCGCGCTCGCCGCCACGCGGCCCGCCTTTGCACCGGACGATCCTCTCGGGACGACGATCGTGATTCTTATCGTGGGCCTTGCTTTCATTGCGACGAACGTTTTCCTAGCGGTTGTGGCTGTCAGTGCACGTACCGCGTCGCCGATCACGCGGATTTGGGCAATGGCAATCAGAGACGCGCTCTTCGGTGCGACGGCTCAGGTTTTCATCGGCTGGCTCATGGCCGAGGTCGGCCTCAGAGTTGGTCTTTGGGCGACCCTCCTATTCATGGTTCCGCTTCTCCTTGCGCGTTATTCGTTCACGAAGTATGCGGAAACGCGTGCTCTCTTCTTCGGGACCGTGAGTGCGCTCTCGCAGGCGATTGACGCGAAGGACGGGTTCACCCGCGGCCACGCCGACCGCGTATCCCGCATCGCGGGCGCAATCGCGCGAGAGATGGGCCTGTCCGAGCGGCACATCGAAGAGGTCGAGCTGGCTGGGATGCTCCACGACATCGGTAAAATCGGCGTCGAGGATCAGATCCTCATGAAGCCAGCCAGGCTTGATCCGCACGAGCAACAGTTGATGCGCCGCCACCCGATCTACGGCGCGTCAATTCTGGAGCCTTCGGAGTCACTCAGGCCGCTTGTGCCGCTCGTCCTCCATCACCACGAGAATTACGACGGAAGTGGATACCCGGAGGGACGAAAAGGCGAAGAAATCCCCCTCGGCTCCCGGATCATCATCGTCGCCGACGCGTACGAAGCAATGACCTCGGACCGCATCTACCGCAAGGCGATCGGCCATGACCGCGCGATGGAACAGCTGAATCGGTACAAAGGGATTCAGTTCGATCCGCAGGTCGTTCGCGCCTTAGCGACGCTCATCGATGAGCGGGGATCCCAGGCTTTCGAAGTGAGCGAATTGCCGCCAATCAACTACGAGACGCTCGCGGAACTTCGCAAGCGTCTGGCGCGCGAGCCCTTAGCTCGCGATGCCCATGCTGGTTAGCGGGCTCATAGCAGGCCTCGTTCTCGGTCTGGCGTCCGGTGGCAACTGGCGCAACCTCGCAAAGGTCGATCTCACTCTTTTACCTGCGCTGATCGCGGGGGTCATCGCTCGGCTCGCCGCGCCGTTTCTTGGTGGACTGGCCCTCGCAGCGTCAATCGTCGGCCTTGTGCTCGTGGCGGTCGTTGCTCTCGCGAATCGAAGCCTGCCGGGCGTTTGGCTCATTGCATCCGGCGCTCTCCTCAACAGCACCGTGACGTTCATTAACGGCGGGATGCCGATCGATCCCGGAGTCCTCGCTCTGTCAGGCAAGGCTCCGCCTTCGGATGGTCTCCATGTCATCCTCGGACCGGATACTCGCCTCCCTTTTCTGGCCGACGTTCTGCTAATTCCTGTGATCAACAACATCTATAGCTTTGGTGATGTTCTACTTGCGATCGGCGGCTTCTGGATGGTTTTCCGGCTCATAAAGTCTCGATGAGAACCGATCGGACGGCGTGACACTCAGTCCGATCCGGTCCCCGGACTTTGTTGCGCTTTGGGTAGCTCAGGTCGCGAGCAGGTTCGGAGATCCGATAACTCTTATCACGCTTGCGTACGTCGGCTACATTCAGACGAGGTCCGCGCTGATTACCGCTCTCGCCGTGGTCATCGCGACGGTGCCGAATGCGCTCTTTGGGTTTGTCGCGGGCGCGATCGCTGATGCGGTCGGCCATCGTCGGGCGATGATTGCGTGTGACTTTGCACGAGTCGTGCTCGTCGGCACGATTCCGGTCGCACTGGATCTCGGTCTTCCGCTCCTCGTGGCCTACATCCTCGTCTTCGCCGCAGCGGTCTGTGGCGCGATATTCAGTCCTGCACGCCTTGCTGTGGTCCCAAGCATCGTCAATCCGAGGGACTTGCCCGCAGCGAATTCGCTGATCTATTCGAGCGATCGCCTTGTGGAGGTGCTGGGTGCAGTGACCGCCGGTCTGCTCGTTGCCGCAATCGGGGATCGCGCGTTTTACGTCGACGCCCTCAGTTTCTTGGTTTCGGGTCTCTTCTTATTGCGGATACGGCTGGAGGAGGATGCTCGCAAACTTGCGGTTCGATCGCTCGGCCGAGAAACACTTGAAGGGGTCCGGTTTCTATGGCGGAACGGGGTCCTTCGTGCGAACACTCTGTTGTCTCTCGCCTGCCAACTCTCGATTCCCGTGGTCTCGAGCCTCGCGCCATCGCTGATTTTTAGGAGGTTCGCCGGAGGCAACGCGGAACTCGGGGCTTCTCAGTTCGGGGTGGCGGAGGGTGCCATCGCTATGGGTGCCGTCGCCGGCAGTATCTATCTCGGACCGCGACTCAGTCACCTTCCTAAGGGTCGACTGATTCTCGCCGGTTTTACAGCTTACGGTCTCGTCCTCATAGGTCTCGCGCTCGCACCTTCGTTCGAACTCGCCCTTTTTCTCTTCGTCGTGGGGGGTGCGGCAAACGTAGTCTTTTACGTCCCGAATATCACTCTTTCCCAGGAGATCGCGCCGCCCGAGCTTCGAGCCCGCGTCTTCGCGGCCCGAATAGCCCTTTTGAATCTGAGTTGGCTGCCCGTGATAGTGATAAGCGGAGCGCTAGCCGATGCTGTTGGGGTCTCGTCGCTCATCCTCATAGCTGGCGCGGTGACATTGGTGAGTGCGCTGATCGGAGCCTTCATCCCGATAATCCGCGATGTTCCCTGAGCGCCGACCGTACGGAGGCGCCGACCTCGATCCGGTTTGACATGTACGGTCATCGGCACACAAAATGGTCCGGCCGCACGAGGAAGCTCATCCAGTAGTCAAACCTTGACCCTCGTAGGAAGGAAGCGTACGGAAAGTGGCGCAAAGGACGATTCTCGTTGCGGACGACGACGCCTCGATTCGCTCGCTTCTCAAGCAGCTGCTGTCCGATGAGGGGTACAGCGTGGTCGAGGCGACGACCGGCACCGAGGTCGTCGAGAAAGTCAAAGACACCAACCCCGACCTCGTGATCATGGACGTCCGGATGCCGGAGCTCGACGGCATCGAGGCCCTCTCAAAGCTCAAAGTGAGCTCCCCCAAGACGAGCGTTCTGATCATGACCGCGTTCGGTTCGTCTAATAACGCGATCCGCGCGATGGAGCTCGGCGCGTTCGACTACATCACCAAGCCGTTCGAGCTCGACAAGATCAGCCATACGGTGCGGCGCGTGATCGAGTACCGGGATCTCACGAGTGAGGTCCAGGTTCTACGCGACGAGATCAGTTCGCTCGTTCAGACCGAGCGGATCGTCGGCAACTCGCCTGCGATGCAAGAGGTCTACAAGACCGTCGGCAAAGTGGCGAAAGCAGACGCGACCGTGCTCATCACCGGCGAATCGGGCACCGGCAAGGAGCTCGTCGCCGAGGCGCTTCACTACAACTCGAACCGCCGATCGGGGCCGATCGTGAAAGTGTCCTGCGCGGCGCTTCCCGAAACCCTCCTCGAGGCGGAGCTCTTCGGCCACGAAAAGGGATCGTTCACCGGCGCGATGACGCAGCGCCGTGGCCGCTTCGAGATGGCCGACAAGGGGACCATCTTCCTCGACGAGATCGGCGAGATGAGCCTGCCGATGCAGACGAAGCTCCTCCGGGTGCTCCAGGAGCGCAAGATCGAGCGTGTCGGCTCGTCGCTGCCGATAAAGGTCGACATCCGCATCATCTGCGCGACCAACAAGGACCTGCAAAGACAGGTCGAGCAACAGAAGTTCCGCGACGACCTCTTCTACCGGCTCAACGTGATCAACATCCACATGCCGCCGCTCCGCGATCGCAAGGAGGACATACCAGCCCTCGTCGAGCACTTCCTCGCCAAGCACCGCTACAGCGCGACCGCGCAACCGGCGGCGATCAGCGAGGAAGCGCTGAAACGCCTCATGGAGTACGACTGGCCCGGAAACGTCCGCGAACTCGAGAACGTCGTGGAGCGGGCGGTCGTGCTTTCGCGCGGACAGATCATCACGAGCCGGGAGCTCCCCTTCGGCGATCACGAGGGCGATGGACATGAGGAAGAGGGCGGCGATGAGGTCTCCGTAGAGAAGTCGTTCTTCAAGAAGTCGGTCGCCCAGTTCGAGAAGGACCTCATCATGAAAGCCCTGCGCGACGCCACCGGGAACCGCTCAAAAGCCGCGGAAATGCTGGGTATTTACCGCCGTCTGCTGTACGCGAAGATCAAGGAGTATGGGCTCGAGGGGTATCCCCCGAAGGGCAGGCCCGCCTGATGTTCGCCTTGCTTCGGACATCGCTTCGCTTCTTCGTCGTCGGCTTCGTCGTGGGCACTTTGTTCGCGCCGCGCTCCGGCGCCGAGACGCGTCAGATGCTTGGCGAGAAGCTCAGAGTCATGGCAAACCAGATCCTCGAGGTCGCGGCGTTGCCGCCGATCGAACCGCGGACGGTGGTGAAGAACGGCGGCGAAAGTCGCGCGCGACGAGCCGGCGCACGCAGTACGAATGCCCGCGCGTCGTCCTAAGAAGAGCCCCGCCCGACCACTCGTCGTGCGACTCGTCGAAGCGACGGGGAACTCGACGAAGAGCTGGGACGCCGCGGTCCTCGCCGCGGTGAAGGCGGCGAAGGTGAAGAGCCCGGTGGGAGTCGAAGTCGGCCGGCTATGGGCGGAGCTCGACGGCCCGAGGCTCTCCAGGTATCACGCGGCGGTCAAGGTGGCGTACCGGGAGGTCCAGCGCTCGCCCATTCGACCTTCCCGCTAGCAGCCAAGTCTCGATATCTGTTCGGGTCATTGACACGTGATTTGCCTGCCAACAACACTCGCCTTCGGAATTCGACGTCAGGGGAGCAACAACCCGGTGGCGGAGGCTCAGCCGCACGACGCGCTCACGCAGGTCTTGATCGCCAACGACGGTGAGGTCCTCGCACGTCTGCGTCTATCAGCGGCCGAGGCCGCGCGCGTGTGCAACGTCACACCGCGTCAGCTCATCTATTGGACGAAGAAAGGTCTCGTGAAACCGTCGACCGACGGCGAACACGACTACGACGTCTTCGCGATGGAGAAAGTCATCCGCATCCGGCAAGCGCTCGAGAAGGGACACTCTCTCGAGAAGGCAGCGCAACTTGTGCAGCGCGAGCTCGGGATGTTGCAGGCCGAGGCGAAGCGGCTCGAGGAGATGGCCCCGGATGCCCTTGAAGACGAGCTCCGCACGCGTCTCGAGCGCCTCGAATCGCGGATCAACGAGCTCCGACGCGCTCTTCCGGCCTCCCTCACGATCGCGCGCCTGCGCAAGGCGGTCGCGGTGCTGGCGCGGCTTGACGCCCAGGGCGCCCTCGAGAATTCGCAGGCCAACGGGGACTCCGCGAAGGCCGTCGCGCTCCGGCTCGGGCGGGCGATCGACGAACTTGAGCTCTTGCTGCGCGAGGTACAGCCCGTCATCGCATAGCCCGCCGGTACGCTTCGTTCGTGCCTGACGCGCTCGCACTCATCGCCAACGCAGCCGGCAAGCTCACTCGGGAGGGCCTCCGCGCGACGGGCCGCGGCGCCACCGCGCTTCCGGGGCTGGTCGCGCTCACCCTGGACCCCAACTTCATCGGCGCTCTCGCGGCCGAGCTCGAGTACGGCGTCGCGTGCGTCTCGGGAACGAACGGCAAGACGACCACCGCCCGAATGCTTGCGGACATCTCGCGCACCGCGGGGTGGAATCCGATCCACAACCGGTCCGGCTCGAATCTCGATCGCGGGGTCGCCGCGGCGCTCCTCGCGCACACGTCGTGGTCGGGGGAACCCCGCGGGAACTTCGGGCTCTTCGAGATCGATGAGGCGTCGCTTCCAAGCGCGGTCGGCCGGCTGCAGCCGCGCGTCGTCGTCGTGACGAATCTTTTCCGCGATCAGATGGACCGCTACTTCGAGCTCGACACGCTCGCGAAGAAAATCGGCGACGCCCTCGCCGCTCTTCCCGCGACCACGACGCTCGTCCTGAATGCCGACGATCCGCTCGTCGCGAACCTCGCCGTGCGGCGCGACGCGAAGACGATCTTCTTCGGCGTCGACGACCCGGATCTCGGAGGCGTGGTCCCGCAAGCGATCAGCGACGCGACGCGTTGCCCGCGCTGCAAGTCGCCGCTGAAATACGCACGCGTCGTCCTCGCGCACGTCGGTGACTGGTCGTGCCCGTCGTGCGGGCTCAGCCGTCCTCCGCGCGATGTGTCGGCAACGAAGATCCTGCTCGGCCCGGATGGGAGCGAGATCTCACTCGCGGGGACCGTGGGCAGCATCTTCGAGACGATCCGAGTTCCGATCCCCGGTCTGTACAACGCATACAACGCGCTCGCGGCGCTCGCGGCCGCGCGCGCTCTCGACCTGGGGCTCGCCGAGGCGATCCGCGCGCTCGCCACCTTCCGCCCCGCGTTCGGGCGGCTCGAGACGATCGAGCACAAGGGCAGGACGCTCCGGCTGGTCCTGGTGAAGAACCCCGCCGGCTTCAACGCGGCGATCGGCGCGCTGCTTGAGACCGGACGCACGCCACGTCTCCTCGCCGCGCTGAGCGATCGTGACGCGGACGGCCGCGACGTTTCGTGGATCTGGGATGCCGATTTCGAGGCGCTTGCGCCTTCGGTCGAGCACGCGGTCATCACTGGGTTGCGCGGGCGCGACATGGCCCTGCGCTTCAAATACGCCGGGCTCGCCAAGGAGCGGATGGAAGTGGTGGACGGCTGGAGCGCCGCGATCGAGCGCGCCACGACGCTCGCATCCGAAGGCGGCGAGGTCGTCGTGCTGGCCACCTACACCGCGATGCAGGCGCTCCGGGCCGTACTTGCGCGTGCCGGAGCCGTCGTGCCGTTCTGGGAAGATTGAGCTGTGGATCTGCGCATCGCTCACCTCTATCCCGATCTCATGAATATCTACGGCGACCGCGGCAACGTGATCGCGCTCGCGCAGCGCGCCAAGTGGCGCGGCATCGAGGTTGACGTTCGGCCGTACTCGATCGGCGAGTGGGCTGACCCGGAGTGGCCGGATATCTGGTTCTTCGGCGGCGGTCAGGACCAGGGGCAGGACATCGTCGGCGCAGATCTCGCGGGAACGAATGGCGTGGCGCTTCGCAAGTCGGTCGAAGGCGGCGCCGCGATCTTCTCGGTTTGCGGCGGCTACCAGCTCCTTGGACACGCCTATGTCCCGGAGACGGGGCCGTCGATCCCCGGCGTGGGAATCCTGGATGTCACCACGCGCGCCGGCAAGCGGCGCTTCGTCGGCAACTTGCTGGTGGACTCACCGGACGGACAGCTCGTCGGCTTCGAGAACCACTCCGGTCGAACGTATCTCGGGTCGGCCGCGAAGCCCCTCGGGACCGTGATCGCCGGCAACGGAAACAACGGCGAGGACAAGACCGAAGGAGCAGTGCAGGGAAGGGTGATCGGCTGCTATCTGCACGGGTCGTGTCTTCCGAAGAATCCGTGGCTTGCGGATCGGCTCCTTGCTTGGGCTCTCGATCGGCGACAGAAACCCGCGAAGCTCGATCCGCTCGACGACGCCGACGAGGCAGCCGCGCGGATCCAGGCGAGTGAGGTGGCCCGCACGAGGACATAGACCAGTACCCCGGTACCGCCGTCTTGTCCTATGCGGCCTGAGCGCGATCGCCTGTTGACTGCGCCGCGTGTTCCGATGCGCGGTCGTTCGAGGGGTTCTCATCGCGCTGGCCCTCCTTTCGGCTGGAGGATTCGCGGCGAGCGCGGACGATGGCCGACCGCCGGCGCCGAGCGGCGCCGGCCATCCTCCGACCTCGAGCCCGATCCCTCTCACCGAACTGCGGCCGAGTCAGATCCGGACGGCGCCCGTGCGCGCGACCGAGCCCGAGTCCGTCCCCTCCGGCGAGCCTCTGCGCGCGCTGGCACAGAAAAAGGAACTCGTCCTCTTTGTTGGCGGCTACGGCTCTCGGGCCGACGACGGCGCGTTCGACGCCCTAGAGGCGCGCTTTCCGGCCGACCGCTATGTCGTGCGAAGACTCGGGGCTGATCCACGGTTCCCCTACGACACCTATGGCAGCGTCGACGCGAACGCCCAGGTCCTGACGGACGAGATCCGCGGCGTCGGTGGCGACTACTCCGCGGTGAACATCGTGTCGCACTCGATGGGCGGTGTCGTCACGGACCGAGCGTTCGCCAACGGCCTTTCCGCGGCAGACGGGGTTCGCACCTTCATCGCGATCGCGGGACCACACAGCGGCGCCGACTACGCGCGTGCTCCGGCGTTCCTTCTTCCCATCATCGGGCCGGTCGAGGACATCGTGCGGGCCGTCGGGGTCGTTGCGGCGCGCGACCCGGCGAGCGACGCGATCCGGGACCTGGCAGCCGCCCGGCCTATCCGCATGCCGGCGGGTGTGGCGCGCGTTGACGTGAGCCTGGCCACGGATGGTCTGGTCAACGAGTTCGACGCCCGCGATCCCGGCGTTCCGCAGCGTCTCTTCCTTCCTGCGACTCTGCGCGAGCTCATCGATGGACACGGGGGCAGCCTGGTCAACCGCCAGATCGCCGATCTCGTCGTTGAGACCGTTCGCACGCACGAGGTCCCGCCAGACCGCCGGGATCCGATCACGCGGTTCGTCGCGCCGATCCTCTGGGATCAGGAGACCCGGTTCTGGCGGCGGTTTCTGATCGTCGCGTCGCTCGCTGCGGTTTGTCTGTACCTCGCCCGCTGGGTCCCGTTCTGCCGCCGAGCGATCGACGAGTTCAACGCGTGGTGCGGTCGGCTCGTGCGTTCGCTCGGTCGATGAGGCGCGAGCGCGGCCAAGCGATCGTCGAATTCGCTCTCGTCGTGCCGCTCTTGCTGGTCGTGATCTTGGGGGTGGTGCTCGTTGCTGAGATCGGTGTCGCACGCCTTGCGCTCGAGCATGCCGCGGCGGAGGCCGCACGCACCGGATCGCTAACCAACGACGACGACCTCGTCCGCAGCACAGCGGCCGCAGCCGTCGCACCGCTCGATGCGTCGTCGGTAAAGGTGATCATCGAACCGACGCAGAACGAAAGCCCTCGGTCATCGGCGCCGCGCGGATCCCTCCTTCGCGTCCGACTTCGCTACGCGGTCCCGATCCCGCTTGGATTCGTCGGACTTCCCCGTTTGATCATCGAGGGCACCGCCGCACGCAGGGTCGAGTGGACTCCGTGAGCGACGAACGCGGTCAGGCGATCTTGGCCGTCGTGCTTGCGTTAGGGATCGCGGCGATCGCGATCGTCGGGCTCCGCTCCGCTCAGGAGCGCATCGTCGCGGGTGCCCGTTCGCAACGCGCCGGCGAGGCGGCCATCGAGGCGGCCGCGCAGTCGGTCGCTGATGTCTATGCGGCGCACCCTACCTCGGCAAAGGAACTCGTCCTCGATCCGCGCGTCCTTGAGTCGGCGAGCGCGGCGGCCGAAGAGCTGGCGCGGGAGAACGGAGGCCATGGCGTCGAGCGGGTAGAGCTCACGTGCGCCGGCGATCGGATTGAAGCGCGGCTCGTGCTGAACGGCTATTCGCACCACGCCGGATTCAGAGCACCAGAATGCTCCCTGCGCTGACCTTCACGCGCAAGCGGTTCGCGACTTCACGGCGCCGGCTTGTTCTCGCCGCTACCGGATCAACGCTTCTGCTCGCATCGTTCTTCTCGACGTTTATCGCGTCGCCGCCGCGTTTGGCGGACGAAGCAGCGGCGGCGACGTCGTTGGCGCAGCGTCTTTCGCTCTCAACGTGGGCGCTCGCGGTGCCGACCGCGTGGCTCGCGGCGCCGCTAGCCGAGGTTCGAAGTGGGGACAGTGTCGATCTACTCGCCGTTCGGAGCGGCGAGCGTCCTCTGGCGGTCGCGATCGCGGCCGACCTCCGCGTCATGGGCGCGGATGAGCGCTCGATCGTCTTCGAGGTCGACGAGGAGAGCGCGACCGCGATCGCGACGGCGCGTGCTTCGGGCTTGCTCATCGTCCCACTTCTCCGTTCGACACATTGACGGTCCGCGTCGCGCTCTATGGGGGTGCGGAGCTCGCGACCGCAGCTGAGGTGCTTGGCTTGATCGCGGTCGAAGCTGCGCGAGCCGATCTTGCGCTCATCGACCTTCGCGATGCCGAGGCGCTATCGCGAGCAGCAACCCTCGCGGCGGAGCTGCCGCGTGTTGTGGTCCTCGCCGACGGGCAGGTCGCGCTCGCAGGGGCCCTCGGTGTGCCGAGCCGCGCGGTCGCGAGGTCGTGCGAACCAGCTGTCCTGGGGCCGCTGATCGCGGCGACCCTTCCTCCGGCCAAGCGGAGGTCGACGCGATCGATCCTGGTGACATCGGCCCGCGGCGGAGCGGGCCGGTCCCTCCTCGTTGCCAACCTCGCGCGCCGGCTCGCGCCGCTTCGCGCGACGCTCTGCCTCGATCTCACCGGGGACGGGACGCTCAGCTGGTGGCTTGGTGCGGCCAGCGGGCGCTGGTCCGATCTCGAGGATCTGAGAGACGAGCTCACAGCTGAGCACCTTGGCGTGGTCGCCACTGACGCCGCGCCCGGCCTGCGTGTTGTCGGCGGTCCGCCATTCGCCCCGACCCTGCAACTCGCGCAGTCCGCGTTCCGGGCCGCGCTCGAGCTCTCGGAGATCGTTCTCGTCGATGCGCCGACTCTGGCCGACGAGCGCACGCGACGCCTTGCCGGTTCCGTCGACCGCGTGATGGTAATGAGCTACGACGACCCGATATCAGTCGCGGCCCTCGCTTCAGCGGATATCCCCGACGGCGCGTGGCTGATCGCGTCGCAGTCCACGGTCTCTTCACTTGGCGGGCGCGATGTCTTTCGCGGCTTGCCCCGCGCAGAGGGTGCGATCGCCGCGGCCACGTCTCGGCCCAACGCGCTCGGCGGGCCGCTCGGTAAGGCCTATGACGGCCTGGCCGAGATCATCGCGATCGACACCACGTGACAGTCACGGCGCGCGCCCGCATCGAGCGCGGAGTCGTCGCGCGTCTTCGAGAGGCGCCGGATGGTCGGCCTCGTCGCGAGCAGCTGCCGGCGGCGCTGCGCGAGACGCTGGTGGATCAACGGCTCGTCATCCCGGCGGGCGAGATGCGGCTCCTCGAGCGCTGGCTTGAAGACCGCTTGTTCGGCCTCGGCGAGCTCGCGCCGCTGCTGCGGGACGATCGCGTGACTGAGGTCATGGTCAACGGCACCCGAGGCGTCTGGGTCGAGCGCGAGGGACGTCTCGAGGAGACCGCCATCCACTTCTCCGATCCCGAGGAGATCCTCGTGCTGATCGAGCGTCTCGTCGCGCCGCTCGGCCGGCGGATCGATCTCGCAAGTCCGCTCGTGGACGCCAGACTTCCCGATGGCTCGCGCGTTCACGCCGTGATCCCACCGATCTCGCTCGTCGGCCCAGTCCTCACCATCCGCCGCTTTGGGCAGCGCGCGCTGAGCCCGGACGACCTCGTACGGAACGGGACGGTGTCGCCGGACGCGATGGCGTATCTCGTGCGTGCCGTGCGCGAGCGGCGGAGCGTCCTCGTTTCGGGCGGCACATCGAGTGGCAAGACCACGACGCTCAACGCTCTCGCCTTCGCGGTCGGCGATCGTGAGCGCATCGTCACGATCGAAGATGCCGCGGAGCTCCGCCTTCCGCAGCCCAATGTGGTGGCGCTGGAAACACGCGCGCCGAGCGTCGAGGGATCCGGAGCAGTCGACGTGCGCGCCCTTCTCCGAGCGGCGCTCCGCATGCGCCCCGACCGCATCGTCGTCGGCGAGGTCCGGGGCGGTGAGGCCCTCGACATGTTGCAGGCCATGAACACCGGACACCGCGGATCGTTGACCACCGTACACGCGAACGGCGCCCCGCACGCGCTGATGCGGATCGAGACCATGGCCCTCATGGGTGGCATCGACCTGCCGCTCGAGGCCATCCGCGAACAGATACGTCGTGGCATCGACGTCGTCGTGCATCAGGAGCGCGACCCCGCTGGCGTCCGAAGGATCGTTGAGATCGCGGAGCTCTCGCCGGAGCGTGGCGATCCTTACACGCTGAGTCGGGTGTATCCATGATCGGGATGCTCCTCGCGATCGCGGGCGTGTCGCTTCTGATTCTTCTTGATGAGCGACGCGTGTCTACGATGCTCGCCGCCGCGGCGCGCCTCGACCCGCGCACGCGTTCGGGAATGCGAGAGTGCCGCCTCGCGCTACCGGGGCTTGTCGACGCGGTCGCCGCGGCGCTCTCGAGCGGCCTATCGGTACAGCTCGCGTTCAGCGAGGTTGCCCCGACGTTGCCCCGCGCGCTCGGGCTGCCGACCGAGCGTGCGGCCGCGTCGATGGCGCTCGGCGCGTCGGTCGACGAGGCCGTAGGTGCCTACGCCGGCGTCGTGACCGGTGAGGACCTCGCACCGTTCGCGATCGTTCTCGGCGCGTTCGCGCGCAGTGGAGGCAAGATCGGCAGAAGCCTCGCTCGGGTCGCGACAATCCTCCGTGGCCGCATTGCTCTCGAGGACGAGCGCAAGGCGCTCACCGCGCAGGGGCGTGTATCGGCGGTCGTGCTTGTGGCGCTGGCGCCGCTTGGCGGAATGTTCTTCGCGGTCATGACGCCGGAGTACGTCGCGGTGCTGTTCGACCGTGGCCGTTGGCTCCTCGTCGTCGCCATCGCGCTCGAGATCGTTGGCGGACTCTGGCTCTGGAGGATCTTGCAACTCTCATCACCGGGCGCCGATCTCGCGACTCTTCTCGACGCGGTGATCGTGGGCCTCGAGGCTGGCCTGACTTTCGAGCTGGCTCTCGCGGCTCTTGTCACTCGCGCGCCGATGGTGGCGCGCCTTCCCGAGGCCCGGCGCCTTCTTGCCGATCTCGCTCTCGGGCGCGGCGCCACCGAAGCGTTCGGCGCCTTCGGCAGCGCTGGAGCGACCGAAGCTCGTGTCGCCGCGTTGGTGCGCGCCGCGACCCGATTTGGCTCGCCTCTCGCGAGCCTTCTGGTCACGCAAGCCGATGCGCTCCGTACGAGCGATCGTCGACGCGCGGAAGCGCAGGCGCGCCGACTCCCGGTCCTTATGCTCTTCCCACTCGCAGTCTGCGTCCTCCCCGCCCTGCTTTGTGTCTTCCTCGGACCTCCCCTCATGTCGCTTTTGGCCTAGTTCCCCTGGACGGTGTCAAAACGGGAGACAACTAACCAAATTGCGGGCGGACGCTTGTGCAGGAAGGCAGAATTAGGCCTAGCCCAGACGGCGGAGGTACGACCTTCCTAGTTGTCGGAGTTCCGCCAGACGGGCAGGCTTGCTCAGAGATCGACAGGAAAGGGGGACCGAATAATGCTCGCATTCCTGCGCGACGACGAAGGCCAGGGTCTGGTCGAGTACGCACTTATCATCGCCGTCATCGCCATCGCCGTTATCGTCG
>Ga0207646_10002510_pt1 | contig 21671 bp, 21 predicted proteins | sample KBSK5502metaG_FD_184343 | JGI IMG/M metagenome (GOLD analysis project Ga0207646, IMG submission 184343) | Corn, switchgrass and miscanthus rhizosphere microbial communities from Kellogg Biological Station, Michigan, USA - KBS K5-50-2 metaG... | ecosystem: Host-associated > Plants > Roots >... | reverse complement strand
CCCCAGAGAAAGACGTCCAGGCGCGTGCCGCTCCAGACGCACGAGATCGAACGTCCTCCGCGCGGCGCGCCCGCGACGTCGCGCCACTCGACCCAGCGCGTTCCGTCCCACCAGCGGTGGCGGAGCACCCCGTCGATGCCGATCGCGAAGACGTCGATGCGCTCGGCGTCACGCGCCGCGGCTGCGGGCTGCCCGCTGAAGGCGCCGCCAAGCGATTCCCATGCGTGCCAGGACGTTCCGTCCCAGTACCGGTCCCAGACCTGGCCGTCCTCGTGTGCTGCGAAGACCTCGGTCTCTCCGGCCGCTCCCCACGCTGCGGCGGCGGCTCCGGTGCGGAGCGCGCCGCCGAGCGCGAGCCAGCCTTGCGGTGCTACTTGATGAGACCCTGTTTCTTGAGCCATGCGGCCGCGACGGCCTTGCTGTCTGCCTTGTCGACGGCGACCTGCTTATTCATGTCATTCAGCTCGGTCTGGCTCAGCTTCGCGCTGATCGAGTTGAGGAGCCGCTTGAGCGTTCCGTCGTCCTTCTGGAGGAGGGCGTTCCGCACGACCGGCGCGATGTTGTCCGCAAGCTGCAGGTGCTTGTCGTCGTCGAGAAGCACGAAGTTCTTCGCGACGATGCTCGGGTCGCTCGTGAAGAGAAGTCCAACATCGATCTGCTTGCCGTCGAGCGCTGCCACGGTGAGCGGCCCACCCGCATCGAGCGGCCTGAAGTCCTTGAACGTGATGCCGTAGGTGTTCTTGAGGCCGACCGCGCAGAAGGGACGCTGCGGGCACTCGGGCGGTCCGCCGAGGACCAGGGTGTTGCCGATCGGCGCCAGGTCGCTCAGCTTCTTCAGTGATTTCGAGCTCGCCGTAGCTTGCGTCACGACGAAGCCGTTCTGGTCTGTCGCCGCCGCGGGGTCCAGGACCGTGAGGCTCTTCGGATCGAGTGCCTTTTGGAGGCCGGTCTGAGTCTCCTTCGGGTCGGTGGTGGGCTTGGCGATCGCGCCGTTCTTATCGACGAATGCGAGAAGCGTCGCGAGGTACTCAGCGTCGACGTCGATTTGTCCCGATTCGATCGCCGGCTCGACGATCTCGCGGTTCCCAAGGTTGAACTTCCGCGTGACCTTGTAACCGTTCGCTTCGAGGATTTGGCTGTAGAGCTCGCCGAGCGTGATCTGCTCGTAGAAGTTCGTCGAGCCGACGATCACGTCTGGCCGCGTCACCGCGGTCGCCGTCGCGCCGCCGCTTCCGGCGCCGCCGCATGCGGTCGCCACGACCGCGATCGCGAGAAATGCGGCGAAAAGGGTTCGTCCGCGCTTCATGAGGGATCCTCCCCGGCCGTAGCGCTTAGGCTGCCGGCCTCGCGTTGAGTATGACCCGCAGAGGGGTCGACACGAAGCGTGAACGTTCACCGGACTACCCGCATTCCCGCGGGAACGGTCGCTCGCTCGAGTGCAGCAAATGAGACTTCCGTGCCCACAGCGAGGAGGGCCACGAGGAGGGCGCCGGCCATGAGCTGGTCGTACTCCTGTAACGCGAGCCCGTCGACGATGAACCGGCCAAGCGCGCCGCCCGCGACGAGCGCGCCGAGCGTGGCGGTCGCCACGACGTTCACGGCGGCTGTGCGGATGCCGGCGAGCATCAGCGGCAGCCCCAGCGGGACCTCTATGGACCGCAGGATCTGGCCTTCGCTGAGCCCCATGCCGCGCGCCGCCTCGACGACGTCGCGATCGACTTCACGGATCGCGACATAGGAGTTTGTGAGGATCGGCGGGATCGCGAGCGGTACGAGCGCGAAGACGGTCGGCCAGAACCCGAGCCCGAGGCCAAGCGAGATGGCGATCACGAGCCCGAACGCGAGGAGCGCGAGCGATGGGAGAGCACGTCCGACGTTCGCCACATTGATCGCGACGAACCCGGCGCGGCCGGTGTGACCGAGGTAGAGCGCGATCGGCATCGCGATCACCAGCGCGACGAGGACCGAGAAACCCGAGAGCTCGATGTGCTCGAGGACGCGGACCGGGATGCCGTGCGAGCCCTGCCAGTTCGCTGGATCGGTGAGCCAGCGAGCAAGATCGCCGAGTGCCGTCATCCTCCGCGAGTCCAGGGCGTGAGGGCTCGCTGGACAAGTACGAGCGATCCGTCCGCAAGCACGGCCAGCACAACCGAGCCGAGCGCGCCAACGATGAGGGCGGTGCTGAAGAACAGCTGGATCCCGAGGAGGATGAAGTAACCCATGCCGCCCTGACCGATCAGCGCGGTCACCGTGACGAGCCCGATCGTCGTGATCGTGGCCACGCGAACGCCCGCGAAGATCACCGCGAGAGCGAGGGGAAGCTCTGTGCGCCAGAAGATCTCGCGGTCGGTGTAGCCCATGCCCCGCGCCGCTTCCCGGACCTCAGCGGGAACGCCCCGGACTCCGGCGACGATGTTGCGGATGAGGATGAGAAGCGTGTAGCTCACAAGACCGATCTCCGCGCTGAGGAGCGAGAGACCGGTGTACGGAATGAGCAGAGCGAAGAGAGCGAGGCTCGGGATCGTGTAGAGGATCCCCGTCGTCCACGTGATCGGCCCGTAGAGCGCGGGGACCCGAAGCGCCAGAAGAGAGAGCACGAATGCGATCAGAAATCCCACGACGACGGCGATCACCGTGAGCTCCAGATGCTCGCCGACGCGCTGGCCGATGTCGCCGACATGGCTCGCGACCCAGTCCCACCGGATGAGGGGCTCACCTGGTGTCATCTGGAGTCCTCGGTGCGGAGGAGCCTGCCGATGTGCGACAGGGTGAGGACGCCCAGGTATTTGTCGCCGTCGCGCACCATACCGACCTGCGCTTCGGATGAGAGCATCTCGGCGAGTGCGTCCCGCAGCGACATCGCCGGCGAGAGGACCGGCGCGCCGTCGACGCGCGCGGGGTCGACCGGCGGGTCAAGAACCGCTCCGCCGACGGTCAGGAGCGCCAGCCGCTTCAGGCCGCGGTCGCTGCCCACGAACCGCGCGACGAAGTCGTCGGCGGGATGCGCGAGCAGCTCGGCGGGCGGCGCGAACTGCACCAGCTTCCCGGACCGCATCATCGCGACGCGGTCGCCGAGCTTGATCGCCTCGTCGATGTCGTGCGTGACGAAGATCACAGTGATCCCCTGCGCGCGCTGCAGCTGGAGGAACTCGTTCTGGAGACGCTCGCGGACGATCGGATCGACCGCGCCGAACGGCTCGTCCATGAGCATGACCGGCGGCTCGGCGGCGAGAGCGCGCGCGACGCCGACGCGTTGGCGCTCGCCGCCCGAGAGCTGCGCCGGATAGCGGTCGCGCATGCGCGTCGGATCGAAACCAATGAGCGAGAGCAGCTCGTCGACGCGTGCGTGGACCCGCGCCTTTGGCCACCCGAGGAGCTCAGGGACCGTCGCGACGTTCTGACCTATGGTCCGGTGCGGAAAAAGGCCGACCTGCTGGATGACGTAGCCGATCCGCCGGCGCAGCTGGGTGGGATCCTCCGTGAGCACGTTCTGCCCGTCGATAAGGATCTCCCCTGAGGTCGGCTCGATGAGCCTGTTCACCATACGAAGCGACGTCGTCTTGCCGCAACCGGAAGGCCCGATGAGCACGGTGATGCGCCCGGCGGGCGCGGTGAAACTTAGACGGTCGACCGCGAGGGTGTCGCCGTAGCGCTTCGTGACCTCACGCAGCTCCACCGTTGCGCCGCGACCAGAGGCCATCGGCCAAGGATAGGGATGCGGTCGCGGCCAGGCGCCTCGACATCTACGCCGTCTTTCGGCAAATCGCCGTCGGGATAGTTCTCGAGTACGGCCCGCACGTTCCTGCTGCTACGAATGATCGGAGCGACGCCCGGCCAACAACGTGACTTGAGCCGCGAAGAGGAGAAGGTCCGGCACGGGCCTTCTCCTCTTCGCATCGCGCGCGACGTGTCCCGATTAGATCCCGACGGGTGGGAGCGGTGGGGTCGGGACGAGGGGCGGGTCAGCGTGCTTGGACTGTGACTGCGTTCCGGTGTTGGTCGCCGAGTTGGTCCCTGATTGACCGGATTCCTGCTTGCTCATCGATCCTGTTCCGGTCTTCGAACCCGCGTTGTTGCTCTTCGAGCCGCTGCCGGACTTGCTCTTCGATCCGGCCTTGCTCTTCGAGCCCGTGCCAGCCTTGCTCTTGGAGCCCGTGCCGGTATTCGAGCCGGCGGCGTTGCTCTTAGACCCCGTACCCTTGGATCCAGCCTGTTTGCTCGCCGAATTCGTTCCGGTCTTCGATCCCGCATTCTTGCTTTGCGAGCCCGTTCCGCTCTTCGAACCGCCGTTCTTGCTCTGAGAGCCCGTTCCGCTCTTCGTCTTCGACCCGGTCAGGCTCAGGCTTGTCGAGAGCCAGTTCCAGAGTCCCTGACTCCCCGGTGCGAGCACCGTCGAGCTGAAGACCTGCCCACTGCCGATCGTTGGACCGAGCATCGCCTGATCCGGCGCAGCCTTCAGGTCCTGGTAGTAGGCGTTCGCCATATCGATCCGGGCAAACGCGAACAGGGCGCAGAGCGGCACCATCGCGATGACCTTCGGTAGCACCCACCCGTTCAAGGTTTACCTCCTGTTTTCCACCGCCGTTCTTACGGCCGTGGTAGTCGATGCGTGCGTGCTACCACCGGACGATTGAGGAAGAATCGCATCGCGCATGAGGGCAATGCGGAAACGCCGTAACGCTGCTGCGTCGATCGTCGGCGCATCTTCAAACACTCATCAAGGGGCACTCAACGGATGGCCTCACTTGCCCCCGCGGCGGCGGAACGAGCGTCAACCTACTATCGGCAACCGATATGCAAGTGAGGCCACGCTGATTGGCAATAGCTGAAAAGAAGGACCTTTACACGTTTCCAGCGGCACCGGACGCGACGTCGCCGGAATGGCCGGGCACACCCATCGGCGCGAAGAACACGATCACCCGCACGAAGGGCCGCACGCTCGTCCACGACAAGACCGTCGACGCGAAGCCCGGCCTGTTCAAGCGGCTGCTTGCCAATGCGTTCGAGCACATCGCGACGGCGAAGGAGACGACGTACGCGCACGACGTCGTGATCCACGGCCTTCGCGTGCGCGCGATCACGAACAGCGAGCATCTCATCGGCTACTGGAAGGACAACTGGTACGGGGTCGACGAGTGGCAGCGGATCACCGGCCAGAAGCCGGCAGCGACGCCCGACGTTCTCGTCGTCGCGCTCGGGCGCGTGCCCAGTGAGTCCGAGGCCGCCTATTACTCGCGGCAAAACGACACCGTCATCTTCTTCAACACGAGCTATTACGGTCAGCTCAAGTCGTGGGTGCTCGGCGCGGTTGGCCGCAAGCTGGCGGTCGAGTACGGCATCCACTCGATCCACGGCGCCGTCGTGACGAAGGGCGGCAAGGGCATCCTCTACATCGCGCCGACCGGCACCGGAAAGTCCACGTCCACCTACGGCGTGATGGAATTCCCCGGCACCCGCTTCCACTCCGACGACTGGGTCTACGTCCGCTACGCCTACCGCACCAAGGATGGGAAGGTGTTCTCGCCGGCGCGGATCCTCGACGGCGGCGAAGAGGTCGCGAAGGGTTACCAGACCTACGCCTGGCTCGAGGCGCATCGCTCGAGCGAGGCGACGGTCATCGGCCGCGGGCTCGACGACCGCGAGGTCACCGCAAGCGCGCGCGAGCTCGACGTGCACCATCCCGAGGCCTACGCCTACACCAGCGAGAAAGTCTTCTACCTCCGCTCGAATCTCGTCGAGAACTTCCCGCAGGCGGCGTTCGACATGGTGCGCTCACGTCTCGAGAACGCCCCGGACGTTACGCCGGAGTTCATGACCGAGAACAAGGCGACGATCGACGCGGTCGCCGCGAAGCTCACCGGTATGAAGAAGGCACCGTTCGACACGATGGACCCAGAGAAGCTCCGGAACATGGTCGGGCGGTTCTTCGCGTTCGAGAACACCCGGGCGATGCTGGACATCACGACGGTGTTCCCGAACGAGCGCGTGTTCACCAACCCGATGGAGCCGGCGCGCATTCACGCGGTAATGCTGATCAAGCGCAACTTCGACGAGGACGTCGTCATCGAGCGCCTCACGATCGACAAGTTCATGGCGCGGCTCCTCGTTGGCCGGACACCAGCCGGCACGAAGGAGATCGTCTACAACTCGTACCGCGCGGTCGACGACAAGAGCGAGCGCGCGTGGATCGACACGATCGAGGCCAAGGGCGTGGACAAGATGTGGTCCGAATACCAGAAGGCCAAGGACAAGCCGGAGACGCTCAACGAAGAGATGGAGATGTTCCGGATGCTCTTCAAGTCGGCCGCGGCCTACGACCTGAACACGATCCTTCAGAAGGACAAGGCGGTTACCTCGAAGATGGACGCCGTCCACAACACCATGCAGGTCATCGTGAAGGCGCTCGACAACGCGAAAGACACGTTTCGTTACGGCATAGGGGACTATCGGAAACTGCTCGACTGACCGGCCGGTGAGGATTAGCCTCACCGCATGAACGTCTTCGACAGCGCCATCATCATCGCAGCGGTCGCCGGCGGGATCACCGGCGCGCTCGTCGCGCTGGTGGTCTCTCTCGGGGTGGTCCGCGCGCAGCGCCACCTCGGCGGAACGACCGTGGGGGCACCCCACGTGACCGAGTGGCGCACTCCCTCCGGGCCCCTCGCACGTCATCTCGCGCACCCGGAGCCCGCAGCCACCCCAGTTCAGACGGACGAGGCCGCCCGCATTCAGGAGTAGCGTCTCGTGGACCTGGGCACGGTCGCGATAGTCGCGCTGGTAGCGGGTCTCGCCGGGGGCGCCGTCGGAGCCGCGCTGGTCGGCACGGTCGAGGCGATCCTGCGGCAGCGGATCGCGAGAAGCACCGCGGACCGAGCATGGAGCGTCCGTACGACGCACAGATACACGCGGCGGAACCAAGAGCCCGAGCCGTGACGGGCGATCTCCTCGCAGTGGCGCTTGGAGCGGGGCTCGTCGGCGGCGCGATCGGCGGGATCGCCATCGGGGCGGTCCAGGCATGGATGGCGCGACCAAGGGGCACGCGCGTTCAGCACTTCGTTCGGCATACCGTAACGCCGGCAGATACGGTGCGCGCGTCCGGGCCAAGCCCGACGGGAATGGGTCCGTTCGACCGCTTCGACGAGAGCGGCAAGCGCGTCCTCTCTCGGGCGCAGGACGAGGCGATCCGGCAGAATCACAACTACATCGGGACGGAGCACCTCCTCGCTGGAATGCTGCGCGACGGCGACACGCTCGCGGCCCGCGCGCTCCAGTCCCTCGGCATCGATCTCGCGAAGATGCGCACCTCGCTCGAGTTCATCATCGGCCGCGGGGACCGCTCCGTCTCGCCGAGCGAGATCACGCTCTCGCCCCGCACGAAGAAGGTCATCGAGCTCGCGATCGACGAAGCGCGGCGCATGCGGCACACCCACGTGGGTGCCGAGCACATCCTCCTCGGCCTGGTCCGTGAAGGAGAAGGCATCGCGTCGGGGATCATCGAGTCACTCGGCGTCAGCATGCCGATTTTGCGCGCGAAGGTGCTCGAGCTGCTCGCTACATCAGGCGCTCCCCCGCCCGCGAGTTACGTCACGGGCCCGCCGCGGCACGGACCGCAGTGGAGTCCGTTCACAAGATTCAGCGATCGCGCCAAGCGCGTGCTCGCGTTCGCGCAGGATGAAGCGATCCGGATGGGCCACACCTACATCGGACCCGAGCATCTTCTGCTCGGCCTGGGGCGACTCGCGGAGATGGCAGATGCCGACGCGACGATGAAGCGAATCTTCGACACCCTCGGGATCACCCTCGACCGGCTGCGCGCGGAGCTGGGAAAAGTCATTCCGCCGACCGGTAGAGAGAGTCTGCCAACCGAGATCACGCTCAGCCCCGAGACGAAGGAGATCGTTCAGATCGTGAACGAGTCCGGGGCGGAGGGCTCGATTTTGCCCGAGGACCTTCTGCTCGCCGTGGTCCGCGAGCCACAGAGCTTCGCCGCGCAGATCCTGGCACGGTTGGGCGCGACTCCCGAGCGCGTGCGCGCGGCGGTCGGCGAGTAACGACTCGAGAGGCTCGTCGCTGAATCTGTCTTCGACTGGACACCCGTCCTCAACGCCACTGCGGCGCGCCAGGAGGGGACCATCAGTTCGGTAGCCATCCGTTTTCAGTAGTCCACTTGGGGGATGAAGCAGGCATAGGTGTCGGTCTAGTTTCCACTCGAGAAAACAGGATGGCTGTACCTCCGGCGAGCCGCTTCGCTTTCGGGCTGTTGCTCGCGGTCGTGGCCGCGTGCGGCCCGGTCGTGCCGGCACCTCGCACGCCCGATCCCATCGGGGGCAACTACATCCTCCGCGGTGGTGGGGGCGCGCTCGACACCGTGACCGCGCTCACCGCCGCGTTCACCAACCTGCATCCCACCGTGCGCTGGCAGGGATTCGAGGATGTGGGATCCGATGCGAGCGTGAAGCTTGTCATCTCCGGAGATGGTGACCTCGGGTTCATCAGCCGCGAGCTTCGTCCCGCGGAAATTGGAACGGTCCTCACGGTGCCCATCGGACGGGCGGGCACCGCGCTCGCGGTGAACGCGAGCAATCCGGTGCGTGGTCTTACGAAGGAGCAGGTGGCGCAGATCTACAGCGGCACCATCACGAACTGGAATCCCGTCGGCGGCACCGCCGGCCCGATCCGCCTTTTCATCCGCGAGCCAGGGTCCGCGGTGCGCTCGGCATTCGAGAGCTACGTCTTCGGCGCGACGAAGCCCGCGTACCCGAAGAGCCTGGTCGAAGTGAACAACGCCGACCAGACGATCGTCGCGATCGGCTCATTCAAGGACTCGATCGGCATGCTCAGCATGACCGCGCAGGCCTACGCTGCAACGAACATTCGCATGCTCGCGATCGATGGCGTCCCCGCCACACGCGCGAGTGTGGCGGACGGGACGTACAAGGTGCTCCGCCCGCTGTATCTCGTCTACAACCCCGACCCGGCGAAGGTGAAGCCCGCGATCAGAGCCTTCCTGGACTGGGTGCAGTCGCCGGACGGCCAGCAGGTTCTCTCGGCCCTCTAGCGCAGCGACATGTCTGGGTGGCCCTCGAGCGCGGAGGCGAGTCGGGCGCGCGCGGCGGCCGGGTCGGACGCACGCACCAGCACGGTGACGGAGTGCTCCGCGACCATCGGTAGCTGAGCGTTGCGGTCGGCCCGCACGGCCGCGAGATGGAAGAGGAACGCGACGGCGCTCACCGTGCCGTCCACGGTGAAGTGCCAGATGTCGTGCCACGTCGAGATCGGGAAATCCCCGGCGAGCGCCGCGTTGAACAAGCGGTACAGCGAGGCCGATCCGAAGACGAGCACGCCGAGGACGCCGCCGAGGATCGCGAGATACAGGTAGCCGCGCCGCGGGAGCGAGCGCCGCTCGTCGTCGCTCAGCCTGCGCCGCGCCTGCCACCACGCGAATGCCCACGCCGGCGCGCCGACGAGCACGAGCGCGATGTACGCGGCCGTCTCGCCGTTGCCGTGCGTGTTCAGTCCCATGACTTGGCTGCCGAGCACGCCGATCGCGCCCGCGGTGCCGACCGCGAGCATGCCGAGCCCGATCGCCGCGATGAGATAGGTGTAGAGGCGACGGACGGTCGCGGCACGCTCGACCTCCGTTTCGCGCGCGGCGTCCGCCTGCACCACGCGGCGGTGGAAGATCCAGACCGTCGCGAACACGACGAGGTTCGTCACCGGGAAGCCGAGGTCGTGCTGAATGTTCCGGTACTGCTCGCGGTCGGGCGTGCCGAGGAAGCGCTCGACCACGTTCGCGACCGCCACCGTCGCGCTCAAGAGCACGGCGAGCGCGGACACGAGGACGACGAGATAGATCGCGAGCTTTCGGACGACCGAGCGGCGCTCGACCTCGCCGTCGGGCGACGCGGCGCGAAGCCCGCGCTGCAGCGGGATCCAGGTGCCGAGCCAGAGGGCGAGCCCGGCGAGGATCCCGGGAACCGCGCCGATGAGCTGGAAGCGGAGCAGGTCGTCGCGACTCGGCGAGGGAGGCGACACGACGACGACTCCCGGCGGCGGCACGTACGGCGGTGCGGTGAGACCGGGGATCGGCGCGATCGCGTCGGCGATCCTGTCCCAGACGCCGGCCAGCGTGCTCACCGTCGTCGATGCCGCCCAGAAGAGGCCGATCACCGCGAGGGCGTAGAAGACGAGCTGCCGGAAGGCGGCCGCGCGGCCGGCGATCAGCGTCGCGCGCCGGTCAAGGGTCGAAACGCGCAGGTGATAGCCGAGGACGACGGCAGCGGTCAGCGCCATGACCGCGGCACCCGCGGCCCGAGCGGGCCAGTCCGCCTCCAGACCGAAGTACGTGGGGTACCGCTGATTCGGTCCGATGAACATCCCCTGGAGCAGGAGCCCTGGCGCGCGCTGCCCGTAGCCGAAGACGAGGAGCGCGGTGACGAAGACCACGAGGTGCAGGTAGAAGCTGCGGAGCGCGGATGCACGCTCCGCGACGGAGCGGACCGCGGCACGTTGCGCGATACGGAAGTGAATGACCCACGCCGGCAGCCCGACCACAAGGAGCGCGATCGCGAGGCTCGCCTGCTCCCGGTACAGCTCGCGCGGGCGGCTGAATTCGTTGAACACGAACGGCAGGCCGGTGAACCCGCCGGACGGCGCGCCCATCGCGATCTCGGCGCCAACGCGGAGAAGGTTCGCGACCGCCAGGACGACCATGTGGATCGCGACCAGCGCGACGAGGTAGAAGTACGCGCGCTGCACCGCGGGAAGCGGTCGGTCGGCTGTGTCCATCGGCAGATCATCGCCGACGGCTGGTAGCACGGCTGTCGGTAAGCACACGTTCCAAAGTCCCGGCGGAGCATCCGCGGGCTGGGTCCGGACGTATGCGGTGTACATTCGGGCCGGTTTTGGCCGCGCGAGGCCCGGCTTCTGCGGGGCGGCCAAAAAGGGGAGGCGGGCATGATCCCAGCCGCATTCGACTATCAGCTCGCGAAGGACGTTGCGGACGCGATCCAGCTTCTCGGGGGTTCAGGTGGCGAGGGAAAGATTCTCGCTGGCGGCCAAAGTCTCATCCCACTCATGAAGTTCCGGCTCACGCAGCCCGCGCTGCTCATCGACATCAACCGCGTACCCGGTCTGTCGGCGATCAAAGAGAACGGCGACCTGCGCATCGGTGCGCTGATCCGCGAGAACGATCTCGAGGCCAATCCGATCGTGCGGCAGCGGTACCCCATCCTCGTCGATACCGCGGCGGTGATCGCCGATCCGCTCGTACGCAATCTCGCGACGATCGGCGGCAACCTCGCGCATGCCGATCCGGCGAACGACCACCCCGCCACGATGCTCGCGCTCCGCGCGTCCGTCGTGGCGCAGGGACCGACGGGTGAGCGCGTGATCCCTATCGACGAGCTCTTCGTCGACACGTTCACCACCTCGCTCGCGCCCGACGAGATCCTGACGCAGATCCGGATCCCGAAGCCGGGTCCCCGGAGCGGCGGCGCGTATCTCAAGCTCGAACGCAAGGTCGGCGACTTCGCGATCGCGGGCGTCGCCGTGATGATCGTGCTCGACGCGAGCGGAAGAGTCACGACTGCGGGGATCGGTCTCACCAACGCCGGTCCAACCGCGATCCGCGCGGGCCGCGCCGAGGACGTGCTCACGGGCCAGACGCCCGATGACAAGACCATCGCCGAGGCGGCCTCCCGGGCCGCCGCGGCGGCCGAGCCGGTCTCCGACCTGCGCGGACCGGCCGAGTACAAGAAGGATGTCTTCCGCGTGCTCACGCGGCGCGCGATCACGAGAGCGATCGCGCGCGCGAAGGGGGGTGCCTAATGGCTGTCGAAGCGGCGCCGGCCACGACCACCGGTACAAAGACAACCGGCACAAGGCGCATGAAGATCCACGCGACCGTCAACGGTCAGGCGCATGACGTGGAGGTCGAGACGCGCACCCTGCTCGTCCACTTCCTCCGCGAGAACATCGGCCTGACCGGCACGCATATCGGCTGCGACACCACGAACTGCGGCGCGTGCACCGTGCTGCTCAACGGGCGGCCGGTGAAGTCGTGCACCGTGTTCGCGGTACAGGCCGATGGGATGAGCGTCGCGACGGTCGAGGGCCTTGAGAAGGACGGCAAGCTCGACCCGATCCAGGAGGGCTTCCACGAGGAGCACGGCCTCCAATGCGGCTTCTGCACGCCCGGGATGATGATCACCGCGGCGGCGCTGCTTTCCGCGAATCCGGATCCGAGCGAGCTCCAGATCCGCCAGGCCATATCCGGCAATCTCTGCCGGTGCACCGGCTACGTGAACATCGTCAAGTCGATCCAGTACGCGGCACGAAAGACGCGCGAGACCGCGGGAGGGAAGGCTTCGTAGAGATGGCTACAGAGATCGGCGGCATCGGCTCGAGCGTCAAGCGCAAGGAAGACGCGCGCTTCATCCGCGGTCGCGGCAACTACGTCGACGACGTGAAGCTGCCCGGGATGCTCTACCTGGACATCGCCCGCAGTCCGTACGCGCACGCGCGTATCAAGAACATCGATACCTCGAAGGCGCTCGCCATCCCGGGCGTGCTCGCGGTGATCACCGGCAAGGACCTGGTACCGCTCAAGCTCGAGTGGATGCCGACGCTCATGTCGGACCGGCAGATGGTCCTGCCGACCGACACGGTGCTCTATCAGGCGCAGGAGGTCGCGGCCGTGGTCGCGACCGAGCGCTACATCGCGGCCGACGGCGTCGCGGCGATCGAGGTCGAGTACGAGCCGCTCCCGGTCGTCGTGGACCCGATCAAGGCGCTCCAACCCGGGGCCACGCTGGTGCGCGAGGACCGCGAGCAGAAGGACAACCACATCTGGCATTGGGAGGTCGGCGACAAGGCCGGGACCGACAAGGCCTTCAAGGACGCCGAGGTGGTCGTCAAGCAGGACATCTACATCCCGCGCATCCATGTGTCCTCGATCGAGACCTGCGGCATGGTCGCGAGCTTCGACAAGATCAACGGCAAGCTCACGGTGTGGATGACCACGCAGGCGCCGCACGCGATCCGGACCGTGATCGCGCTCGTCGCGGGCCACCTCGGACTCTCCGAGGAGCGGATCCGCGTCATCTCGCCCGACATCGGCGGCGGCTTCGGCGGCAAGGTGCCGGTGTACCCGGGCTACGTGCTCGCGATCGGCGCGTCGGTCCTGACCGGGCATCCCGTCAAGTGGATCGAAGACCGCTCCGAGAACATCCAGGCCGACTCGTTCGCGCGCGACTACCACATCACTGCCGAGCTTGCCGCCAAGAAGGACGGCACGATGCAGGCCCTGCGCGTCAAGACGGTCGCCGACCACGGCGCGTTCGACGCCGCCGCGAACCCCTCGAAGTACCCGGCGGGCCTCTTCCACATCATCACCGGCAGCTATCCGTTCGCGAAGTCGTTCGTCGAGGTGGACGGCGCGTACACCAACAAGCCCCCGGGAGGCATCGCCTACCGCTGCTCCTTCCGCGTCACCGAAGCCGCCTTCACGATCGAGCGGCTCGTCGACGTGCTCGCGCTCGAGATCAAAAAGGACCCCGCGGAGCTGCGGATGCAGAACTTCATCCCGCCGACGGCCTTCCCGTACACGTCGTCGCTCGGGTGGGAGTACGACTCGGGCGATTACGGCCGCGCCCTCAGGCTGGCCATGGAAAAGATCGACTACGCCGGGCTCCGGAAGGAGCAAGCCCAAAAGCGCGCCAAGGGCGAGCTCATGGGCATCGGCATCTCGAGCTTCACCGAGATCGTCGGCGCGGGACCCTCGAAGCACTTCGACATCCTCGGGATCAAGATGTTCGACTCCTGCGAAATACGCGTGCACCCGACGGGCAAGGCGATGGTCCGGCTCGGCGTGAAGTCGCAGGGGCAGGGCCACGAGACGACCTTCGCGCAGATCGTCGCCGAGGAGCTCGGCCTTCCGGTCGGCGACATCGCGGTCGAGGAGGGCGACACCGACACCGCGCCCTACGGCCTCGGCACGTACGCCTCACGCAGCACCCCCGTCGCCGGCGGAGCGACCGCGATCGCGGCGCGGAAGATCCGCGAGAAGGCCAAGCTCATCGCGGCGCACCTCCTCGAGGCGAGCCCCGACGACATCGAGTGGAAGGACTACAAGTTCCAGGTCAAGGGCGTCCCGGCGAAGTCGAAGACCATGCAGGAGGTCGCGTTCGCCGCGTACACGAATCATCCGCAGGGGATGGAGGCCGGGCTCGAGGCGGTCGATTACTACGACCCGCCGAACCTCACCTTCCCCTTTGGGAGCTACATCTGCGTCGTCGACATCGACCGCGGCACCGGCGAGGTGAAGGTCCGCCGCTTCGTCGCGGTGGACGATTGTGGTGTGATCATCAACCCGATGATCGTCGAGGGTCAGATCCACGGCGGGCTCACGATGGGCCTCGCGCCGGCGCTCTACGAGCAGATCACCTACGACGATGACGGGAACATCCAGGGCGGCAACTTCATGGACTACCTCCTGCCCACCGCGATGGAGGTACCGAGCTGGGAGACCGCCAAGACGACGACGCCGTCGCCGCACCACCCCATCGGCGCGAAGGGCGTCGGCGAGTCGGCCACCGTGGGCGCGCCGGCGGCGATCGCGAACGCGGTCGTCGACGCGCTCGCGCACCTCGGCGTCCGGCACATCGACATACCGATCACCCCGTGGAAGGTGCAGAAGATCCTCAAAGAAAAGGGAGTGGCCGAATAGGTCGCCTCTAATGCGATTCGAAGGCACGCTCGACATAGCCGCACCGCGCGATCGGGTGTGGTCCTTCTTGACCGATCCGAAGCAGGTGACGACCTGCGCGCCCGACGTGCAGAGCCTCGACGTCACCGACCCGCGCCACTTCAAAGTCGTGGTGCGGGCCGGTGTCGGTCCGATAAAGGGAACCTTCTCGATGAACGTGGAGTTCACGGAGCTGGTGGAGCCCGGTCACGCCATCGTGTTGGCGCGCGGCCAGGCGCCTGGCAGCGCGGTCGAGCTGCGGAGCACGATGGACCTCGCCGCGCTTGACGGGACGCGCACCACGATGAAGTGGGCGAGCGACGTCACCGTGTCCGGGATGATCCAGCAGGTCGGCGCGCGGCTGATGCAGGGCGCGGCCGACAAGATCACGCAGCAGGTCTTCTCGTGCATCAAGGCGAAGCTCGAAGCCCCGGTCACGGCGTGAGGGCCTCCACCGAGAGACGGACACGCGGATACACCAACATCGCGGGCCGCCGGACATGGTTCGCGGATTCCGGCGGAAACGGCGAACCGGTCCTCGTGCTCCACGGCGGACTGAGCGACAGCGAGCTGCTGCTCGATCCGCTCGAGCCGGCGCTCACCGACCGATTCCGTGTCCTCGCGTTCGACCGTCGCGGCCACGGGCGCACCGCCGACACGGACGCGCCGTTCCACTACGACGACATGGCCAGTGAAACCGTCGCGGCGATCGAGGCGCTCATCGGCGGATCTGCGCATCTCGTCGGCTGGAGCGACGGCGGCATCATCGCGCTGCTCGTCGCTCTCCGCAGGCCCGACCTGGTCCGCTCGCTCGTTCTTGTCGGGACCAACTACCACTACGACGGGACGATGCCGACGGGCACGGACGACGGCCCACCCAGGTTCATCCGGGCTCGTTACGCCGAGCGCTCTCCCGACGGCGACGACCACTTCCCGGTCGTCATGAAGAAATCCTTCGCGATGTTCGCGACCGAGCCGACCCTCACGACCGACGACCTCCGAAGGATCTCGGCACCGGCGCTGGTCATGGCTGGAGACGACGACCTGGCGACCCTGGCGCACACCGCGTCGCTGTACGAATCGCTCCCGCACGGCCAGCTTGCCGTAATTCCCGGCGCGTCCCACGCGGTCATCGTCGAGAAGCCCGAGCTCGCCAGTCGGATCATCGGAGATTTTCTGAGCGCACCCGGGTCGCCGGAGACTTATTTTCCGGTGCGGCGCCGACCCGCCGCGAAACCAGCGTGACTCTTGACCTGGGCGACCAGCGCACCGCGCGCAACCTGCTGATGCTGCCGCGGCTTCTTCGGCGAGCCGGCGTCCACGTCGACGCGGAGCGCGCCCGCGTCTACCTCCAGGCGATCGCCGCGATCGACTTGGAGCACCCCGACGACGTGCGCGCCGCGAGCCGCACGGCCCTCGTCTCACGTCAGGCGGACCTCGCGGCATTCGAGGTGACGTTCGACCTCTTCTGGTCGCTCCTCCGCGGTGGCCGACTCTCGGGGCCGGTCCCGAGCGCTCGCCGGCCGAAGGCCGAGGCCGGCCAGATCGAGGTGCCGCTCGGTCAGATTCCGAGCCGGATGACCTCGCTCGTCCCGCGCACGGTCCGCGTGATGGCGAGCCCGACCGAGCTCCTGCGCACGACCGACTTTTCGGCGATGACCGCGGCCGAGCGCGGCGCGGCGGCGCGTTTCCTCGAGCGGTTGCGATGGTCGCCGGGCCAGCGCCCGAGCCGGCGCTTCCGTTCGTCGCGGTACGGCGTGCGGCTCGATGCCCGCGCGACCCTGCGCAAGTCGCTCGCCTCGCACGGCGAGCCCGTCGTGCTCGTACGCCGCGCGCGTCGCGTGAAACGCCGGCCGCTCGTGATCCTGTGCGACGTCTCCGGATCGATGGAGGCGTACACCCGTCTGCTGCTGCACATGTCGCATGCGCTGGCGCGCGGCTGGGGCCGTGTCGAAACCTTCACCTTCGGCACACGGCTCACGCGCATCACGCGGCAGCTTCGCGAGCGCCGCCCGGACGCCGCGCTCGCGCACGTGTCGCGCGCGGTCTCGGATTGGTCCGGAGGCACGCGCATCGGAGATGCGCTGCACGAGTTCAATCTGCGGTGGTCGCGGCGGGTGCTCGGCCGCGGGGCGATCGTCCTCCTCGTCACCGACGGGTGGGAGCGCGGGGATCCGGCGCGGCTCGAGCTGGAGGCAGCCCGCTTGCAGCGCGCGGCCTACCGCCTCATCTGGCTCGATCCGCTCTCGGGGACGCGCGACTACTCGCCTGACGCGCGCGGCGCGCGCGCGCTCACCGGTCACGCCGACGACCACCTCGCGGCGAACACGCTCGACGGGCTCGCGCGCATCGCGGAGCTTCTCGGCCACGTCGGCCGTGGTCGGCCGGTGCGCCGGGCGGGTGCGACGTGAGCGCCTCGTTCTTTGAGATCGCCGCCGAGCTCCTCGCGCGCCGCGAGCCGTTCGCGACGGCGACCGTCGTCCGCGCGGACCGGCCGACGTCCGCCAAGCCCGGCGCGAAGGCGATCATCACACCCGACGGCAAGCTCACCGGCTGGATCGGCGGCAGCTGCGCCGCGCCGGTCGTCATCCGCGAGGCCGTCGCGGCCATCGCCGACGGAGAGGCCCGCCTCATCGAGATCTCCAAGACCAGCGGGACGCCACGACCGGGGGTGCGACACTTTCCAATGACGTGCCACTCCGGCGGCACGCTGGAGATCCACATCGAACCGCTTCTTCCGACCGAGCAGCTCGTCGTCCTGGGGAAAACGCCCGTTGCGCGCGCGCTGGCGGCGCTCGGTTCGGCGCTCGGACGCTACGTGGTCATCGCGGAGCCGAACGTGACCGCGGTCGACTTCCCCACCGCGGACCGGATCACGAGCGATCTCGCGGATGTGAATGTCGACGTGCGCACGTCGATCGTCATCGCGATGCGCGGGGACGCTGACGAAGACCCGGCCGAGGCGGCGCTTCGCACTCCGGCGAGCTACGTTGGCCTCGTCGCGAGTAAGACTCGCGGCGACGTTATCCGCGACACGCTCGCGCGTCGAGGCTTGAGCCAGGAGGAGCTGCGGCGGCTCGTCTATCCGGCAGGGCTCGACATGGGTCACGCAAGCGATGAGGAGATCGCGCTCTCGATCCTCGCGCAGATCCTGATGCACCGGCACGCGCGGGAGACCACGGCCGCTTCACTACCTGACACACACCGCAACTTCCAACCCATGGCCAGGCCCGCTGAGGCGGTGGATCCGATCTGCGACATGGTCGTCGCGATCACCCCCACGGCTCTGCGCGCGGACTTCGAAGGCACCACCTATTACTTCTGCGGCGAGGGCTGCCGCCGCCGCTTCCTGAAGGATCCCGCCGCGGCGCTCGCGGCGACGCGATGAAGGAGGTCGCGGCCGAGCTCGAGCAGTGGCTTGCCACGGGCGCGCCCGTGGCCATCGCGACGGTCGTGCGCATCATCGGCTCGGCGCCGCGCCCGCTAGGCGCGACGCTCATCGCGCGGGCTCAAGACAGGATCGCGGGCTCGGTCAGCAACGGCTGCGTCGAGTCCGCCGTCTACGAAGAGGCCATGGCCGTGCTGAGCGACGGCCGAGCCCGCGTCGTGAACTACGGGATCAGCGACGAGTTCGCGTTCACGGTGGGCCTTTCGTGCGGCGGATCGATCGACGTGCTCATCGAGCCGGTCGGCGCGCTCCATCGCGCCGCACTCGAAGCGGTGCGGTCCGAGCGCCCCGCGCTGCTCGTCCGAGTCGTGGCCCCGAAAAAAAGCGCCGGGACCGTGGCGGTCCTCACGGAAGATCGCGCCGAGGGCTGGTCGCAGGAGCTCGCCGAGCTGAAGATCGGTGCGCTCGCCGCGCTCGGCGAGGGACGCTCGCGAACGGTCGCGGCGCGCCTCGGCGAGCAGGACGCGACGGTCTTCTTCGAAGCGATCGCGATGCCGCCGTTGCTCGCGATCGTGGGCGCGACGCACGTGGGACAAGCCCTCGCGCATCTCGCGAAGGCGGTTGGGTATCGCGTCGTGGTCGCCGATCCGCGCGCGGCGCTCGCCAATCCCGAGCGCTTCCCCGGGATGGAGATCCTCGCGGCATGGCCCGACGAAGCGCTCGCGACTCTGCGTTTCGGGCAGACCTCGGCGATCGCGATCCTCGCGCACGACGACAAGTTCGATCACCCCGCCCTCCTTGCCGCGCTCCGAAGCCCGGCGGGCTACATCGGCGCGATCGGCAGCCGGACCACGAACGAAAAGCGTGTCGCGTGGCTGCGGGCGCAGGGCGTAGCGGACCGCGACATCGCGCGCATGCACGCGCCGATCGGACTGGACATCGGCGCGACCGGCGTTGAGGAGATCGCGCTCGCGATCCTCGCCGAGATCGTCGCCGTACGCCGGCACCGCAAAGGCGGAAGCCTCTCCGCGGAGTCTCTTGCGGTCGCGCGCTGAGGCCGATCCACCGCAGATCGGTGGCCTGATCCTCGCGGCCGGCGAAGCCCGCCGGTTCGGAGCTCAGAAGCTGCTGGCGCCGCTCGAAGGTCGCCCTCTGGTCCAGCATGTGATCGACGCGGCGAACAAATCGTCTCTCGAGGACATCGCGATGGTCATCGGCGCGAATGCGGCCGCTCTCCTCGCAGCCGTCGAGCTCGGGCGGACGCGCATCGTATCCAACCCGGATCCGGCGCGGGGCCTCGCGAGCTCGCTTCAGGTGGGGCTACGAGCCCTCGACCCGCGCCTCCACGCAGCGCTCGTCCTCCTTGGGGATGTGCCCGGCGTGACCACCGCGCTGATCGACGAACTCGTCTCGCTCGGCCGCGAAAGCCGAGCGGCGGCCGTCGTATCGGTCTGGCGCGGGCGCCGTTCCCCGCCGGTGGTCCTTCACAAGCGCGTTTGGCCGGATGCGTTCGCGCTCGAAGGGGACATCGGCATGCGCGAGGTGCTCGGCAACCGCGAGGACGTGATCGAGCTCGCCGTCACGAATGCGATGGGCTCGCTCGAAGACATCGACACGGTCGAGGATCACGCGCGCGTTTCTCGTAGTCGCTGAAAACGAACGGCAGCCGTGCTGAGGACGACATTTCGGACGAATGCCTCGCGGGACTAGCATCACGACCGAATCCAGATGAAGGCCTTGATCGTCGTCGCGATGTGTCTTGTGTCCTGCTCGCCAGTCGTCGCGCCTGGCGCGACGGCGACACGGACCGACGCACCTCTTCCAACTGTCTCGATCGCCTCGCCGACCGCGGCACCGACGCCGACTGCGATTACGACTCCAACCGCGACCCTGGCGGCCGGTCTCACTCGCTACGTCAACACCGAGCTTGGGTACAGTCTCGATCTCCCTGCCGGCTGGCGGCGCGCGGTCTGCAGCCAAGGACTGATCGCGACGTCTCCGCTGGCTTCATACGAGCTCTTCGTTGGCGTGTCGGAGGCGGACGAAGTCATCAGCATGGGCGCACGCCTGGTCAACGTAGTTGTGGCGGACTCCGAGGGCTTGACCCCCTTAGCCTGGCTCCAACGACGCCCCGCTCAACCTGACGTGCGTTTCGAGCCAACCGCGGTCGGCGGCCGTGCCGGAGCGCGCGGCTTTCAAGACGCGACGGGTGAGACCTTCTCGCTCGCATTCGCGGAGCGGGGCTGGATCTACTCGATCGACCGAACTTACTTCGGGTCCCCTGACCCCGAGCTCGAACGAATCCTCGCGACCATTCGAGTACTCGACAAAGCGACCCCGGGTCAGCTCCCGACAGCCTCTCCGACTCCCCGGACCGTCGAGTCGGTGGTGGATGCGGTCGCGAACGGATTCGCGAGGAAGGACCTTACCGCTATCGCCGAGACGATGACCCCGTGCATCACGGTCGGTGGGATCCCTGGCGACGCGTTCATGCGCAGCCGAAGCGGTTACGTTGCCCAGCTTCAAGCGGACTTCGGCGCCGGTACGTCGGTGTTTGTCCAGGCACGACCGATCGAGACCGACCAGTACCTCGGACGGTTCGTGCGATCGACCTGGTCGAAGGCAGGGCAGCCTGACCAGCGCGTCGACCTGATGCTCCGGCTTCAGGGCGATCGCTGGTCGGTGATCGCAGCTTTCAACCGCGCACCTGGTAACTAAGAAACCGCGAAGCCAGCTCCAGCTCACGCGTTATTTGAAGGCGGTACTCCAAGTAAAGGCGCGAGCGAACCGTGCGGGCTAGAAGATGGCGAAGTACGATGCCGATGTCGTAATCGCCAAGGGGAGGGCGTTCTGACCCACACCATCACGTTGATCCCGGGTGACGGCACGGGCCCGGAGATCGTCGAGGCGACCCGCCGTGCGATCGAAGCGACTGGCGTAAAGATCGACTGGGACGTGCACGAGATCGGCATGCCCGCGATGCAAAAACACGGCACGCCGTTCCCGAAGGAAGCGCTCGACTCGGTGCGACGGAACCGTGTCGCGCTTAAGGGCCCCCTCACCACCGAGCTCGGCACCGGGTTCCGCTCGGTGAACGTGGCGCTCCGGAAGGAGTTCGACCTCTACGCGAACCTCCGACCGGCGAAGACCTATCCAGGGGTTCCCGCGCCGCGCGGCGACGTCGACCTGGTGGTGGTCCGCGAGAACATCGAGGACCTTTATGCGGGCATCGAGTTCGACGTCGACTCGCCCGAGGAGCGCGAGGTGCAATCGGTGATCGAGCGGGTCGGCAAGGCGACGATCCGCGAGCATTCGGCGCTCGCGATCAAGGCGATCAGCGTCGAGGGATCGCGCCGCATCGTGAAGTTCGCCTTCGACTACGCACGCACGAACAAGCGCAAGAAAGTCACCGCGATCCACAAGGCGAACATCATGAAATTCGCCGACGGCCTCTTCCTGCGCATCGCGGGTGAGGTCGCCCGTGACTATCCCGAGATCCAGTTCGAGGACCGCATCGTCGACAACATGTGCATGCAG
>Ga0207646_10002507_pt1 | contig 21686 bp, 16 predicted proteins | sample KBSK5502metaG_FD_184343 | JGI IMG/M metagenome (GOLD analysis project Ga0207646, IMG submission 184343) | Corn, switchgrass and miscanthus rhizosphere microbial communities from Kellogg Biological Station, Michigan, USA - KBS K5-50-2 metaG... | ecosystem: Host-associated > Plants > Roots >... | reverse complement strand
ACCGGAAAGGAAGAAGAAGATGTTATACGCGCAGCCGCCACAGTACAGCGCGCTACAGGGACAGGGAGTCCCGGATGGCGTCCTGGTCGGGCAGGCTCAGGCAGGCGATCAGCGCGCCTTTGAATTTCTGGTGAGTCGCTACCACCGCCCATTAGCGAACTACATCCTGGGTTTTCTCAAAGATGGTGAACAGGTCTATGATGTGCTCCAGCAGGTGTATCTCCAGCTCTATGTTTCCTTGCCGATCCTGTTGACCAATGTGTCGCTCAAGGGCTGGCTCTTTCAGGTGGCCCGCAATCGCTGCCTGGATGAGCTGCGCAGGAGACGCCGGCGCGCCGAGACTTCTTTCTCGACCCTCGCGTGGGAGTACAGCGAGGAGGATCTGTCACCGCTCGAAGCGATCCCCGACCCCGATCCGCTGCCGGAAGAGGTGGCCGAGGAGATCGACCTGTATTGTACGCTGCAAGAGGCTACTGCTTCACTGCCGCCGAAAGTTCGCTCGATCGTCCGCCTGCGCTGTTTCAGGCAATTGCCCTTCGCGGAGATCGGGCGCATGCTCAACATGCCGCAGACGACCGTGAAGACCTACTTCTACCGCTCGCTGCCGCGCTTGCGCAGAGCGCTCGCGGGCAGCACGCACCTTGCAGCCGTCTCGTAGTGTGAAACCTGTAGGCGTTTTTACGCACCAACCAACGCTTCCCTTCACAGTGTGATCCTATCATGCAGGAAGAGAGCAAAATCTTTGCCCCAACTGAATGGGGTGAAACGCTCCGTTTTTTCGTTGTTATTCAACAAGAAAGAGGATCAACATGCAACAACTGATTGGTAACTTCCGTACGATGTTCTTGTTTCGCGGCATCGCCGCCGTTCTGTTCGGCATACTCACGCTGGTCTGGCCGGGCATATCGCTGACCGTCCTGGTGCTCCTGTTCGGCGTGTTTGCCGTCATCAGCGGGATCACTGCGGTGGCGGGTGCCCTGCGCAACAGGGGAGAGCAGGGGTGGGGATTGCTCCTCTTCGAGGGCATCCTCGGGATCCTGGCGGGCGTGGTTGCCCTGGTCTGGCCGGGCATCACCGCGCTCGCGTTCCTGTACCTGCTGGCGGCCTGGGCGATCATTACCGGCATTATGGAACTCGTCGCACCGCTCTCATTCCCAATGAGCTTTGGGCGCGGTCTGCTGATGGCGCTGGCCGGAGTGGTCTCGATCGTCTTCGGCATTCTTATCGCTGCTCAACCCGCATCCGGGCTACTCGCCGTGGTCTGGTTGATCGGTGTCTACGCGATTGTGTTCGGGGTCATGTATATCGTGGTATACTTTGAATCACGCTCACTGGCTTCGAGTCTGGCCTGAACAACATCCGTTCAGGGACTTCCTTGCATCCCTGCTGACACGCAGTGATGGCTTTCAAGGGACTTCCTGCTCGCGATCTACTCCGCATGGAGCTGGATCGCGAGCGGGGCCCAGTTCTCCTGGAGCAGGACCGGTGGAACAAGGAGAAGAACATGCAGCAGGCTGGCAGAGACGAAAACGGAGGGGAGCAGGCACCTATAATAGCTGAAGGAAGCGAACAAGCTGCGGTAAGCACTCCGGAAACGCAGCAGCGACGCAGGAAAGTAGTCGGGTGCCTTCTCCAGGTGTATGCGCTGCAGCTCACGCTGTTTGGACTGCTGGCCTGGTTCGTCCACGTCCATCCCATCCTGCCGCTCGATGTCGCGATTACACGCTCATTTCAACAGAACCAGGCTCCGTGGCTGCGCATTACGATGCTCGCCATCAGCTATCCGGGGAGTTCACTCCTGCTGCCTGCCCTCATACTCCTGACGGCGGTGGTGTTCTGGGCGGTGGGTGCTCGTTTAGAAGCGGTGTTCGTTGGAGGGCTTTCGACCGTCAGTCTGCTCCTCAACCTCCTGCTGAAAGTCCAGGTCAGCCGCCCACGCCCAACGGCGAATCTCGTACACATCATTCAGGCGGCGGTGGGATATAGCTTCCCGAGTGGCCACGTGATGGTCTACATCGCGTTTTGGGGACTGCTCTTCGCCTTCGGCGTCATCCTCTTCGAGGGAAGACATTGGTGGCGTACCGCCCTCCTGATCACCTCAGCCGTATTCGTGGTGCTGATCGGCCTCTCCCGCATCTACCTGGGAGACCACTGGGCCAGCGATGTCCTCGGTGCCTACCTGATCGGCGGAGTCTTGTTGGGCCTTGCCGTGGGTGTCTATCTTCCACTGAAAGAGCGCGGCGTGTTGGAGACGCCGAAGGAGCGTGCCCGCATGAAGGAAAAACAAGCGTTCAGGTCATTTCCGACCAAAGGAGGGTTTTAATGTCCTCAAATACGACTGATACCGCACCTGGGAAGGCATCCACTGACGCGCCACCTTCTGGCCGCGCCCGGTCGAGGAGACTCATCACTGCCTTGACGATCCTGGCGGTTCTCGCCATCGGAGCGGTTGCCCTGTATGCCATTTCATTGATCGTCACAGCAGTCATGCTCCTGCTGCTTTCCGCACTGCTCGCCTACCTCAACTATCCGCTGGTGCTGTTTTTCCAACGCCGCCTCCCACGGCCTCTGGCCATCGCCATTGCCTATCTGCTGGTCACAAGTGTCCTGGCTGTGGTCATCTTTATCGTCACCTCCTCCCTCATTCGGCAAGCATCCGCGCTCGCGCAATCCATCCAATTCCTGTTGAGCCCGGCGGGAGAGCGTCAGACGCAAGCGTTCTTTGGCTGGCTGGGAAATCTGGGCATCACCACCGGCCAGGTGGCCCAGTTCAAGAACCAGCTGCTTTCTCAAGCGCTGGGCGCACTCTCCGGGCTGCTTCCTTTCCTGACCGGGCTGTTCGGGAACATCATCGACTTCATTATTGTGATCACGCTCAGTGTCTACTTTGTCCTTGATGGCGCGCGTATCATTCGCTGGCTCAGCCTCAAAACGCCGGCACCCGCTCGGGGCACTATCAGCTTCCTGTTGCGCACCCTCGATCAGAGCCTGGGCGGGTATTTTCGGGGGACGTTGCTGCTTGCGCTGATTGGCGCCCTGTGTACCGGCGTGCTGCTCGCGCTGCTGCATGTCCCCTATGCAGCATTGCTGGCAGTGCTCTTCTTTCTCCTGTACTTTGTCCCGGTGATAGGGACCTATGTGATAGCAGCGGTGTGTATCCTGGCGGCTCTCCCACAGGGATGGGTGGTGGTGCTGATTGTGGCGCTTTTTATGGTGCTGCTCCTGGGGATTGTGATGGGAGTGCTCCTCGCACCACGCATTTTCAGCAGTACCGTGGGAGTTCATCCCATTGTGGCCATTTTCGCGCTCTTCGCCGGCGCAGAACTCTTCGGCTTGCTCGGGGGGTTTTTCGCGATCCCGGTGGCTGGCGTGCTCCAGCAGATCACCGTGGCTCTCTGGCACAGGTGGGAAAATGCGCATCCCAAACAGTTCCCGTCAGAAGAATAGCTTACAAAGCAAAAGTTTCACGCCTCTTCCCACGCTTTTTCCCACGCGCTGCGAGTACGCTGTGAATGTACTCGAGCGCTATATAACAGAGCGGGCTCTGTTCCATGTGTGATCACATGGTCAGGCGCTCTCCAGTACACAGGGCAGTTGGTGCGGGTACATGTCCTGGCCCATGAGCACGGTTCCCAGGATAGAGACTCGTGGCTGCGCCCTCGTAAATTTAGCCTGATAGAAAAGAAGGAGAAACATCACATGGCAAACATCATCGAAACCGCGCGTGCCGAACACGCATACAACAAGTACATCAAGGGACTAGAGTCCGTGGCCGGGCTTGTCGAGACCCTCAACGGGCCAGGTCCCTTCACCATCTTCGTTCCCACGGATGCCGCTTTTGACCGCTTGTCCGATGACCAGCAGGCCGACCTGTTTGCGGACCCTGGCAAGCTGGCCAAAGTGCTCAAGTATCACATCGTGCCGGGGTATTATACGGCAGACGACCTGCTCGATCGCCTCTTCCTCAAAACGCTCGAGGGGCAGCGGCTCAGAGTATGGTCGGACATCTCGGAGGTCCCGCTGGGGGAGGAAGACATCGCTACCGGCGGAGACGCGCTTAGCTATATCAGTTCAGACACGGTAACCACTTCGGTGCGAGAAAGCATCAAGATCAATGGTGGGCATGTGCTTCAGGCGAACGTGATCGCGGACAACGGCATCATGCACGTCATCGACAAAGTGCTCATCCCACAATTCACCATGCTCTAAAAACAGGTAGCACACCGCTCGTTCCGGGCTGCACAGCTCACTCTGAGCCTGAATATTACCCGGAACGAACGGGTGGCAGCAGCAACTTCTCAAGAAGTGAGAGGACAGGAATCCTTCCTTTTTATTGCTTCATATAATACAATCGCATGTAATACAACCGTATGCACACAGAGAGGAGCAGCACATGTTTGAAGCAGACTTCAGGATTACCGCCCTGGTCAAAAGCGATGGGCAAGGGCAGCGCGTCTTTCACGTCACGGAACGAGAAGCAGCCGCCAATGACGCGGAGTTTTTGTCCCGCCTGGCGGTGATGTACCAGCAGGAAGTGTACGCAACGCTGCAAGCCGGTGATGACCTGACGGTCACGGTTCGGCTCGACCTTCCCCCCAGGGAGGTGGAACGAACCGTTCACCTGCGCGAGGACCGGCTCTTTGAGGGGGAGGGTATGCCGCAGCCGACAGCGGACCCGCTTCCCTTTATGCGGGCGTTCTATGAGCCATTTATGCAGCGAGTGAAACCAGGCGATGTCTTCACGATCACGTTCCGGGTGCAGCGCCCCTAGAGAGGGGGTCGAGACACAAACGGAAAATGCCGCTACGAAGAGCGCTCGAATGATCCGCTCCGCGTACGCCGCGCTACCGGGATAGCGCTTTCTTGCCGCGCCAGGAGTTCTTGAAGTCTGAGGTAGAGTGTGTAAAAGCGGAGCCCGGTATCCAAGCCGGACCGTTAAGATCGGTAGAAATCAAAAGGCATTCCACCCCATCTCGTCTGTGCACACGAAGCGAGACGCTGATTATGTCTTCATGGTCTACCCTTGAAAAAGTTTTCCCCCTTTCTTCGTGTAGTATGTATGAAGTGACTCCATGGATACCTATGCTTAATTGCTGTGTCTTTGCTGCTACTGATAGGACCAGTAGACAACCATCCTCTTTGGATTGGCAAAAAAATATATGCCCACATTGCACGCGCCCGAAGTACTACAGAGAGCTGATACATCGATGACTGCCAGGCATCCCTGGTGGCGTGCAGTCGTGCTCTGTCTGCTTTTGCTGCTCTCAGTCGTTATCTATTTCCTGCTCATCGGTGCAACTCCGCGGATCGATGGGCAAACAGTACCATTTTTGCATATCTGGATGATCAGTTTTCTCCCCTATTTTGCCGGCTGTGCTTTCGTGTTGGCCACGAAACCGATCACGGGCCACTGGCAGCGGGTCGAAATTGGCATAATCTTGTTGGGAGCGCTTATTCTACGCGCAATGCTCCTTCCGCTGCCTCCTGTGCTATCGCGTGACTCATGGCGTTATCTCTGGGATGCCCGGGTCACGCTACATGGCTTCAGCCCTTATGTGTATGCGCCCGTGGATAAAGCCCTGCGGCCTTTGCTCGATAACGTGCTCTTTCCCAATAGCCGTTTTCGCACCGTTCCCACGATCTATCCACCTGGTGCGCAGGCTATCTTTTTATTGAGTTATGTACTTGCTCCGGCCAACTTATTTTTCCTCAAGGGTATATTTCTCGTCTTTGATATGGTCACCTGCATGGCACTCCTCGTACTGCTCAAACGGAAGGGACTCGATCAGCGCCGAGTCATTCTCTATGCCTGGTGCCCATTGCCCATCGTCGAATTTGCCATTCAAGGGCATGTCGATGTCATCACCTTGACGTTTACTCTCCTCGCGGTACTCTCGGCAGCCAGTACCAGTGTACGCGGACGTGTGCTGACCGGCTTCCTCACCGGCTTCGCTGCGCTCACCAAGATTTACCCCATCCTCCTGCTTGCTGTAGTCCTGCTTGCCTTGCCTGACGGTGAACGCGACGTAAACGACAGCGGTATGGCTCGCCTTCGCAAGGTTTTGAGCCGTAACGCTCCCTTGCTTATCACCTGCTTTGCGACGATCCTCCTCGGCTACCTGCCCTATCTCATTCTGGGACACGGGCAGGTGTTCGGCTTTTTTGCCACCTATGCCGACGAGCAGGGCCAGAATGCAGGGGTGACGCAGCAAATTGTTCACTGGCTGGGCGATCAATTACATATACGCATCAGTACGACGATCATACTTGAACATATCGTTGATTTGCTGCTCGTAAGTGCTGTATCACTGATCGTATTGGTAATGCGTTTACGCAAGCGCATTAGTATAGAAGTTGGTGTGCTCTTACTCTATGGGGTTGTGCTCTCTATCTCCTCCCACATATTTCCCTGGTATACCACTACGTTATTGCTCTGGGTGCCTGTTTTAGTCGGCCCACTATGGACTCGCGCGGGACTGAGCGGCAGGAACCTGGCAATCATTGCAGTCTGGTACTTCACCGTCACTTCCCTGCTGGGCTACTTCTTTAATTCCGATTGGACTCTCTATTACAGGCTTGTCTATATGCCTGTGATGATCGCGCTAGGCGTAGCAGCGATCATCGGAGTGCTGAACCACGTCAGGACCTTCATCGCCCCCTTAAGCTGAGCAGAGTGCGCACAATCTTCCGATTGTTCTTCACAGCCGCACCCTCCAAGTAAGCCTCAAGGGCCGCCTGCTGAATGCCTGTGTTCATGGTTGGATAGGCGTGGATCGTCGCGAGGATATCGCCCAGTGTCAGGCGCCGCTGCATCGCCAGTGAAATTTCGCCTAACAGCTCCCCTGCACTCGCGCCAATCATGTGCGCCCCTACGATCTCGTCCTTCTTCCCCGCCAGGACGAGCTTGATAAAGCCGGTGGTTTCATGTTCGGCTTGCGCGCGGTCGATCTCGGCCCAGGGGAATTTCACGATACGGACCTGCTTGTGCCGTTGCTCTGCCTCGTCGGGCGTCAGACCGACATGCGCCACTTCTGGATCGGTAAAGATACACCAGGGGACCACACGGTAATCCACCTTTTTCTTCGCGATCGGTACCAGCGCATTGCGCACCGCGACCCCCGCCTGATAAGCCGCGACGTGCGTGAAGAGATAGCCGCCGATGACATCGCCAACCGCCAGGATGTTCGGCGCAGATGTCTGCAGATAGTCATTCACTGCTATCCCCTTGCCGGTGTAGGTGACCCCGGCCGCTTCCAGGTTGAGCCCCTCAACATTCGGTCGCCGACCCAGCGCCACCAGGATTTCATCGGCCTCGAAGGTCAAGGACCGGTCACCTTGCTTCGCGGTCGCCACTTTTTTGTGCCCATCGCGGCTGGCTTTGACGAATGTGGCATTGGTCGCGATAGTGATGCCCTCGGACTGCAAGACGTCGACCAGGGTCGCCGAGACCTCCGGGTCTTCTTTCGGCACAATGCGCCGGAGCCCCTCAATTATGGTCACTCTTGACCCCAGCCGCGCAAATGCCTGGCCTAACTCGACCCCAATGGGACCACCGCCGACGACAAGCAGGGAGGCTGGCAGGCGCGTCAGGTCAAAGATGTGCTCATTGGTCACATATCCCGTCTCCTCCAGCCCTTCGATCTGCGGAACCAGTGGAAGTGAGCCGGTGGCGACGAGCGTATTCCGGCTGGTCAAGCGCTCACCGTTCAGCGTGAGTTCTGTGGCGGAGTTGAACGAGACGTTGCCGAACTTGACGGTGATGCCTTCGGTATAGACCTGCTCATTCTCCGCGACACGACGAATGACCTCCTGGATATACTCGGCGACTTTTGCCATATCCACGCCCAGGTGGGCGGGCAGCAGTCCCAGCGTCGCGGCATCCCTTGCTTGCTGCGCGACGCGGGCGACATGGATCAGGCTCTTGCTCGGGACACAGCCATAATTCAAACAGTCTCCTCCCAGGCGTTCTTTGTCAATCAGCAACACGTTGGCACCGAGAGAAGCTGCTATGCGAGCAGCAATCAATCCACCCGATCCACCCCCAAGAATGGTTAGATCGTATTGTGCGCGGGCCATCTTGTTCTCCACTTGGACGGGATTGGTTGCGAAGTTGCTTGAGCAGACTGAGGGTAGGTAAGCCACGAGAGGAGCAGGTATACCTACCAGACCTTGTTTACTGGATCACCTGCGACTGATGCACAATATGGGGGAAACCGTCGTTGCAATCGACAATATACCTTGCTACCATATCGTTCGTATAGGCTGTCCCCGAAATAGTATGATATCCCCGTGATGCATATTTGCGGTTTGTGACCATCTTACCTGGTGGGATGATGTAAATGATCTCCCCGGTATACTGACGCTCACGCTCCTTTATTGTTACTGTGTCACCAAGGTGATACTCCCCTTCATTCACTGGTCCGAAGAGTTTGGCAAGCTGCTGTTCATCGTCTCCATCAAACCGATAGTGTTCATAGACGCGCTGTCCATTTCTGATGGATTCAACGATAGGGATGCGCTCATCCGTCTCAAGTGTGATGATCCAGAGGCTCAAAAACGCTTGTGGCTGCACCACATCGACAGGACTCCACATTAAGACTTTGAGACCTGGTCGAGAGCGAAGGGTTTCGAGAGCAGCGTGTGCGAACAGTTTTATCTGTACTTGACGGAGAATATCATCACTATCGCGTTGCCCGAGGTCCAGAAGAGAAGCTATCTCAATAGTGTTCACTTTCACTGGTGCCCACATTCCGAACTGTTGCCAGTCAATAGGATCAAGCGTGATATGAAATTGTCCGCATATTGCTGCGATCTGCTTGGCCTTTTGGCATGCCTCTTGTTGCTCATCAACACTGTTTCGGCGTGAGTAGGTCATGACGCATAACTCCTCTTGAGGCAGTTGTTGAGCCTGCCCTCTTCCTGGTTAACCATTCCGCGATAAACGTGATAAACGTGAGAGGAATTCATCTCACTGGAGTTTCGAGAGACACGATTACTGTTTGGATTGCACCTACAGTATTTTCTTCTGCTGCTCTTATGATGCTCTCTGCACGAATAGTCATGTTTCCAAAGGACGCGATCGAGTCCCCTGGCAAAGACCAAGAAATCAGTGCAGATCGTGAGAGGAGAAACGTTTGATCATATCTTCTCACTTACTATTAAGCCACTTTCTGCGGGGTGTTGTCAACTGAGTGCCTCCATACAGGGAGCGCAGGAAGAAAAGCCCTGCTATAAGGTCTAGCCAGCTATGGTAAGATAGACCCATCACCTGGGGCTTGACCGTAGGGGAAACAGAGATGGAAGATCAAATGGCAACGACTTTCTCCACGATCACTCCTGAAATCATCGGCAACACCTATGAAGTGCTGGGGACGATGGATCGCTCTGAGTGGAAAGGCGGCATGCAAGACCAACTCTCTGTGGAAGAACTGTTAGAGCATCTGCATGATTTCAATGAAATTGTCACATATAAACGAGTTGGAGTGTGAAGTGAGCGGCATGTTTTCATCCAGCAAAAACATTCATGGAGGGCAAATGAGCGAGCAAGCCATTTTTCAGGTCAATAATCATCATCACGACTCCGCTGGCAGACCACCTCATCTTGACGATACGACCCCAAACCAATATCGAGGCTACTTCGAGAACGAATACGGAGAACAAGCCATTTTTATCTATGACCGGACAACCAGTCGGGGAAAGCTCTACATGGGTGATAGTGGTTGGGAGACACCATATGAAATACGCGACGGTGAAATTGTTGGCCTCAATCTTTCACCTCTGGAACAATCATGGTTGCAGCTATGCTGGCAGGCAGCAACATGGTTAAAGCACTAATACCGTGAAAACAAGCGTGCTGACAACCTGGCACATCAATTCTTGAACGAGTATGAGGAACTGAGGTATTCCAGCACTTTCAGGCCGCGAAAGGTGCAGGCAGCGGCTTGCGCGCGTAGAGGACAATGCCGTCACGCGTCAAGTTGGCGATGAAGGTGGGATCCCATTCCTGCAAGGTACGCGAAGCAAACATGACCTGTACCTCACGCGGCGCATCTAAGTGTCGGTTATACGCTAGACCAAGGGTATGAGAAAGAGCATCTCCTTGATCAAGTGCAACGTGTGGGTCATCGCTATCAAGAACGGCTAATAGATCGACATCGCTGGGATCGGGCGCATCAAGTGGCCGTTCCTCGTGTCGTGCGACTGACCCATAGAGGATGACTGCTACGAGATCAGGATGCCGCTCAGATAACACGGCTATTACGTCTTTGATAAGGTCACAGGTCTCGCTATCCAGCCAGGAAGGAAACGTATTCGTTCTATTTACCGACTGCATCGTGGTATTCCTTGAGATTCCTGTCTGATCGCACAAGTGCTCAGTAAGTACTGCCATCATACCAAATTTCTGGTTGCGTTGCAAAAATGGCTATGATATTAACGATGAGTTCTGGCCTGATATTGCCGACAGCGCGTGGATTGGAGAGTGTTCGCCTTGACACGCTCATTGTCTACATCTAAAATCTCTTGTATACTACAGAAGCCATTGAAAATGTTATTGCTACGCGATACGTGTATACCAGCGTGAATGCTTGAGTAAAGAGAACCCAGGTAGTATGCTGCAAGCTAACAATACCCTCCTCGACAACAAGTAACAGAGATGTCTATCAAGGAGCTATACGACGATGCCAGACCGCATAGGTCAGCAACTTGCTAACTACCGCCTGATCCGTCCACTTGGGCAGGGGGGCTTTGCCGATGTCTACCTCGGCGAGCATGTCTATCTCAACACACCGGCTGCCATCAAAGTGCTCCAGATGCGACTGACTGATGACGATAAACGAAACTTTCTTGAGGAGGCACGTACCATCGCTCACCTGAAGCATCCTTCTATTGTGCGCATCCTGGAATACGACGTGGTCGATAGCATCCCTTTCCTCGTCATGGAGTACGCTCCGAATGGCACCTTGCGCCAATGTCACCCGAAGGGCACGGTTTTGCCGCCAGCCGCTATCGTGCCGTATGTTCGGCAAGTCGCTGCTGCTTTGCAGTACGCACATGACCAGAAACTCATCCATAGAGATGTGAAACCGGAAAATATGCTGCTCGGTTACAACAATGCGGTCTTGCTGAGCGATTTTGGACTGGCAGTAATCGTCCAGAGTTCCCGCGATCGGCTCCAGACCGTTGCGGGCACCGTCACCTATATGGCCCCAGAGCAACTACAAGGCAGAGCCAGCCCGGCCAGCGACCAATACGCGTTGGCTGCCGTCATCTATGAATGGTTGAGCGGGGAGCGCCTCTTTTCCGGGTCTTTCATAGAAGTCGCTACGCAGCATGTCCTCGTCCCGCCACCCTCTTTACGCAGTAAACTTCCGGCGCTTTCACCTGCTATCGACCAGGTAATACAAAAAGCGCTTGCCAAAAGTCCAGAGCAGCGCTTCGCAAGTGTCTTAGAATTCGCTAGAGCCTTCGAACAGGTATGCCAGGCAGAAGCATCAAAACAGTACGCAAGCGCATCAGTTCCTTTGGGGAAACTCTTCACCGCCTACCGCAAACACTCTGCAGCGGTGCTACATATTGCGTGGTCGCCCGATGGTAAGAAGATTGCCTCGGCCAGCTCTGATAAAACAGTTCACATCTGGAGTGCTACCAGCAAAAATCCCACTCTTATCTATCGCAACCATACAAAGCCAGTGAGCGCGGTGGACTGGTCGCCCGACGGCTCACGCATCGTTTCTGGTTCCTGGGACACAACAGTACAGGTCTGGCATGTCCAGACCGGGCGTAAGCTGTTGACCTATCGAGGTTTCTCGCGGGAGGTGAGCGCTGTGGCATGGTCACCAGATGGAAAGTACATCGCCTCCGGTTCCTGGGATACAACGGTACAGGTTCGGCAGGCTGAATCAGGAAGCAGACTTTTCACCTATTCAGGCCATACTACTCCTGTCCACGCGGTAGCATGGTCTCCTGCCCTCTCCGATGGCGGCAGGCGCATCGCTTCCGCAAGTGGTGCGGACGTGAACGCTGATGTCGATAATACAGTGCAAATCTGGAATGCTCTCACCGGAGACAACCCGTTGATCTATCGTGATCACTTCTATTTTGTGAATGCAGTGGCCTGGTCGCCTGACGGCAGGAAGATTGCTTCCGCGAGTGCAGACACCAATGTGCAAGTATGGAGTGCAGCTACTGGCAGCAACGTCTTGACCTATAGGGGGCATACCAGCACGGTGAACGCTGTGGCATGGTCTCCCAATGGCAAACTCATCGCTTCGGCAAGCGATGATCGAACAGTACAGATCTGGGATGCCACCACCGGGGAAACTATCTTCACCTATCGGGGTCACGCGAAAGAGGTGAGTAGTGTAGCATGGTCTCCCAATGGTTTGCGCATTGCCTCGGCTGGCTATGATACGATGGTACATGTCTGGAATGCTAGCTAATAACCTGGTTGAGGAAGGCGAAAATGGAGTACAGGAAACGGAATTTCTCCAGGCCTCGTATTGGCCAGCAGCTCGGAAACTACCGCCTGACCCGCTTGCTGGGGCGAGGCAGCTTCGCTGATGTTTACCTCGGCGAACACATTCACCTCAACACTCAGGCTGCCATCAAAGTGCTCGATATGCGGCTGACCAACGATGACATGGGAGATTTTCTTAAAGAGGCGCGCACGATCGCCCGCTTGAAGCATCCCTCTATCATTCAGGTACTGGAATTTGGCGTAGAGAACAATACTCCATTCCTGGTCATGGATTATGCGCCCAATGGCACATTGCGTTCACATTTCTCCAAGGGGAGTCGTTTCTCGCCAGAGGATATCCAGCCCTATGTGATGCAGATTGCTTCCGCACTGCAACACGCACATAACGAGAAACTGATCCATCGAGATATTAAACCGGAGAATATGCTTCTGGGGAGCAACAATGAGGTCTTGCTCGCCGATTTTGGCATTGCTGTTGTGGCTCATAGCTCACGCACTCAAAGCATGCAAGGGGTAGCGGGTACCGTCGCATATATGGCTCCGGAGCAACTCCGGGGCACGCCAGTCAAAGCTAGTGACCAGTACGCCCTGGCAGCAATCATCTATGAATGGCTGAGCGGAGAGAGCCTCTTTCAAGGGTCTTTTGTGGAGATTGCTACCCATCATACACTTACTCTGCCCCCCCCTTTAAGCAAGCAGGTTCCAACTATCTCAGCAGGTGTTGAGACCGCAGTGCTAAAAGCATTAGCGAAAGACCCCGCTCAACGCTTTGCGAGTATTCAGGAATTTGCCGATGCCTTTGCACAGGGCATCTATGGTAGGCAAGCGTCCCTTTCTCTACCATCTGTTGAAGCAATATCCTCCAAGACCGAACCTCTCCCTTCAATGCAAGAAGTGCATACCCTACCAATTCAGGAGACAACTATCACTACCTATCGCGGACATACCGCTCCAGTAAATGCTGTGGCATGGTCAACCAGCGAGAGGCACGAAGCGGCGCACTATGGAAGTCGTATCGCATCGGGGAGCGATGATGGGACCGTACAGATATGGGATGCGATGACCGGACGCAAAATCTCTACCTACCGGGATCATTCAGGCGGAGTTAGCACCATAGTCTGGTCGCCCGATGGGAAATGGATCGCCTCGGCGGGTATAGATGGCATGGTACGGGTCTGGACCGCCGATAGCATGCGCAAAGTATGCACATATACCAGGCATGCCGAGAAGGTAACAGCCTTGGCGTGGTCGCCCGACGGGAAATGGATCGCCTCGGCGAGTATAGATGGCACCGTACAGATGTGGGACGCAACAACAGGACACAGGCAGTTCATCTACCGCGATCATGCCCATCCAGTGCATACGGTGGCATGGTCTTCCGATGGGCGATCCATTGCCTCAGCGGGCGAAGATATGGTGGTGCGCGTTTGGAAGGTGCCTGAAAAAGGTATTCCCGCAGGAAAAATGCTTCTTACCTCTCACAACTCCTCTAATACCATACTGGCGGTGGCATGGTCTCCCGATGGAAAGTACATCGCTTCTGGTGGTGCTGACCAGGTAGTTGAGGTATGGGAAGCAGCCACAGGAGGCACGGTCTGCACCTATCACAGCCATCAGTTCACGGTAAGCGCTGTAGCCTGGTCACCTGATGGAACGCGCATCGCGTCGGCAAGTCTTGATCGGACGGTGCAACTTTGGGATGCTACTACCGGAGAAAATGCTGTGAGTTACACCGGTCATTTTAGCTGGGTATATGCTGTTGCGTGGGCGCGGAGTGGACAATACATTGCCTCTGCAAGCAGTGATAAAACTGTGAAGGTATGGCTGGCGTTGTAAAAGGAGAAAAAGGAGAAATTGGATGCCAAAGGAAATCAATCGGTGGGCGATGTACCCACGCAAAACGTCTTCATCCCCTCTTCCAGAAGCGCTGAAAATGGAAGTCACCACGAAGGCGAATGAACTCATCGAGACAGTATTGAAGCCAAGATACATCCAGCCACCGCCTGAGAATCCGCAGTTCAATTACATCGTCGATATCTACGGCAAGTGGTACCGCAAGGCGTTCTACTTTAGTGCTGAATATCGCGTAGCTGGTCCAAACCCAATAGAGCCGAGTTTCGAGGCGAAGTTTGCGCGCATGCAGTATGCCGGGAACTGGCGTTTTCACCTCTCCTATATGCGTTATACCGGACAGTGGATTCAAATCTACACAGACCTGACGGTGGACGAGTGCATAGAGTCGATTCGAGATGATCCCTACTTTTCCCTCTAGTAAGCAGCACAGAACAGCGCGTAGGATACGTGAAGAAAACATCACCTGTACGTCGCATGGTGCATCTAAGTGACGGTTACTTGCCAGGCCTAGAGTATGGAAAAGAGCACCTCCTTACCTCTCTTCCAGTGAGTACATATGCACGAGCGAACCATAGGGCATTTCCGGTGTCTGGACGTAGGCCGTGCCAACCTGTAACTGCTCGATGCGCGCAGCGAGGTCCTGATCAGGGCGCACGCGAATGAAACCGGCGACTTTTTTCGAGTCTGGATAGTTGACACGGAAAATAACTTTGGTGCCAGCATTGCTCAGGATGTCCTGGTGGAAGTCGTTGATACCCTGGCTGGCAACTATGACAACTATACCGAATTTGCGCCCCTCTTTCATAAGTTTTGGCAGCGTCACGTCTTTCGCAAGGCGATGTGCTTCGTCCAGCACAATGGCAAGGCGCATGCGGTCGGCATTGCCCCAACGGAACATATCTTTATAGAGTTTGCGCAGCACGAATGCTCCCCCAGCAATCTGCAATTCCTCTGCATAAAGATTGTGTAGGTCAATCACCAGTCCCTTGCGAATGGTGGTGAGCATGTCAGGAGCATCTTTGATCGGTCGGAACAGGTTCATTTCCAGTAAAGGGCGACAGCGCGCAGCGACATTGTTCACGTGTCGCTCATGTTCTTTTCGTTCAATGCGTCGCAGAACCTCTTCGGCAGTAGGATAGTCTAGGTCTATCATCTCCTCCTCTTCATCATATGCGAATCCGTGCGCTTTGTAGGCGTCCTGAAGCGCGGTGAAAATGATGTCGCGCTGCATCGGTCCTATACCGGTCACGTAAGCGAAAATCTCCGCCAGCGCAAAGCTATTCGCCATCCAACCATCTGAACCGCTCCCAACATTGCATTCAAACGGTGAAAACGGCAGGCCCCTAGCAGCGTCTACCACTGATGGATGAATGGTACGCATAAACGAGCCGTGCGGGTCGGCAAACTGCCCGTGAAAATCCAGTACCAGCGTCGGTACCTGTTGCTTGCCCAGTTCGTTCAGAATTCGCGTCGTCGTCCACGATTTGCCTTGCCCAGGAATACCGATGATGAACAGGTGCGGACTGCCCTTCGTGCTGGGCATCCACTCAATCGGCTCGCCAGCTGTCTCTCCCAGGGGCACGATGATCTCTTCTGGCTGCATATTAATCGATTCGGCAGATAACTTTTCAGTAGGAGTGGTTGAGAAGTCGCCATCCTCTACATAATGGGAGGGAGGTATGCTATCTGAATTCGTGTTTTGCTCCACTTCGTTGTCAACCCATTCTTTATCCTCAATGTGGATGGGTGACGCCTCGTCTATAGAGTGTGAAAGGCTCAGCAGCGATGAAAATTCAGTGGCATCGGCGTTGTAAAAATCTCTGGCGGTAAGGACGGTAATTCTCGCCCTTTCCGGTTGCGCATCAATCTCGATTGGTTTGTTGCGCGGCTGGCCTTCAAGATTGACAATATATCCTTCATACGTTGGGCGGAATTCCAGCCCGGTCTTTTCCAGGCGGGCAAGTCGTTCAAGAAAAGGTCTTTCGATTTCGGAGTCAATGAGCTGATAGCGGCGGGAACGCTCGAAGTAGAACTTGAGAACATTGGCAAGATACGAGCGTTGTAGGGTGCCATCTACTCTTCCTTCATTGAAAAAGCGGTTGCGCATAGCCTGGGCTGAACTTTCCATCTGCAGGGTCATATCCATCGCCAGTTCTTGTAAGGGCGCCTGACCGCGCCGCCATTTGACCTCGATAAAGGTAGCGTCTACAATGTCACGTCGCAGTGAGACCAGCACCATGTCGCAACGCCGCTCTCCCTGTTGTGGTTTGCCAGAGCCGTTGAGTGAGAAAATGCGCGGGTAGATATCTACTGGAACAAGCACCGCATCTTTGAGCTTCCCATGCTTTTGTAGCCATGCTGTGACGACACCAAGGCCAACGGCAGCGGCGGCACTCACTGGGGAGTCAAGCGCCTGTAATGCCAGCCTGCCGGAGACCGTTTTCAGGTAGTGCAGCAATTGTCCGACGCTCTGATCTACACTGCTGAAGCCGAGTTCCTCCATCGCCTGGGCCAGTAGGGTCTCAATCTCCTCGTGCCACGCAGTTGTGACCATCATACGATGCCCGAAACCTTCGAGCGTCTCCGGCGAATAGTCCAGCACGTATTTCTGGGCCAGCGAGCGCAGTTCCGGCGTATGGGGCGAATCGTAGTAATCGAGCGCGAAAAAGCGGTCGAGCGTGATAACCCAGTTGGTATTGGTATGCAAGTGTTCCAACAGCGCGCTTCGCTCCAGCTCAATGCGCACCTCAAGCATCGGACAGGCATCGTTGCGTTCGTTGACAAAATAGCCCTGCGCATCCAGCACACTTTGATGTAGATCTAACAGCGTTTCGCTGTAGCGCGGGCTGACGGGGTGCGCCTCCGGTTTCTTGATGCCTTCTGGGATGATATGGTAGTTCCAGAGCAGGCCGTGCTCATCAGCCATAAATTGTGGTATGAAGCGCGTGATAAGACCGTAGAGCGAGAAACTGCTGATTTCCGCATGTGTCTCCGGACTATTGAGCATCTGCGAACCAACGGTGATGGATGGTCTGGTCAAATCCGTTACTACCGCAAGGTGTGCTTCCGGCGCTTTGCGTGCTAGTCGGCTGATTGGACGCACGGCCGTAGAAAATCCTGGTAAGAAGTAATCCGTCACCTGCTCACGTCGCTGGTCGCTGCGCTGCAATTTTTGCTCCAACGCGGTAAGCGAATGTGTATGCTCGTCCGGCATGTAAGCGGTAATCTGGAACGATGGAGCGGAGCGAACTTCTTCTTGCTCATCTGAACGGGATATCTCATCCAGGAATAGCCGCACCGCTTCGGCGAAAAAATCACCGCGATCCGGGTTGACCAGCGTCGTTACCATTGTTTGGGCATATAGATGAGAAGCGGAGAAGCGCTCAAGGTGTTCTTTCAAATGGTCGGGCTGAATATCGCCGATGCCGATTTCCTCAAATCCTCTGCCGAGAATGCGCACGACATTCGTGTAATGGCGGCGCGGGTCGGCGATATCGGCGGGTAAGGCGACACCATGGTATAGTCTGATATTCTGGAAGAAGAGGAAAGCGTTGTTTGATGCGACATGGTAAGCAAACGCGGGAACATTGGTCGGTGTCAACATCCGCAACGCTTCCTGGTCTATACTGTTCCTACGCTTGCTTCTAGGCAATTCAAGCAGGTGCTCCTCCCAACGCCGCAGCAATTGTGTGTAACTCACCATCCACGCAATCCGCAGTGGGTGCGTGGGCAGGATCACGACTGCCTCTTCTACAGCATCCCCTTTGCTGGAAATCTGCACCAACAGTGAATCGATGGAGAGTGCTTCTAGCATCTCATTACGCTCGCATCTGCTCTTGATTAGCCCGTCGAGCAACTTCTGATATTCCTGTGCGTAGCGCACTGCAACACTGGCAAGTTCAGGCGTCCAGTCTGCTGTCTCTATCGTATCGCGCACCGGCTGCCTTTTGAGACGGCTAAAAAACGTCTCACGCGCTTTCCAGAATGCGGCCCACATCGTATTGCCGCCATATTGCAATGCAAACGGCGCAATGGCTTCGGCTCCAACAGGAACAACCTCGTCTACCGCCAGGATAAAGCAGCCGCCGTCACGCGGGTTATCCCTGATCTGCCGTTCTAGTTCAAGAAGCGTCTCGCTTACACTCACATTGAGAATGGTATTGTTGGATAATGTCAGGCTGAACAGGTCTCTGGCTATCCACTGTGCCTGCTCCTCAACAAGGGACTGCCGTTCTGGGAGCCTTATCGCCGCCTCAAGACGCCCGAAGGAAAGCGTGGGAACGATGCTCCGGTTTTCGCGTGCCTCTAGCAGCAAATCCACCTGGAGATTTCTAACCAAAAAGAACTCGGTGCTTTTGTCAGCAATAACCTCTCCTTTTTCTTTATCAATCAGTTCATTGCCTGTAGCGTCGAGTGGAGCAACTCTTACACAAACCGGGCCGGTCGGTGTTTCGTCTTCCTCCATATCAAGCTTGATAGTGACGCTACGCCGACTCGCCGGTACACGCGGTATCTTTGGTTCGATGAAATCGCTATCTTCAGCAGGCTCAAAGTCGTAGTCTGATGGAACAATACGCACGCTCCATCCGCTCAAATTTTGTGGCTGCTCTGGGTCGCACGACCATTTGACGACCATAGACTCTTTAGGTCCGCAAATCGCTTGCAGATTTCCGTTTGCCGCGTTGGGTTGTGTCAGACGGCAATATCGTTCAACAACGCCATGTACGTTGATAAACGGCTGTACTTTCACAGAACGAATATCGCTGCGGTCTGTGGCAAGGAATATCCAGCGATCAAAAGTCAATGTTCCTTCTCTAGCGAGTTCACGCGACCAGGATAAGACATCATTCATCGAACAGTTGCGGAAAAACCGGCCCAGTGCGTTTGCGGTCTCTTTATCCACTTTCAGACTCCGGATACGGTCGCGTGCCGTTGCGTCCGGTCGCGTCGGACGTGACAGGAGGATGGCGCAGTTGCGATTGCTCGTGAGATATGCGATAAAATCAGGGCGCGCATCGACAATCAGGCCAACACGCCACAATTCGAGGCCCAAAAGCTCATCATCCTTCTGTATTTGAGCAATGACAGCAAAATCCAGACGTTGTTCGTAGCTCGCTCTCAATGTCCCCTGTGAGACAAAGCGTATAATTCTTTGCGCGTTCTGTGAAAGCTTTTTCATCTCCTTTTTGAGAGCTGACTCAAGAAGCGTTTGTCCATCAATCAATGCGAACGAGTTGGCAAGCGAACTATAGGCGGCATCTACCAGGTCGGATGGTACAAAGAGGCACAGGCGCCCTTGCTTGCGATTACGTATCTCGACCGCCTTATCAGTGGAAATGAACAGGCTGGTATCCACTATCTCCTGGTCGCGACTGGCAAGCACGCGCACCACAAGGTCTGATTCTTGCCTTTGCAGCGTCATATACCGGCAAATGTTCAGCGCATCTTCGCGTTCGAGAAAGTCTACACGGACACAGTGTCCTTCAGTCGTTCCTTCTAAGCGGGCGACTATTTCATCGGCAAGCAGTTGTGTGCGTCTATCGCTCATGGTGGAATGTCTTTTCTCCTCTAACTCCTGTCTACGCATTCACAGTTTTCGTTATTTAAGCCATATTCTCTAAATATGGCGGGTGGAGGCGTTGAATAGTAAAATCATCCGACAGGTCGCGGAAAATGCCCATCTGGCGCAGGCGATTTTGCATGGCACGTAGATTGTCATGCGCCGCTGCAATGTACTCTGCGCCTTTGAACATATCGGGAGGCCGATCAATCAGAACACCATATCGCTGCTCCAAAAATTGTAAGAATTCCTGCAACCTGATAGATTGAATGCCCTGCTGAGAAAGCCGGGCCGCCGCCACTTGCACCAGTACCGCGAGCAAATCATTGGAAGGAGCATAGCGCCATGACGAACGACTTTTCACCGTGCCGGAGAGCAACCCATGAGATTCCCTAAGTCCTCCCGTACTACTAAACCATCTAACAAAATGTTGAAGCGCACTATCTCGCTGTCCTTCAACTAGAAGGGTGACTACCCGCTCAATATCTGAGTCTGCGACATCCGTAATGTCATCTAACCAGTTTAGCTCCTCTTCATTCGATACATTTCCTGTATCTTCCGGCAATGTGTTTTCTTCTCTGATGCGTTCTTCATCTAAGCGCGCCTGTGCCTCAAAAAGCGCAGCTAATGACGGATCATCACGTAGCCGCAACAATCCTTGCAGGTATAATGGGCCAGACTCTTTTCCGTCAAGAATGATGTCAATTCTCAATTTCCTTTGAACATTGCGCCGCAATGAGACGACATAGGAGTCCAGCAATCTGAGTAGCAAATTCGACAACAAAAATTGCTGGAAAGCTTCAATGTCCCTGCGTACACATTCTTTCGCCATCTCGTGGCTGCGTCCTCGCACATTCTGCGTGAAATCCAGGTAGAGTTGCGGCGGTGATGGTTCCAACGATTCACGCATAGCGGGTGGTAGTGTCTCCGGGTCACGCACCAGCGCATTAATCGCGTATACAAGCTTGAGTGTGTAGTTAAACAGTTCAAAATTGATGAGTGCAAGCAAATTATAGGTCAATGCCTGTGACGGCATATGTTCGTGATACTTGAACAGGAAGGTTAGCAAGTCCTCCCCCAACTCATTTGTCAGTTTTGGGCAGGTGGCAGTAACACTTGGTTCGCGGTTCATACTCGTGGGTGTATCTTTGAATCCATCGAGAAAAGCAATTGAAAGACGTGTTATGGTATCGAGTTGCTCTTTCCCATCATAAGTCCCACCTAAATTGGGCATGTTGCCAACGAGAATGCCTCGTCCAAAGATAAGTTTTATTGCCCTTTGGAGATTCCCGTCATCTCTATTCATACTTTCACGAAGCGATTGATAAATGAAAGTGTCAGCTCCACGATGACGACTACCTTCTGCAGGGAATCCCGGTTTATGTGCTAGTAACGTGTAGGGCACGATAGAAGTTATCTGCTCACCTTGATTAGAACGTCCTATGCCTCCGGTCGTAATCAATGTAGTACGCACAAGTCGTTCCAACACCTTGCGTCCTGTTAGGTCATCAAAACCTTGTAAAGCTGGATGCAGAGCTAATATATCGATGTATTTCTGAATTTCCTTAGGGTCGTTTGTGCGTTTGACTCTACCACGTCCTCCTGCAAGGATAGTATGGAAAAGTGTCGGTAGAAAGATATCTATATCAAAGTCGTTCATCTCGATGGTGAAAACTTTGGGAAATTTCGTCCCTTTCAACTCTTTCGGCAGTTTGACTTTCACATTTTTGCCCTTTCTACATGGTGGTGCGGACGATTTTGCTGGCTTCCTGACAATCAGTTGCTGTGCTTCCG
>Ga0207646_10002506_pt1 | contig 21695 bp, 15 predicted proteins | sample KBSK5502metaG_FD_184343 | JGI IMG/M metagenome (GOLD analysis project Ga0207646, IMG submission 184343) | Corn, switchgrass and miscanthus rhizosphere microbial communities from Kellogg Biological Station, Michigan, USA - KBS K5-50-2 metaG... | ecosystem: Host-associated > Plants > Roots >... | reverse complement strand
CCCGTCCACGGCCATCAGACGACTGTCGAAGCCGGGGATGGCGGGGGTGGGAACGCGCGACCACCTCCCGCCTACGCCGTGCTCGACGAGCGGCCGATACCAGCGGCCATCGAACGAGCTTCCGACTGCCCACATGTCGTCTGGGGCAGCCGCCCAGATGGCGTTGAGGTCGACGCTCAGGGCCGCCGCGAGGTCGATGGGGACGACGCGCCAGTTTCGGCCATCTGTCTGAATGCCGAAGGAACGGTCTCCACCACTGCTCCTCGTTGCGCCAACAACCCATGCCCTCCTGCCGCCCCTGGCGGCGACCCCCACCAGCGTAGCGCTGTGCAGGCTCGCGGGAGCGGGGACAGAAGTCCAGCTCCGTCCGGCGAGTCGAAGGACCAGAGGCTGGGAGGGGCCGCGGGCCCTGGCCGATCCACCCACCGCCCATACGGCGCCCGAAGGGTCCGCATCGACCGCGTTCAATGCATCGCCCTGGCCGCCGAGCTGCGGCAGCCGCACGACGGTCCAGTGATGGCCATTCCAGTGCTCCACCAGCGATCGATGAACCTTCCCGGCGTCGCGGTAGCCGACCGCCCACGCATCCCGCGGCGATGCCGCCGCCACCGACTCGAGCGAGTTGTCCCCAGGTCCCGCATTCGGGCTGGCGATGATAGCCCACCGCCGTCCGTCCCAATGCAGGACCAGCGTCCTGGCCGGCCCGCCCGGGGAGCGCGACAGCCCAACTGCCCAAGCGTCCAAAGCCGACAAGGCCACGACGGCGTTCAGGAAGCTGTCTCCCGAGGGTCGATCAGGGCTCGGGACCATGCGCCATTGCGCCCCTTGCCAGCGCTCCACCAGTGTCTCGGCTGGACTTCCTGAGCGCAGGGCGGTCCCAACTGCCCATACGTCCCCAGCAGAAGCGACGGACACGCCGAACAGCTCGTTGGACGCACGAGCGTCGGCCGGGCCCGTCAGCACGTGCCACCCGCGTTGGCAGGCCGGGCCGGGACCCGCGCCTCCCGCGCACGACGGCAGTAGCGCGGCCAGCACTAGGCAACCCCAGGTGCCCAGGTTTCTCCACGCTGTGATCACTGGGCGCCTCCAGGCACCTCAGGTCAAGTAGTCAGCCATCTCATGTGTCTGGCCGCGCTGACCGCTCGTGATTCGACGATATAGAAAGACCCCGATGAGAGCGATAACGAGCGTCGACAACAGAAGGAAGGTGGCGGCCGCGTTTATGCCCGGCGTGAGGCTGCCTCGCGAGAAGTTGTAGATCTTCACCGACAGCGGTTCGGTGTTGGCACCGGCGGACAGGTATCGCACGGTGATGAAGTCGTCGATCGTATCCGCGAACACCAGGGCGAAGCTGACCAGGATTGCGGGGTACAGCAGCGGCAGCAAGACCCTGCGGATGGCCTGCGTCGGGGAGGCGCCAAGATCCGTCGCCGCTTCCTCGTATTCCTTCCCGATCGACAGCAAGCGGGCTCGGACGATGATCACCGGATAAGAAACCTGGTAGGTCACCAGCGAGAGCAACTGAGCGCCGGTCCCGAGATGCACGACCTTCAGCAAGTAGGTGAAGAAGAGGAACATAGATATCCCGATGATGATCTCGGGTATCACAAAAGAGAACAGCATGAGGAAGTTGGCGCCGGCCGGCGCGGGCCCACGCCAACGGGATATCCCGATCGCGAAGGCCACGCCGAGTGGCACCGCTATGAACATGGTGAGGAACGACAGGCGCAAGCTCTGGATCAGCGCGGCCCGTAGCTCCGGACTTACGAACAGCGCCCCGGATGGGTCGAATTTAGGGTGCCCCCACCACCACTGGAAGGAGAACCCCTGCCACACGGAATTCGATCGGCCCGCGTTGAACGAGATCGCGATGGCGATGAGCACCGGCAGCAGCGACCACGCGAGATACCCCCAAGTGAATGTGGCAAGGATGCGCGGCTTGCGCCAGGGATTTCGCCACCACCCCAGCGGCGTTCTGGTGCTCCTGGAGCGGGCCCGGGGTACAGGTTCCTGCATCCGGCGGTCGACGTGGGGCCGCTCGCTGATCGTCTCGCTCATTGGCGCCTCTGCGCCTTCGCGGTCTCCCGCATGTAGTACAGCATCGGGATCATCAGGAACACGACCAGGAAGAGGACAAGGATCGCCGCCTCCGGCCCTTGCCCAGTCGCCTCCATGGAGTTGTCGAGGAGATTCCCGAACATCGTGGTCTTCGGGGATCCGGAGAGCAGATTGTTCGTGTAGTAGTCGCCGAACATGGGCAGCGTGACGATCACCAGGCTCGCCAGTATCGCCGGTTTCGACAGCGGGAGGGTCACCCGTACGAACGTCCAGAAAGGGCTCGCCCCAAGATCACGCCCGGCCTCGACCTGGCTCTGGTCGATGCGGTCGAGGAACCCGTATAGCGGCAAGATCATGTACGGGATATAGCCGTACACAAGGCCGATCACGACGGTGAACGGCACCCCGGCCAGCCAGTTGATCGGATGCGGCGTGATGTGGAAGAACGCCAGCACGCTGTTCACGTAGCCGTTCGGCTGCAGGAGCTCGACCCAGGACAGCATCCTCATCAGGTAGCTGATGAAGAAGGGCGCAATGAGGAGCGTCAGGAAGAGCCCCTTTCGCTTCCCGCCGAACCTGGCCACGTAATATGCGACCGCGTAGGCGATCACAAGGCAGACGGCGGTCGCCAGGACGACGTAGACGAGCGTCCGCAGCTCCACGGGCCGGAATTGCCCGGTGATGAACGTCCACTCGTCCAACAGGTACTTCGAGGTCCAGAACCACGGCTGGTAGACGGGCAGCGGACTCCGGAAAACCGGATCGACCGTGCCGAACGCGATCGACACGACCACGTAGAACGGCAGCGCGAAGAGCACAACCATCCAGAACGCGCCGGGGAGCGCGAAACTCGGCCAGTACCATCGTGGGTACCAGGCTCCCGTGGCCTCTTCGCCCGACCGCCTCCGCCGGAGGAGCCTCAGGCGGAGGCGGGGCTGAGAGGCCGGATTTTCAGCTGACACCGCTATTGAACGCCTGCCACGCGTTGTGCCAGAGCTGATCGACCTGGGGGGTGAGTTCCTCCTCGAAGTACCCGGTGTGGAAATCGCTCTCGTGCACGACCGCATCGGCCATCCACGGGAACACGTAAGGCTCTCCGTAGTAGCCCTTGGTCGTGGTGAGCGTCGCCGGATCCGCCTTCCGCTGCGGCGGCTGATACCCGTTCCAGGCGAAGTTCAGCATCGCGTGGCTGTTGGTCATCATCCAGTCGAGGAACATGTGGGCCAGCACCGGATGTTGCGCGCTGGCGGGAATGGTGATGGTGTCGTTGAAGACGGCGCCCTTGCGGTTCGACGGGAACCAGTAGCCGAGCGTCTGCCACGCCTTCATGGTCTGTTTCGGCGTGTAGAACCAGGCGGCGACCATGTCTCCCGACCATGACTGATGGACGTCGTAGGTCCCCTTCGGGATGCCGATGTAGGCGCCGTTGATGCTGGTGCGCACGTCGACCGCGCTGATTAGCTCCACCAGCGCCTTCTGCGCTTCGTTGATGTACTTGCTATTTCCGGTGTTCAGATCGCTGATGCCGTTCTTCAGCAGAGCCAACGAGATGGCTTCGCGGTAGTCGTCGTAGATGCCGATCTTGCCCTTGAACTTGGTGTCCCAGAGGATGTCATAGGGGTCTGACATGCCACGGATCTGAGCATCGGGGATGAGATCACGTCGGTACCCGATCCCGGTCGTGTACACGGTGTACGGCACCGTGTAATTCCATCCCTGGTCGTAGAACGGGTTCTGGTAGGTCTCCCAGGCGTCGGAGACCAGGTGTGGAATGTAGCTGTGGTTGAGCGGCTGGAGCAGTTTGCCGGTGATGAGCTTGCCGAGGATGTCCGGGGTCGGAAAGAAGATGTCGAACTGCAACTGCCCCGTGCGCATCTTGCTGAGCGCCTCGTCCATATTGTTGAACGTGGTGTACTGGTATGAGCAGTTGTGGGCCTTGCAGAACTCCTTGATCACCTTCGGGAAGAGGTAGTTGTCCCAGTTGTAGATCTGGAGGGTGGCGTTCTTCTCCGGCGCAAGGCCCGACTTTATCGGCTCACGCCACAGCTTCCACCTGACGGGCGAGTTCTGCCGTGCCAGCGGATACGGCGAGCCTGCGGGCCAGTACTTGCCCACTCCGGGGCCGTGTGCGTGCGAGCTGCTGCTGGGACCAGTGCCCGGCTTCGAGCACGCATCGAGGATCGCCGCCATCGAGGGCAGCGCGAGCGAAGCCGCCGCGGATCGCTTGAGGACCTCCCGCCTCGTCATACCCCCGTGCCAGGCCGGCCGCTCTTTCGGATGCCGTGCCATCGCCGTCACACCCTTTCGCTAACGTTCTCGACCGATCGAGATAGCAAACTCTGACTGGTGAGTCAATGGGAATTTTCGTACCAACAACCTGGTTCCGCAACCCCATCAACTGCAGAGCGACAATCGCAACACGACTGTGATGGTGGCTATGATGACCCGCGGCGAGCGTAGCGACCGCCGCCAGGCGCTGACGTCGATCACCGGAATGCAGGCCATGACAGACACCACCCCCGCGGTGCCCGAACTCCCTGCCCGCGCCCTCCCGCAGCGCGCCCGGGTTGTGATCGTCGGTGGCGGCGTCACCGGCTGCAGCATCGCCTATCACCTGGTCCATCTCGGCTGGACCGACATCATGCTGCTGGAGCAGAACCGGCTGACCGCCGGGACCACGTGGCACGCCGCGGGCCTGATCACCTCGGCCGGCATGACCGACGAGACAGCGCTGTTCTTCAGCCGCTACTCGCGCGACCTGTACGCGAGGCTGGAGCAAGAGACCGGTCACTCCACCGGATTCCGGCCCGTGGGTCACATCTCGGTGGCGACCACGCCGGAGCGCCAGGCCGCGCTGCGGCGCGAGGCGGCCTGGATGCACGGCTTCGGCATCGAGGACACCGAGATCTCCCCGGGCGAGCTCGCCCGCATGTGGCCGCTCGCCAGGACCAACGACGTGCTGTCTGCGTTCTTCGTGGCCGACGAGGGCCGCGCCGACCCGGTCGGCGTGGCGACCTCGCTGGCCAAGGGAGCCAGGCAGCTCGGCGCCACCGTGGTCGAGGGCATCGCGGCAACCGGCGTGTGCACCAGCCGCGGCCGCGTCACCGCCGTGCTCACCGAGGAGGGCGAGATCGAGACCGAGGTCGTGGTCAACGCCGCGGGCATGTGGGCGCGCCAGTTCGGCGCCCTGGCCGGCGTGCACGTGCCGCTCCAGGCCGCCGAGCACTACTACCTGCTTACCGACACGGTCCCTGGGATGGACTCCGACCTGCCGGTGATCGAAGACCCTGACAGTTACGGCTACTACCGGCCGGAGGGCGACGGGATGCTGGTCGGGTTGTTCGAGCCGGTCGGGGCACCGTGGTCGCTGGGCGGGATACCGCGCGACTTCGCGTTCGGCAAGCTGCCGCCTGACTGGGAGCGGATGGAACCCTATCTGGCCAGGGCGATGGAGCGAATACCTTCGCTGGCCGACACCGGCGTGCGGACGTTCTTCTGCGGGCCGGAGTCGTTCACCTCCGACATCCGCCCGCTGCTGGGTCCGGCACCCGAGCTTGACGGGTATTTCGTCGCGGCCGGCCTGAACTCGCTGGGGATCCTGTCAGGCGGCGGGGTCGGCAACATGGTCGCGCACTGGATCGTGGACGGCGTGCCGCCGGTGGACGCGACCGCCGTCGCCATCGACCGCACCGCGACCTACGAGACCTCCCGGCGGTTCCGTTGCGAACGGACCGTCGAGCAGCTCGGCGTCCTGTTCGGCGACGCGGTCTGGCCCGCCTGGCAGCCCAAGTCGGGGCGGAACGTGCGCCGGTCGGTCCTGCACGACCGGCTGGCCGCGGCTGGCGCTCACTTCGGCGTCTCGGCTGGCTGGGAGTTCCCCGAGTGGTTCGCCGGACCCGGCGGGCACGCGCAAGCCACCATGGATTACCGTCGCCAGGCCAGCCATGACATCGTCGGGCGCGAGCACCGCGCGATCCGCGAGGCCGCTGGCGTGATCGACATGAGCCTGATGGCCAAGCTGATCGTGCAGGGTCCGGACGCCGCCCCCGTCCTGTCCCGCCTGTCGGCAAACGACGTGGCGCGCGAGGTAGGCCGCCTGGTCTACACGCCGTGGCTCAACCGAGCGGGCGGCATCGTCGCCGACCTCACCGTGACCCGCCTCGGGGACGAGAAGTTCCTGGTCGTGGCCAGCGACATCATCCACCGCAGGATCGAGCCGCTGATCCGCCGCGAGACCCGCGCCGGCGAGTTCGTCGCCGTCACCGATGTCACCTCGGGCACCACGCTGCTGACCGTGCAGGGCCCGGCAGCACGGGAACTGATCTCCCGGCTAACCGACGCGGATCTGTCCAACCAAGCGTTCCCGTACCTGTCCGCACGGCAGATCCATGTCGGCTACGCGCCGGTGCTCGCGCTGCGGGTCACCTACGTCGGCGAACTCGGCTGGGAGCTGCATGTGCCGACCGAGTACGCGGCCGGCGTCTACGACGACCTGATGTCCGCAGGGGCCGATCTGGGGGTCAGGAACGTCGGCCTGTCGGCCATGTCAGGCTTGCGGCTGGAGAAGGGCTACCGCGACATGGGCGTCGACATCGACAACACCGACAACCCGATCGAGGCCGGCCTCGACTTCGCCGTCGCCTGGGACAAGCCAGGCGGCTTCATCGGCCGGGATGCGCTGCTCGCCGCGCGGGAGGCCGGGCCGCCGCCACACCGCGTCGTCGGCCTGATGGTCGAAGACCCTGACGCCGATCTGTTCGGCAACGAGCCGGTGTACCTGGCCGACCAGTGGGTCGGCTACGTCCGCGCCGCCGCGTACGGTTACACGATCGGCGGCCCGGTCGCCCTCGCCCAGGTGCAGTGCGAGGACGGCGTGACCGCCGAGTGGCTGAAGTCGGGCGACTTCCGGGTCAGGACCGATGAGCGGGACCGGCCAGCCAGGCTGCAGATCGCACCGTTCTACGACCCCAAGCGCCTGCGCATCCTCGCAGCGGAGCCAGAACGTCCGAAGCCGCATCCGCCTGAGCTCGCAATCGACCCATCGGTCGCCGATCACGTCGATCATCACTTGTCTGCCCGGTTCGGCGCGGACGGCTTGGAAGGCGGCTGGTGACTCGGCTGATCATCGGCGCCTCTGGACCTGGTGACATGGTGACCACCGCCGACGCCCGGCCCTGCGTTGGATGAGTACATCTCTTATAACTGAAACTATTCAAGATTGCCGGAGCCGGGCCGACGGTGATGGCCGAGGGCTCTGCCTCGTCCAGTAGTGGCCTTGGAGACAGATGAGCGGCATCTTCCCCATCGACCCGCGGGCGGACCTGGCCGGACCCGGCGCACCCCGGCGAGTACTTCGTCAACAACTTCGTCGGCGACGATCCCCGGCTGTTCGCGGGCGTCTGGTCCGCAGACTCGCAGGAGACGCTGATCGAGTCCTATCCCGTGGACGAGGTCTGCCTGGTGCTGGCCGGGACCCATCACGCTGACCGACCATGACGGCCAGGTCACCGAGTTCAAGGCGGGTGATGCGTTCGCGATCCGCAAGGGAACATCCCTGACCTGGGCCAACTCCCCCGGTGTGCGCAAGATCTACGCGATTCTCGACCATTCCGCCAGCCAACGAACCAGGACTAGCGCGCTCAGCCTGCCGGGGCGCGCGCCCGCCAACGGCCGTGATCACGGACGATTTTCTACGGTAGCGTCGAAAATCGTCCGTGATCATGAAGCCCGAGCTGGCGCGATCAGCCCGAGCTGGTTGGCGCTACGGCGCGACCGCCGCCGTGTAGATGTTCTGGTCAAGGCCGCCGGTTCCGTCGAAACACGTCGTGAACGACGATCCGCAGGAACCGCCGGTCTCCGGGTCCCCGGCCACATCAGCGCCATCGTTGTCACCCGACGGGTCAGGCGCGCCGACGGTGTTCCGCTGATCGGTCCAGGTCACCCCGACCGTGCCGCCTTGCGCGGCGAGCGTGAGGTAGTCGCCGAAGAACGGCACGAGCCGGCCGCCGAACTGCTCGTAATTCGGGTTGGTCGGCGTGTCGGTGACCTGGATGCTCGAACCCCAGGTCTTGCCGCCGTCACTGGACTCGGCGAACCGCACGTTAAGGCACGCGGACGTCGCCCCGGCTGCGCTGTTGCACGGCGCGCGCATCGGCGAGTAGTTCGGGTCGCCTTGCGAGTCGTACCAGGCCGCCATCACCCGGCCGCTGTCGGCGGTCACCCACGGGAAGAACTGGTGGCCGGTGGCCGCCCCGGCCAGTAGCTTCGGCGCCGACCAGGACGCCCCGCCATCGGTCGAGACCACGTACTCGATCTGACCCTGGCCGGATGCCTGTTCCACCTGGAACGCCATGACCAGAGTGCCGTGCGCGTTGTCAGCGGCCAGGCTCGGTCCCGCCAGGTCGAAGCGCGGGAACGTCTGCCCGGTCGGGCAGTTGAATGGAGCGTCGCCGCACTCGCGAGCGCCATTGCCCGAGAACTGCGCCGAGATGAACGGCGTATAGGTCAGCGCAAGGCTGGCCTTCCCGAACGTCTTGCCGAAGTCACCGGACGCCACGAACGCCGCGCCGTTGACCGCGCCTGGTGTCCTGGCCAGCGCTCCGCCGGTGTTGCCTTCCCAGGCGACAAAGACGTGCCCGCCGGGGCCGATGGCGATCGATGGGCCCTGGTTTCCGCAGATCCCGCCAGAGATCTTGATTGGCGTGCTGAAGGTCGCACCGTGGTCCGTCGACCGGCTGAACAGGATCTCATTGCAGCCGGTGACGCCGTGGAAGTCTGACCAGGCCGCGTAGACGTTTCCAGTGGCCGGGTCAGCGACTAGATCGGTCTTGTCGTTGAATGACCCGAGCCCGAACGTGTTCGTGGCCAGCAGGACCGTCCGCACGTAATGCGACCCATCGGTCCCCGTCCCGGTCGCGCCGGGAACTGGCGAATACGTGGCGACCCAGATGTCGCCGGTATTGTTCTTGGTCAGGCCCGACGCCCCGTTCTCCGTGCCTCGGTTGAAGTTGTTGCCCATGTAGAACAGCCGACCGGCACCGTCCCAGGACATCTGTGGGTCGCCGGCCGCGAAGGCGCCGCCCGCAACCATCGCCGCCAGCGGGGAGCTTGTCCCCTGAGCTGAGGTGTCGCCGTTGTAGCCGGGCAGCAGGCTGTCCGCCCAGGTGCTGCCGCCATTGGTGCTGCGATAGAACCCGGCCCAGGCATCGCCGGCGGTGGGTACCGTGCAGTAGTCGTTTGAGCCCGCGGCCCAGATCGAGTGATTGCGCGGGTCGATCGCGAGCGTGGGCTCGTTCTGCATCCGCCGGTCGACGCCGCAGCGGGTGAGGACCCCGTCGCTGTAGCTGCCTCCGGCCAGTTGATCGGCGCTTACGTAGCTGCTGGCCTGATCTACTGTCACCCGCACGTTCGGCCCGGCAGAGGGGCCAGCGGCGAGGGCGGGAGCGGCTGCGTAACCACCAGCAGCGATGACCGCCATCGAGAGGGTGAGCATTCTGACGAGTGATCTGCTCCGCATCAAGAACCTCCGGAAAAGGATCGCGGATGATGCTCTGCAAACCCACGCATCCTCCCGCGATCGGCGCCCGATTGTCCATGATGATCATTCGAATGGTGCGGGATCGTCGTCGTATTGGGATTTCAGGCCCGCTTGCCTGCTATGGCTCAAGGCCGGCGATCAGGTCGGCTGGGATTACCTGAACCGGGAACGGCCTGGTCGCGTTCCAGACCTCGCTCCCGGTGACGGCCGCGACCTCGCGGTAGGAGACGTCCTCAAGCTCGAGCGCCGTCAGCCGTGGCCTTTCCCGGGTCGGGTCGACGATCCAATACACCGGGACGCCCATCCGTTCGTAGACGGCTCTCTTCAGGCTCCGGTCACGCAGGCCGCTGCTCGGCGAGATGACTTCCACGGCGAGCAACGGCGCCCGGGGCAGGTTCTGCTCGGTCAGGTCGGCGAACCTCGCTACCAGGACATCGGGCTGCAGCTCGTTAAGAGAGTTCATGCGAACAGCGAATGGCGCCGCGAGCACCCGCAGATCCCTCGGGCACGCGGCACGCAGAATCATATACAGCGTGTGGACAGCCTCTTGATGTGCCCAGCCCGGCGCCGGGCTCACCAGGAGCTCTCCGTCGATAAGCTCGTAGCGGCGCCCGTCATCCGGCATCTCCTCCAGGTCGGTGACCGTGAACGGACGGGACGCAAGATCGCTCACAATCATCATGGTCCCCCCCTTTCAGCGATGCGCCAACTCTGCCATCCGGCTGCGACACTCGGCCGGATCTGACGCGGGCCCTGCTGACAGCTCGGACCATGCCACGTGGTTGCGGCCGGATGCTGTTAGCGACCTCGTCATATGACCTCTGTTCACGAAGGCGCCGGGCTGACCGGCCTACGAGGCGGTGTCATCGGCGGCGGCTAGGAGCCGACGGGCCGAGGTCTCATCGGAGGGAGTAACCAGCACGCGAACACCCTGAATCTGGAGCTGTGGCTCCAGTCCTCCGGCATCGTCCGCCGACACGACTGCTCTCAAGCCGTTACTCCGGAGCATGCCGGCGATCAGTTCCGCGTCTATGCGGCTCGCAGCGAGTGCCACGGGCACATTCGCAATCTCGCCGGCAGCCTCATGAGAGGTCCCTGCCATCGTGACCACCTCCGCGCTTTTCCGGCCGCCCTACCCGCATTGAGCCGCCGACACCATCTAGCGGGCCCCTGGCGCCGATCATTCCTGCCCGATGGAACATCGGCGCCGACGGCCGTAAGGCCGAACTAAACCGGCCGCCCGAAATCGCCGGATTACGCATGACGTGACGCCGATCGGAGCCTGTTCCAGGCTCTGGTCCCGCAGCGATACCGTCATGGCAGCGTTTTGCCGAGAAAGCCGCGGATGTAGCCCGCGACGGTGTCGAGTTCGCTTTCGAGCAGGAAGTGGCCGCCGTCGAGCAGGTGGATCTCGGCGCCGGGCGCGTCGGCGGCGAACGCGCGAGCGCCATCGGGGCCGAAGATCTCGTCGTTGCGGCCCCAGACGGCCAGCAACGGCACCCGGCTTTCGCGCAGGTAGGCGTGCAGCCGCGGGTACAGCGGCAGGTTGCTCGCGTAATCGGCGAATAGCCGCAGCTGCACCAGATCATTTCCTCGGCGCGAGACCAGCGCGAAGTCGTGATACCAGGTATCCGGGCTGACAACACTCTGGTCAGGGACGCCGTGCAGATACTGCCACTTAATGGCTTCCAGGGTCAGGGCCTGGCGGACGGCTGCCTCGCTCTGCGGGTTCTGATCCTGCCAGTACTCCCGCACCGGCTTCCAGAAGGTCTGCGTGAAGCCGGCCTCGTAGCCGTTCCCGTTCTGGGTGATGATCGCCGATATCGAGTCCGGGTTGCTGAGGGCCAGCCGCCAGCCCACCGGCGCCCCATAGTCCTGGACGTACATGGCGTACCGCCCGACCCCGAGCTGGTCCAGCAGGCCCGCGGTCAGATCGGCGAGAGCGTCGAACGTGTAGCTGAACTCGTCAGCGGGCGGCGCGTCGGACAGACCGAAGCCCAGGTGATCGGGGGCGATCACACGATACTGGTGGGCCAGCAGCCGTATCAGGTCACGGAACATGAATGAGCTGGCCGGGAAACCATGCAGCAGCACCACGACGTGCGCCATGTGCGGCCCGGCCTCCCGGTAGAACAGCTGCCGACCGCGGACAGTCGCGTAGCGGTGATGGACGGTCGTCATCTCTGCTCCGTTCAGGTCCGGATCCGGCTGATGCTCGTGTGGCTGCGCTGCACCGCGAGCAGCCTTTAAAGGTTGCGGCGGGTACGGCCGTCGTCGCATCCCCCAGTTGGCTAGCCATCACAGCCAGTGCGCTGGCCAGGCGAGCAGAGAAAGCCGGGCGCAAATGGTGCACGGCCGCCCAGGCGAAGGCAAAACGCCACTGCTGGAGTACGGGGCGACGTCGGGCTGTCATGTGGCGCGCGCCGCCGGTGTCCAGTTGGAGATGGAGCGAGCTGGCGCTCGCCTCCCAGCCTGCGGGGATAGTCACCCGGGTAATCGGCCCGCGGCGTGTCATCGAAACAGTCTGGCCAGCGATCAGCAGGGTCAGCGCGGCGATCCTGGCGTCGTACTTCCACGCGGCCCAGCCGACCTGCACCATCGACAGGTGGGCCAGGGTCAGCAGGAGCAAGCCGCGTCCGAGGATGGCGATCCGCGATGACGCACTCGTCGCGGCGGGCGCCGGGCGCTGCGGCAAGCGTGCGCAGCAGACACAGGACACCAGCCAGGAATCCGGTGTACGCGAGCGCCAGCGCGGCGGTCGGCCGCGGCACTGCGCCCGCCACAATCACAGTCCCGGCGGCCCAGCACCACGCGCTGAACGCGCACGTCCAGCGGCGGCCGTGGCGGACCAGGAATGTCCGTTTGCCAAAGAACGCGTCGCCGCGGACGTCATGGAAGTACTTCAGGATGATCCAGCCGATGAACCCGGTGTACAGCCCGGCTAGCAGCAGCAGGACGCCGGGCCGGGCCGACGACGTGGCGGCGAAAGACGCCGACCAGATACGGCACGGCGACATAGCATGCAGGCAGCGCGAGCGCGGCGAGCGCGCCGCGGTCGGCCAGCCGGACCGGCCGCAGCGAATAGCCGGCGCTCATCGCGAGCCCGGCGGCGGTCGTAGCGGTCGCTGGCCAGTGCAGTGTGGCGCTGGCGCCGAGCGCCACGGCGGCGGCCGTGCAGCCGGTGATCGCGAAGATGTCCCCATGGACCGTTCCGAACCACGTACAGGGGTGATAAAAAGCGGCCCGTTGCCTGCCGTAGCGCGGCTGGCGAGGAGCAGGACGGGCCGCCAACGCACTTACGTGCGTCCAGGTATCACCTGGGGGGTTAGCTGCTCGATGTCATGGCGGGCCCGCAACTCGGCAATCGCGGTGTCAAGCGGTCCCGTCGCGCTGGCGACCAGGTCGGCGAGCTCCTCTTGGTAGCGCTCGTGGCCGGACGGGGAAACAAGGAAGATCATGCGGGCGGGGCCTGGGCCCGGGTTTGCGAACGCGTGCGGGCAGCCGCACGGGACATACATGACGCTCCCAGGCCCGCCGCGGGCCGCCTTGGCCCCGGTGAGCGACTCCCAGCTCTGCCAGCCGGAGGAAGTTCTGATACGCGGCTCGAAGGCAAGCAGGTCGAGCTGGCCGTCGAGAACATAGAACAGCTCCTCGGCGTTGCGGTGCAGATGGGCGCCGACGTCGAATCCAGGCCCGATGTCAACGACTTCGAACATCGACCAGGTCGCCGAGCGCTCATCGCCCACCTTGAGCGTCATGGCTGGTGAAATTCGTTCGCCCTCGCCAGGGGCCAGCACGAAACCATCTGTCATGAACCGGGGATAATCCCACTCTGACCAGTCAGCGTCAAGCTCCCGCTGATGCGAGGAGACCGCCCGCCGATGCTCAGCACCACGCCGACGCCGCGGTGGCCGCGGCCACGCAGATGGGCGATGACTGGGAGCACGACGTCGCCCTCGCGGCGAGGGGCGCCATCATCGCGAACCTCCCGCATTCTTCTGTTCGAGGCAGCCAAGCCGCAATTGTCACCAGACCGTCAACGCTGCACGGCGGCAGGGTATTCGCCACCGGCGGCAGCCCAGGGACCACGTCAGGCGACTACGCCACCATCGCCTACAACGGCTGGCCTCGCGGGTTAGGCCGCCATACCCGGCTAGGAACCCGGCCAAGGGCGGCACCCGGTACCAGGCGGCTCTTGCCGATGCCGGCGGATCAGGTGCCTGGCCTGTCAGGTGGCGAAACGGTAGCGAGTCTGGCTGTAGGGATTCTTGCCGAACGCGAGCACCTTGGCCGGGGCGACGCCGAAGACCAGCCCCCTGCGGCCAGCGGGATCGCGGAACCCCCGGTCAGAGACCTCGAAATCCCAGTCGAGCTTGGACTTCCACATCGCCGCCAGCCGTTGCAGATGTGCGGTGCGGGTCTCGCGGACGGCAGTTCCCTCGACCACGACGTCCAGTCCCGAGCCGAGCTTGCTGGTGCCGGTGGTCAGGACGCACTGGGGATTGGACTCCAGGTTCTTGGCCTTCTGCTCGTGGGAGCCGACGCAGAAATGCAGCCTCCCGTCGGCCCATATCGCCGGGAGCGGCGTGACGTGCGGCCGCCCGTCGCGGCGCACGCTAGACAGCCAGAACATTTCAGAAGCCGACAGCACCCGGGCTACCTCGGCCCACGGCGGGGCTATGGCGCCCGGCTGGCTGAATGCCTCGTTCAACTGTGCGGTTGGTTCGGTCTCAGGCATCGGAAACTCCCTGTCCTCCGAGATCCATGCGGGTCGCTTGCTGCCGACAGCGGCCCGGCCGTCTGGCCGGTCATTCCCACGACGAACCGGAACCCGCCGGATTGGACAGCCTCGCGCGAGATCCGTGGGCAGACAAGTGCTCCTGCCTGGCTGCGCGAGGCTGGTGGCCCTGCAGGAGCGGCTCGGCCAGGCCCTGGTCAGGCGCTGATCGGGTTAGGCGCTGATACCACATTGACCGCGGCTCCGAGTCGGCAGGGATCGCCGGCCAGCAAGTGCTCTGCCCACCAGACCTGAGCGATTACCCTTCTGCTCCGCTCCGAGCCGCCGCACTCACTCGTTCGCTATGACCAGGGGTCCATGAGAAACCTAGACGATCAGCTATATACCGCATGCATAGTTCATATGCGCTTATGGGGTCTACAGCGGGATCGTCGAGGGCAATCTGTATCGCAAGGCCGTCCAGCAGAGCGCAAGTGAAGACCGAGAACGGACGTGGATCTATGGCCGCGAATTCGCCAGCATCTTGGCCTGCCACCACCAGCGAAACAACAACCTCTCGCTCACGCTCATCGAACTCCCGGCGGACGTCCGCGACGTCTGCGTTCCGCGCGGCCTGCGCCCACAAGTCCAGCCACAGCTTCCAGGTGCTCTCCGGATCTGGATCGGGATCGGGCAGCAGATTCATCGCCACGAACTCCTCGAGCCGCTCCGCCGCGGTCGCCAGTTTGTCCATTCGGCGCTTGACCTCGGCATACCAGGTGTCCTCGTAGTGCCTGATCGCCTCGGTCAGCAACTGGTCTTTGGTCTTGAAGTAGTAAATGACCAGGGCGGGGCTGATCCCGATCCGCTCGGCGATGTCCGCGATCCTGGTGTCAGCGAACCCGCGCTCAGTGATCACGTCCAGGGCAGCACGCAGCATCTGGCCGCGCCGCTGGTCCGCGATACCCGGCGCGGGGTGTGCACTCTCCTCCTGCTCTGCCATCCGTCAGTCCTCCGCCCCCACTTGTCGTAACCGTAGCAAATTTCTAGACTGAACATTCAGTCAGTAGTAACCCCTAGGTACATGCCCGCCCAGAGTGAGAGAGCGGCTCGGCAGCGCCAGCAGGTGGCGCGTCCGACCAGAGATCGATTGGGCCCCGGCCTGCGAGTGGGCGGAAGGCCCAGGAGAGGAAGGCGCAGCCATGGCCGCGACATACGATGCCATCGTCATCGGCGGAGGGCATAACGGCCTCGTGGCCGCCTCTTATCTCGCGCGCGCCGGCGCGAGAACAGTCGTGCTCGAAAGCCGGCATAAGACGGGCGGCGCTGCGACCACAGAATCTCCATGGCCAGACGCTCCAGAGTTTAAGGTGACGAGGCTCTCTTATGTCATGAGCCTGATGCCGCCGACCATTATTAACGATCTCAAGCTAGCGAGTCACGGCTACAGGGTCTACCCGATGGGGCCGTATTACCAGGCATTTCCCGAAGGCGGCTCGATCAAGCTCTACGCCGACGACGCCAAGCGCAACTACGAATCGGTAGCTAGGTGGTCGAAGAAGGACGCTGAGTCGATGCCCGCCTGGGACGCCTGGCTGGCCGGCCTGGCCGACGTGCTCGGCCCGATGCTGCTGACCGCACCGCCGAACATCGGCTCGCGCAAGCCGCGTGACCTGCTCGGCACGCTGAGGCTGGCCTGGCGGCACCGGGGCCTCAACGTGCGGACCATCGCCGACGTCACCCGCCTGATGACCATGTCCATCGCGGACCTGCTCGACGACTGGTTCGAGTCCTCCCAGGTCAAGGGCGCGCTCGCGGTGAACGGCGTGATCGGAACCTGGGCCGGGCCGTACGAGCCTGGCACCGCCTACGTGATGGCCCACCACTCGATCGGGGACGTCGGCGACGGCCACCTTGGCAACTGGGGCTTCCCGGAGGGCGGCATGGGCGCCGTCGCGGACGCGATCGCCGCAGCTGCCCGGAGCTTCGGCGTGGAGATCAGGCCGAATTCCAGGGTCGGCCGGGTCCTGGTTGAGAACGGCCGTGCGATTGGTGTCGCCATGGAAAACGGTGACGAAATCAGTGCGGAAACCATCGTCACCACGCTGCACCCCCGCACCGCGTTCCTTGAGCACGTCGGCGAGACAAACCTGCCTGCCGACTTCGCCAAGGACATCAGCACCTGGAAGACCAGAAGCGGTGTTGTCAAGATCAACCTGGCGCTGTCCGAGCTGCCGAACTTCACCGCTGATCCCGGCACGGAGCTGGCCGAGCACCATACGGGCTCGGTGGAGATGGCGCCGTCGATGGAGTTCACCGAGCGCGCCTTCCTCGATGCCCGCGAGGGCAAGCCGGCCGCCCGCCCGTTCAGCGACGGCGTAATCCCGACGGCGTTCGACAAGACCCTCTGCCCGGAAGGCACGCACATCATGTCCCTGTTCAGCCAGTGGGTACCGTCGCATTGGAACCTAGAGCCGCACACCTCAGAACTGGAGGCGTACGCGGACCGCATGATCGAGCTCTACGACGAGGTTGCGCCGAACTTCAAGGCGGCGATCCTGCACCGCGACATTGTCGGCCCGTATCAGATGGAGCAGGAATATGGCCTGATCGGCGGCAACATCTTCCACGGCGAGCTGTCCCTCGAGCAGCTTTTCCATATGCGGCCTGCGCCTGGCTACGCCGACTACCGCACGCCCATCAGCGGCCTATACTACGGCAGCTCGGCGACTCACGCCGGAGGCGGCGTGTGCGGGATCCCCGGCTGGCAGGCAGCGCGCGCGGCACTGGCCGACCGCAAGGTCGGCAGGACGGCCAGGGCGCCGCGCGCGGCCGGCTAGGGGCACGGCCCGGGCATGGCGACAGACATTCATTCGCAGCGGCCCGCAGGGCCGGATCAGCTTGCGGTACGGCCGGCGCTGCTCGCCATGCTGGAAGCGCGGTCCCTGGCACTCGTCGGCGCGTCGAAGCGAGAGGGTAGCTTCGGGTCCCGGATGCTCGCCGAGGCCGCGAAATCGGCGGCGAAGCCGGTCATCTATCCGGTCAACCCGCGGTACGCCGACATCGACGGGCGCCGGTGCTATCCGTCGATCGCTGACCTGCCCGAGCCGGTGGACCTCGTCCTGCTGGCCGTGCCGGACGCGGCCCTCGACCAGCAGCTGACCCTAGCCGCCGACCACGGCTGCCGCTCTGCTGTCATCTTCGGCAACGCTCACGAAGAGCCTCCCGGTCCTGGCGCTCCGCCGCTGCGACAACGGCTCGCCGCGATCGCGCGGGCGGGCGGGATGGAACTCTGCGGCGCGGGCTGCATGGGTTTCGCGAATGTCAGCTACGGCCTGCGGGCGATGGGCTACGTCGAGCCGGACCCGCTGCCCGCGGGGCCAGTCGCGCTGGTCACCCACTCCGGCTCGGCGTTCTCGACGATGCTGCGGTCGCGGCGTGCGTTCGGCTTCACCCTCGCCGTGTCCTCCGGCCAAGAGCTGGTCACCCCTGCCGCGTCGTACCTGTCCTACGCGCTCGACCGGCCAGGGACGCGGGTGATCGGGCTCATCCTCGAGGCGATGCGCCAGCCGGACTCGCTGCGCCAGGTACTCGCCCGCGCCGCCGAACGCGGCCTCCCGGTCGTCCTGCTCACCGCGGGCAGCTCAGCCAGCGGGAGAGCCATGGTGGCCGCGCACTCGGGGGCCTTGGCCGGCTCCGACGGCGGCTGGGAGGCGCTGGCCAGGGCCTATGGCGTCCACCGGGTCCCTGACCTGGCCGAAATGGCCGACACCCTGGAACTCTTTTCGCTCCGCACCGCCCGCCGCACCGCCGCCGCACCCCCGCCCCCGCCCCCGCCGCCCCCAGCGCCCCCGCGAACCAGCAGCGATGGGCCATCACCGTTGAAACAGGAACCTCGATGGGCCACTGCTGTTGTTCGGGGCATTGCGACCGTGCACGACTCGGGGCTTGAGCGGGCGCACACAGCGGATGTCGCCGACGAGGTCGGCGTGCCGTTCGCGTCGATCAGCGACAGGACGAAGGCAAGGCTCGAGGCGCTGCTCGACCCGGGCCTGCTGGCCACGAACCCGCTCGACGTTTGGGGAACCGGCGCTGGCACCCGCGAGCTCTTCGCCGGCTCGCTCAAGGCGCTCGCAGAGGACGAGTCCGTCGAGGCGATCGCCCTCGCCGTGGACCTGATCACCGAGTTGGACGGTGACACCGCCTATCAGCTTGCCGTGCTCGACACCGCGACCCAGACCGATAAGCCGGTCGTGGTGCTCAGCAATATGCCCGGCGCGATCGACCAGGACACGGCGGTCCTGCTGCGCTCCAGCGGCGTGCCGGTGCTCGAGGGACTGCGTTCAGGATTGCGGGCGCTCCGTCATCTGCTCGAGCACCAGGCCAGGCCGCCATGGCGGGAGCTCGCCTGGCCGCCGCCCGATCAGGCACGGCGGGACCGGGCCACGAAGCTGCTCAGCGAAGGGCGGCACACAGGCGCCGCCCAGCTGGCCCTCCTGCGCGACTACGGCATCCCGGCGGCCCGCGCCGAGCGGGTCAGCGACGCCGGAGCGGCTCTCGCGGCGGCCGCCCGGATCGGCTACCCGGTGGTGCTCAAGACCGACGAGCCAGGCATCGCCCACAAGTCCGACGCTGGCGGCGTCATCCTCGGCCTCGGTTCCGATGCCGACGTGGCCGTCGCCTACGCCGACCTGGCCGCCAGGCTCGGGCCCGCCGCGCTGGTATGCGAGACGGTCCCGCCCGGGACCGAGCTAGCGCTCGGCGTCATCGGTGATTCCGACCTCGGCCCGCTGATCGTCGTAGGAGCTGGCGGCATCATGGTGGAACTGATCGCCGACCGCGCGGTCGCCCTCCCGCCCGTTTCGCATGAACAGGCTCTTGGCCTCCTCGCCGAGCTCAAGGTGAGCAAGCTCCTGGCCGGTGCCCGCGGCGCCGCCCCCGCCGATCTTGCCGCGATCGCCCATGCCATCACCGGCCTGGCCGAGCTCGCAAGCGAGCTCGGCCAGGATATCGAAGCTCTCGACATCAACCCGCTGATCTGCGGCCCCGACGGCGCGATCGCCGCCGACGCGCTGATCATTCCGGGCTAAGCGAGGTGCGGAAGGCTATCCGTTCACGGCCATGGCCGGAATCGCTATGCCTGAGCCGGACGGAAGCAAAAACCCGACCTTCACGTCGCCAATGCACGGCAGCTTGCCGACGACCTTATCGATCTCGACCGTGGTTCCCGACCCATGCACGGGCAGAAAGGCGGCCCTAAGGCCGGGATTGAACTTGTAGACAAGTGTCTGCCCGCCATAATTCAGCAGCAACTGACCGTGCGAGCCAGCGAGGTAACCGAGTCGCAGGATGTTCACGTGCTGGGGATAGCCGTTCAGTTGGACAACGACTGTGCCGTTGTGCCCCGGCCAGCACGCTCGGCCTGCCGTCAACGGCATGCTTGCCGCACCGGAGACGACCGATGGCACCAATCTGCCCCAGCCATCGAACTCCATCAGGTGATCGATCGTTCCGTCAGGCCGAGTGATGAATCGCGGCTTCTGTTTCTGCCCACCGGTAATCAGAGGTGTTAGTAGGCTAGAGGCGGAGACCGTTCCAAAGATGTTGCCGCCCGTCACATTCTCTGGCACTGGGTCGTCCAGGATCAATGTGCCGCTTGGCGCTTCCGACAGAGCGATACGCGCGGTCGCGACGTAGGATCGGCCGACGGCTGCCCCTGGATCCGTCGGATAGTTGTAGAACGACACCACGGATCCGATCAAGACAGCGGTGAGGATGCAGGCGGCGGCGGTACGCAGCGGCCGGTAGTAGCGCGTCGCGTGACTATGACGCGCAGCCTGCCCGGCTAGCGGCAGGAAGGCTAGGCCGACGCAGAGAACAAGGATTCCGACGGCGTCCCACACGTATCTGGTCACCAAGCCAAGCAGCACGCCAGGGACAATGGACGCCCGCCCGAGCACCACAGGCAGCATGTCGACGACAACCAGCCAAGCGGCCAGGATAGCCCAGGCCCGCCAGGCCTTCGGCCGGTAAAAGATGCTGATGATGAGGATGGCCGCGGCGATCACCCAGGAAGCGCGCGCCAGAGCGACGGGCGGGTCCGCTGCGGCGGAGACCCCGGCGCCTAGCCAGTGCCACGGCCCGCCGAGGCTGCCGGGGATGAAGTTGTCCCGCAACTGAGTCGCGCCGAAGCTGAACACTCCGCTGAACGAGCCTGGCCGAGCGGGCGCGATGCTTGACGTGGCCAGTTGCGCGCCATAGAGCACCATGTAGCCAACTGTGATCGCCGCGTATAGCAACCAGAGTCGCCACCAGCGTCGGAGCGCCCACAAGGTGGACCTCAGCCACGAGCCCTCAATAAAGAAGCCGGACGTGAGGGCCAGAAGCAGCGGCGCGACCGCCGCTCCCCGCATACTTGATGCCATCGCGATGAACAACCACACGGCAGCCGCCGCTGCGTGCCTGGGCCGTGCCTTCTTGAGGTAGTTCACGTGGGACGTGACGGCAAAGAAGATAGCCGCCTGCAACGGGAGCAGTTCCAGCGTCGCCGCCCACCAAGAGAGTCCCGACAGCGTGAGCGGGCTCAGCAAGTACAGGGCCATCAGGATCAAGATCCCGGGATGATCGCCGAACAGCGCCCGAAGCATTCGCAGCAGCGCCAGGCAGGTAATAGCCAGCAGGGCGAGTGTGATAGCGGACGTCAACGTCCAGTCAACTGGCGAGATGCGAACCTCGACCCAGGCGAGCGCGGAACCGAGCGGAGTCAGATGCCCCGCATCCATCCACATCAGGTACTTCCACGTCAGGCCGCTGTGCGCCGCGCGCTGCAGATAGATGTAGTCATCGAATCTGAAGAATGACTTCGAAAGGACAATGCCCTTCCACCACAGCGACGCGGCGATGAGCGCCAGCGAGCCGATCACGACGGCGTTCGTACGGAACCAGTTGGCGGCCCTGGTCACCTCGGCGGTCGGCGCATGAGCCGACGGTGTCTGGATGTGCGTCAACTCTGCTCCCGTGACCGATCAGCCCTAGCCCGCGGACCTCGGCAGCCGCGTGTCCGTTGGCGACGATGTTACAAGTCCCAGGTTGTGGTATGTGCTGGTTACTTCCACCACGTGTCGCCGTAAGATATCCGAATTCCCAAATATAGCGATGCTGACCTACATGGTCGGCCTCGTTCGGTCTATGCTCTGCCTGGGCTGGTGCAGCATGCGCCCAGATGCGGGAGCTTAGGATGCGTCGGATCGCACAGACTCTGGGCCGGCAGGGCAGTGAGCCCCATCGCGACAACGGCTCCCGTGATGGAGAAGCCAGCAAAGCGCCATCATCGGTCTTGTCCGCGCCTCAAGCGGGCCATCCGAGGCCGACCTCTGCATTACG
>Ga0207646_10002505_pt1 | contig 21697 bp, 26 predicted proteins | sample KBSK5502metaG_FD_184343 | JGI IMG/M metagenome (GOLD analysis project Ga0207646, IMG submission 184343) | Corn, switchgrass and miscanthus rhizosphere microbial communities from Kellogg Biological Station, Michigan, USA - KBS K5-50-2 metaG... | ecosystem: Host-associated > Plants > Roots >... | reverse complement strand
ATCACGCGACCACCGTCTATGCAGGCAGTCAGCCGCAGAACTCGAACAATCCCAAGAGCGTATCTCAGTACGACGTAGCTTGCTTCCAGAATGCCCAGCATTAGCATGAGGCTGCTCATCAGGCTTGCCTGGTCTCGACTTCAGTGAAGGTGTGTAGATCAGGCGAGAGCATCGATCGATGCGAAGGTATAAGAGGGTCCGATGAGGCAGGTATTCTTCATATCTGCCTTCTCTGGTGTATGCTGTACTGGCTACTGAGGATATCCGTTGGAAAAATCGGTAGCCTGAAGGAGGGCACCTGCCATTTCGATTGAAGATGCCATGGCCTTTGGAGGGGTAGAAGCTGCAAGGCGAACGCTTACGCTCTCTGGCACACAGTCTTGAAGCCTGAGACACAGCTTGCCATATGGAGCCAGGAAGAGGGTGAGCGTTGGTGAGAGAGAAACCGACACCCGTCGGTTCCGGTCTTGCCAACGTTCTACTAGAAGCAGTCCCCTAGCCTCGTCGTACTCAACAATACCGTTCAGCATGCGCAAGATCGGCAAGAATGCCGGGCGGGGTTTGAGCGCGGCGATGCTCTTCTGCTCCATGTCGTAGTACAACCCTCCCGGCTCAAGCAAGTAGCCAGCACGGCGGGTGAATGTCTTCGATTACCGCTGCGCTCGCCGCAGGCCGTGCCATCCCTTCCGGGGTCTACGATCTCGTGCATCATCAGGGCGGAGTGCTCGTCGGGATCGATCATGAGACGGCGGAGTTTGCCGTGGAGCGCAGCAGCAGGTGGTGGAAGCACTGCGGCAAAAAGCTCTCTCTGGCGGCTCACGAACTGCTGATCACCGCTGATGGGGGAGAAAGCCTCGGTGTGCGCAACACGCTGTGGAAGAAGGCGAGGCATCCGCTGGTCAATGAAGCACAGCTCACGATCACCGTCGCCCATGATCCCTCCGCTCCCGTGCCCCGTGGAACACGATCGAACACCGCCTCTTTTCCTGCATTTCCATCAAGTGGCGTGCTAAACCACTCACCTCTCTGGAAACCGGTAGTGCATTGCTCTCTCATACGACCACCGCGAGATGCGGATTGCACGTCACCGCCATCAAGGACAGCCAGACGTATCCGACAGGCATCATCGTCACCGACGCCCAACGCAAGGCCCTCACTATCGTCCGCGATCCCTTTCATGGCGAGTGGGACTCCATCATCAACCCTCAAGACCCTCCCTCACTCTAGAACGAAACCCCGCCACATGGGTTACACAGGTATCCACTTGAGGCGGTCACACCAGGAGTCCGAAAGATGGCTTCTGCTACGACCCGCCGCCTGCCGCTCGTAGGGCGGCGCCGTGTTCACCGGCTGGCTGGCCGCACGCTGGAAACGCCCGTGTGACCGTCACGCTACGGGTACGGGCAGCCCGGGAAATTGGCTGCATCGATCTGGCCGGCCTGGACCGGTGCGATGTGGGCGCCGTTGTAGAGCTGCCATTGCACGGTGCCGAACGGCGTCGTGTCGTTGAAGGAGAGCGTGAACGACGCGGTCCCCTTGGCCTGCGGCGGCGATATCGTTTTGCTGCCCCAAGCTAAAAGGTTTGCGGAATTGGCCTCATACGCCTGGACATCCGCCTCAGCGACCCCCCCGTCCTTCACTGCGTGCCATGTGACAGTGACGAAGACGGTTCTGGTCATCGTCGAGGTGTTGTCCGTGCAGGACATGGTCGCACTGGATTCACCGCCATACGCCGCCGCCGGCAGTGCAGAGGCGAGCGCCAGGAGCAAGGCCATTCCCAGGGCTACCATAAATAGACGTTTCATCGAGATCCCTCCATCTGTTCGGAGTCGCCAACACTCAGGGTTTCCCATCCAGGGCTCTGTAAGAAGATACGCAGCACCGTTACAGTCCACCCTACACCACGGCAATCCACCCCCATCTGCCATGGCACCCCTGCAGCCGTGCCGCCGCCGATGAACATGGAAAACGTCGGGGCTTGGTTGTATTCCCGCGTGGCAGTGCTACCAAGCCGTGTGACCGTGCTATGGGGACGAATAGGCAAGGGATGTCCGTTCTTCTTCAGGTATGAGGAAAGGAGAGCAACACCTGCTTCGGATGACAAGAGATACCCCCACATGGCTCATTTCCTGGCAAGCGATCAAGCAAGCTTCATCAACTTCGCGGAAGACCCTCAAGGTCGTGGCGAGGTTTGTTTTCTTCCACGGGTTGACTGAGGAGAGAGCCTATGCCTGATGACCGATTCTTTCCGCACGTGTCTTTGTTGCCGCAAGTGGTCTACGCGGGGTTCCCGTCCCCTGGGGATGATTACGCTGAACCTTCTCTGAACCTTCATGACCTGATCGTACCGCACCCAAACTCAACGTATTTTATCAAGGTGAGCGGCGACTCGATGAACGGTGCCTGTATCAGGGCAGGAGACATTGTCGTGGTGGACCGGGCACTGACTGCCGCACATAATAAGATTGTGGTGGCGCGCGTGAGTGAGCACCTGCTGCTCAAACGCTTACAGGTGCGGCAGCGAAAAGTGTTCTTGCACTCCGATCCGCCGGAGTTCCCCGCTATCGAGCTGGGCCAACAGGACGAAATCTGGGGGATCGTCACGTATTGCGTTCATCGCGTGCGATGAAGCAAAAGGTCTTTATGCTGGTGGACGCGGCGCAGTTCTATGTCTCGTGCGAACGGGTATTTCAAGCAGCACTGCACAACAGGCCAACTGTCGTGCTTTCTAATAATGACGGATGCATTGTCGCTCTGAGCAAGGAGGCTGGCAAACTTGGACTCGCGCGTGGTCAGCCCCTCTTTCAGCGCCAGCAGATTATTCGTGCCCATAATGTGCAGGTGTACTCTTCGAATTATCCCCTCTATCAAGAGATGTCGGCCAGAGTGAGGCGTGTCCTGGCCGAGTTCTCCCCCAGGTTGGAGGCATACAGCATCGACGAGTCCTGGCTGGAGCTGACCGACCTGACTATCGATGACCTCACTGAGTTTGGACGGACGGTGAAGGCACGGGTCTACCAAGACACAGGTATTCCTGTGCGGGTGGCGATTGCGCCAACCAAGTGCTTGACCAAGATCGCCTGCGAACTGTTGAAAGGGGATGAGCGCTATAATGATGTGGTGGATGTGACACGGCTCACAGATGAGCAGATGAAGGTGTGTGATCTAGTATTAGCATGGAATAGAATGAGTGTGAAAGGCCGAAAATGCCGTTCGTAATTGTGGAATGACTCTCCGGTCATCGTAGAAAAAGTACGCGAAAAAAGAGTTTATGTGGACAAATTGGCAATTTGTCCACATAAGCGAGGTTGATGTGGGACACATTTCTGCGGAAAGTGTCCACATAACAGCGAGACTCCCTTTGAGCGCCGGTTTCAGGGCCTTTTGCGTCAGGCGTGGCACCAACGGAGCTGGCATATCATTGTGGCAGAGCCGGGCTCCGGCAAAACGATGGGGATTGGTGATCTCAGGGATGAGGCGTGTCGTCAAGCAGGGATGGTTGGAGGGCGGCGTTATCCGGTGCTGGCGGTGACGGCTCCCAAAAATGACCCTCGGGAAGCGGTGCTGGGAAACTTGCTCCTGGCTGCATTGGGGCTCTCCGCGCGGGGACGCTGGAACGAACGCAAATACCTGCTCTTTGAGTTGTTGGGGCAATAGGGCGTGGAGTGCCTGATCTGTGATGATGCCCATGACCTCTCCATGCCTCATCTGATTTTCTTGAAAGAATTGACCGATCACCTCTTCTTATCCTTTCCTTCTCATCCATTAGGATTGTGGTGAGTTCCCGCAGGGCGCAGGGCATCCATTCCCCTCAAAGATGTTTTCGACCAGGAAGACGACCATGTGGATGCAATTTCGGCGACGCCTGGATTGCCTTCGGCCTATTGTCGGATTGCCAGCCATACGGAGAGGGAAGTGCGCGATATTCTGCTTACTCTGGAGCAGATTTATCGCCCGTCTTTTCCCGAATTGAATTTGCAGCAGTGGACCGGGAGCATCTATACCTGGCTCACGCATCCCTTGACTGCCTCCACAAAAAAGTGGGCGGGTGCTCATGGACCACTTGATGAAGCTGGTGACGACGGCGCTGAAGTGGTCCTATGCTCAAGCCGAAACCAATGTCAGTCCCAAGCATCTGGAAGCTGCCGCCGAACAGCTCACCTTTCGTCGGGACAGCATACAAGTGGTTGATGCCGTAAACCGTGTGAAAGAAGACAAGAACGAGAAACAGGAACCCGCAGCAGAACAAGAGAAGCCGAAGCCAAAAGGCAAGAAGGCAAAAGAGCAGGAGAAAAAAAACGGCCCGCTCCAGAGGAACCAGAGAACCCATCTCCGAAATGAGTCCGAATCTTCGCCCACATGTTTTTTGGCTGAAAATTCGGACAAGGGTCACTCCTTCCAGCATTTACGTCCGAATTTTCGGCCAATTTACCACAATGCTCGCAGAGAGAGGTCCAGGAGAGATGCGGTTGGTGCATTGCCAGGTGCCTGCTCCTCTTGAGCCGTCATCCCATCTCCCTGGGCGTTAAGACTCGTAAGGCGAGGTGTTCGACAGGAAGAGGTCTGCAAGCAATTCGCTTTATTGCCCGTACACCCAGACATTGAGCACGCTGATAAAATCGGTGGCGCACACCGCCAGGTCGGTGCCGTCGGGCATCCATCGCAACTCGTTCACCTCGACGGGAATGGCCTGCTGAGCCAGTTGCTTGCCGGTGAGGCCATCGTACCAGACGAGGAGATAGCCCACAGATTGCGGTCCGCCCGGCATATAGCAGACCGCCAGGCGATTGCCGAGAGCGGTGGCGATGGCGATAGGATAGTGATACTCCTCCAGAGTGAGCGCCACGTGCCCGCTCGCTGCCTCAACTATCTGAAGTATGGGAATTGGCAGGGGATTCGTTCCCACGTATTTCGGCAGCGCGAGATAGCGGCCATGCTGCAGCCAGGCGCTCAAGGGAGAATAGGCGAGAGAGTCAGCAGGATAAGGAAAATGATCGTCGATCACCGTTCGCCCGGCCTGGACATCATAGACGGTCAGACCTTGAATAGTATTGCCATAGACCAGGTAACGGCTGTCTGGCGACCATTGCAGGTGGGTGAACCCGTTGGGCAGCGGCGGAATTTTCACCAGCATCTGGTCCTGGCCCACGCTCCAGATATGCAGGGGATTCTTAATCTGGCTATCATTATTGGTTCCGTCGGCGCTTTCGGTCATCATATTCGAGGTCGATGCTACATACTGGCCATCGGGCGAGAGCCGCAGACCCACAAAGGTTCCCGCGACCAGCTGAGCGGGATCAGCCGTGTGCCAGCTATACTCCAGATTGCTCTCCAGGCCACGAGTGATTGTCCAGCGAAACACCTCCTGCCCAACTGTGTAGAGCAGGCTCTGCCCATCTGGCAGCCAGGCCAACGAACTGGGGAAGGCATTCCTATACGAGGGCAGCGGGAGTGGAACATTGCCCCTGGTATCAAGGTTGCCAATGGTGCCAACTCGCCCCAGGACAATCGAGTCAGGCTGCGCGACCGCCAGGCGGTCACCCGCCGGCTCCCAGGCCAGCGACTGCGTACCCAGCGTGGCTTGAAGCTGGAGAATCTGGTGAAACTGATTGCTCACACTATCCCACACATACACCTGGCTGCCCCCATGCAAGCCCACGTTGACGGCGAGCATCCTGGCGTCGCTCGCAGGCGTAAGTTTCCAGGCAAGCTGGAGCAAGCTGCAGCGTCCATTCACAATCAAACGACCTACCTGATTGGTATTGACAGCAGGTTCTGCCACCGTTGGCGCATTCGCTGGTCCTGTCGTAGCCGGTTGGCCCACAGAAACTGGTTTGCTAAGTGGAAGCAAACGCCAGGCGGCAAGCGCGGCAATGCCAGCCGCCAGGCCACCGGCCGCCAGTCCGGCAAGAAAGACCCTCCGGCTTTTTCCGCTCGCTGGCAGAGGGCCTATAGGCCCGGTTGGCTGATCGACTTTCCCCCACTCCGCTCGCGCACTCTCAGGTGTTGTCCACCTGGGCGGCGTTTCACCCGTGCCCGGGAACCGGGCACGCTCATTTGCTTGCTCGCCGGTCAGTTCTCCCTGGCAGGTCAGACAATGCGTCCAACCCTCTCGATTAGCTGCCCCACATTGGGAGCAGTACACCACTTGCGTTGACATTCCGCCTCGCTCTTCCGATGCTTGAGGTATCGCTGTATATGCTTAAACCTATCTTAAGAGAAAAACAGCTAACGGGAATACGTTTTTGGGAGTACCAACCTCTCATAGCCTTTCCCCCACCCAAGAGAGGATTATCGGGGAATGGCGAGGAGGTTGTTTCTGCGGTTGGTGGAGCCGAGTGCAGTGGATCAGGATCCGGATAGTGTTTCACGAAGCAGGTGCGTATTAGACAAAACTTCATCTTTGCTCACAATGGCCGACACCTTCCCCCGGAAAGACGGAGACCCTGCGTTTATGATGAGCTTATTCTATGATTGGCGTAGATGTTTGGAAACCTACCTGTGTACTTTTTCTACGCTAAAAATAGCATTCACGTTAATTCCATGCTTACAGTAGATCGTGCAGAAGGCAATGTTGGAGCGGGTCGCGATAGAAGATGTATGGGGCATTGGCCCCAACTATGGACGCTTGTTGCGCAACTACGGCATCACGACGGCCCAGAGATGTGCGCGATGCCGATGAGCGCTGGCTGCGCAAATACCTCACCGTCGTGGGAGCCAGAATCCAGATGGAGCTGAAGGGCACGTCATGTCTCCTGCTGGAAGTGAAGCGGCCACCCAAGCAGCAGATCATCTGTGCGAAAAGCTTTGGCAGGGAGATCACCTGTCAGGCAGAACTGGAAGAAGCGGTCGCCACTTATGTCGTGCGCGCCGCCGAAAAGCTGCGCGAGCAGGACTCGCTGGCTGGGCGCCTCACGGTCTTTCTCCGTACGAATCCGTTCGATACAAGCGCGCCGCAGTACACCAACGAGTTCGTCATCGACCTGGCCTACCCAACGGCGTTTACGCCTGAATTGCTCAAGCGTGCCAGGGTCGCCTTGCAGGCCATGTACCGGGTCGGGTACCGCTATAAAAAAGCGGGCGTGGTGCTCAGCCGCATCACGCCGCTGCCGGTCGTGCAACCTGACCTTTTCGGGGAAGTATTTCTCGTTGACCACTATCGCGAGATGCGCCTGATGGCGATCGTCGATGCCATCAACCGCATCTTTGGCAGAGAGACGCTGGTCTTCGCTGTCCAGGGATGGACGCGCAGCTGGCGGATGCGCCAGCAACGGCTCTCCCAGCGCTGGCTCTCGCGTTGGGAGGAAATTTTGACTATTTGAACAGCAGGAAAGGCAAAAAGGAGCGCGCGTGTTTCGGCCAGCCGACGCACCGTATTGCCCCGGGTCGTTTCTTCTCTTCAGAAGAAGAATAGATACTGGTAACGACTAGCAGGGAGGTCCCCCTGCAACTGGGAAGAGATGGAAAAGTATGGGCGGATACACGGCTACGAGGAGGCAAGCAACAGGCAGCACAGGGCGAGATGGTATCATCATCCAGTTTGCGAAAAAACAGACCTTTGAATACCCACTGCGCTTCGAGGTCCGTGTCCAGGTCGAACTGGGTGGCCACCAGGTGGTATGGACGATGGACGTGTTGCCGGGAATGCGAGTTCCGATACGCCTCGATCAAGACTAGCAGCTCATCCTCATCGCTCACGACCAGGACCTTTTGGTTGATAGCAGCGGGATGGACAGAACATTTCCTCTCCAGGTACGGGAAGAAGCGCTGAACCAGACCGAAGAAATGGAGTGAGCCGTTCTGAGTACAGCGCTAAGAAGAAAAAGAAAAAGGAGAACAGTACATGACCCAGCAAAGAGAACCAGACAGCGCAGATACTTCCTATCGCTACCTCCACCTTTCATTAGAAGAGCTGGCTCAGTTGCCCCCAGATGAACTGCTTCAGGCTTGCCTGGAGATGCGCCGGCTGCTCGACATCATCATGGGCGTGCTCTACACCCCGGACTCGACGCTCATCATGCGCGCGGTGACCATCGACCTGCTCTACTCAGAGGCGGAGCGCCTCTCGCGGCAACAGGGGGCAGGCGGGGATGCGCCGGCCACGTATAACATCAAAAGCGTGAGCGAACGGCTCGGCATACGACCGGTTTCCGTGCGGCAAGCCTACGAGCAGCTCGACGCATTGGGTGGAGTCCATATCGTGGCCCGGCAGTTTCCAAGTGGGCGTAGGCAGCAGCAACTGCCGCTCAGCGACACCTGAACGGCGAGGGTCATGATAAGAAGCGGCTCATGGCCAGATGAGATACTTTTCTGCAAAATAGGGTGCAGGCTGCAGGAGGAGTAGCTTGCTATGACACCTGGTAGCCGAGTTTCTCCAATAGTCGAACGAGTTATTTCTCAGCGGCGGCGATGTGGGGAAGAACTTCTTGAACAGGCGGAAGCAGAGAATGTGAGTGTTCCAAGAGGACCGGTGCGATCTGCCGGTAACGGCGCAGGAGATCGCCCTTGGCGAAGCCCGTCTGCGGCCAGTAGACTTTCTCCAGGTGGGAAATCTGGACACTCTGGCCACCTGGTTGCCAGGTTTCAGAGGAAGTGTTCATCAGGACTTCGGTCCTCCCTTTTGTTCTTTGACCGATTGACTGTTTCTCTGTTGATATCCTGAAGCGATCGCACACATGAATGCAGACATCACTTCTCGTATTGTACCATTGGCGCTATCGACCCAGGCTCTTGGGATGGCGCGAGAAAAGAGACTACAGTCCTCGTCTTTGCAAAGGATCGCCCGCGCGGAACCGCTCCGCTCCGACAGAGCTAGAGGCGAGACCCGAGCCTGGTAATGGCAGCGCGCAGGGTGTCTTACGACTGCCGGAGGGCCGCATCATCCGGGTACCGTTGTCTTGGCCAGAAGAAGCCTTTGAGGCCATCCTTGCGGTGGCAAGGTGCCAGGTGGATATGCACGTGGGGAACGCTTTGAATGACGACGTTGTTGAGGGCGACGAACGTTCCATCGGCGGCTAAGCCCTCTTCAATGGCCCGTTCCGACAGTTGTGCATTCTGGAACAAGGGTCCGACCAGAGGAGCTGGAAGGTCGGCGAGCGTCTCGTAATGCGCCTTGGGCACGAGCAGGCAGTGGCCAGGGAAAAGCGGCCTGTGATCCAAAAAGGCCAGGGAGAGGCTATCTTCAAAAACAACGGAGGCAAGCTCCTCCCCGCGGATGATGCGACAGAACGTGCATGTGGTGCTCTCGTGTGATCGGTTTCCCGGAGCCTCTGGCATCTGTCCCCCATACGTTCAGAACGGTCATGTGTTCGCGGCAAAAGGTCACGTCGGCGCTCTCCGTGTTGATGCGTCTCTTTGCCTTTCCACATAATATTACGACAGGTTGGATGACAGCAGGTGCTGACGGAAACCGCCGAAGCCCATGTGAGGCTTCCTGAATGAAAGCAGAAGCACGCTGACCGGGCCGGACGAACGAAGCGCTTGCTCAACTCGATCAACAAGAAGAAGGAGGACATCCCGTGGAATTTGCTCGCCTTGCGCACACCTTTGAGGAACTGGAGCAGACCAGCTCTCGCCTGACGTTGATCGAGCTGCTCACGCAGCTGTTTCGCTCGATCGAACGCCCAGAGGAAATCGAACAGGTTTGCTACCTCGTCCAGGGGAGAGTCGTGCCGTTTTTTGTGGCGCTGGAGATGGGGATGGCCGAGAAAAGCGTGACGAGGTCTCTCGCTCTGGCGTATCACACCACGCCAGAACACGTTGAGGCGCTCTATGCGACGCTTGGGGACCTGGGCCTGGTGGCAGGGCAGGTGAATCGCGAGGCTGGGAGTGTCCCCACGGTGCTGAGTGTTGACGAGGTGTTTCTTGGCTTGAAAGCCATCGCACAGACGGCAGGCAAAGGAGCCATCGAACACAAGAGCGCGCGGCTGGTCGACTTGCTCACTCGTGTTGACGACGTGTCCGCCAAATACGTGGTGCGCATCCTGCTGGGCAACCTGCGGCTGGGCATCGGCGACGCGACCGTGCTCGACGCGCTAGCGAAGGCCAGGTGGAACGATGCCAAGAAGCGCAAGCTGTTGGAGGGCGCCTACAATAAAACCTCCGATCTGGGCCTCATTGGTAGGACCATCTTCGAGCATCCCGACGAGGAAGAGGCCGAGCTGGCGGTGGCAGCCCTGGATGTCCGGGTCGGCAAACCGATCCACGCGCAACTCGCCGAGCGGCTCCCCACTGCCGAAGCCATCATCGCCAAAATGGGGACGGTGGTGGCACAGTACAAATACGACGGCCTGCGCGCGCAGATCCACAAGGATGGACAGCAGGTCACCATCTTCTCGCGCAACCTGGAGGACCAATCGCACATGTTCCCCGAACTCATCGCGGGTACCCTGGGGCAGGTCCTGGCGGAGAGCGCCATTCTGGACGCGGAGGCCCTGGCCTACAACGCCACCTCGGAAGAATTCCTGCCCTTCCAGGAAACGACTCGCAGGCGGCGCAAACACGGGATCGAGGCTCTGGCCGAGCAACTCCCGCTGAAGGCCTTCGTCTTTGACATTCTCTATAAAGACGGGGTCTCGCTGCTGGATACCCCACTTGCCGAACGCCTGAAGATCCTCGAAGAGACGATTCACCAATCTTCCGACACCCTCATGCGCACCGCGAGCCATATCGTGAGCGATGCTCACACACTCACACTACTCTTTGACGAGGCGATCAGCAAGGGGCTGGAGGGCCTGGTCGTGAAAAAGCAGGAGAGCCGCTACGAGGCGGGTGCGCGCAATTTCAATTGGGTGAAGCTCAAGCGGCACTCGGCCGGGGCCCTTAACGACACCATCGACTGCGTCCTGCTGGGCTATCTTTATGGCCGTGGCAAGCGCGCGGCGCTCGGTGCGGGTTCCCTGCTGGTGGGGCTCTACGATCCGGAGCAGGACCAGTTCGTCACCGTGACCAAGATCGGCACGGGGCTCAGCGATGAACAATGGCGCAGCATCCGGGAGCGCACCAAGGGGCTGGAAGTCGATCACCGGCCCGCTCGTGTCTCCTCGCTGATCGAGCCAAGCGTGTGGGTCGAACCGCAGCTGGTCCTCGAGGTGCTGGCCGATGAGATCACGCGCTCGCCCACCCATACAGCAGGAAAAGTCGGAGACGAGCCGGGCTATGCGCTGCGCTTTCCGCGGCTCGTCTCCTTCCGGGAGCGAGACAAGCAGCCAGAGGATGCGACGACGGTCCAGGAACTGATCGAACTGTACCACAGTCAAGGCAGGAAATAAGCGGCGGCTGCCCCAGCTTCGCTTCTGACCGAAGAGTGATTTTCTAGAGACAGGAAGGACCAGATGAGACCACTCGCCGAACAAGTCATCTTGATTACCGGGGCGACCGATGGACTGGGGAAAGCGGTCGCCATCCAGCTTGCGCGTACCGGAGCGACCCTCTTACTGCATGGGCGCGATGAGGCCAGGGGACAGCAGACGCTAGAGGAGATCCGCGCACAGACGGGCAACACCCGCCTGCAGTGGTATCGGGCGGACTTTTCCCAGCTTTCGCAGGTGCGAACGCTGGCCGACCGGCTGGCTCGCGAGCAAGAACGCCTTGATGTGCTAGTCAATAATGCCGGAATCGGGACCACCTTGCCGGGAGGTGGTACACGCCAGGAGAGCGAGGATGGCTACGAGTTGCGCTTTGCGGTCAATTACCTGGCGCCATTTCTGTTGACGCGGCTGCTCTTACCAACGCTGCGCCAGTCGGCTCCTGCCCGCATTGTCACCGTGAGTTCGGCGGGACAGGCTCCCATCAACTTTCGTGACGTCATGCTGGAGCACCACTACGATGGCGTCCAGGCCTATTGCCAGAGCAAGCTGGCGCTCGTGATGTTCACGTTTGATCTAGCCGAGGAACTCGCGGGGACTGGTGTCACGGCCAACTGCTTGCATCCGGCGACCTATATGCCGACGAAAATGGTGCTGGCCGCCAGGGGCAGCGGCGTCAGCACCATCGAGGAGGGAGTGCAGGCCACCACGCATCTGATCACGGCGCCTGAGTTGGACCTGGTCAGCGGACGCTACTTCAATGGTCTGCGCGAGGCGCGAGCCGAGAGCCAGGCCTACGACCGGCAGGCCCGTCACCAACTCCGGCAGCTCTCCGAGCAATTGACCGGCCTCACCGGTCCTTAAAATAGGAAGTGTTCCCCGGTCATCTCACGTTGAGAGCACATACGATGGCCGGCTCGGGCTGTGGATGGGATCGTGTGCTTACAGAGAAAAAGCGAGGAGATCGTCACGGGTACATCACAGCTTTTTGCAAAACACGGGCTGGCCGAGCGCGTTTGAGGCAAGATCCAAGAAGCTTTTTTCTGATCACGTATACTATAATTCGGTTGACACTGATTCTGGAAGGAACGTCATGCAAGAGACGCGCTATTCACTTTTACCACCGGGCTTCCTTCACTCGCCTCTCAAAGATCGTGGAGAAGCACCCAACCAGGGCCGCGAAGGCGCGCCCGACGCCTGGCTCGAAGTGCGTGCGTCGGTTGCAGAGGGGCTGGAAGGGATTGTTGTGGGCGATGAACTCATCGTGATTACCTGGTTGCACAAAGCTCGGCGCGACATCTTGAAAACACATCCTCGCAATGACGAGACCAGGCCTCTGGCCGGAGTCTTTGCGACACGGTCTCCCGATCGACCCAATCCCCTGGGCTTACATCGGGTGACGGTTCGAGAAATCGCCGGGAAGAGAGTCAAAGTGGGACCGATCGAAGCGATTGATGGAACCCCGGTCGTCGATATCAAGCCCGTATTTTCATCAGCAGCAGACTCCTAATGGGAGCGTCTCACACAACAGTTCAGCGGACCACCTTCGCCAACCGCTTGCAAAAATGTGTAGGACACCCGATTGTCACTGTTTTTCCCATCTGTGACAGGAAACGCGTTCCTGCTGATGCAGCAGCTCAGGAGAAGTACAAAGGAGGAGACAGACGATGACAAGGCTTGACTGGTATGGCTGCGCCACCTTCCGGCTCACGGTCGGTTCGCTGGTGCTGTTCCTGGATGCGTATATCGATCGCATCCCTGGAGCTGCCGGCACCGGCTTGCGAGCAGATGACATTGATCGCGCCGACTGGATCGTGGTTGGCCACTCCCATTTCGACCACCTCTGGGGAGCCGAGCGCATCGCGAAGCGAACCGGGGCTACCATCATCGGTTCGCATGAGACGATGCGGATCATGGAACAGGAGGGCGTGCCGCTGGCTCGGCTGCTCTCGGTCGGCGGTGGGGAGCGCATTCGCCTCTCCCCGGAGGTCACCGTCGCGGTCTATCCGAGCCTGCATTCCTGTGTGTGGACGCCAAAAGGGGGAATGTACCAGCCCGACGAGGTCTGCCTGGGCGATCTGGGAGTGACTTACCAGGAGCGTATGACTCGTCTGCAAGAGGTGATGCAGGGGCTGGCGAGTCTGGGGCCGGAGGTCGGAGAGCACTTACAGGCGAGTGCGCAGGGGGTACGTGGCGATGGCGGCAGCTTCGTGTACCTGTTCGAGACGCCAGAAGGCTCGCTGTTGTATCAGGATACCAGCGGGCATTGGAGCGGCATTCTGCACAATCTGCGCCCCGATGTGGCCATCCTGGCTGCTGCTGGACGCGGCACCATCGATGGCGAACCCATTCAGGGCACGCTTGCCCAGTTCGTGGCACGGCAGGCCGACCTGCTGCGGCCACGCCGCGTGATTCTGGATCATCACGACGACTGGCTGCCGGGTTTTTCTGTGCCGACCCGCATCGCACCGATTCGTGAGGCGATGGCGCGCAGCGTGCCGCGCACCGAACTCGTCGAACTCGGCTATCTCTCCAGCTACCCGCTGTTCGAGGGACTTCGGTGAGGGTGTGTTCTCTTCTGGACCTGTTCTTCGTCAGCAAGGGGGCAGAGCTAATTGTTCCCCTTGAGTAAAGAAGCCGTGCGGCTCCTTGAAGAAATCAAACAGTTGCTCAAAGCCAGACATGGAGAGATTCCTGTTGTAGCTCCAGCACGCACCAATACCAAACGGGAGCACTTGGGTCCTGAACGCTATCTGTTTCAGTGGGATGCCTTGTCGGATGAGGTGCCCGCGAGTATCAGCTCTGCTGATGTACAAGTGCTTCTGCGCTTTATGTTCCATGGCCTTGATCTTTTCACAGCCCAGGGAAAGCCCATTCGTGTTGGGGTCCATGTCCTGCGTCACGTCATGTCCACTCACGCCAGGCACTACCGGCACGTTCCCCCAGAAGTGATCGCCCACTTTTTCCTGCATCACCGCCTCCGAGAACTCACCGGACACACGCCTGGACTTTCCGAAATCTCACAGTACTACACGCTCATGACCGAGGAGCAGCGGTTTGCGCTGATCCGGACAGACCTCGATGAGCAGGAGGAGATGGATCATATGTTACTGGCGGTGATCCCAAACATGGCTGACCTGGAGCAGAAAAACGCAGCGATTCAGGGAGCGTATGAGCTTTGGCATGCGTTGCATCCCACCGCTTTTGGTCACTGCGCCTGCCCAGGGCTGTACCCACGCGAGCATGATCGCTCCCTGTGTTTGGGATGTGGCTACCATGTCGAAGATCCAGAGAAACTGGGAGCAGCCCTTGCCTGGCGCACAGACTATGCAAGACAAGCCGAAATATTCGAGGCCCAGGGCAATGCTATCGACGCGCGTCAGGCGCGCATCAAAGTCCAGGTGCTCGATGATATGATCAATGTCATGCGTCTGCAAATTGAGGAGGATGCCGCAGGCCGCTATATCCCGGTCTTCAAAGTGCTCCCCTCTCCCTCCAGAAATGCGGAGGCTGGCGATGAAAATGAAGGCTAGGCGACGGGCCCCGCGTCTGTCTCGCCCTTACTCGGAGGCGCAACTTTCCGGGATTAAACAGTCAACTACGGAGAGGCGGCTGGCCACCGTCGAGCGACTGCGGACAGCGATCGACGCGTTGAAAGCGAAGAAGCAAGAGATCTCAGTCCAAACGATCTACGACGAGTGCGGATTACGCTATGCCGCGATCCACCGCAATCCGGAGGCGTTGGCGCTGTTCCGAGCGAACAGTACCCATCTCGTGGCTGCAAAGAAGCAGCGCAAGCGGAAACCTCGCGCTGATGAAGAAACCGCACCTGCACCTCGCGATCCTTTGCTCAGCTACAAGAAGCCACAACTGGTCGCGCGCCTGCGTTCGGCCCAGCAGCAGCTTCTGGAAGTGCAGCAACAGCAAGCGGCCCTGGTCGAAGCCAGGCTGAAACAGGAGGCTAGGATTGCGGAGCTGGAGGCAAAATTGGCGGTCCTGGAACCGTACCGAACCTTTGTGATGCAGATGCGTGCGCAAATGCAGCGGGAGGAGAACGGTCTTTTGAACGATCTGCCTCCCGACTTGTGAATTGGCCTACGCTGAGGTCCACCTGATATGGAGCTTTTCCTCTATTTTTCGGGGCAGTTCCCTCGCGCGTATCATGTAGTCTATGGAGGAGCCACCCGGCCAAATGCAGGCAATGATTGGTGGCAGCTCCCATGTTTTTTCATGGAGTAATTCCTCTGCTCGATAGGTAACGATATGGGTGTCACTGGTATCGTTACAAAATGGCCCTTTCCATTTTTGTTGTGATCTCATTAAAGCATATGTTGCTTCAGCGGCGTAATCTCGCTTGACAGGGAGCGCAAAAGCGGGACCCGAAAGGCCGTAGATACCAGACCAGGGAGAATGAGCACGCTCTTCTAACCATGAGGGCTGTGGCTCTTTTGGAAATTCCAGGGCTTCCTCCTCATCTTGGGCACGAATGACGACAGAACCAGCAGGAAATTGGAGAACAATTTCAACACTTGTTGCTGTTGCATTACCTTCATTGTGAAGTATGAGATCAAGACGACAGCGATGTCCATACTTTTGAAGGTAGTCTCTCCTGCAGGCTGCCTCAAACAGTTCGAGATACCGTTCATATTTTTCTCGAAACTCCCGAATGCTTTCTTCAGATGTTTGGTGGATGGCCTCTTTGAGGATGCGCTCCAGCCGTTGTTTTCGCTCAATCACTTGCACAGGAACAAACTGTGAGTCGAATGCCTGGGTAAGCACCTCAATATTCTGCACCTTTGAAAGCGGAGCAGTAGTATATGGCACAATCTTTCTTGTTGCATCCTCAAAGAAGCCGAATGTTAATTTCGGAAGCCGATTCTTGAGTTCCTGGAGTTCACGCTCCAGCCTTCGTCGTTCTACAGCCTCAGTGGAAAAATCTGCCAATGGGTCGATCTTTCCTTCTGGATTCACGACAGGGATCTTGAGCTGAAGTGCTTTTCGACGGAGCGGAAAATCTCTTGTGATCAGGCAGATCGTTGCTCCAGGATGAGCATTGCGGAAATCAAGGATACTGGCTAAAAGGCAATGATCACCTTTTTGAGAACTGAGACCGAATGCTTTCAGGTCAATATTCGGCTCATCGAGTAACTCTTGAAGCTCCACATTTGGGTTTTGACCCACTGGAACACGAATACCAGCTGTGTCTGTTGGTAATATATCGTCAAATTTCGAGAGAATCTCTTTCGCGCGCTTTTGGCGACCTGAATTTTTGGGGTCATCTTTATGATGATCAAGTTCCTCCATTACGGTTGGAGTTAACATGAGACAAATCTGCTGTGCTCCCAGCACTTTTGGCCAATCAACTGTGTCAAACCTCTGGAAATGCAGAAACGTGTTGGTATCCAGAAAGCAATGAGTAGGAGAAGTGCTATCTTGCTCTTCCATCGAATGCCACATCCTCGTAGACTACTAAACTGCTCACAATGAACGGATGTTCGTTCATTTGGGTGAGTTTACTCTTTTTCTGATGATGAGTCAAGAATTGCCAGGAGGTAGCTGTTTCAAAGTATTCCGGCTGAGTTCAAAGTAACAAATGTACAACACAGATGTGAACTCTGAGCGTAAAAAGCCTGGTGTGTGAAGAGTTTGATGGATTGCAAGGTCTACTTCACCCAACATGCCGTCTCCGCACAGATCATGGCGATTTTCAAGAGCATCACAGTCCTCGCGGAGCCTCTCAGCCTGGATGAAGCATACTTGGAAGTCTTTTTGGCTGACCGACCAGGAGTGTTGGAGTGAGAGCATGACCACGCAACTATTTCAGAAAGCGGGCCAGCTGTTTTTGTTCAAACGAGGTGGTAACCGCTTTTTTCACGAAGCGCAAGAATGGTGTAATAACAAACGGACACAAAACGAATTGAGCAAGGAAAGAGCCATGAGCAAACAAAGAGCATTTCACAACGATATGCAAATCAGGCAGTTTCACGTAGAGCGTGTGTTGGCTCATCAGCTTGCAAATGAAATCATGCAGGGAACATCCTGGAGAGAGGAGGCCACAGGCGCCGTAGGATGCACGCTTGAGAGCAACCAGCATAGCCGTTATGAGGAGGAACTGGGCATTCCTCGACAATTGGCATATCTTGAAGATCGCATTTTTGAAGGGCTGCCCAACAAAGAGGCTAAAGGGTTTCCGTTTGCCTTCCTTACCAGTATTCCTGTTGGTGCCGATCTCTCGCTCGTGTTGGCGCGTTTCATGGTCTGGCTTCTCATCGATCCTGAGAAAGGGGTTCTTCGCCTTGTGGGCAAACAAGGCCAGGCCATTACTGCGGTGGCTTCTCTCTATCAGCGCGTGATTGAGGGTGAAGCTGTTTCTACTCAGGATTGGCTTTCTGCTCTCACCACCGCCTCCACTCGTGGACAGGCTGCCGTTGACGCCGCCAATGCCTTCACTACCGCGAGCGCATTCTCTGTTGCTGCTGCTGCTACCTCAGCGAGCCTGGCCTTTCATGCTAGCGTTGTAGCTGCTGCAGTAGCTTACGTTTCGTATGGTACTGGCGACGTTGATCCCGCTGTCACTAACGCTGTCACTGCTACCGTCACCACGCTGGGCTATGGCAACATCGCTGCCGTCGCTGCTGACTACGGCGATGCCGCTGCTTTCATGGCTGCCTATGGCGACGACCTTGCTGCCTTCGCCGGTTTCGCCGCCGACCGTAGCGCCGCTGCCTGCGACCCTGAAAAAGAGAACAGCATGGCGAGAAAGGTGCACTACCAGGTGATGCGTGACAAATTGTTAGCATTGCTAAGAACAGCGCCTGCTGGTGAAAAAGAGGATGCTCCGAAAGGTTTGCCAGATTGACTCAAAGACGAGCAAAAGGCAAGGTATGTGTCTGGTGCGTTTCCGATCCGGAAGAGCCTGAAAAGAATAGATGTGTAGTGAAGCTCTGAGCTTCAGGTATCACTGAACAGAGGAGGAAATGCATGGCTACGACCCGTCGATCCGTAAGCCAGAAAACGCTCCAGTGCCGATGGCAGGAGCGCTGCCAGCAAGGAAATTTTAGTCCTGCCGTCCTTGGAGTTGGTACTATTCGTGTCTTTGGTCGCTCAGGCGACGCCCCCGTCACTTTTCCTCGCCTTGAATCACTTGCGGCATTGGATACCTTGGAAGCGGATGAGCGCTGGGCTGTTGAGGTCGCCCAGGGGATCGTCACCGCCGCCCACAATCAGAGCAGGCCGGTCATGGCAGCACAGCCGCCACAGGCAGGCACAGCTCCCAGCCCCACAGCCGTCGCTGTGTTTGACCCCAAGGTAGAGAATATTCTCATTCTCAGCCTGACACGGGGTGGCTAAAGCCGCTACATACAGCGTAGCTCATGCCAGCCACCCCCCCAGGGCAAGCGCCTTCTGCGAAGCATCGCAGCGCAAGGGATCGCCCCTCACCTACACAGGCGGTTCCCTCAACGCGACGATGGGCGAGGGTGAAGGAAAGGAGCCCGGTATGCCGCGCAGCCTGGCACATGGTGATTATCGCCTGATGATGGCGGTTGAATCGGCCTCGCGCGCCAATTCCTGGTATCGTGTCCTGATCAATCACCAGTCAGGACAGCTTTCCTGTGATTGCCCATCCTGGACCTTTCGCCAGGATGCCGGGTCACCGGACACGGGACGTTCCTGCAAACATACCCGCATCGCGTACCTCTTGATGAACCCCGAAGGGGGAGTACATGCCCGGCTCGCCGGCCCGCCAGTGGAGCGGGCCAGTGGAGCAGCAGCCGAAACCCATCGCCTGGTGCGGGCCACACGCCAGCAATGGCCGGGATTGGGGGGAAGGTGGTCTTTCGAACAGCGCACTGGCACTCTAGATAATCAGCCCTATCATTTTGTTCTCTTGCATTTAACAACTGGCAATGGCGCGACCGCGACCGGACTGGTGGCCTTTGCCCGGTGCTACCATCCCACCACGGAGAGTATGGTGGCAGGAGTCGCGGGCTGGGCCGGCTACGCCATTGCCGCCGCTGTTGCCAGATCCGCCGGTTACGCGCTCGCCGGCCAGCCGCCGGAACATTTCAAGGTAACGCGTCGCGCGGCAACTGCGGACGGCAGGCGTCTGGGGCTGGCCGATATCCTTCGCGTCGGCGACCAGGCAGACCTTGGAGACGGCTATACTCCAGTCCAACGCGCCGAGAATACCCTGCGTCTCTTCCTGGGAGATTCACTCTATGCCCAGCTGGAGCGGCAGCACTTTCTGGATATCTCCAGCGTGCGCTACGCGCCCGAAAGACGGGTCTATCGCGTCAGGCGCGATCCGGCCAAACGGCGCGACCGTCGCGTACGGATGTTTACCGATGGTCAGTACGTCCAGGATCTCTGCATTGTGCGCGGACAAGACGTGCCAGAGGCAGACCACTGGCTCACCGTTTTCCTTAGCTTGATTTCCGACGAGGAACGCACGCTCTCTGTAGTGCAGCGGTATAACATCTTCCCTCCTCACTCTGATGACTATCACCAGAGAGAGGAAGAAACCATTCCAGCAGTCTGGCAAGCAATTCCGGCGTAGGACTAGGTGTATCGCGGCTGCCCGATGGATCGGACCAGGCCGTGATGGCGGCGATCCATTAAGCGGCCGAAAGGAAACAAACGCTATGGCAGAAGAAACTGTCTACCTTGAATTATCGGAGGAGGGTGGGGGATCGCACAAATTCTATGAGCTTGTCGTCGCCGGCACCCAGGTACGCATTCGTTTTGGACGGATTGGAGATGCAGGCCAAGCGCAGGCAAGCGACTATGCGACCGCCGCGCTGGCACAGACATTCGCCGACAAAAAGATTCGCGAGAAGCTCAACAAAGGGTATGAACGGGCAGTGATGGGGCTGAGGCAGAAACGTCCGGTAACCCGGCGCGTCATCGTGAGCAATCGATCAACAGCCAGCCAGGCTCCCGTGCTCTGGACATTTGCCTCCGGCAGCGCTGCCTTCGGCATTTTTATTGACGAAAGACAGTGCTGGGTTGGGAATCAAGCTGGCAATGTCTTTGGGCTCGACCACAATGGCCAGGTGCAGGCGCACTATCAGCTCCCGGAGGGCGTCAAGTGCCTGGTTGCCGACGATATCTGGCTCTATGCCGGATGTGATGATGGCAATGTCTATGATCTCTCCAGAAAAATTCCCCGCATCTCCTATCAGATTGCCGAGGATGTGGACATCTACTGGCTGGACATCAGGGATGGCGCGCTGGCCGTTTCCGATGCCGGTGGACGGGTTGCGCGGATCAATCACGAAGACGAGTCGGAGTGGCTCAAATCGAGCATGGTCTCTTCCGGCTGGATGGTGCGCTGCGGAGAAGAGGGAGTCTATCACGGTCATTCCGCCGGGGTCACCATGTATAACAACCTGGACGGCCAGGTAGTCTGGCAGCAGCGCACGCGCGGGTCGGTCCTCTTTGGTTGGCAATCAGAGAACTGGGTCTATGCTGGCACCAGTGATCACCAGGTCTACAGCTTCAGCAAACAGGGCGAGCTGGGAGTGGTCTATGCCTGTGATGCCGCCGTCTTTTCGTGCGCGACGGCAGAGCAGGGCCGCTATGTTTTCGCCGGAGATAACTACTCCTCCGTGTACTGCTTCGACCAGGACGGGCAGCGGCTCTGGAAATTGGGGACAGGCTGTGGCTCCGCGTACTCCATGCAGTACCTGAATGAACAGCTCTACCTTGTGACCACCTCTGGAGCGCTGGCCTGTCTTGATGTGAGTGAAGCGGCCATCCAGGCAGCAAAAGAGGGAAGGTTGCCCCAGGCTAGAGATCTCAAGGCTCCACCGATTGGTGCCTCCCCTTCTCCAACCACCCTGGAGACAACGACCGATGCCAGCCGGGGGGTTATGCTGGAATGCTTCCGCGAGGGGGGCCGATTACGCATGCGTGTGCTTTCCGCCGGTTATAGCGCAAACCTGCGGGTACAGTTCCCGCAAAACATTCGTGAGGAGCACGCTCGCTACCTCGTTGATGCGGTACAACTGGCCGCGCATGGAAATTTCTACCGTATCCACGGGGATATCAAGAAACTTGTCTGACTCCGTCAGTGCTATTGTATCGAAAAAGAATAGGTATAGAGAGTATTAAATGCTACTCAAATCAAGAAAGGGTTAAAACTACATGGAACTCACAACCGACCCTATTGATGTTGTTATCAGCTTTGATACGACGGGAAGCATGTCCTCTGTCCTCGCTCAGGTCCGTCGTAACATCAAACAAATGGTCGAGCGACTGATGGGTGAATTGCCGGAAATCCATATTGGTATTATCGTGCATGGAGATTATTGCGACGAACATTCAACCTATGTCACGCGGCATCTCGATCTGACGCAGGATACAGGAAGCATTACGGACTTCGTTGAGCA
>Ga0207646_10002503_pt1 | contig 21707 bp, 18 predicted proteins | sample KBSK5502metaG_FD_184343 | JGI IMG/M metagenome (GOLD analysis project Ga0207646, IMG submission 184343) | Corn, switchgrass and miscanthus rhizosphere microbial communities from Kellogg Biological Station, Michigan, USA - KBS K5-50-2 metaG... | ecosystem: Host-associated > Plants > Roots >... | reverse complement strand
AGACAATCCTATGGTAATCCAAGACGCATTATTTGTCACGTTGGTCAATCTGGTGAAGGTCTTGCCGTTCGTAACGCTTGCCGTAACGTTTTTGAGACGGGTATGTGATACGATAGCTAATGCGGAGGGATTTATAACCAGGAGCCTATACCTATGCATCGGTACCGGATAACATCGCAGTCACAGGAGACCCCGATTGAGGAGCACATGAACACGCGCATCAAGACGCGCGCCCGCCTGCGCAGAGGTTTGCTGAACCTGGCTCGTGCGCTCTGGGTCATTTTTGCACTCAGCAACCTCATTAGCTTGCCCTTTGGCATTCAAGCGTACTATACACAAACCCTTGCGGCTGGGCGAAGTGTCCCAACTGTAGCGCGTGCACTCACTCAAATACACCTCACGGCAGCCCAGGAAGCCCTGTCCCTCACAGTCATCTATGGGTTGGCCTCGGTGATGTTCCTGGTGATCGGGATGCTGATCTTCTGGCGACTGTGGGGCACATCCAATGAACTGTTGGGACTCTTCGCCTCGTTTATCTTCATAACCATTGGAACAACAGGCATTTCAGGTGTCTTCACTGGATTCTCTGGACCGACCGATCCTTTCTTGCAGATCGCCTTTTTCGTCTCAGGGAACAGCTTTTTGGTGTTGTGGCCCTGTCTGGCCGCGTTCTTGTTGACCTTTCCCAATGGGCGCTTTGCTCCGCGCTGGTCATGGCTGATCATCCTACTCTGGTTAGGTCAGTTTGCCTTCTTCGTGGTGGCGTCCAGGGGGATCTTCGGAAACGCGTCGTACTCCCTGCTGTCAGTGGTCGTCCTCCTGACATGGGGCAGTACGTTGAGCTTCCAGGTCTATCGCTATATGCGCGTCTATACTTATAGCGAACGCCAGCAAACCAAGTGGCTCGTATTTGGCATAACGTCAGGACTCCTCCTCGAGGGTGCGTCAGCCCTCATTGGAAATCTCCTCCCGGCGTTGAGCAGACCCGACTCACCGTACCAACTGCTCGTGTTTAACCTTGAAGGCCTGGTGATCTTTCTGCTGATTGCCTTATCTGTCGGCATTGCCCTGCTGCGCTACCAGCTGTGGAACATTGATATCATCATCAACCGCGCGCTGGTGTATGGCGCGCTCACGGTCATCCTGACGGGGGTCTACGTTGGCCTGGTCATCGGCCTGCACGCGCTCCTGCGTGGCCTCATCAGCCAGGACAACGGCGTGGCCATCGTCATCTCCACTTTGGCCATTGCGGCCCTCTTCCAGCCGTTACGCCAGCGTCTCCAGCAGCTCATTGATCGCCGCTTCTATCGCAGCAAGTATGACGCTGCCAAGATCGTAGCAGCCTTCAGTGCAACGCTGCACCAGGAGGTGGACCTGGACCAGGTGCGCGAGCAGTTACTGGCCGTGGTGCAGGAGACCATGCAGCCCGCGCACATCTCGCTCTGGTTGCGCCGACCCACGAAGACGGAAACTCTACCACGCGAGGATGGCCAATCTCCTTTCTGAGGAAGACGGTGAGCATCATGGCATTCCACATGGAAAGTCAGCCCACAACTTCACTCCTGTCCGGACGATTACTGAGGTCTGGGATTCTTGAGCATGGTATGGAGCGGTGCAGCGACAACCTTTTTTTTCCACGCGCTCCAGCGTTCCTATGTGTGTCTTCAATGAGATTTGTATCGTTTGTGTCACTTGTATCATTTGTATCGCTTGTGTCCGTTGTATCGCTGTGTTAGCTCGTACAGCAGGCAAGCATTTTCTGTCCACTTCCTCCTCTCAAGGCAGGCCTGGAGGCAGTTCCAGCTAGGCCGGAACTGCCTGTGAGCGCGACTGGAAGTAGCGCGCGATGAACAGGATGCCAAGGACAATTGCGTAGATGCCAATCAACAAGACGATTGCAAACAGTCCGGCAATGGGCCGTATGGCGATGAGAACGCCAAAGATGATAGACACAAGCCCAGTCAGCCCTAGCAGCCACTCGCGCCCAGCGCCCAACGGGACCATGAAGGCACTCACGAGCTCCAGGATGCCGGTCACAATCGCCCAGGCCGCTATCAGGAAGACAAAAAAGAGGAGAGTAATTCCTGGCCAGGCGAAGGCGACCACGCCGGCCACGATGCCCAGAATGCCTTCGACGAGCAGCAATGCCCAGCCCTCCTCATGAGTATAGCGCAGGGCGGTAGCCACTGCAATGATCCCACCTACAAGGACAAGGGCACCAAACAGGTACACGAGTACGGCAAGCGCAATCCTCGGCCACACCAGGATCAGAATACCTAACAGGACAGCGATGATGCCACGAAACAGCAACATCCTCCGGTAGTCACGAATAGCTAGTTGCATGGTAGTTCTCCTTTTTGTTGGATTTCAACGAAAAAATTATGCTCTATAGTGCTTGACTGGTTCCCTGCCGCCTTTGCGTCAGGTGGGACCTCGTCCTCACTAGTGCTAGTATGACGAGGAAGCGCCATGAAAACGTTATGAGCATCGTCATGAACGGGAAATGGTTCCGCACGGTGTATAATGAATGAGTACTCCATGCCAGGATCATGCGGCTAGTGCTCTACTCCGCGTAACATGGCAGGGTCAAGGAAATACTCAAGTTTTTGAAAGGCAGAGAGACATGGCGCTTGAAATTCGTGTCCCGGAATTAGGAGAATCAATCGTTGATGCGGTGATTGCAAACTGGCTCAAGCACGAGGGTGACACGGTAAAGAAGGGTGATACGCTCGTGGAGCTGGAAACCGATAAGGTCAATGTCGAAGTCAGCGCCGAGCAGAGTGGTGTGCTGCAGAAAATTATCAAACGCGAAGGTGACGAGGTGAGCGTGGGCGATGTGCTGGGCACGATTGGCGAGAGTGTAGAGGTGCCCGCGGGCACTCGTGCGGAGAGTCCTGCTGAGCAGGTAAAAACAAATGGTCAAAGTCCATCGACTGGGCAGGAGCAGCCGGTGCCACTCACGACTGATGGACAAAGGCCGGTCTCTCCGTTAGCGCGACGCATTGCTGCCGATTATAACGTTGACCTGTCCCGGGTAAAGGGTAACAGCCCGCATGGTCGCGTGACCAGGGATGATGTCATCAGTTATATGGAGAAAACTTCTGCGCAGCAGGCTCCTGCTGCGTCAACCGTTACTGTGCCGGAGCCTAGCAGTTCCGCTGCTGTGCCCTCGCCCGTGAAAGAGGTCACGCCCGTCCCAATAGTACCCAAACCTTCTCTTCAACCGGAGCCGCGAGGTCGTGAGGAGCGCATACGGATGTCGCGCAGGCGGCAGACGATTGCCCAGCGCCTGGTTGAGGCCCAGCACACGGCTGCAATGCTTACGACCTTTAACGAGATCGATATGAGCGCGGTAATGGAGGTTCGCAGCCGGAGGAAGGAATCTTTCAAGGAAAAACACAATGTTTCACTTGGCTTCATGTCGTTTTTCACCAAAGCCGTCATAGGTGCGCTCAAAGCCTTTCCGCGCCTGAATGCCGAGATCCAGGGCAATGAGATGGTCTTGAAATACTACTACGATATAGGTATTGCTGTTGGCGTGGAGGAAGGGCTGGTGGTTCCGGTGCTGCGTGATGCTGACCGCAAGTCTTTTGCCGGCATCGAGCGTGAGATTGCAGAGCTTGCGAAGCGCGCGAGAGAGAATACGCTCACACTTGCCGATTTACAAGGCGGCACATTCACCATTACCAATGGCGGGGTATATGGCTCGCTGCTCTCTACCCCGATTCTGAACGCTCCGCAGGTCGGCATTCTAGGCATGCACAAGATCGAACAGCGTCCAATCGTCGTCGATGGTCAAATTACCATTCGCCCAATGATGTACGTGGCGCTCTCCTATGATCACCGTATCGTGGATGGCCAGGAGGCGGTGCAGTTTCTGGTGAGAGTGAAGGAACTGGTAGAAGACCCGGAGACGCTTCTGTTGGAGGGATGAAAAATCGGCTGGCTTTCTCTCGACAATGGTCGCTGCAACCTGTATAATCAAGTGTGATATAAACACCCTGATACACTCTCCGAGGAGAGCTTGGCGTCCACATGAGGCTGGTTCTCACAGGGGACCAGGAGCGAATTGGGTTTGATTGCCCTAAAAACTACGTATCTTTTTGCCATGGTGCTGGAACTACTTGACAGGCGAGGAAGTATCCTACCAGTTGGCGGGAACAAGGGAGTCGGCTTACAATGGGGTTGGATAACAACGACGACTTGAATGCTCTGGTTGGCAAATCGCTCGGCCAGTTTCGTATCGTTGAGCGCATAGGCGCAGGCGGTATGGCGATGGTCTTTAAAGCCTATCAGCCAACACTCGATCGCTACGTCGCCGTCAAAGTATTACCCGCCTATCATGCGCGAGATCCAATATTCGTGAAACGCTTTACGCAAGAGGCGCGCTCTGTTGCAAAGCTTCAACATGCCAACATTGTACAGATCCACGATTTTGGCACGGAACCAGCCGGGGCGGGCCGCTCAGGTGGTGATATCACCTATATTGTGATGGAGTATGTCGAAGGCGGAACACTCAAAGATCGCCTGAAGCAGCGGGCCTTAACGGTGCCGGAGGCGGTAGATTTTGTGATTCAAGCTGCCGAGGGGCTGGGATGCGCGCATAGTCATGGCATTATTCACCGGGATGTGAAACCTGCGAATATGCTGCTGCGTAAAGATGGACATCTTTTGCTTTCTGACTTTGGTATAGCAAAAATCCTCGAAGGAACCACCAATCTGACGCGAGTTGGCACCGGTATTGGTACGCCGCAATACATGTCACCGGAGCAAGGAACTGGGCAACCTGTAGATCGCCGCAGCGATATCTACTCGCTAGGAATCGTCTTATACCATGCTCTGACCGGCCGTGTTCCTTTCAACGCGGACAGCCCGCTTTCTATCACTGTCAAGCATCTGAATGATCCGCTGCCCCTTGAATACCTGCGCCTTGTGGGTGTGCCTCAGCCAATTGAGCAGGTATTGCTCAAGATGACTGCAAAAGCTCCTGCAGATCGCTACCAAACGACAGATGCTTTAATTGAGGCGTTAACCATGGCGTTGACGGCTTCGCAACTTACATTGCCGCGCTGGCGCACGGGCTTGCAGCCGGCAGCATCGCCCGTGGATCAGCAACAGGGAGTGTATGCTGGTTCGCGGCAGTTCCCCGATGCTGGTGGATTGGGCCGTGTCTCCCAACCGCTCGCTCCAAGCTCACAGTCGGTGCTGCCCAATGTGGAACCACCGGTGGTAACGGTGCCATGTTTCCGTTGCGGGGCGGCTAATCGAAGCGATCGTTTGTACTGTACCTCGTGTGGTTACGAATTATCGGATAAGTGGGCTGCCTATGACCATTATAAGGCTTCCAATGGCCATCCTATCTGGGCCAGGCTCACCCTCCAGAATGGACAGATGGCGGGTCGCTCGTACCTGTTTCACCAGGTCGTGACAACAATTGGCCGCACAAACGGTAACGATCTGATTATCACGGGCCGTACTGTTTCCAGGCGTCATGCGCGACTCTGGTTCGAGGGCGGTCGCTGGTACCTGGGGGATATGAATAGTGCTAATGGCACATTGGTCAATACTGTGCGGCTTCAGGCAAATCAGGCTATGCCTTTGAACGACAAAGACGTGATCAATTTTGGCGACGAGGTCGCGCTGTTTAACATCGTGTACTGAAAAGTCCCAGGAGTTCGACTCCTGGGATGGTTATGATTTCATAACCTCACTTGCCGTTTCCTTACCAATTCATCAAAAACTGCGCGGCGGAGACCCGCCCTCATCTCGGGACTGGGAGGAGCAGCGCCCTCCAGCGTAGCAGCTTGATCGGGTGACAGTCCGCCAGTTTCGCCCCTTGGGTGAGTCGCTTGCCGCTCTGGAGCGCATGCAGGCTGAGTTTCCCGCCCATGGTTCCCCCGACGTAGGCCAGCCCGAGGCTTTGGTGCCTGACCAGTGTGCCCCGCTTGAGACCGAGGGAGAGCGTCCCTCCGTAGGGGGCGCGTTTCCCGCCTTTTGCGGGTTCAAGTCGGTGCAATTGGCGACGGTGCCATTCTAGCGGCGTCACACACAACAGGCGCGTATCGTCCGGAGTCGTGTGTCCTCCTACCTGCGCGTACGCCAGGCACCAGGCATCCACACAGTGGGTACTCCACACCTGCGCCGTTTTCCTGGCCGTTTTCGTCAGGCCCAGCTGGTCTCGCAGTTGCTTGGTCTGGTAGCCCTGCCTCGTCTGGACAGGAGCCAGCTTGCCCAGTTCCTCGTAGAACCACTGCTTGCCCACTTCCAACGGGGAAAAACTGCGATTCCAATGGCGCTTGTTGGATTTGGTCTTCGCCTTGATGTCTTCCACCACGAAGACACTGATCGGGAAGATCTGGCACAGCCACTTCGCCAGTCGCAGTTTCCATTGCCATCTTGCCCTGGTGGAGGGGGGCAGCTTCTTCGCGTTACGTAGGCGATTGGCACGCGGTTGCCGGCAGGGGGTCTTGCGCCCACGCCTGGTCCGGCGCATCTGGCGGCGCTGCTTGACGGCAGCTTTGACCCAATCGACGGCGTCTGCCTGGAGATTGAGGTAGGTATGGGCGGCAGAGACCACACTGTACCCTTCTTTCTTGGAGCCAGGGTCGATGCCCACAGCGATTGGTTGCACGTTTCTCGCTGATGGCTCGACATTGAGCCGGACGCAGAAGACACCCCGCTTCCAGAACGGGGTGGCCTTGCCACGCTGGATCCAGCGCCGTGCCCTGGCCGCAGTTGTCGGCATCAGGGGCTGCTGGTGTTGATCGACCACGGGGACAAACATCGGCGGTAAGCCTTTCTTGCAAGTGTGTACATTCCCTTCGCCGCTGCTCACCGGAGCGGATGGAAACTAGGGAGGCATTCCCATCGTCCTGCGGGCTGCCACGCCCAGGTGAGTCAGCTTCCTTCAGTCACCCTTGTGCAAGAGCTTGGACAGGCTAGTCTCGCGCTTGCCCTTGCGAGTCTTCCGCTGGCCAGGCGTACTGGCTCACAAGCCCGCTCCCTTCAAGGGAGTGGGTACTTGACAACCAACTATCCATAGTAATAAGTATAGCATGACAAATTGGAAATATCAAGATGATTTTGGGTATATTGGTATCTTTTGACAAAAAATACTTTGATTGGTAAGGTTAAGAATAAATTGAGCAAGGAGGCAGCCATTGACAGAAATCTAACAGATTAGTATTATCTAGCATATAGAAGAAGAAAGGAGGCGAGCGTGGTAGTGCTAAGAGATATTCTTGATGCCGACGAAGTAGCCGAATTGCTACGTGTTCATCCTCGAACTGTTAAGCGTCTCGCTAGCCAAGGGGGATTGCCAGGATTTAGGGTGGGGGGACAATGGAGATTCCGCCGAGAAGCTATTGAAGAATACATCAGACGACAAGAACAGCAACATGATGATCGAAAGCAAGACGATGATTGAAAAATACGCGAGGTCCTATTCTCTACGTGCCCTATCTATCTTGTCTAAGCGTTTCAAACGTGAGATAACACTCGACGATGGGGGATGGCATTAATATTTCGTAACTGCTCAGCCTCCATCATCTCAACCGCTGAAATTAGTCCTGGCAAGCGTCTATTATGATAGTGAGGAGATAAAGGGACAACTCAGGACTTGTGAACCTGATTCGTGCACCCAAGCAGGTTCTCGCTCATTGCCGGGAGGGACTCGATGGTTAAGAAGTGCCCTCATAGATCATTAAATCACAACTCCCTCTTAACCAGTTCATAACCTCTTTGCTCTTCCCTAGTTCTCCCATTTCCTCCACTATGTACATGGTTGTCTGTATGCCTTTTATTGATGAACTGACATACATTCATGTTCATTGTGGAACAGAGTTTACTCGTAGGAGGATTTAATGAGTCACCTGAAGCATATGAGGGTGCTAGCACCCCTCACGGTATTGCTGGTTATCCTGACTGTCGTGGCCACTATCGGTGGTGGCCTGGCACGCGCCGCTTCACTTGTCACTGTCTCCGGCGCAGACCCCTACGCCAGTTGTTTGAACGCTGGCGAGCCGGGCACCAACACCGTGAATGCTGAGGTTGAGCCTTACGTCGCCGTCAACCCACATCTAGCAGGGAATATTGTGGGTGTCTGGCAGCAAGACCGCTGGAATAACGGCGGTGCGCATGGACTGGTCGCTGGCTTCTCATTCGATGGTGGGGCGACCTGGGGCGAGACCACCTTGCCCTTCAGTGTGTGTGCCCCCAATGCCATCCTGGACCCGTTCACCGGGGCGCCGTACGACCGAGCCTCGGATCCCTGGGTCTCCATCGGGCCTGATGGGACCGCCTACGCCGTCGGCCTGCTGGCGACCAACAACACGATCAGCGGCAACAACGACACTGGCGTCGCGACCGTCACCTCGAGCGATGGCGGCAAAACCTGGGGCAACCAGCGCCTGATCAAGTCCGACAAGGGAACCAGCCCCGTCTTCGAGGTCACCCAATTCTTCAACGACAAGGAGTCCATCACTGCGGATCCTATTCATGGTGGCACGGCCTACGTCGTGTGGGATCGGCTCAAGGCCCCGAGCCACAGCCCGGATGCGGCCCTGCGCGCTCACGCGTTCCGCGGCCCGACCTGGTTCTCCAAGACCACTGACGGCGGCAAGACCTGGACGGGCACGCGGTCGATCTTCGATCCCGGGCAGAACAGCCAGACCATCGGCAACCAGGTCGTGGTCAATCCCAAGACGGGTGTCCTCTACGACTTCTTCGAGCAGTTCCAGACGACCGGCTCCCCCAACTTCACACCGCGGGGCATCAGCGTTGGCTTCATCTCATCGTCTGATGGCGGCAGCACCTGGTCGAAGCCGACAGTCGTCTCTGCCCAGCAGACGGCGAACGACTTCGCCACCAATGGCGCACTCCTTCGCACCGGCGCGGGCCTTCCCTCGGTCGCCATCGATGCGAGCACCGGACAGCTGTACGTGGTCTGGGAAGACGCTCGATTCACTGGCGGAGCAGTCAACCAGGCCGTGATCTCCACGTCCACCGACGGCGGGATGACCTGGAGCACGCCGGCTGCGGTCAGCAAGACCCCCACCAGCACGCCTGCCTTCACGACCGCAGTAGCCGTCAACTCGGCGGGTACGGTCGCGGTGACCTACTATGACATGCGCAACCCCGATGGTATCACCACGGGGCTGCCGACCGATTACTGGCTCGTGGTCTCGACCGACCATGGCGCGAACTTCACCGAGTCGCGCATCACCCCCACCTCCTTCGACATGTCGATAGCACCCAATGCGGGTGGCTTATTCCTCGGGGACTATGAAGGTCTGGGTGTCAATGCAACAGCGTTCGTGCCCTTCTTCGTCCAGACAGTAAGTTCGAGTAATCCGACAGATGTGTTCACAACGTCCATCTAGCGACATCTGAATGCTTCGCGTATCACAGCCGCGTCCACCACAGGGCGCGGCTTCTTTCTGTCAGAGCAGACAGGAGAGGGATCCTCTCCCCGCTCAGAATCCTTTGCGATACATTTCTTGCATCATGAACTGTTCCTTGTCATAGCGGCAGCCCTTTTGCACCTGACAAGCGTCCTCCTCAATCACAGACACGTGCCCCATGATCAGCATCAACGCTTTTCGTTGATCTGCTGCATGAGTTCGACGAGGTGAGCCGCCACGGCGACAGGATCAACCAGCATGTGAAAATGCCCTGCAGGTATCGTTCGGCTCGGCCACCCGGCTCTCTGTGCTTGCTCCAGAGAGGGGCGATAGCCCTGGGTAAACAAGAGATAGCCACCCTTAGCATCAGACCAGCCGGAAACATCTGGCAGCACTTCCTCAAAGAAGTTGAGGGGACGCGGCTGCACTTCCGCCAGCAGCTGCTGGCGAGCACCTCCATCGGGAAGCACTTCCCTCAGGTCCTCGTCCTTCCAGTTTGGAAAACGCGAGCCTGCGGCCAGAAGCCGGCGCAGCTCTTGTGCAAATGCGGGAACGCTGGCTTCCATCTCCTCCAGTTGCGTCTTCCCTGGATGGGGCAGGTCAGCATCCACAAAGAGATAGGCTTTGACAGGATGGCGGGCTGCCTGGGCAAGGACAGGCAGCAAGGAGCCAGCTCCGCTATGGCCGACCAGCACCAGGGGACGCTCTTGCGGGAGTGACACGAGCGCTTGCTGCACGGACACAGTGTGCTGCTGCCAGTATGGCGGGGGCGTCTCTCCGCTATCAGTGAGGACTGGCACCAGCACATCGAAACCGTCTGCTTGCAGAGGCTTCGCAACCAGCGACCAGGTGAAAGGACCTACTAACGGACTGTGAACCAGGACCATCAGGCTCTCCATATGCCTTCTTCCATTTCTGCTCGTTCGCTTCTTCTGCTCACCATAGCAGATGTTGGGAGCGGAGGGAAGGGAAAAACGATGCTCTGAGCATAGACAAGGAAATGAAAAAGCTTTTTCCCCTGGCCTTACACTTCCGCAATCATTCCTTGCAAGCATAGGAAGTTATCGAAAGCATTTCCTAAACTGCAAAATGAGGATAATTGCTCAGGAGGGATTGCCGAGGCTGCTGAAATGAAGCCATGACAGCAGAGGAGCGGATAGAACAACTGGAAGCAGAGAATGTGCGTTACGGGAGCAGTTGGCAGAAGCGCTGGAGAAATTGGTCCAGGCGCTCGGGCGGATCCATGAGCTAGAAGGGCAACTGGCGAAATCGTCCCGAGTTCTGCGGACACTGCCAGCAGCCGTTGGAGGGCGTCGCTGGGCAGCTTAAGGAACGCCGACAAGTGTACGACTTGCCGGAGGTGCGATTGCTGGTGCGAGAACATCAAGTGGAGGAGGTACGTTGCCCAGCGTGGAAGCCGGGTGAGTTTGGGAAGCTTACCAGTGGGAGTAGAGGCCCCAGTGCAGTATGGGCAGAACATACGTGCCCTGGCCGTCTATCTGCATGAATACCAGTTAGTGCCCCTGGCGCGGGTCGGCGAACTGCTCTCCGACCTGTACGGCTGTCAAGTGTCGGAGGGAACGCTCGTGGACCTGGGTCGAGTTCGCCGCAGAGCGACTCACCCTGACGGTAGCACAGATCGCCGATTGGGTGAGTGCAGCTTCTTTGCAGCACGCCGATGAAACCGGGATGCGAGTCGCTGGGAAACGAAACGCCTCGTAGAGGCTCGCCGCGGTATGTGTGTCGAGGTTGTCCATCACCAGGCGAATGACAAGCGCCTTGGGATAGACAGAATCGACCAGCCAGCGGATCGTCTGAGCAAAATCCAGCCGGGTGCACTGCTCGGGCATCTTGACACAGCGGCGTCCCGCCAGCGGTTCGACAAACACAAACAAGTTCGCCGTCCCCAAGCGCTCCTATTCACCGTCAGAAGGCTGGGCATGTCCTGGCCTGACGGGCAGCGGCTCACGGACCTCCCCATGCATCACCAGCGGCACATCACTCAAAGCAGACCTGCGGGGCGCTTGGATCATAGGGCTGAGCGTACAGATCCAGCACGTCCTCCATGGCAGCCACAAAGTCGGCATCGACGGTGGGAATGCACCACTGTGCATGTTGCCACGGCTTCAGCGCGTTTTTTGAGCAACTGGCACACCGTTTCCGGTGAGATGCGTCGCACCTATCCCAACTCGACCGCTTGGCCTGCGAGCATACGCACCGTCCAGTGGTCATGTCCATCAGGGACCTTGCTACAGGTCAGCACGATGAGATGGGCCGCTTGTCCATCGGTCAGTGCTTGGCGTCGGCGCTCTTGCCGTTTGTCGGTCAGCACCGCCTCGACGCCTCCAGCACGCAAGCGCTGTCGCATGTTGCGGATCGTCTGCTCCGAGATATCCAGCGTCTCGGCGATTTCAGCATCCCTCCAGCAGATCACTCGCTTTTCAACAGCACGCTCGCCCGCGTGAGCGTTCGGGCATTGGCTTTGCCACGTCGCACAAACACCTGCACGTGGTCTCGTTCGTCACAGCTTCGGTGCATCGGAGCTGGTCGTCCCATCAGATCTTCTCCCGTTTTCTCTCAGCATACCATACATTTCAAACTGGACTGACTACTAGTTATGATTTCATAACCGCATTTCTGCACTCTCTACCAATTCATTACCGTTGATCTATCCATTCTTCCCGTCCATCCACTATGCTCTACGCATGTCGATCTCTCGTGACCATTACACTATCAAGACCAAAAGGAAAACATCGTCAATGAGTGAAAGAAGAAACTACCTTGGGGCGCTCGCGCGGCCCATATCCAAACAATGGAAGCTCGTTATGCTATCAGCGTTGATAGTAGCTCTCATCCTGGTAGGGGTGTTCACTATACTCCCTCGCTTACAGCCGACCCGCGCAGCAGCCCCTTCGGGTGACTGGCTGACGTACATGGATAGCAACGCTCGTCAGGGCTATAATGCGGCCGAGACCATTATCAATGCGACATCGGCCCCTCACTTGAAGCAGCATTGGACAGCTCCGGCAGGAGGTAGTATCTTCTCCCAGCCAGTGGTAGCTAATGGCACCATCTACTGGGGATCATTGGATGGGTATGAGCACGCGACGAATCTCAATGGAGTGCAGGTGTGGCAAAAGTTTTTAGGTGCAAGGACAACTTGTACTCCACTTCCCTCACTTGGAGTGGTGAGTACTGCAACGGTGGCGACGGTCACTATCAATGGAACGCCCACTTCTGTAGTCTTTGTAGGTGGGGGAGATGACCATGTTTACGCGTTGAATGCCGCGACCGGCGCAGTGATCTGGAGTACTGCATTAGCAGGCCCGACAACGAATACCTTCATCTGGGATTCACCGCTGGTGTACAACAATAGCATTTATATAGGTAGCGCGACAACCGGCGAACCAAAATGTAAAGTGGTGCCGGCGGCTCTCTTTAAGTTGGATGCAGCGACCGGAAGTATGCAGAGCATTTTTCTTACCACCCCTCCAGGTTGTAACGGTGCTGGCATCTGGACGACACCAGCAGTTGATACGCAGGATGGCTCGATTTACATCACCACGGGCACACAGGGTTCGTTCACCACCTGCAAAGAGCCGTATGCTATCGCCCTGGTCAAACTCAGTTCCTCGGACCTGACAGTGCTGGATTCCTGGCAAATCCCCATTGCTCAACGCGGGCCTGATAGCGATTGGGGAGCAACACCCACACTGTTCCAGGCGAATATCGGGGGTGTCTTGCACAATCTGGTAGGGGCGGTAGACAAGAACGGCACCTATTATGCCTTTGACCGGACCTCCCTGAGCAAAGGTCCAATATGGACAGCCACGATCGCCGTAGGAGGAGAGTGTCCCCAATGTGGACAGGGCAGCATCTCTTCCAGTGCCTGGAACGGCACTACACTCTTTGTGGCAGGAGGTAACACGACTATCAATGGCAACAGTTGTAAGGGGAGCTTTCGGGCACTCAATCCGGCTACAGGTGTCTTTAAATATCAACGCTGCCTCGCTGATGGACCGGTCATAGGGGCAATCACGGCAGTTCCCGGTGTGGCAGCCATTGTAGCTGGGCCAAACTTACTCCTGATCTCTACCGTTACGGGGAAAACCCTCTTCACTTCTAAAGGATCCGGGATTAGCTTCTATGGCTCACCATCTATCTCGAACGGCGTGCTCTACCTTGGAAGTAAGAATAAAGCCCTGTACGCTTATGGAACTTGAATTGGTTCACTCCATGTGAAAAGGATGGTAGGAAGCGGCCCGCCCTGAACCCGGTATGGGCCGCTTCTTTTATGAGGTCCTGGTTGGCACCTATAATTAAGAGGTATGCAAGGCAGGCATAGAAACGCAGTGGGTGGGCATGCTATAATGATGTAGTCACGCCTTCACCCAGAGAGTCAATAGACCCGTCAGGGTGGAGGGGTATAGTAAGTAGTGCAGAATAAAGTATTGAAGCATGTTTTAAAAAATATGGACAAATATAGCCAGTAGCCCTCCATTAACTGGTGGTCGCCCTCGCAAGCAGGTTCCCTGTGCGACCACCAGTTAATGATATTGTTGGCGAATTCGCTTTTCGTGCTTGCAATGCTCAGGATTCGTGCTCAGGCGGATGTTCTAAAACAGGCATTATGAACCCCACGCAAGAAGTGCCATAAAAGTGGTTTTACCGTATCTTTCATGCATTTCTCAAGTCAGATTTTGCTTCTGCTGTCACTGCCTCGGCTGCCATCCTGCTCTTGGGTTGCCATTGCCAGCTAGTGCTGCTCTGGTGGCACTTGTTGCTATCTTGGCGCATTTGCTGGCTGAACAGGCTCTAGCGTCTCGGGCACCTTGATCAAATAGATCGCCATGGTGATCCAGCTGAAGATAAGGGTCCAAACAAACCAGGTCCATTGCTGCCGCTGCGCCTGTTTCATCAGGGTTCTTATCCAGGCAATCACAAACAGCACAAGCCCGGCCAATGACGATATGATTCCCAGTACTACTAAAATTGCTGGCCCCGGTACAGAGATACAAGTGCTAGCGGTGCTAGTGGGACATATCGTTAGAACGGTTATCAGCTCAGAGACGAGACCTAACGAAACCAACGCCAATCCCAGAAGATAAAGGATGATAAGCGTCTTTTTACGATACAAAGATTTACCTCCAAGCATGCTCGCGAGTGCGCTCGCTGCGGCTGTGTTTCTCCATTATACATGGGAAATGTTATGATTTGATGGCTCATAGCCAAATTTGGTGAGCAAGTGAATTGATGAGGTATTTCGACTTGGTGAACAAGCACGAAGCTTGAGGCAGATCATACCGATACCGCTCATCCATCGCCAAATTTGGCCATGAGCCTATTTTCGACTATCGAAAACATGTTCTTGAATTCGCCAACAATATCTTAATGGAGGGCTACCGATATAGTCAAATATGGACTTTTATTCCATTTTTCAGAGGAGAAATATGGAGAGGAAAGCTTTCTCCGCTGCTAATTATCTCGCTCTTCCACATTTCTTAGGTATCTCCGAACGAGTTTGGTTGGTTGTGCGAGCATGCTATTTAGCACATAACCTTTTCGCTTCCCTTCCTCAAGAGACATGATTTCTCGAAACCCAAGTGCTTCTGCAATAGCTTGCCCGTCAGAAGTCACCCCAATGCTATACCAATTTTTAATGTCATATTGTGCGGTGAGAGTAATAGCCCATTTAATAGCATTCCTGAGTAAGAATCGTCCTCGCAGGCTATTTATTTGTTTATCCTCCTCTTCTGTTTTAACAGAGGCAATACCTGCTACGTAAACAGAAATCTGTGGATCTGTCCACTGTTGGATAGCCTGGTTGGAAATGTCTCGCTCACGCATCTCGTCCCGTAAGAGAGCCAGGATAACCTGCTCTTCAAGTGGTAGATACGTGACCATGCCAGCGAGGAGTTTTCCCTGTTTTACACTCATCGAGATGTCAGGATTGATGTCTCGCCATTCAAGCGCTCGCTCAAAACTGATACTGTCATCGGATCCGTATAACTGGCGAGCATTATTAACAGCAGTCCAGATATCAGCAGTAGTAGACGGTTCAAAAGTGAGGTAAACTGCTTGCTTACGGGCACGTAAGAAACGTTCCCGTTTAGCAAGGGTGTCAATCCCTTCTTTTGGGAAGCGCATACCTATACGCTTCCCTGGTGGCAGTTCATATGGAATTCTCCCAGCCTCGATCTCATTATAGAACTTTGATTTTTTCATGCCAAGAATCTTCATTGCTTCTTCGGGCGTGTAGTAGCCCCGTCCGCTTTGCTGGCTCATCTCATCTCCTACGGAAAAGTGTTGTAGTTTGGAAACATTATATCAAATTAACCACGAAAAAGATTACTGCTTATAGGAAACCTGCAAAGAATGGGGAAAATATATTCACATGGAAACTTGACATTTTATGGAAAGCAATATAGAATTGGAATGACATAACTATGTGGTCTTTTGTGGACAACGATGTTCGTAGGAGAGGTGTCAAGGAGGTGCATTTCCGAACTTGCCAAGGAGGCAAGGAATGCATATACTGATGACGTTCAGTCCATGAGCCAGCACCCTAAGAGGCAGGTGAGAACCATGCAGCTCGTTGAACAGCATTGCATCAGGAAAAGTGACCCGCGCTACAACGTGATTGACGAAGCGGCTTTCAAGTCGAAGAACTTGTACAATGCTGCTTTGTACGAGATGCGTCAGGCGTTTATCCATCACGGCGTCTATCTGTCCTACGAAGAGATGGATACACGCATGCAGCCGCATGAAGCCTACAAAGCCCTTCCAGCAAAGGTCTCACAACAGGTCCTCAGGCAACTGGCCGATGCATGGAAAGCGTTTCGTGAGGCAAAAGCGGCCTATGAAGAAGACCCGTCCAAGTTTACCGGACGGCCACGACTGCCCAGGTACAAGCACAAAACTGAGGGGCGCAACATTCTTACTTACACCATGCAAGCGGTGAGTCGTGGGAAGAGAAGCTTGCAACGCGGCATTATCAAACCCTCGATGCTGTCCATTGAGGTCAAGACAGAGCAAGACCCCGAGCAGATCGATCAAGTTCGCATTATCCCGCGAAACGGCCATTATGTCGTCGAAGTCATTTACAGCAAAGCACCCGTCCAGGCACAGGTAGACCCTGCTTTCTGTGTTGCCCTTGATCTAGGCGTCACGAACTTAGCGGCGATAACAGCAAACCGAGAGGGCTTTATCCCTCGATTGGTTAACGGTCGAACGCTCAAAGCCATGAATCAGTGGTATAATAAACGCATGAAAGAATTAACGCTGTGCCTTCCCAAAGCGGAGCGCGAGCGTGTCACCAGGCAGATGGAGCAGCTTACCAATAAGCGCAACCGGCAGGTGAACCACTACCTGCATGCTGCCAGCAAGCGCATTATCGACTTTCTGGTAAAGGAAGGAGTGGGAACCATCATCATCGGGAAAAACCCCTTGTGGAAGCAAGAGGCGGGCATGGGGAGGAGAAACAATCAGAACTTTGTCAGCATTCCTCATGCCAGATTCATTGAGATGCTCACGTACAAAGCGGCTCTTGTCGGCATTCAGGTGGAGATACAAGAGGAAAGCTACACGTCACAGGCGAGCTTTCTTGATCTGGACCCTCTTCCTACCTACAAGCCCGATGATGACACGGAATACACGTTCAGCGGGAAGCGGATTGGACGGAGAAACCGTTTGTATCGCACAAAAGACGGAAAGATTATCTGCGCGGATGTGAACGGCTCGTACAACATCTTACGCAAACGTAAGCCTGATGCATTTGCTCACGTAGATGCAAAGGGACTAGCGGCCTATGTAGTTCAGCCCTTACGGTTAGCGATAACCGTCTAAATCAAACACGAAGCAAGCGGTCAAGAGAACGCTCTGCTTTTTGGAACTATGGTGCCACTTGTGAATATATATCTTTAGGAAGGATCATCGAGATGAGTTCCATTAATCCCGTTGTGCAAGTAGCGCAGCAATTGATGCTGGGAGGTGCTGTCAGGCAAAATCACGCGCTTGAGCATGCCACGATAGTACTCCTGAGTAGAAAATATCCTGATGTACGCCTGGCCGGCATCTCTTTTGCAGCCGGTTTTTTTGTGTTCGGTGATGTACCAACGGAGGCTGTTCTCCCAGCGGCACAAGAAGCATTGAACTTGTTGCGTACGACTTCTCCCGAGCTGGCGATCCATGAGCGCTGTGGTACTAACCTGGCCGTCACGGCAATGCTGACAGGGCTTTCTGCCATGACAGTCGCCAGGTTGCGCCGGCCCTTTGGTACTGCCAATAACGTAATCCTGGCGACGACGGCTGCCATGATTCTGTCGCGTCCCCTGGGACTCTCGGTGCAGCGGCATGTCACCACGCAAACACCTAATGCATCTATGAAGATCATCGAGGTGAAACCTCTCTCCTTTTTTGGAACCCCGGCTCATTTTGTGAGTACGGATAACCCCGAGGCTTCTGCGTTGTTCTCATAATCAATGCAAAAGAGGTTGTTATGGAGCGCAGTCGTTTTTTAGTAGAGACGAGCTGGTTAGCTGAGCACCTGCATGAGCAACACCTGCGCGTTGTAGATATGCGTGGCTATGTGCGTACCGTGGAGAGCGATGGCGTGCAGGAAGCAGCATATGTTGGCGCGCGCGAGGAGTACGAAAAGGCGCACATACCGGGCGCTGTGTATATCGACTGGACAAGCGACATCGTTGATCCTGATGACCTTATCGAGGCTCAGGTAGCTCCCGCCGAGCGTTTTGCAGAGGTGATGGGCCGCCTGGGTATCGGCGATCAACAGCTTGTTGTGGCCTACGATGCACACCCCGCCTCGCAGTTCGCTACGCGCCTGTGGTGGGCGCTCAAATACTACGGTCACGAGCAGGTCGTGGTGTTGAATGGGGGGTTTCCCAAATGGCAGCGTGAAAACCTGCCGCTGACGGATGCCATTCCCGTGTATCCTCCTGCCACCTTCACGCCTGTAGTCCGACCGGAACTACGAGCCACTGCCGAAGACGTGCTAGCCTTACTGGGCCAACAAGATGTTGCGCTGGTCGATGCTCGTGATAAAGGACAGTACACGGGTGCAATTGTGCGTAGACCCGGTCGCCCGGGCCATATTCCAGGCGCTCTGAATATCCCACGCGAAGAGCTCATTGATGCAGCGACAGGCACATTTCGTGGCAATGAAGAGCTTGCCCAGGTTTTCTCAGCCGCACATGTCTCACCACAGCAGCATGTTGTCGCTTACTGCAATGGTGGTGTTGCCGCCACGACTGTGCTCTTTAGCCTGGCAATGCTTGGCTATCCCTCGTTGACAAATTATGATGGTTCCTGGAACGAGTGGGGTAAACGCCAGGATTTGCCAACTGAACTCTGACGGTTAGGAAGGCTCGCTTACATTGTTGACGTGAGGGGAAATTCTGTGAAGCCGGGCTCGCATGCGACATGGTGGAGTTTTCCTTTGTGGACGAATTCGAAGTGAAAGGAACCGTCGGTCGTCACTTCAACCCAGCAACCATCTGCTTTCGTTTGTTGCAGTAGGCTGATGGTGATCGCACCAAGGGCGAAATGCTTTACGCCGATTCGTTCCCCCTCTGGTGGTTGCCACCGCATCGTGTATCGAAGCGCATCAGGTTCCAGGCCAATCATCACTTCAAGCAGGAGTGCAATCGGCCCCAATGCTGCCCAGCAAGAGGTAGGACTAAGATCCTGCCAAATGGTGACTATTCAGTAGGGTCATGAAAAAGCGGGAAGAACGGGATGGCACGAGAGGGGATGACCAAGTGCAGACAACACTTTGATCCCTTGCCTGCGCAGAGTCGACAGGGAACTGCGGATGCGGCAGAACATTGCCACCCCCTGTTCGGTGCGGAAACACCCGCAGACCTTTTGTCGGACCTTCATCATCCGAAGATCTCGCTCCGCCTGGTTGTAAGAAGAGGAGCATATTGATGTCCAGATTGTCAGAAGCTATTCAAGAAGCCTTCTATGACACCTGGATCTATGATTCTTTCCAAGAAGAAATAATTGAGCGCTTTACCCACCAATGGGGAGGACTCGACGCTGAAACTTTTCACCAAGTCCTCGCTAAAGGACAAGGTAAAGACCGAGTGTTTGCCATATTTGCTCTGGCAAATCTTGCTCCAACCGATGTTGTAACCTTGTTGTCTCCTTTTCTAGAGAGCGAGAGACGCGAGGAACGTTGGGCGAGTGCCATCAGCCTGGGTCGGCTGCGTGATCCACGGGTCTTTCCTCTGCTCCAGGACCTGTTATTGAGCAGCATTGAAGATTATTATAAGGTAGTTACGATGAGAGGCGATACCTATGTATGGTATCATCAGCATCGTCATAGTATCGCTTTGATCCTGGGAGCGTGGGGCAATCCACAAGCGACACCCGTCCTGCGCCACGCCCTCCAAACTGTTTGGCAGCTTGAGCAACAACCAGGCCCTTTTGATGGAAGTTGGCGAGGGCATCTTGAAGAATTGCATTACCTGCAGGATAGCTTGGCCTATGCACTAGGACGACTGGAAGCCTGGGGGGTTCTGGTTCATCTCGGACTCCCGCCATCACATCTCTCTTTGGCGATGCAACATATGATTTTAGGGTATCTGCGAATCCAGTTGATTGGAATACCCGGCTTCTTAGGTTTCTACAAGTTTGATGACGAGCAATTAGACCCAGACATACCGGTGGTTGACAAAAGGCAGTTCAAGACAGTCTTAGCCCAGCGTTTTGGTTTATCCGAAGAGGAACAGGATAGATTCATTCTCCAAATTGCTCATGATTTTAGGAAACGCCATGAGGAAGTAATCAAGAAATGATTGCATATTTAGTAAAACTCTAGAGAGCGTGGAGAGCGCGCTGCATGTTTGTGGCTGATAGTCTCTATCCTCATTTAGGGAACCAGTGCGGAGGATATCTGGCAAGCTACTGGTGATCTGGGATGGCTCGCCCATCCATCGCGCACGAGTGATCGGGGACTTTCTTAAGCGAGAGCATGGCCAAAGGTCTGCCTCTGGAACGCTTGCCCGGATAAGCTCATGAACTCAATCCCCTTCCTACAGTCCCACTTAGAAGGTAAGGTGCCTCTAGCGGCTTGTTGCCGTTCTACAAGTTTTTGTTAAGGACTGGACGTGAGAAGCCATTGCACAATGAGTATCCCTGGCTAAATGAGACTGTAGGAATAGGAGACAAGATCATCCCTGCCAATATGTGGCTTTCATCCTAAACAGCCGCAGCAGGAGATCAGGTCGCCCAGATGTGATACAATACGCGAGCTATAGGCACAGGGAAGGATGAAGACTAGCTCTCACTATTCAAGGTGATAGTCGATGATGGGAGCGGGAAGTCCCGCCCCGTTCCAGGGAGCGGGATGAAAGCGAGGCACGCGGAGCGTGCGCATTTCCACTTTTCCACTCCTGTGAGAGAAGAGCTACATAGAGTTCGAGCAGATAACAGCGGTGGTCGCGCTCGTAGGTACGGTACAAGCCTGATGGCTTGCGGGAACACGGTCATTGTGCCTCCAATGCCAAGAAGCTTATCCCGTTATACGGGATTGAGAACATCACGATAAGTGTTAGGTAGTCAAGCATCCACCCCTTTGAAAGGGATGGGCTTGTGAAGCAAGCCGATTTGCCATCGGGGAGTCAACAAGGGCAACTGCGAGACTAGCTTGTCCAAGCTCGGATTGAGGCTTCGGTTTCAGTACGGGCGTCTGAAGGAAGCTGAATCACTGGGTATGGCAGCCCACAGGACGGTACGGGTGCCTCCCTAGCCTGGACCCTCTCCGTGATCAGCAGCGAAGGGACCATAGCACACTCCACCAGGAGGCTTATCGCATATGCCGAACATCTTTGTCCCTGTGGTCGATCAGGAACAACACCCGCTCATGCCCACGATCCCATCGCGAGCCAGGCGCTGGATCAAGAGCAGGAAGGCGACCGGCTTCTGGAAGGGGGGCTTCTTCTGCGTGCGCCTCAACGTCGAGCCATCAGCGCGCGAGCGGCAACCCATCGCGGTCGGCGTCGATCCTGGCTCCAAACGCGAGGGCATCGTAGTGGCCTCAGCCGTTCACACGTACACCAACATCCAGGCGGAGGCGAGAGATGGCGTCAAGGAGGCGGAGAAGGACAGCACCAGAATGCGCCGTACCCGCCGCAAGCGCAAGACTCCGTATCGGAAGATGCGCCAAAACCGCAAGCACAGCCGAAAGAAGCTCCCACCCTCCACCAGGGCGCGCTGGCAGTGGAAACTGCGACTGGCGAAGTGGCTGCGCCAGATCTTCCCGGTCAGTGTCTTTGTGGTGGAAGA